>Ga0105106_10003378_pt1 | contig 11400 bp, 10 predicted proteins | sample PPLLaktember2015_5_FD_79109 | JGI IMG/M metagenome (GOLD analysis project Ga0105106, IMG submission 79109) | Freshwater sediment microbial communities from Prairie Pothole Lake near Jamestown, North Dakota, USA - PPLs Lake P8 Core (1) Depth... | ecosystem: Environmental > Aquatic > Freshwater >... | reverse complement strand
TCAAATCACATAAAGAAACATTTTTCAAATGATGTTAAATCTGAGTTAAACGGTTACTCACCCATGGAAAGCCTTGAGGAAAAGATACCCGAAGGCTTTGAAAAATGGGGATTTCTTGAAAAGTCGCAATGGCTCGAGACATCAATATTCATGTCTGGGTATCTGTTGTCGTCGCAGGGCGACAGAATGGCGATGGCAAACTCAGTTGAGGGAAGATATCCGTTTCTTGACTACAGGGTCATAGAGTTTTGCAACAGGTTGCCGGGCGATTTAAAATTAAACGGCCTCAATGAGAAATATCTTCTCAAAAAGCTGATGAAGAATAAGATACCTGAGTCCATCATCAAAAGATCAAAACAGGCCTACAGGGCTCCTATAAAAAGTGCTTTCTTTCTGAACAAACAGCCCGAATACATCAGGGAAATGCTTTCTCCCGAATATTTCAGGAAAACTGGTGTATTTGACTATAATTCAATATCAAACCTGCTCCTGAAGATAGGGAAGACCGGAAGTTCATCTGAAATGGATGATATGGTTCTTGCTTCAGTCATTTCTACACATCTGCTTTATAATCAATTCGTTGAAAAAAACCATGAGAGTTTCCCTCATCTTAATAACCTGAAAACAATAAACGAAAAATAAATAATGTCAATGAAAAACAAGCGACCATTTTCAAAGGAAATCATCCTGCTTGAAAACGTTGAAAAAGTTACCAATGAGATCGTTGGAAAACTTCAACAGGATGTCTTGCATAATTTCAAACGGACAGGAGCAGTAGTAGGAATAAGCGGAGGCATAGATTCCTCAGTTTGCCTCGCACTATCAGCAAAAGCCTTCGGACCCGAAAAGGTTCTCGGGATTATAATGCCGGAAAAGGATTCAAGTCCTGACAGCGAGGAACTGGCGCTTGAGCTCGCCGGAAAATTCGGGGTAAAGACGGTTAAGGAAGTGATTACGGGTGCGCTTAACGGCTTTAACTGCTATGAACGGCGTGATGAAGCAGTTAAGAGGGTCTTCCCGGAATATGACGCTAAAACTTATAAGATGAAGATAGGAATCAGACAGAGCGGCCTTTACAATAATCTGCCCCCGCTGTTCAGTCTGACCATTATTGATTCAAATGGCATCCAGCAGGATAAAATCCTGAATGTCCGCGATTACCTGCAGATTGTCGCAGCATCCAATTTCAAGCAGCGCTCCAGAATGTCATTCCTCTACTATCATGCCGAAACGCTTCATTATGCAGTTATCGGCACTCCTAACAAGCATGAACAGGAACAGGGCTTTTTTGTTAAATATGGTGATGGCGGGGCAGATGTAATGCCGATAGGCAACCTTTTCAAGACACAGGTGTACCAGCTTGCTGAATACCTGGGTGTTCCTCAGAGAATTATAGAAAGGACACCTACAACTGACACCTATTCAGCCACACAGACTCAGGAAGAGTTCTTTTATCAGCTTCCCTTCAGGCAAATGGATATTTACTGGTACGGATTTGAGAACGGATACACCCCGGCAGAAGTTTCTGGAGTGATGGGCGAAACGAGCGAGAGGGTCGAAGCGCTTTTCAGAAATTTTGAACGCAAGCGCAAAACTACCGAATACCTGAGAATGCCTCCGGTAAGGGATTATTATTCTGAATAATACAACCATTCCATATGAATGCATTTGACTATTTCTTTGAGAAGACTTCGGGGATTGATGAACCATTTCTGGCCGGCAGGGAGATCCTTTCCTTTAAAGAGCTTTACAGTTCATCCGTTTCCCTGGCATCATACCTGAAAAAGGAATTCGGACAGGGGAAAAATATCCTGCTGTTATCGGTTAATAATCCGTTCTTTCTTGTTGCCTATTTTGCAATTCTCAAATCAGGAAATGTATGTATTCCGCTTGATCCGAATATCGAAAAGGAAAACTTCAGATACATTTCGGACCTGACAAAGCCTGTTATGTTTTTTTTGACAAAGGATCTGGAAAAGAAACTGGATATCGGTTCCTCAAAGTGCATTTTTCCTGACACAATCAAAGATTCCGGATTTAAAGGATCTGAATTCGCTGAAGGGGATGAATTCGACAGGGAAGCCTGCGCTGAGATTATTTTCACATCAGGGTCGACGGGAGTTCCAAAGGGAGTCATGATCTCACATAAAAACCTGATAGCCAATACAGAGTCAATCATAACATACCTAAAGCTGAAGAAAAGTGACAGGATGCTTGTTGTTCTGCCGTTTTACTACTGCTATGGATTATCCCTGCTCCATACCCACCTTCGTGTGGGAGGCTCAATAGTTTTAAACAATTCATTTATCTTCCTGGGAGGCATCATTAATAATCTGCTTGATTACAAGTGCACGGGATTTGCAGGGGTACCAAGCCATTTTCAGATCCTTCTCAGGAAGTCGGACAATTTCAAGACTACTAAATTCCCTGATCTTAAATATGTTACACAAGCCGGAGGAAAGCTTGCCCCCATCTTTATCGATGAGTTCCGCAACAGTCATCCCGAAGTTACCTTTTATGTGATGTACGGTCAAACTGAAGCTACGGCACGCCTTTCATATCTTCCTCCCGAACTTTATGAGGCAAAAAAAGGTTCGATGGGAAAGGGGATCCCCAGTGTGGAATTGAGGGTAGTGAATGAAAAAGGGAAAATCATTAAACCGGGAGAGGTCGGGGAAGTGATTGCCCGGGGAGATAATATTATGATTGGGTATTTTGCCGATGAGGAGGGAACGAAAAACACCATAAAGAACGGCTGGCTCTATACCGGAGACCTTGGTACGGTTGACGAGGACGGCTATATTTTCCTGACAGCCAGAAAAAAAGAGATAATTAAGGTCGGTGGAAAGAGAATCAGTCCTAAGGAAATTGAAGCTGTCATTCTTGAACTGCCTGAGGTTGTGGATTGTACGATTGAAGGTGTGGAAGATGAGCTTCTTGGTGAAGCCCTGAAGGCTACAGTTGTTATCAGACCCGACAATGGGAAGGAATTATTCGTCGATAAGATAAAACATCACTGCTCAAAGCATCTTGCACTTTACAAAGTGCCACAGATCTTTGAACTCAGGGAACAGCTTGTAATTAGCGCCACCGGGAAGAAGATAAAGGGAAAACTGTAAAATGATAATAGATCATATCTGTTTTGCCGTTAAGGACCTGTCAGAGGGCATCTCTTACTGGGACCGTGTTTTTGGCTACACCCAAAAAACCGGAATTGTGGTAAATACCCTCCAAAAGGTAAAAGTTGCCTTTTTAGGTAAAGAAAACAGTCTGGCAATCAAGTTAATTGAACCCCTGGCAGAAAACCTTTCACTTGTCAATTTTGTAAACAGAGGCGGAGGATTTCACCACATTTGCTTTAAATGTGAGGATATTGACGAAGGAGTAGCCGAATTGAAGGGGAAAGGATTGATAACCCTGGTTCCTCCGCAGCCGGGGGAAGCATTCAATAACAAAAAAATTGCATTTTTGCTGGCAAAATACGGGATCAATATTGAATTGATCGATACGGATGAGAGAGCCGGATTGCTTTAAGTGTATCATTTCCGGATGAGACAGCCGTAAATGTAGAGCCTGTTCGGGTGTATCGTGGAGGTAATCATCTCTTTGAATTGTTTCGTCGTAATTAAGGATATGTTCGTCAAAAACTTAAGCGAATGTAGTGAGTTAATTGCTTATACTATAGTGTTTTTCTTAAATTTGGGGCAGATCTGAACAGATAGGATAAGTAATTTTGTGCGTTACAATTTTCGTCGTTTGAAAATTTTTGAGAAAGAAATTTGCTCATTCATGAACAGGTTTAGTAAAATAGTATTGCTGCAGATAATTGTCATTAGCCAGTTAACATCCGGGCAGACCATTGTTCGTTCATCCTTAAGCTGCCTTGGTTCGACGATTACTGACAACGGACTTATCCTCCGCCAGACAACAGGTCAGCCTTCAAATACTGATGTGTTCAGGATGGAAGGGATGGAGCTCAGGCAGGGATTTCAACAGCCTGTCGTCGCAAAGAATCACATCAGTGATAATATGCCGGTTGATTTTACCCTCTCCCCGAATCCGGCAAAAGATATTACCCTGCTCAGATTTGAGGAAGAAATTTCCGGGTGCATCATTTCCATCAGAGACGTTAATGGATCAACGTTATTTAAATGCAGGGAGGAAAACCTGTACTACAAATGGTTGGATCTTAATGATATCATGCCGGGAATATATATCGTAACTGTTGTTTCCGGAAACAGGCAAAGATCAAAAAAACTGATAATTACAAATTAAAACCGTATTTCAGATGAAGAAGATTATTGTAATAGCTACCTTGATTTTAGGTTCTGTTACTATTACGGCACAGGAGAATAAGGTTGGAATTTCATTTTTTCAGAATTATTCCACATTCAGATTCATCGACTCTGAAGGTGAAAAGGATGATTTGAATTTTACCATTAAATCAGGCTATGGACTTTCTTACCGGAAGACTTTTAATAATCCTTTGTTTATTGAAGGGATAGTATCATACAATAATAATGGAGCTTCTTCGTCTATCGATTTTACCCGGCTGGACTGGTCTTTTCATTATGTCAATGCTGATCTGAACCTTGGCTGGAAATTCGTTCTGGGAAGAATAAAACCTCAGATTGGCACCGGTATATATTACGGAAGGCTTTTTAAAGCCGATCAGAGTATCGGTACATTGAATTATGACCTGATGGAAATGAATACCGTAAAAAAAAATGATTCAGGAGTTAATATTTTTGGCGGGCTGGAATACGAATACTCAGACAGTGGCTCCGTCTTGTTTAGAATAATTGAATCGATAGGCCTGACACAGCTCGAAAAAGAAAATTCAGGTCAGGAAATGTTTAACCGGACTTTTTCAGTTCAACTTGGACTATTATTTAACATTAATAAGGAGTAACCATGAGAAATACTTTGATCCTGTTTTTAATGCTTTTTTGCCTGGCAACCGTCGGAACAAACGGACAGGTAGCAGACGGCATCAGCTATCAGGCTGTCGCTCTGGATGAGAACGGGAAAGAGATTGCCGGACAGGATATTAACGGGAATGTCATTTACGGCAAAACGATTAACGTCAGATTCTCTCTCGTAAGCGGAACACCTGAGGGCGAGATATTATACAGGGAAGTTCATTCCGTTAACACCGATAATTACGGACTCTTCTCATTGGTTATCGGTCATGGTGATGTCTCTCCTGATGGAAAGTGCGAAAAACTAACCGATATAAACTGGGGGTCTGACAAGCTGTACCTCAAGGTTGAAATTGACACCAGGCGCACAGGTAATTTCAAGGTGATGGGAATTCAACAGATGATGGCTGTGCCCTTTGCCTTCCATGCTCTCAATTCAACTTCTATCGAAGCCGGTACGGTTTCTCAGTACTGGAGAGGTGATAAGACCTGGAAGATTCTTGATAATGCAGCGGTCGGTCTTGGTAACGTGGAAAATGTCTCATTGTCATCCTGGAGAGGTTCATCGAGCCTTAACACTGTCGGAACTATAACATCAGGGACATGGAACGCAGGTCCAGTTACCTCAGGCGGAGCACTGACAGGACATTCAATCGTTAAAAAAGGAGGTATATCCTCTCAATTTCTGAAAGCTGATGGCAGCGTCGATGAGAACGTCTATATCACTGCAATCAGGGAAGTTAATGATGAGTTTACAGCAACGGAAGGTCAGTCAAGGTTTACGTTAACCCAACGGCCGTCGGCTGACAGCAATATAAAAATGTTTATAAACGGGGTCAGGATAAGTAATTCAGCCTATACGAATTCCGGAAATTCGGTTACTTATCTGCCGGCCAATAACGGGTCGAATGTTTTAAGGGCAGGCGACAGGATCCAGTTTGACTATTATCATTAAAAACCATTTCCCAGCATGCGTTTGTTGTTATTTATACTGTTCAATTTAATAATTACCTGTTCTTTGTCGTCACAGGGCGTGACAAGAAGCGGCCGGAACACTTCAACAGGGGATTATTTCATTAACAAAAACGGAAGAACAGGAGACATTCCCTCTTTAAGCAGGTATGGGAGGCAGCTTTTTGCACAATCTGTCACAACAACTGCAGCAACTTCCATTACAAGCTCTTCAGCAACGACAGGAGGAAATATAATTTCTGCTTCAGGTGATATTAGTTCAAGAGGTGTCTGCTGGGCAACAACGGCAAATCCTACTATTGCAAACCGCAGAACTAATAATGGTTCAGGAAGCGGTAGTTTTACGAGCCTGCTCAGCGGCCTGTCCCCGGGCACAACATATTATGTCAGAGCTTATGCAGTTATTGAAAACGGAACGCTTTATGGAAACCAGGTATCTTTCAGGACTCTTTCACAGGGCTATGAGACTTTATCTTTGGCTGTTTATTCTGAATCACCCAACGAGGTCAGGGATATTACAATCGGGAATGTTCATTTTACAAAGATTGTTGATGGTCAGGTTAATTGTGGAAGTGCGGATTCTTTTCGGGCAAAGACGGTTGAGGATGCTTATTCGATAGTGGGTTCTGATGTATCAATCGATTACAGTCTCGCAAATCCGGAGTTGCGCAGATTTGTAGAGGATGGCCGAAACTGCGAGGTATTTGATATTTCGGGTCAGTATATATATTATGGACATTCACGGGCATTCTACAGGATTGATAAAAATACTTTCGGGAACAAAGTAAGATTTGTAATCTCGGGAATCTGGGAGGGAAGCACAGGTAGTGATGTGTCTTATAGTACAATTATTGGAGTTAATGAAATGCCTGATCTGGGATTATTGATACAAGTTGACAATAATGCTCCTCACAGCAATTTTTACAAAGTCCCATTTGCTGCCCAGTTGTCAGGTACCTATACCTATACACAAACCCATGCCAATCTGGTGATGGAAATTCCTTACAGGAATTCAATTCTCAATAAGGCATGGGGTTTGAGCATTAAGGGGAATATGGTATTTGCAGTTATATATAATGCTATCGGCCAGGCCTATCTGAGCACTGACAGCGGCAATTCATTCAGATGCGTCTTCTCAATGGCCGATGCCTCTATAAACAGCACTGTTTCGCCCGACCAGATGATTTTCGTTGATACCAAACCTGACGGGCACGGGGGATATGGTGCAGTGGGAGGGCATCCGATGAGCAATACTCTGACCAATCCTCAGAATTTTGACTTATGGGGCATTACTTTCAATGGGAGCTTGCATGCTCATGGAGGCTGCATTGATACATATGCTGACAGGTTAGTGATTGTGACAGGGGATAGTTATCCGGCAGTCGGAATTTTTTATTCTGATGATTGGGGTTACAACTGGACATTTATCAGGACTGGAGTTCACATGCCGTCAGCAGACTGCCGGACTCAATTTGTCACTGCGATCCCCATGGAAGATTGTATTCTGTTCGGGAATGATGGTATGGGAGATGGCTACTGGAGAGTGTTCCGGAACGGCGGAACTCTTTTGTCAACAATAGAAAACTGTTATCAATTCACCGGGACGAACACTCAGCTGGTTACCATTAACGGAGGGCACTGTTTTCTGCCGGACGGAACAATGCTTAGTTTGATAAATCCTCATGAATCAATAAACTACACAACCACAAGGGGAGGCATAGTTGCGACCGGAAACGGGCACAATTTCAAAAAACTGTTTGAGGACCCCTATACCGAATTTACGTTCGAATCGGCAGAATTTGGCCGGAGAGGACTTATAACGGTTAACGATAACAACAAAGTACTTGTAAAGGCCAAAAACGGCGGTCTGATCATATTGGATCTGATTTCAGAGTGAGAGTATGTTATCCTGACCATGGCTGCTGCAAAAGGATTTAATCCGCTATCCTTACTACGTATTGAGGTTAGCTATATCCTGTTTTGAGCGGTTTTGGGGGCTCAAAAACGCCAACTATTTTCCTATCCCAAAATGTTTTTTTACAAGATCGTCCTTCTGCCTGGCAGTCAGATTATTGGTTTTAATCAAACCCGGATTCTGGCGAAATATCATCCTTTGAATACTTGTTTTTGAGATGGCCTGTGCCGGATTACCACAAATGATGGAATTTTCAGGGAAATGTCCCCGCACAACGCTTCCTGCACCAACTATGCAATTATCTCCTATTGTGGTGTTTGAAAGAATTATGCAATTAATGCCGATAAAAACATTGTTCCCTATTTTTATTTTCCCGAACACACCACCGTCAAGTTCATCCTCAAAGCACCATGTAGCTCCATCGTGGGTTATAAACTCAGTATTGGCTGCAACTGCCACATGATTTCCAATCTCGATCAGATATGGTTCGGTAGAGAATTTCATTGTCCTCACCCTGCACTTTTCACCTATCCTGATCCCTCTTTTCCTCAAATACCTTATCCTCTGTTCATCACTGACTTTTAAGATTAAAAGCTTAACAAAACTATCCCATATTCCTTTCAGAGAATTCATCGTTTATCCGGGTAAGGTAAGTTATCAATCAGATCAGTTTGCATTAAATGCGGCTTCAATAAGTTCTTTTGTTTCCTGAATATGGTTCTTTGAAGAGGCGCCGAAAAGAACAGATTCAATTTTCCGGAATTTACCCAGGTATTCAATTGCTTCCTTAGGACGCAAAGCTCCAGCCGCCAATACCTGCATCGCTACAGGCCTGAACTCTTTTTCCAACAGATATTTTTCATAAATCTCTCTACCACCCGACATCCTGAATCCAATCTTGTTGATCGAACTGCATATTATCGGGTTTTGGATCCCCACCGAGGTAAGGGCATCATACAGTGCAGGCATATTCATTGTGATATACCCGGGTTCGGCATTGTATTTCTTTCTAATGTATGAATCAAATTCCTTAAATACTTCGAGCATTTTAAGCCCAAGGATCATATCCACGACAACATTTTGAATAAAAATTACAGGAGTATTAATCCCCTTAAACATTTTAAGCTCTGCATCAACAAGCAATTCCATCAATCCTATAAAATCCTTTCTTATAAAGGCAACTCCCCCTTTAGTGAAAGTACTGAAAATATTACCGGGAACATATTGCTTTATTGTCCCTATAATTCCTAGATCAGTTACTGCATTGGCATATTTATGGGCGTAAGGCATGCATGGGAAGATATTAAAACCATTATACTTCACGGGATTACTCCTCATGTGATCGCATATATTGGCGATCCTGTCGTGGGTAGTGCACATGAATGTATTTATTCCTGTTTCTATCGCCTGGTCCAATACCCTGATAATAGCATCATCCTCTCTGAACCGGATAGATTGTTCCCTTGATTTTTCATCCGATAAATGGCTGACGGCAAAAAACTGGTTATCTCCTAATAATACTTTATCCATGATGGTCTGGTTTAACTTTTTGAATCAGCAATTAAAATTTCAATCGCCCGGTCTGTATTCAGGGCCTGCCGGAAGGAATTTATCTGATTTTCCTTCTTCTTTTCAATACAATCAATGAAATTGTCAATCTGGGCACTGTATTCCTCCCCGCGCAGATAAAAGTTAACAGGTATGGCAAATTCCGTGATGTATTTTATCGTCCAACCTTTTTTGAGATTTTCAGCCTGGTTCCCTTCCTTAAGATAGATCTTGATTTCAGTTGCATCGCAGATGATCTTGCCTTTTTTCCCGTACACCGTTATTGAAGTAGACATCTTGCGGTATGTTTCATCACTCCAGTTCACCGACAAAATGCCGGTCAGACCGGTCTCCAGGGTAAGTATGGAATATACAGTGTCCTCAACTTCCTTTGAATATATCTTTTTAAGCTGTGTACCCTTTGCAATTACAGGCCGTCCGATAATTTCCTGAACCAGGTTAAGGACATGTGACGCATAATCAAACAGGCATCCCCCTCCTTCTCCGGGATTAGAACGCCAGGTCCCTCCTTTTTCTTTTGTCACTACAGGCCCGTAGGCTTCTCCGGTAAAGTGTACGAGATCACCCAGGATATTGGCTTTTAAAAGCCGCTTCAGCTCTATGAACGTTCCAATAAAATGGTTATGATAGCCAACCTGGTTGACAAGTCTTTTCTGATCGGCCAGCATAACAAGTTCTTCCCCCTCATTGGGGAATAGACAAAATGGCTTTTCACAATAAACATTTACACTCCTCTCAAGAGCGTATTTTACCATTTGATAATGAAAACGGGTTGGTGTAGAGATGATAACAAAATCGAGTCTTTCATTATCAATCATCTTTTCATAGTCTGTATATGTCTTTACGCTGCTGAATTTCCTGAAGACATCCAGCACCAATCCGGATGAATCGCATACTGAGACAACTTCGACTGACGGATGAGGGCTAACTATTGCAGCATGAGACAATCCCATCTTGCCCAGCCCTATTATTCCTCCTCTGAGTTTTGTCATAGTTGAATTTTGAGTTTAGTGATATGTTGAATCCTGTAATTAATTAACTCGATATTTTACCCCTTATTTTCTTTGCCCGACAATTCTATACAAAACTGTTAACTTTTTACTGATCTGAAGGCTAAATCTGTTTCTGCCGCAATCTTATCCCAATTATAGCGATTTTGCAAAAACTCCCTGAAGGAATGTTCTTTGCTCTTATTGAGTTTAAGGAGTATCTTTTCCTTCAGATCATCCTCATCGCCCACCCTGAAATAGTCATCCTTATCGAGACCCACCAGTAAATTTGGAGGAATATCACTCGACAGAACATCAATTTCATAACTCATTGCTTCCAGAAGGGCGATAGGCATTCCCTCCTCATATGATGACATCACGTAAAGCCTGGCAAAAGTAAAGATTTGATTAAGTTTTTCCCCTTTGATACACCCGGTAAGGATCACCCCGTTTTCCCTGGCAAGCGCTTTAAGTTTTTCTGAATATTGAGTTGGATAATCGGTATCACCCGCAATTACCAGTTTTAAGCCATTGAGGCCAGCTTTCCTGAAGGCTCTGATAAGGTAATCAAAACCTTTTTCCTCCAGAAACCTGCCGACAGATACCACATACCCTTTCATTTCAAGTCCGAGCGATACTATATAATCCGAATTTTCTGATGGAACCGGAAGATTCACCCCGTTTGAAATAACCTTATAGTGCCCGATTTTATATTTTGCCAGCATTTGCTCCTTCAGGATATCTGAAATAAATATTACAAAATGGGATTGTGTAAGACTAACCTTTTCTGACAAATTCAGGAAGCCTTTAGCAAACCTGCTCCATTTTTTTTGTGAATAACTGACATTATGGTATGTAAAAATCACTTTTGCCCTGGTGAAGATCTTAAACAACGGGATAAAAAAACCGGGGCCGGTATTATGGTAATGGACAATATCGTAATGCTGAAAAATGGCGTGGATTGTAGCCAGAAAGGAATGAAGGAATGTTTCAAGGTTCTTGCTCCTGGGAACACGGAAATCCACGAATTTTA
>Ga0105106_10003376_pt1 | contig 11411 bp, 7 predicted proteins | sample PPLLaktember2015_5_FD_79109 | JGI IMG/M metagenome (GOLD analysis project Ga0105106, IMG submission 79109) | Freshwater sediment microbial communities from Prairie Pothole Lake near Jamestown, North Dakota, USA - PPLs Lake P8 Core (1) Depth... | ecosystem: Environmental > Aquatic > Freshwater >... | reverse complement strand
GCCTGCTGGAACATATAATCGACGACCGGAACGGCCTCGTCCAGGATGCGCCGGAAGCCGGCGGCCTTTTCCTTCCGCACAAAACTGTCGGGATCAAATCCCGCGGGGAGGGAGGCGACTTTGGCCGAAAACCCCTCGGCCAAAAAAAGATCCAGGCTCCGCTGCGCTGCTTTCCGGCCGCTTTCGTCGGCGTCAAAAACCAGAACCGCTTCCCGGGCATGGCGTCCCAGCAGGTTTACCTGGGCCGGGGTCAAGGCGGTGCCCAAAGAGGCGACGACGTTGCGAATCCCTTCCTGGTGAAGAGAGAGGAGGTCCATATAGCCTTCGACGATCAAAGCGGTTCCGGTTTCCCGGATCGGCCCCTTGGCGGCGTTCCACCCGTAAAACATCTGTCCTTTGCTGTAGATGGCCGATTCCGGGGAGTTCAGGTATTTGGGCGGCGGCAGACCGTCGCTCCCCGGGGAATCATCCACAATTCGTCCGCCGAAGCCGGCGATCCGTCCCGCCTCCTGGATGATGGGAAAAATCACCCGGCGGCGGAAGCGGTCGAAATGATTCGGTCGTCCGGCAGGGGCGGTCCCTGCTTTCCGAGGAATCATGAGCCCCAAACTTTCTGCCAGGTTCGGGGGGATTCCTTTTTTCTGGCAAAAGAGGACCAAGGAATCCCAGGCCGAGGGCGCAAAGCCCAAGCGGTGTTCCCGGATGATTTCGGCGGAGAGCCCCCGTCCGGAAAAGTATTTCCTGCCCTCCTCTCCTTCCTTCTGGGAAAGGAGGAGGCCGTGATAATATTCGGCGACCGCTTCGTTGATCTCGAACAAGCGCGCCTTCAGGCTCCGGCGGCGCTTCTCTTCTTCGGACAGCTCCCGCTCCGGGAGCGCGACGTGATAGCGTTTGGCCAGCTCGCGCACGGCTTCCGGGAACGTCCAATTGTGCGTCCGCATCAGAAAGTTGAACACACTCCCGCCGACGCCGCACCCGAAGCAATGAAAAATCCCCTTTTCCTCATTCACCGTGAAGGAAGGGGTTCGCTCCGAGTGAAACGGGCACAGACCCAAATAGTTTTTCCCCGCTTTCCTCAGGGAAACATGATCGGAGACGACCTCGACCAGGCGGGCCTTCTCCTTGATCTCGGCGATTTTTTCTTCGGGAATCCCGCCCTTCATTCGGCCACCGTCCGGGACATCTTGGGACGCCCCTTGCGCGCCGTTGGTCCGACCTCCACGACCGTGACGCCGTCGCCCCCCCGGCCGGGGCCGCCCGGTCCAAAATTCTCCACGAAATCGTGTTCCCGCAAATAATCCCGCACGGCCTTGCGAAGCCGGCCGGTCCCGGCCCCGTGAATGACTTGCAGTTCCCGCAGCCCTCCCAGGAGAGCTTCATCGATCGCTTTGTCCACCAGGGGAAGCGCTTCTTCGACCCGAAACCCGATGATTTTGAGTTCGCGGGCGGCCGCCGGGACTTCATACTGCACCGAACCGGAAAAAAGTTTTTCTTCTCTCCCGCCGGGCCGGTTTTTTTCCCCGAAACGGTCGTGCCGCCTCCGAGGAGCGGGAAGGGTCCCGTCAGATTCCAGACCCAAGTGCAAAATCCGGGCCGGTTTTCCGGTTTCCGATCCCTCTTCCTCTTTAGAGAAGGATTGCCGCAGGTTCGATTCCTTTTCGCGGACGGCCCGGTCGAGACTATGAACATCGCTTCGCCCCTGCGCCTTGAACTCCCGAATCAGCCGCCGAAGCTCTTCCCGCGCCTCCTGGATCACTTCCCGGGATTCGTCCCGGGCCTTTTCCAACCGTTCTTCCTGTTCCGCCTTTGCCCGGAGAAGGAGGGCGCGGGCTTGTTCCCGATCCGTCCCCGCTTCCCGCTTCAGGCCCTCGGCTTCCCGGATCTTGTTCTCCCATTCCTGCTGGTTTCGCTCTAAGGCGGCCAGGAGGTCTCCCACCTTTCGATCTCCTTCGCCTAAGTAGCTTTTCGCCTGCTCCAGCAGATCCGAAGGCATTCCGTACTTTTCCGCCATGAGCAGGGCGTAGCTTTCTCCCGGGCGTCCATAGATCAGACGGTAGGTCGGACGAAGGGTTTCCGGGTCGACCTCTACGGACACATTGACCACATCGGGATGAAGGGACCCGTAGGCCTTGAGCAGATGGAGATGGGTGGTGACCGCCGTCTTGGCGCCCCGGGCGCGCAGTCGGTCGATCAGGGCCATGGCCAAGGCGGCCCCTTCGGCGGGGTCGGTCCCTCCTCCGACCTCATCCAGGAGGACAAGGGAAGCGGCATCGGCGTCCTGGACAATCCGGGCCGTGGTCCGGATCCACGCCGAGAACGTGCTCAGGTTATCCTTAAGGCTCTGCTCGTCGCCGATGTCGGCGAATATCTTTTGCACCACGGCTACCCGGCTTCCTTCCTCGGCGGGGATGGGGATGCCGCACTGTGCCATCAAGGTCAAAAGACCGAGCGTTTTCAACGAAACCGTCTTCCCTCCGGTGTTGGCGCCGGTCAGGATCAGGGTGCTTTGCCCCTTTTGCAGGAGGAGATGGACCGGGACCGTAACTCCGGGATCCAGAAGGGGATGGCGGGCCCGGCGCAGATCCCAGATTCCCTCTTCGTTGAGGACCGGAACGGCGGCGCAGGCGGAACGGGCATATTGGGCTTTGGCGAAGATCAGATCCAGCCGGCCGAGAAGGTCCACGGCGCCGGAAATCGCTTCGCTTTCTTGCCGGATCCACGCCGTGAGTTCGAGGAGGATCCGCCGCTCTTCTTCCTTTTCATCCTGCAGAAGAAGGTTCAGATCGTTGTTCTCTTCCACCGTGGCCAGAGGTTCGACGAAGAAGGTGGCCCGGGACTGGGACTGGTCGTGAATGATTCCGGGAAGGGCGTTTTTGCATTCCGCTTTCACCGCCAGAACGTAGCGGTCCTTCCGCAGGGTAATGATCTGTTCCTGGAAAATTTTCCGCAGGGTTTCCTGTCCCCAGAGAGCCTCCAGAGAAGCCCGGATCCGGCCGCGGGCCTGCTGAATCTCGCGGCGGAGGCGGGCCAGTTCCGCGCTGGCCGAATCCAAGATTTCGCCGCGCGGTCCGATGGCGGCTTGGAGGCTTTCGCGCAGGTCTTCGAAATCGGGCAGCCTCTCCCCCAGGCTCTGGAGGCGTGGGTACCGGGGAGGGGCCTTTGCCAGAAACCGTTTGACCCGGGAGGAAGCGCCGAGCGTGCTCCGGATGGCGAGGAGGTCTTCCGGGAGAAGGCAGGCCCCTTCGGCGCGGGCGCGGGGAAGGAGGGAACGCACTTCGAGCGTCCCCGGCAGAGGCAGGTTTCCCTCTTCCTCCAGAACCCGGGAGGCCTCCACCGTTTCCTGGAGGAGGGATTCAATTTCCTCCTTTTCCCGGAAGGGCCGCAGCGAGAGACAAACCGCCTGCCCGACCTCGGTCGCGGCGTAGGCCTTCAGGGTCTCAAGAAACGGAAAAAATTCTAAAACGCGGAACGCGCGCTCCTCCATGGATTTGCCTCAAGCCCGGAGATTTGAATTCCCGGCGGTCTTTCCGGTTTCAAAGAAAGGAGCGCCGCGATCTTTTTTACCCCGGGGATGTTTTGGAATAAACCGCGCAGGATTTTCGTAAAACGTGAGGTGGAGGTTGGAAACGGGGAAAGCGCTTTCCCTGATTTCGCGACTCTTCGGAAAGAAATGCCAATGCGATCCCAGGATGTTCTTGCCTGATACCGAGAAAGAAAAATAGAAGTCCCTCCCCGGAACCATTCTTCCCGAGCGATTTCAGGGTCTCGGAGTGAATATGAGGCGAGCCGAACCCCGGAGGGGCTCAACCCGCCATTTTGGATAATTTTTGTTTAACGATTTCGCTGACGGCTTTTCCATCGGCCCGGCCCGTGACCTTGCCCATAACGGCTTTCATGGCTTTCCCTTGGTCTTTGGGGCCGGTCGCCTGGATTTCGGCGACCGTCTGGTCGATCAACCCTTCGAGTTCCGATGGGGACAAGGGTTGAGGAAGATAGGCGAGAAGGATGTTCAACTCGGCTTCTTCCTTCGCGACCAGATCAGGCCGCTGCCCTTCCTGGAACAAACGAATGGACTCCCGCCTCTGCTTCGCGAGGGAAGACAAAACCTCCGTCGCTTCCGCATCCGTCAGCTCCTTTTTTGGACCGCTCACTTCGCGTTTTTTCAGGTCGGTCTTAAAAAGGCGCAGGGCAGAAAGTCTTCTTTCGTCGCGGGCCTTAAGGGCGTCCGTGAAATCTTTTTCGATCCGTTCTCGTAGCGACATGCTTGGTTATTCTTCGTAAACCCGCATCCGCTTCATAGCCCGTTTGCGCGCCGCCAAGGCTTTCTTTTTCCTCTTGACGCTGGGCTTTTCATAGTGCTCCCGTTTGCGGATTTCCGATAGGATTCCGGCCTTTTCGCACTGCTTCTTAAAACGTTTCAGGGCATTTTCGAAGGACTCACCTTCTTTGATTTTGACCCCCGGCATTCATTTTCCCCTCCCTCCCGAACCGACTGTATATTTTTAAAAAATTAAGAAATTCAAAAATTTTTAGAGAATAGACGAAAAAATCATTCTTACCACATCGCCGAGGGGGGTTTAGCAGCAGATGAGATTTTCGTTTGAAATTCAAAAATTTTTGAATTTTATAATACCCTTAAATTATTTATTTTACGCCTAATAGGGAAAAAATGTCAAATGATTTTTGAAAGTATTTTTAGCTGTCATTTCAAGATCTTGCCCCCCGGAAAATCCTTCCGCACCGCGATGCCCTTTTCCTGCAGGAAATCCTTTGCCTGTCTGACCGTATGCTGCCGGTAATGAAAGATCGAGGCGGCTAAAACGGCGTCCGCCTTCCCGAAGACCAGGGCCTCCCGCAGGTGCTCCAAGGCGCCGGCCCCTCCGGAGGCGATGATCGGAATATTCAGGGAGTCGGAGAAGATCCGGGTCAGAGGAAGATCATAGCCGACTTGGGTCCCATCCCGATCCATGCTCGTAAGAAGAATTTCCCCGGCGCCGCAGGCCTCCATTTTCTGAGCCCACCTGAGGGCGTCCAGGCCGGTGGGCGTTCTTCCTCCGTGGATAAAAACTTCCCAGGAAAGATCTGAGGCCAACCGGGGTGAGAGAAAGCCGCCTTCCCCGCGAAGGGCTCCTTCCGCTTCCTTCCAAAACTCCGCGGAGGCGGACTTTCTTTTGGCGTCGATGGCTACAACGATGCACTGGGTTCCGAATTTTTCGGAGGCTTCCCGGACTAATTCGGGGTTGTCGACCGCGGCCGTATTGATCGAGACTTTGTCCGCTCCCGCCTGAAGCAGCTCCCGGATGTCCTCCAGGCTCCGGACCCCGCCGCCCACGGTCAAGGGCATAAAAACCTCCTCCGCCGTGCGGCGGACCACGTCCAGAATGATTTTCCGGCGCTCCGAGGAAGCGGTGATATCTAGAAAAGTCAGCTCGTCCGCTCCCTGGCCGTCGTACTCCCGGGCGTTTTCCACCGGGTCCCCGGCATCCCGGAGGTGGATGAAGTTTGTGCCTTTTACCACCCGGCCGTCTTTCACATCCAGGCAGGGAATGATCCGTTTGGTGAGCATTTCAGCCTTGGTTCCTTTCCGCCAGGAAAATGGCTTCCCGCAAATCCAAGGTCCCCGCATACAGAGCCCGGCCCACGATCGCGCCCCGGACCCCCTCCGCCTCGAGCGGAAGCAGGGAAACGATATCCTCGATCGTCGAAACTCCGCCAGAGGCGATGACCGGGATGTGTAACGCCCGGGCGAGGAGGCGGGTGCTTTCCAGGTTGATTCCCTGCTGGGCTCCGTCCCGCAGAATATCGGTGTAGATGACCCAGGAGGCCCCGAGAGACTCGCAATTCTTAGCAAGCTCAAAAGCCGCCATTGGGGTTTCCTCCGTCCAGCCCGAGACGGCGGCTTTTCCGCCTCTGGCCGCGATATCTACGGCGATCTGTCCGGGCCAGCGCCGGCAGGCCGCGGCCAGGAAGCCGGGGTTGGCATACGCGGCCGTGCCCAGAATGATTCGGCTGGCCCCGAAAGTTAGGTAGTCTTCAATATGGGCCAGAGTGCGAATTCCCCCGCCGATCTGGACGGGGATAGAAGCGATCTTTAGAATCCGGCGGATGGTCTCCCGGTTTCTCGGGACCCCGTCGCGGGCGCCGTCCAGGTCAACAAGGTGAAGAAATCCTGCTCCCTGCGCGATCCAACGGCGGGCGATCTCCACCGGATCTTCTCCGTAAATGGTCTCTTGCCGATAATCGCCTTGAAAAAGGCGCACGCATTTCCCGCCGCGAATATCGATGGCCGGAATGATCAACATAACAAGTACCTAAAAGAATATTCACCACAGTAGTACAGAGAACACAGAGAAAAAATCAAAAAAAGGACTTAGAATGATTAAAGACAAAATAATTTCAATACAAAGCTGCAGAGAGCGGGGAAGGAATCATTCTAAATAATGGGCCAGAGCAGATGTTTTTCGAAAAAAGGGTAAGGATTTGTCTCTGTGAGCTCTGTGCTCTCTGTGGTGAATCTTTTTAAAAATTACAGGTATTCATTCCAGCCGCGGACCTTAAGTTCCTCCAGGACCTGCCGTACCTCCTGGGATCGGTCCCGCGGGCAGACGAGAAGGGCATTGCCCGCCTCGACCACAATCGTATCTTTCATGCCGATCAGGGCGATCAGTTTTCCTTCGCTGCGGACTAAGCATCCCGAACTGTCGAGCAGAAGACCTCGGCCTTGCTTCGTCTGGCGACAAAAGATCAGGGCATTGCCGTTTTTATCCGGCGTGCAGATTTTGCCGAGGGCGGCCCAACTTCCTACGTCATTCCAGGGGAATTGCGCCTCGATCAAAGCCACATTCCTCGCTTTCTCCAGGATGCCGTAGTCCACGGAAATGGCGGGGCAGCAGGTATAGGCCGCTTCCAATGCCTTTTTCCCGCGGGGGGTGCCCAGGGTTTTCGCCAAACCGCGCATTTTCGCGTAAAGCGCGGGAAGATAACGTCTCACCGCTTCCCAGAAAACATCCGTTCTCCAGACGAACATGCCGCTGTTCCAGAGATATTTCCCGGTTCGGAGATAGGCTTTGGCTTTGGGGAGAGACGGTTTCTCGCGGAAGGATTTCGCCAGCAAAACCGACAGTCCGCGGGTTTCGGCGAGGAGTCTTCCTTTTTCGATATATCCGTATCCCGTTTCGGGTCCGGTGGGAACGACCCCCAGCGTAACCAGATAGTCTTGCTCCCGGGCAAAGTCAACGGCGGCGCGAAGCGTTTGTAAAAAGCCCCGGTGATTGCCGATGAAATGATCGGCGGAGAGGACGACCATGACGCCTCGGGGGTCTTGCCGATGAATCTGGATGGCCGCCAGACAGAGGCAGGGAGCGGTATTCCTCCCCACCGGTTCGGCCAGAAGGTTTTCTTCCGGGATCTGGGGGATTTCCCGGCGCAGGGCGGCAACCTGGGAGCGGGCGGTGACGATGTAAATTTTCTCCGGGGGAACAAAGGGGCGGATCCGCTCCACGGTCTCCCAGATCATGGAACGGTCCGAGAGAATCGGGAGAACCTGCTTGGGGCGTTTTTTCCGGCTCCAGGGCCAGAAACGGGTTCCCCCCCCGCCAGCCATGATGACCGCATAGACGGAGTTTCTTTTCATTCTTCCTTCTTCCCGGGGTCAAATTCAAAAGCCAAAAAAATTCACCACAGAGGGCACAGAGAACACAGAGTTTGAAGGCAGAAATAAAAAAATAAGAGTAAGAATGATGATCTGATAAAAAACCTGAATCCAGTTTTTCCGAATGGTCATGAAAGACCTGGATTCCGGTTTTCACCGGAGTGACTCTTTACAAAACCATCAAGAATAAAGAATAGAAAAAGCCGTATCCGCCCGCTTTTGGATTATTGGCTTTTCTCTGTGTTCTCTGTGCCCTCTGTGGTGAATATGTTTTTTGCCTCGAAGGACCATTTTAGGAAAACTTAGCCACTCTCTTTTCCACCAACTCCCGGATTTCCCGCAGGCGTTTTTCCGAGCGGGCTTCGAAGCGCAGGACCAGGACCGGCTGGGTGTTCGAGGCCCTAACCAGACCCCACCCGTCCGGGAACAGGAGCCGCACCCCATCCACATCCACCAGGGGGATTTCTTTGCGAAAAGATTCCCGGACCTTTTCCACGATCTCGAATTTCTGCTCGTCGGGGCAATCCATCCGGATTTCCGGCGTGGTCCAGGTCCTGGGAAGATCCCCCAAAAGCTCCGGGATCCTCCGGTTCGAGCGGGTTAGAATCTCCAAGAGCCGGCAGGACGCATAAATGGCGTCATCGTATCCGAAATACCGGTCGGCGAAGAAGATATGCCCGCTCATCTCCCCCCCTAAGAGCGCGCCCTCATCCTTCATCTTGCTCTTGAGAAGGGAATGGCCCGCTTTCCACATGATGCCCCGCCCCCCGTGTTTGGCAATGTCCTCATAGAGGCTCTGGGAGCATTTGACCTCGGAGACGATGGTGGCTCCCGGATGGCGGCTCAGGACTTCGCGGGCAAAAAGGACCAAAAGCTGGTCGCCCCAGATGATGTTGCCGAGATGATCCACGGCGCCGAGGCGGTCCGCATCCCCGTCGAAGCCGATTCCCAACTCGGCGCCGGTCTCAAGGACTTTGGCGATCAGGGCGCGCATGTTTTCCGGGATCGTGGGATCGGGATGATGGTTCGGGAATCGGCCGTCGACTTCCGAAAACAGGTCGATGACCTCGCATCCCAAGTCCCGAAAAACTTTTGGGGCCACGGCCCCGCCCGTCCCGTTGCCGCTGTCGATGACCACCTTCAGTTTTCTTTCCAGGCGGATATTCTTCAAAAGATAGCTCTGATAATCCGGGATGATTTCCCGAAAAGAGACCGCCCCTTCTCCCTTGACAAATTTCCCTTCTTCGACGATCTGGCGGAGGGCCTGTATCTCATTTCCATGGATCGTGGTTTTCCCCGCGCAAATTTTGAAGCCGTTGAACTCCGGCGGATTATGGCTTCCGGTGATCATTACCCCGCCGTCCCGGTCCAGATGAAATAGGGAAAAGTAAAAAACCGGAGTTGGGCAGACGCCTACATCCACGACATCCAATCCTCCGGCAACCATCCCTGCCATTAGGGAGTCCCGAAAGCGGGGAGAACTGAGACGCCCGTCTCTACCCACAACGACGTTCCTCTTTCCTAACCGGGAAATATATGTGGCGAAACCCCGGCCGAGGGAATAAACGATTTCATCGCTCAAATCAATATCCACCAAGCCGCGAACGTCATATTCTCTAAAAATCCTGGGATTCATCAAGGCCCTTTTTCAAAATATTTAAGATAATCAACAATTTAGCATAAATGGCGGGTGATCGTCAAATGGAAAAGGAAACCCCAGCAAAAGTGCCGGACAAGGGGGGATTCCGAGACGGCGCCGGGCCTGCCGAAAGGGTCCGCCCCTCCCTCTCGCAGCGCCTGCCCGGTCTATTTGAATTTACTCTTGGGGGAAATTCAAATAGCGCTATAATGAAATTCAGGATTCCAAGATCCGACTTACAATTTATCGGCAAGGACCTGCCGTTCCCTGAAGGTCTCCTGGCCGAAAAAATGGAACCCTTTACATCGGCGCCGGAAGAGGAACATCCATGCTGTATTTCCGCTCCCCTTTGGCGCGGACGGCCGATTTTTTAGGGTGAAAAAGGAAAGGGAGGAGAACGTGTCGGCGGAAGTGAAAAGATCTGTATGCCCTTACGATTGCCCGGATGCGTGCGGGCTCCTGGTGGAAGTGCGGGAGGGAAAAGCCGCCAAGGTGAGCGGAGACCCGGACCATCCCTTCACGCGGGGAACCCTTTGTCCTAAGATGAACCGGTACCAGGATACGGTTCACTCCCCTCGGCGCCTTACCCGCCCGCTGTTTCGCGAGGGAGCCAAGGGGGCCGGGTTGTTTCGGCCCGGGTCCTGGGATGAGGCCGGGGGGGTGATTGCGGCGGAATGGAAAAAGATCATCAACCGCCACGGGGCCGAAGCCATTCTTCCTTACTCTTATGCCGGGACCATGGGCCTGGTGCAACGCAATGCAGGACACCCCTTTTTCCACCGCTTGGGCGCTTCCCGCCTGGAACGAACGATTTGCTCTTCGGCAAAAGAGGCGGGCTGGAAAGCGGTCATGGGCGAAACAGCGGGCCCCCCTCCCCAGGAGGCGGAGGAGAGCGACTTGATCATCCTGTGGGGGATCAACGCCGCCGCCACCCATATCCACTTCCTGAACTGCGTAAGGAGAGCGAAGGAGAAGGGAGCCAAGGTCTGGTTGATCGAGACCTACGAGACGCCGACTTCGCCGGCGGCCGACCAGCTCTTTATCGTCCGCCCCGGAAGCGACGGCGCCCTGGCCCTGGGAATGATGCACCTCTTGGTTCGGGACGACCGAATCGATCGGCCTTTTGTCGATGCCTATGTGCAGGGTTTTGAGGATTTCAAAAAAACCGTTCTCCCCGATTATCCGCCGGAGAAAGTCAGCCGTTTGACCGGGCTTCCCCGGGAAACCCTGGAAGCCATGGCCAAGGCGTACGGAAGGGCCAGAGCCCCCTTTATCCGCCTGGGGGCGGGCCTTTCCCGCTACGGCAACGGGGCCATGACCGTCCGCTCCATCGTCTGCCTGCCCGCCTTGGTCGGCGCCCATGCCCGAGGGGGGGGTGGATGCCTGGCGAGCACCAGCAGCGGAGGCGCTTTTGCCCTGAAGGAGGTCCTGCGCGAAGATTTTCTGACGGGGAAGCCCCGCCTCGTCAACATGAACCAATTGGGGGAAGCCTTGAATCGGCTTAAAAACCCGCCGGTTCAGAGCCTGTACGTTTATCATTCCAACCCGGGGGCCGTGGCCCCGGACCAGAGCCAGGTCTTGAAAGGCCTGGCGAGGGAGGATCTTTTCACGGTCGTTCACGAGAGGTTCATGACGGACACGGCCCGCTATGCCGACATCGTCCTTCCCGCGACGAGCTCGCTGGAGCACAGCGATCTTTACCGCGCTTACGGCACGTACTGTATTCAACGGGCCGAGGCTCTGATCCCTCCCGTGGGCGAGAGTAAATCCAACTGGGAAGTCTTTTCCCTTCTGGCCGAGGCCATGGGATTCCCCGAGCCTTTTTTCCGGCAGTCGGCGGAGGATCTGATCGACCTTCTGGTCTCTACTCCCAACCCCCTGCGGGAAGGAATTGATTGGGACGCTTTTCGGGCGGGAAGAGCCGTGGAACTCCCTTTTCCGGAAAACGGGAAAATGCATTTCAAGACCCCTTCCGGGAAAATCGAAATCCGAAATCCCAAGGAACCCCGGACTTTGCCGGTCTATTTCCCTCCTTATGGGGGGGATTTCCCCTTCCAGTTGATGACGAGCCCGAGCCTGTTCGGGTTGAACTCCTCTTTTCGCGAGCGCGACGATCTGCGG
>Ga0105106_10003375_pt1 | contig 11413 bp, 10 predicted proteins | sample PPLLaktember2015_5_FD_79109 | JGI IMG/M metagenome (GOLD analysis project Ga0105106, IMG submission 79109) | Freshwater sediment microbial communities from Prairie Pothole Lake near Jamestown, North Dakota, USA - PPLs Lake P8 Core (1) Depth... | ecosystem: Environmental > Aquatic > Freshwater >... | reverse complement strand
GAGGAAGGCATCGGCCAGCGCGCCGTCGAGGATGCGGTGGTCGAAGGTCAGCGTCAGGTAGACCATCGGGCGGATGGCGATGCTGTCGGTGACGGCGCCGGAGGCGTCTCGGGATTCGACAGCCACCACCCGCTTCTGCAATGCCCCCACGCCAAGGATGCCGGTCTGCGGCTGATGGATGATCGGTGTGGCAAAGAGCGAGCCGCTCACGCCGTGATTGGTGATCGTGAACGTCCCGCCCTGCACCTCGTCCGGCTGCAGCTTGCGGGCGCGGGCCCGCCCCGCCAGATCCCCCAGCGCCTGCGCCAGGCCGAGCAGCGACTTCTGGCCGGCATCCTTGATCACCGGCACGATCAGCCCCTGCTCGCCCAGCGAGACGGCGATGCCCAGATGGATTCGGGGATGCAGCCGAATCCCCTCGTCTGTCCAGGATGCGTTGACCAGCGGCACGGCGCGCAGCGCGGCAACACAGGCCGCGGCGAAGTAGGCCGTGTAGGTCAGGTTGACGCCCTCGCGGGCGAACGCCTCGCGATGGGCGAGCCGGTGGGCGACGACGCGGCGCATGTCAGCTTCCATCACCGTCGTTACGTGTGGGCTGGTCGCCTTCGAGCGCAGCATGTGCTCGGCAATCGCCCGGCGCACCGCGTCGAGTTGGACCAATTCGCCGGCGGCGGGCGCGCTCGCGCCGGGCGCCGCGCCGGCAACGCCGAAGACCTCCTCCGTCGGGCGGAACAGTTCGCCCAACGAGGGTGACTCCCAGGGCGCGGCGGGGCGGCTTTCCAGGTGGGACAGCACATCCTTCTTGGTGATCCGCCCTCCGGCGCCGGTGCCGCGAATCTGGCGCAGGTCGAGGTTGTGCTCGCGGGCGAGGCGCGCCACAACCGGCGAGATGAACCCGAGATCGACCTGCGCGGGCTGGGCGATGGTGTCAGGTTCGGGGGACGGTGCGGGAGCGGCAGCGGCCGCAGCCATCGGGGCGACGCCAGGGCTCTCGGCCTCCGCATCGGGAATCGCTTCGCCCGGCTGGCCGATCACCGCCAGGAGCGTTCCGGCGCGCACCGTCGTCCCTTCCGTCACGTACAGCCTGAGCACGCGGCCCGAAGCCGGCGCCGGGATCTCGGTGTCGACCTTGTCCGTGTTGACCTCGAGCAGCGCCTCGAACTCTTCGATGGAGTCGCCTTCGCGCTTGAGCCAGCGCGTGACCGTCCCTTCGACGACCGACTCGCCCAATTGAGGCATGATCACCTTGGCTGGCATGCAACCTCTCTCCCCCTCCCCCGTGCAGGGGGAGGGATTTGCTCGGCTCCCCTCCCCCTTGCAGGGGGAGGGAATCAGTACGCGGCGAGTTCGCGCACAGCGGCGGCGATCTTCGCCGGGTCGGGCATGAACCAGTCTTGCATCGGATGGCTGAACGGCACGCCGGGTACGTCGGGGCCGGCCAGGCGTCGCACCGGGGCATCCAGGTCGGTGAAGGCCTGCTCGGCCAGAATGGCGGCGACCTCGGCGCCATACCCGCCCGTCAGGTTGTCTTCGTGCACGATCAACGCCTTGCCGGTCTTGCGCACCGAGTCCAGGATCGTGCGCCGATCGACCGGCGCCAGCGTCCGCAGGTCTACGACTTCCACATCGATCCCTTCGGCGGCGACCGCGCCGGCAGCCTGCAAGGCGTAGTGATGCATCATGCCGTAGGCGAACAGGCTGACATCCCGCCCAGGTCGCGAGACACGCGCCGGGCCGATCGGCACCAGGATCTCTTCTCCTTCGGCCACCTCCCCCTTGATCAACCGGTAACCCTTCTTGGGCTCAAGGAACAAGACCGGATTTGGGTCGCGCACAGCCGACTTGAGCAGGCCCTTGGCGTCGTGGGGGCTGGAGGGGATGACCACCTTCAACCCCGGAACGTGCGAGTAGAAGGCTTCAATCGACTGCGAGTGGTACAGACCGCCCCCGATGCCGCCGCCGTATGGAGCGCGGATGACCATCGGCGCCGTCCACTCGCCGTTCGAGCGGTAGCACAGGCGCGCCGCTTCGCTGACGATCTGGTTGAAGGCCGGGTGGATGAAGTCAGCGAACTGGATCTCGCAGATCGGGCGCATGCCGTACAGCGCGGCGCCGATGCCAATGCCGACGATCGACAGCTCCGCCAGCGGCGAGTCGATCACCCGGTCGGGGCCGTACTTGTCGAACAACCCCAGCGTCGCCCGGAAGACGCCGCCGCGCGGCCCGACGTCCTCGCCTACGATGAACACGCGCTCGTCGCGCGCCAATTCCTCGTCCATCGCCTGGCGCAGGCCCTCGATCAGCGTGATCTCAGCCATGGCGGATGTCCTCGACGAACACCGGGTAGGCGGCATCGGCTGCCGGCGGATAGGGCACCTGCAGGCTGAAGGTCACCGCCTCCTCGACCTGCTCGCGCGTTTGTGCATCCATGGCCTCGGCCGCCGCCTGGGTCAACACCTTCTGCTTCACCAACTGATCGTGGAACAGGCTGAGGGGGTCTTCGGATTTCATCGCCTCGACTTCCTGACGCGAGCGGTAGGAGCGGTCGTCGTCGTCCGAAGAATGCGGCGTCAGGCGATGGACGCGCGCTTCGAGCAGCGTGGGGCCATCGCCGCGGCGGGCGCGCTCGGCGGCCGACGCCACCCCGTCGTACATCGCTACCGGATCGAGGCCGTCGATCGAGGCGCCCGGCAGGCCCAGGCCGGCGGCCTTGTCGGCGGCGCTGGCCACGGCCATCTGCTTGTCCTGGTGGACGGAGATGGCATACACGTTGTTCTCGACCAGGAAGATCACCGGCAGCTTATGGATCGCCGCCCAGTTCACTGCCTCATACCACTCGCCCTGAGCGGTCGAGCCCTCGCCGATCGTGGTCAGGACGACCTGGTCCTTGCGCCTGAGTTTGATCGCCAGGCCAATTCCGGAGGCATGGCAGGCCTGGGTGGCGACCGGCGAGGAGTGGGAGACGACGTTGGCCGAGCGCAGGCTCCAGTGGCTGGGCATCTGGCGGGCGCCGGAGGTCGGTTCCCCCAGCTTGCCCATCAGGCTGAGCATGAAGGCGCGCGGGGTCAGGCCGAGGGCCAGCATCAGCGCCAGGTCGCGGTAGTAGGGCGCCACCCAGTCGTGCCCGCGGCGCAGGGCAACGGCAGCGCCAACCTGCGCCGCCTCCTGGCCGATCCCCGAGATATGGAAAGCGATCTTGCCCTGACGGTGCAGCACCCAGGCGCGCTCGTCCAGCCGCCGGGCAAGCAGCATGATGCGGTACATCTCGAGCAACTGGTCCGTCGACAAGGTCATCTGGCGACCCCTCGGTTCAGCGGTGTGCCCTCCCGCCCCGTCCCGCCTGCCGGGGAGGCAACGGCCGTACCTTTGGCGTGGAGCGGGGAACCGGACCCATCTTATCCGACTCGGCCTGCGAGTTCAAGGCCGGGTCGCTGACAGGTCAATGTCAGGCCGGGTTCGGGAAGCCTGAGGGACCTTGCAGTACGCTTGCAATTAACCCGCACACTCGGCCCCCGGCGCGATCCTGGGCGGGCATCTGGATGGGAGGGATAGGAGAGATGGGTGGTGCGGAACTGACGCTGAGCATGATCCTGGCGCTGTGTTCGCTGGGTTGTCTGATCTACATGCTGGTACGCCTGGCTCAGGAGAAGGGTGCGCTGCACGCAGTGCTTGGATTTCTCTTCCCGATCTATCCATTCTTCTGGGGGTGGCTCAACGCCGGCCGGTTGGGGTTTCTGGATATCATGGGCTTCTGGACGGCCGTGATGCTGATTTACACCGGCTTCACGTTTGCCATGGGGGCGGTCGCCGCCCAATCGATGTTGGTCTTTCCGTAGGTCAGCCCTCGTTAGTGCCCGCCCGTTGAGCATTCGGGATCAACCGATCCGGGCAGGCCGCTCGTCGCGCTGAGGCCATCCTTCCCGATTCGATTCGCGCGAGACCTATTCGCTGCAAGGGCTCCCCCCTCCAAGCCTTGCCGTCTGGGCGACATCCACAGGCAGGCTCACCCTCTGACTGACCTGCTTCCCGCGCTGCACACTCCAGAGAGTGGAGGGCCGAACATCAGACACGAGAAGGCGCTAGGCCGTTGAAGGCTCTGGCACGGCTTTGCGCCCGATCTCCCTCCAGCCCCAGAGCCATCCCGCGACAACGACCACAGCTGCCGCAAGGAACGCCAGCGAGTACAGCGGAATTGCGCCGAACATCCACAAGGCGAAGGCCAGCCAGGCGAGGGCGGCACAGCCGAAGGTGGCAAGCAGGCTGATCCAAAGCGCACGTTGGGTTGCGGCGGGCTGCGCGCTGGCTGCGATGGCCATCGTCCAGCGCTGCCCCAGGAATGCGCCCATGGCAAGCAGGAACCCCAAGGGAATCCCGATCGGAACCAGCAGCTCCTCGGCGCCCAGCCGGAGCGCCGTCACCACCACCAGGGCAAACAGGGCTCCGGCTGCCCACCAGAAGCCTCGATACCCATCCGCTGAGGCGTCGGGCCTGCGAGGCGCCCGCTTCCAGGCTCGAGTCGAGAGCACCCAGAAGGCCATCGCCGCTTCGGCGAGCAGAACCAGCGTCTCCGTCAGGATCGGCGAAGGCAGCCACAGGTCCTCCAGGCTGCTCGCTCGCTCGGGCGTCGCCTCGGCCCACCCCACCCCCAATCGCTGCCACGTCTCGCCCTCGGTCGGATGGCGCAGGACCCCCTCATTCCCGAGCGCAACGAGCACGGTGGTCTGCCCGCCCTCTTCCAGCAAGATCATGTCGCGAGGCGTTAAGTCGATCTGCTTGCCGCAGGCGAGCAACTCGCCGCTCCCGGCCGCGACACGACGCATGTAGCTCAGCCGGGATGTCGGCGGAGTCCATGCGATATCCCACGACTGCCCTCCGTCGGCCGAATGCTCCACCAATGCCTGCACCCCGTCGATGCGGTAGCAGGACTGCGGAGACGTCGGAAGACAGGCCACGACGGGAAGGGCGACCGCAAGCTCGGCGTCAGCCGCGATCTGCGCGGGGACATCCTCCTCCTGGAGGAACTCCCAGTTGCGGCCGGCATCCCGACTGCGGTAGACCGCACTGAACGGCTCCCAGGCGCGGGCGACTGCGTACACTCCCTGATTGTCGATCCGCAGGCGGGCAATCGGCTGCTCGGGAGGACAGGGCGCGGTGGCCAACGCCGCCAGCGTGCCGGCCGTGAGCGCCAGCAGCCCCGCCCGCGGCGGCAGGCGCGCCGGCCGCGACTCAGCACGCAGCCACAGGGCATAACCGGCCGGAAGGACGGCGAGTGCCCACAGGTCGGTTGCATCGAGCGCGAGCTGAAGGCGCAGCCCCACGAGCTGCTCCGCCAGGCCGCGGACGGCTGCATTGACGGGACCGATCAGCTTGAGAATGGCAAACGCGCCGCCGGTGGCGGCGAAGGCGGCTCCCGCCTCCAGCCTGGAGCGGCGAGGGCCGAGCACGCCCCCCGCAAGCACGACAGCCAGCATGGGGAAGAAGAGCAGTCCGGCGAAGTCACTCAGCTTGCCGGTGAGGACCGAGGGGGCCAGCCTCTTCAAGACGTGATCATTCAGCAGCAGCAGACCGATCGCCATCAGGGTGACCGGATGGGTGAGTGCTCGCGTTCCCGGCCATGGCCTGAACTTCCGTCCGTCACCGTCCGACTTCCCCTGCCCCATGCTCGCCTCCGCCGGAACTGGGCGTGCGCCAACACTCGGATTGTCGCGCCGAGGGGTTACGTCCACAGGCGTACCAGCGGGGGAACCCCAGCCGCCCCGAGGCCACCCTGCAGCTTCCCGCCCTGGCGGAGATCGGGTCATTCCTCGAGATCCAGGTGGCGAGATGTCCCGCTGCGGCACCTCGCGGGGATGAACCAGGCACGCGTGAATCAGGATTGACGGCGGGCAAGCGCCTGGAGGTGCGCTTCTGCGAGGCTGGTGTCCAGAGGAGTGGTGGTCGGCGGATCGAGCGATTGTCAATCTGATCGGTTGCTCTGCGCGGTGGGCGGAAACCGGAGGTCGAAGGGCAAGTGGCAGGGCTCTTTTCGGAGAAGGAAGTTGCGGCAGGCGGCCGCTAGCGGAGGTCGGAGCGCACGATGGCTCCTTCAGCGTTGACCGCGGTCGCCGCCTTCCCGCGCCGGCGCTCGGGCTCGATCGTCAGGATACGGTAGATCGTCATCACCATCACCGAGGCGCCGGTCGCCCAGTAGACGACTTGTGCCCAGAGCGCCTCGCTATCGGTCCCGCTCCGCAATCCATGGAAGAGCACCAGGATAAAGCCGGTGAAGCTGAGGAAGTGAATCGCCCGCCAGGCCGCGTTCCCCAGCCGCTTGCGGACATAGAAGCTGAGCACCACCACGGCCAGCAGGTAGAACCCAAGCTGGCCCATTCCCACCCATTCCACACGGTACCCCAGGGCCCTGAAGGGAGTCAGGATCTCCCCGAGCGAGTAGTCGATGTAGGGATCGCCCACTAAGATCAATGCGTGGAAGAGTGCCGTCCCGAGGGCGAGCAGGCTGAGATGCTGGTGCAGATCGAACGCCACGGGCCCGCCGGGCCACAGACGGGCCATGCGGTTGGTGATCGCCAGGCCGAGCATCATCGAACCCCAGAACAGCAGGTAGGAGACGAAGGCGCTCGAGCGAGAGAGGAACCAGAAGGCCGAGCCTTCAGGGCCATCCAATGTAAGCGCCATGGGGGCCGCCAGCCGAGGCAGCAGGATCACGGCCGCAGCCGTGCCCACCAGCGTCGCCACCAACACCTGGATCAGCGTGCGGATGCCTTTCTCGGCCAATTCATCGAGCTGTGGATCCGTGGCTCTGTTCATCCTCGATCTCTCCAGAGGAGCGATTCCAACCGTCTGCTCTCGAGGCGGGCGCCGCTTGCCAGCACGAGCAGCCCGGCCAATTCGGGCCGGCGCTCGATCCAGGCCAGGCCCTCCCGGCTGCCGAGAAGGACCGCGACTTTCGCCGCGGCCTCGCCCAGTTCCAGTGACGGCGCCACGATGGTTGCCGAGACGACGTCGGTGTTTGAGGGCGCGCCCGTGCGCGGATCGATCAGGTGGTGCATCGGCGCTCCTCCGCTCTTCCAGCGCCGATAGTCCGTGCCCGACGTGGCCACCCCACCGGAGCGCAACCCCAGCGTGATCAAGTCCCGCTCCGGCGCGTGCGGGTCGGCGACCGCGATCCTCCACGGGGTCGATCTCCGCCGGATTCCGCGCAGGGCAATGTCCCCCCCAGCGCTGACCATCACCGGGCCGTGCGTCGCCAGCCGCTCTGCAGTGCGCTCTGCCGCCCAGCCCTTGGCGATCCCGCCCAGGTCCAGCCGGCTGCCCATCGGCAGGCGGACGGTGTGGGCCGACGGGTCGAGCCCGAGCTCCGGCCAATCGGGCACGGGAGGGGGATTGAGCGCGCTCGGGCGGTCTTCACCTCTCATCTCGTCGAAGGGCCGGTCATACCCGGCCGCCAGCAGCGCAGGCAGGATCAGCGGCGTGACCAGGCCCTGACTGGTGCGGGCCGCCTGGAGTGAAGCCTGGATCACCTGCCACATCACCGGGCTGACCCCCACCGGCGTTCCGGCCGAGGCGTTGATGTGCGAGAGTTCACTCTCCGGGCGGAAGCGGCTCAGCCGGGCCTCCCAGGCCTCGAACCATCCGGCGACCTGGGCGAGCCCGGCCAGGGCATCCGGCTCGGTCGAGGCGACTTCTGCACGGATGGTGCATCCCATCGCCGGAAACTCCACCCGCGCATGGTGCGAGAGGTCCTCCGCGGCGGGCCCAACCACGGGCGACACCTCGAGCGGCCTGCCTTCGCGCCAGGCATCCAACCCGCCGGACAGGCGGATCTCGACGAGTGCTTCGGGCGGCTTCATCAGCGCGACGACGACGTGCGGCCTTTGCCGCCACCGCCGCCCGAGCCCCCACTCGAAGGCTTGGTGATGGTGATGATCTGGACCGGAGGCGGTGCATCCACCGAGCGCAGTCCGCTCGGTGTGGGCTCTGCCGACACCCCCCCGACCGCCCCACCCGGCACGGCGACCGTTGGCAGTGGCTCAGCCAGGAAGGCCATCGACGGCGGGATGGCGATCGGCCCATCGACCTGCGGCTCGAACGGTTCGGCGGCGGCCGCCTCGCTGCGCAGCGCCAGCGCAGCCCACCCCAGCAGCGTGGCCGCCAGCGTGCCGGCGGTGAGCAGGAGCTTCACCTCGGTCACGCCGGTCGGCCGCTTGCCCGCGGGCTTGGGAGCGCTCACCGTACCGTCCTCCCGCTGCCGCCCATGCTAGTCCTCATCCTCGTGGTCTTCTTCATCTTCGTGTTCGTCTTCGTGCTCATCCTCGTCGTCATCGTCATGATCGTCATCCGAGTAGCTCGAGCCGCCGCCACCGCCATCGTCATCATCTTCCTCGACGACCACGACCTGGGGGATCGCACCGTTCGCCAGAATCTTGCCGGTATTGGCGTCGACGTAGACCAGGCCCTGAACCAGGGAGACCTCATAGGCTGCGGCGCCCATGTAGTCGACCAGCTCCGGTGGTTGCAACAGTTCGCCGCCGCGGACGGTGGTGAGCACAATCGCCAGCGCCGTGTCCGCGTTCACCGGGTAGACTGCTGCAGGCGCCTCAGCTGTGCCGGCGAGCAACTGGTTGGCCTGGTCGATCAACTCCCGGTAGGCGCCATCGCGCTCCTGGAGCACCGTCGCCAGGGCAGCCTCATCCACGATCACCGAGGCCGTGGACGGCTCTTGTTCTGCGGCGGAAGCCACATTCGACAGGCGACCGGCCACGCCGCCGATCAGCACCAGGACAAAGGCGGTCAGCGCCGAGGCCATGAGCAGTGCATTCTTGCGGATCATCCGAACCTCCTTCAGTCCCGGGTCAACCGGGATCTGCGACATGGCCCAAGTGTGCCCGGAGCGGCTTGACAATCCCTTGAAGGGACAGGCAGAATCCTCCAAGGATCCTCCAAGACAGGCTCAGCCTCGGGCTCACCCGTCCTGCCATGCCGGCGGTGTGCGGCAATGCGGGAGAGGGGGCCGCACCCATACAGCCTGAGCGGAAGGCGGCTGGAGTGGATTCTTGGAGTTGGATTGGAGATTCGCCGGCCCGATTCCAATCTTCTTTGATGTTTCCCGGCCGATACTCTGGGGGGAGGACGGATGCGAGTCCTGGTGATTGAAGACGACCAACGCCTGGCGCGCCTGGTCGAGCATGTCCTGGTCGAGGAGGGCTTCGACGTCGACCTGGCCCACGATGGCGAGACCGGCCTCGAGCTGGCCTTGCGCGGCATGGATCAGGTGGCGATCGTCGACTGGATGCTCCCCGGCCGCGATGGCCCGGCCATCTGCCGTGCCCTGCGGGCCGCCCGCGCGCCCATCGCTATTCTGCTCTTGACCGCCCGCGGCCAGATCGAGGATCGGGTCACCGGGCTGGACAGCGGCGCCGACGATTATCTGGTCAAGCCATTCGAGTTCGACGAGCTGCTCGCCCGCGTCCGAGCGCTGGGGCGACGCTTTGTCGCCGAGTCCACCGACGCCTTCGAACTTCGGCTCGGCGATCTGGTCCTCGACCAGCGTGCGCACTCCGCCCGCCGCGGCGAGAAGGTTCTCGACCTGACCACGACCGAGTGGAAGCTGCTCGAGTGCTTCATGCGCCATCCGGATCAAACCCTGACCCGCGAGCAGATCCTGGACTATGTCTGGTCGTACAAGGCGGAGGTTCAGCCCAGCCTGGTCGACGTGTACGTTTCCTATCTGAGGCGCAAGCTGGATCGCCCGGGCGCCGCCGACCCGGTGCATACCGTTCGCGGCGTCGGCTACCGCTTGGAGCGCGATCGTGTTTAGGAACCTGCGCCTCCAGCTCACCTCGCTTTACATTCTCGCCTCCCTTGCCCTGATCGCCCTGCTCGCCTTCGGCGCCTATCTGGTCGTGAAGCGCGAGTTCCAGGCCAACATCGACCTGGCGCTCCGCTACCGCATGGCGCAGCAGCTGCAGTGGCAGGGATTCCCGCTCCCGGCTGACCTGGCAGACATCGGCTTTGAGTGGGCGACGCGGAGTGGAACCCTCGTCGAAGGCGGCGCCGCAGTGCTGGTCTCCGAAGAAGAGCACGAGCACGAAGAGGAAGGGGAAGACCCGGCGCTGGAGGGAAGTCCGTTCGATCTGGATTCTTTCGACGCCGATCTGGCTCCCCTGTTCGTCGTCTCCTCCGCCAGTCAGAGCCTGCGTCCCGTAGCCGTCAATCGCAACCTGCCGCTCACCGCGCCGTACGCCCCTGCGGCGGAGGCCGCATTGCAGACCGGCAGCGATCTACGTACCACCTATCTGGAGGACGGGACCGCGCTTCGCCTGCTCACCTATCGACTGCCGACCAGCGGACCTCCGCAGGTCATCCAGGTTGGACGCACCCTCGAGGATCAGCAGCGGGTCCTGGATGGCCTGCTGCGCATGCTCGCCGTTCTGGGGGGGGCGGGCGCGCTCGCCCTGGCTTCCGGAAGTTGGTGGCTTGCGGGGAAGTCCCTCCTTCCGGCACAGCGCGCCTGGGAGAAACAGCAGTCGTTCGTCGCCAACGCCAGCCACGAGCTGCGGGCGCCGCTGACCCTGGTGCGCGCCTCGGCGGAAGTCGCCCAGCGCCAGCTTCCAACCGACGACTCGCGGAGGGCGCTGCTCAATGACGTCCTCTCGGAAGTCGATCACATGGCGGCGCTTGTCGACGACCTGCTCCTGCTTTCGCGGCTGGACGCAGGACGCCTTCACCTGGAGCGCGCACGCCTCGACGTGCGATCGCTCCTGGAGGAGCTCGAGCGAAGCGTGGGCCGGGTAGCTGAGGCGTCCCAGGTTACATTCTCCACGACCGCCGAGGACGGACTGACGCTGATGGTAGACCCCACCCGTGCGCGTCAGGTGTTGCTGGTCCTGCTGGACAACGCGCTGCAGCACACCCCGCCTGGCGGGTCGGTTCACATGGACGCGCGACGGATGGCCAGCCGCGTGCGGATCGATGTGCGAGACACCGGCCCGGGAATCGACCCCCAGGATCTCCCGCATGTGTTCGAACGCTTCTTCCGCTCGAACCAACGCGGCGTCGAGAGTAATACCGGCCTGGGTCTCGCCATCGCCAAGGGATTGGTCGAAGCCCAGGGCGGGACGATCTCGCTGGAGAACGCACTCCCCACCGGTACGTTGGCACGGCTCGAATTCCCTGGCGGGTGAACCCCCGCTCCGTACCCACCCGGTACCCGTATCCGGACTGCAGCCTCCTGCCGCGAGGCGTCCAGGTCTCGCCGATTCCCCTCTTGCGGAGCAAGCCCGTGGGAGCGTGGAGCGACCGCCGATTGTGGGCCGGGCTCGGGGTGAGTAGAATCCCACCGTTCGCACTGCTGTGAGGCGAAATGGCTCCGACTCCCCGCGCAGGCTTGCTGGCTTCTTCTGCGGTCTTGCTG
>Ga0105106_10003373_pt1 | contig 11418 bp, 1 predicted proteins | sample PPLLaktember2015_5_FD_79109 | JGI IMG/M metagenome (GOLD analysis project Ga0105106, IMG submission 79109) | Freshwater sediment microbial communities from Prairie Pothole Lake near Jamestown, North Dakota, USA - PPLs Lake P8 Core (1) Depth... | ecosystem: Environmental > Aquatic > Freshwater >... | reverse complement strand
TCACCGGTGATCGCATAGGCCAGCGGCCCCGCGGAATTCGAGATGATCACTTCCGCGTTGGCGACCGGCTCCAGGCCGTCGGCCCGGAACACGAATCCACTGACCGTGCCGGTGGCATCGGCGAGCCGAATCGTGATCGCGACCGTCTCGCCGTCAGTCGTGACCTGCCCGTTCGCGCGCCCCGCGAAACCGTTGCGCAGATCGGTGGCCAGCACCACGAACTGGCCCTCGCCGAACGCGTCTCCGCCGGTGAACGTAATCAGCCCGTTCGCGTCGGCGATGGCGACGGCGGTCTTCCTGGGATGGTCGAGCTGCTTGATCTCGACCCGCGCGCCGGGAATCGCCTGCTGCCCGTCGTTCGAGAGCACCGTGACGGCGATGGAGCCCCGCCCCAGCAGTCGGATGCCCAGATCGGCGGTCTCACCTGCGCGCACCGCGCCCTTGGCCATCGCGAGCCGGCCGTTCAACACGTCCGTCACGGTCAGCGTGAAGGGCCCGGAGTTGACGATGGGGAACGTGAATCGGCCGCCCCCGTCGGTCGTCGCGAACACTTCCTGAATGCCCTGCGGAATCGACTGGCATTCCTCGATGAACAACTCGCCTTCCGAGCAGATGACGATGAAGCCGTCGGACTTGTACTTGACGCTCACGTCCGGCCCGGCGGGCGTGACGCCGTCGGGCAGGAAGATCGTGCCCGTCACAACGCTTGTCGGCTGCAGGCGGAGGTTGATGTCGACCGTCGCGCCAGGCGTGGGCATCACGCCTTCAACGCTGATCGGATCGGGACTGAACGCTCCGGCCGCCCGTACCGTGAACGGGCCGAGCAGCACCCCGTCGAACCGGAACCGTCCCGTCGTCGGATCGGAGTCGACGACCTCGAAGTTCTGGACGCGCTGGTACTTCACGCCGATCTTGTCGCCCGCGCGAAGCAGGCGGTCGCCCGAAATGCTCACGCGCGCTTTGAGCGGCGTGACGCCGTCGGCGGCGAGGATGGTGCCCGTGACCGTCCCGCCACCGCCGCGGAAGACGATGTCCCCGTTCACGACCTGCGCGTGATACCGGACGGCGATGTTCGTCGAGTTGCCGTCCGAGAGATCGCGCAGGAAGGCCGACACGATGTACTCGCCGACCGCCAGCTGATCGACGCGATACGTGCCCGTCGGGCTCGTCACCGCCTGCCCCCTGAGGCAGATCATCTCGCGGCCGATCTCGTCCAGGCAGGTCTGCAGCACGTACACCGTCACGCCGGGAACGGGGGCGCCGGTGTGAGCGCGGACAACGCCCGCTACCGATCCGACCGGCGAGAACACGATCGTCGTGTTGACTTCGTCGCCTTCGCGGATCAGATCGATCGTGACGGTCGCGGTGATTCCGAGGGCGTCGCTCGCCGCCACGATCTGCCGCCGGCCGATGGGCACGTCCGGCAGCACGAAACGGCCCTCGGAGTCGACGGTCGTGATGCTGAGTCCGCCGCCGACGCGTGCGTCGGTTACCGGCTGCCCAGCCGGGTCGACCACCACGCCGCGCACGGTGCCCAGCCCGCCGGCGATGAGCAGGTTGAAGTCCACCGTCTCGTTGGCCGGAAGCTGAATCCGAACCACGCCCTCGGACAACCCTTCCTGGTCGAACGCGTTGACGCGGTACTCGCCCGAGGCCAGGTCGCCGAAGGCGAACCGGCCATCGCCGGACGTCCGCACGACGGCGACGGCGCACTCGCTGGGCTCGGGACCGGGGCCAATCTGCCCGCACTTCACGTTCGGCTGGCTGCGCGACCGGTAGTAGGCGACCACCGGCACGTCCGGAACAGGCGTGAGCCCATCGGCCAGCAGCACGCGTCCGGTCAGGGCGCCTTTCTGCACCACGATCTCGCCAGGCACTGGCAGATCGAGCAGGAGCAGATCGCGTTCGACGCTGGCGCCGGCAAACGGCATGGTCTCGCTGACGAACACCTGCGCCGGACGCGCGGTGTTGATCGCCTCGACGAGCATGTTGCCGACAGGCACGTTCAGGATCTCGAACCCGCCGTTGGCGTCGGAGGTCGCGCCGTACTCGCTCTGGTCGGTCAGGCTCGTCACCCGGAGGTTCGTGCCGGCGAGCGGGGTCCGCCCGTCCTCGGCGAGCGTGCGGCCGCGGTAGGTGCCGCGGCCGAGCAGCACGGCGTTGACGTTCAGCCGCTGCCCGTCGCGCGCCACCGTGAAGCGCACGATCCGCAGTTCGCCCGTCTCCTGGTTGATCGCGACCAGCTTGATGGACTGCGGGCCCTTGAGCACGTAGTCCCACGTAAAGCGGCCCTCGGCGTCCACCGCCTTCGACGCGATGCCAATCGAGACGAGCGAGCTGCCGCCGCCCCCCGACAGGGCGCCCTCGCAACGGAATTCGTAGAAGAGCCGGATCTCCGCGAGATCCGCGGGCGTGCCGTCCGCGTTCAGCACCTGGCCGGTGACGACGCCAGCCGGGTCGGTGACGGTGGTCCGGATAGGCAACGTGACGGGCGCAATCGGCTGCCCGCGGCGATCCACGACATTCTGAATAGTCAGCTGGCGGGGCACGAACGGACCAATCGGTTCGCGCAGCGCGAGGAACACGACGCGGCGTCCGGGCTGCAGGGCCACGCCGACGACACGGTTGCCCTCAATCGTGAAGTTCGTGATGTCACCGGGCTTGAACTGGTCCTGAACGCTCTCGGGCGTCACTTCCTCGCTGAACAGCACCGCGATGATGCGGCCCGCCTGGTACGTCGCGAGCTCCGTGCAACCCACCCGGTCGGCGTCGGCCATCTGCACGACGCCGAGCACCGTCGGCGGCGGATCGGCGACGAGCGAGAGCGGGGCATCGATCGGAGCTGGCGCCGCCGGCGGCTCCACGATCTCGAATCGCACGCGATACGGATCGGTCGGCTCCTGGGTCAGCGCCGGCACGTCGGCGGGCCCCACGTCGGCGATAGCCGCGTGATGCAGATAGCCGTCGGCGCCCGGCACGACGACACTCGCCGCGTATCGCGCGTCCGCGGGCGTGTCCGCGCGACGGCTGATACGCACGGTGAGCTCGCCCGGCTGCGGCACCGAGATGAGCGCCAGCCAGGCGGTGACCACACCCGTGTCGTTCCGGATCGGCACGACTTCGCTGAACGGGATCGCCTTGCCGATCTTCGTGGCGTCGCCGTCGCCAGCCGTGCGGCCGGCGGCGTCGACCACGACGGCGTCGACGGGCAGCGGTGCGCCGCCGATGCCCGACAGCAGGATCGACACGTGCCCGGGCCGATACGACCACTTCTCGGCGAGTGCCCGGTGCGTCGCGCCGGGTGCGCCCTGAGCGAACAGCGTCGCCAGTTCCTTACCCACCGCATCCGCGAACACATCGCCGCGGAAGGACCTGCGCCGCAGCAGATCGAAGCCCTCGATGTCGCGCTGCGCAAACGGCACGACGTCCGGCTCCACGCGCTCCGGCACGAGCGGGAACCCGCTCCCGGCAAAGTCCATCAGCAGCTGCGCGGCGCTGTCGGGGAGCGGCTCGCCTAGCGAGAACCGGAATCCGGCCTCGGCCGTCTCCACGGCGCGATCGAACACGATCTGCCGCGAGAAGCGGATCAGGTCGGCCGGCACCGCCGAGGCCGGCGCGGTGGCCACCGCCCACGCCCGGCCGAGCAGCCCAAGGACCGCGTTCCGGAGATTCTCGGGCAGCGACGACGCCTCGCGCGGCAGGACGAGCGAATCGGGCGACAGCGGAATCCCGAACTCGCCGATGCCGGTCTTGAGCTCGAACCGCCCCGCGACCTGACCATCCGACTCGAGCGTCGCCGCCGTCACGCGTCCGGTCCGTAGCGCCACCAGGTTGAACGTGGCCACCTGCGAATCGCCGGGCGGGATCGAATCGAACGCCCGCGTCGGGTCGCCCGACAACGTGGCGCCGCTCACCTGCTGCGCGTTCAGGTTCAGGCTCACGAAGTTGGCCGGCGACTCCGAAGTGTTCGTCACCGTGACGTCGAGCGTGTACGGCTCGCCGGCATTGACCACGTCGGGATGCGTGAACGTGAGCGTGAACGACGGATTGCGGACGAGCACGGTCCCGGCGGCACGCCCGCGCACCTCGACCGGGCCCACGGGCAGGCCGAGCAGCGTGCCGGCCAGCTCCATCTCGATGACGTGCGTACCTTCACGCCGGCCCTCGACCAGGAACTCCGCGCTCGACGTCTCGCCCGGCCCAATGGTCGTGATGTCGTCGGCCGTGCCGAGCTTGCCGTCCGCGCCGGCCTGCGTCACGCGCTGCTCGCCAGAGGACACTCCGGTCTCGAGCGTGGCCAGCCTCAGCGGATCGTCACCCGAACCCACCACCCGATCGGTGCCCGGAGGCAGGGCGATGGTCGCGGTGATCTGATCCACGACGAGGTTCGAACCCTCCGGCGCGACGTTGCCCACCATCAGCATCACGCTGAAGTACTGGTTGAGGAACCCGATGTCGCCGGGGATCACGATGACGCCCGGGATGGGCGGCACGAAGAAGTCCTGCGACTCGGCGCCCTTGAGATCGAGCTGGAAGCCGCTGACGCTCAGATTCGGCACCTGCGTCTGGATGCGCAGCGTGTCCGGAATGAGCGTTTTCAGCGACTTGAGGACCGCGCCATCGAGCAGCGACAGATCGACCGCCGACAGCTCCGCGTCCTCGGTCCTGGCGAGCGTCGGCAGGACGACCGGGAAGTTGACCTGGATCGGCGTGCCATCCTCGAGCGCGAAGGCCGCCGTGAAGTTGAACGCCTGGAAATTGTCCTTGTTGAAGACGATGCCCTTGGCCCGGATCTCGTCGGCCGACAGAGGCCGCGCCGTGATCTGCGTCACGAGCAGCCGGTCGATGACATCGATCCGCACCGCTTCGGGCGTGCCGTACAACACGACCTGGCCGCCGCTCACCAGCCGGATGTTCTCGAGCGTGTGCGGCCCCGCCACCGTGAGTGCGGGAATGTCGAACGGCGAATTGGGCTTGGTGGTGAGCTCGACCGGTCCGGGGAAGGTCGGTCCACGCAGCGTGGCGCGCACTTCCGCGTCCGGGGAGAACTGCGGCAGATCGGTCGGCGGCTCCGGACTGGCCAGGAACGTGCTGACGATGGTCGCGATGTTCTTCGGGACGGTCTGCTGCGCCGGCTCCACGCGGAGCCCCACGCCGAGCACCAGGATGTCTTCCCGGGTGAGGAAGCGGCGCTGCTGGTCGGCCGACACCACGCTGCTGCCGGCGTGGACGGCTCCCGCGAAGGCAACGGCGGCCAGGGTCAGTCGCGTGAGGCGTCGGGTCCAGCGAGTGGTCATGTCAGCGCTTCCCCGAGAGCAGCGCCTGCAGCGCGTCACGATTGGGGGTCGCGGGATGCCGCGCCACAAGGTCCCCGCGCAGCCTCTCCAGCGCCGAGGTCGCCATCACCTGGCGCACACGGTCCTGAATCAGTTCGAACGGCGGCAGGCTGCCCGGATCCACGTCGTCCACGCGAATCACGTGGAAGCCGAAGCTGGTCTGGACGATGCCGCTGAGATCGCCCGGCCGGGCGAGCGCGAACAACGCGTCCTCGAAGGCCTTGACCATCACGCCGCGCGCGACCCAACCCAGGTCGCCCTTCCCCGCGGCCGAGTTGTCGATGTTCTTCGCGCCCGCCAGGTCCTCGAACCGCGCGCCGTTGCGAAGCTCGGCCAGCGCCGCCTCGGCCTCCGCGCGAGTCGCCACCACGATGTGATGGGCCTTGCGCCGGGGCGCCATGCGGAACAGGTCGGGGTGGGCGTCGTAGTAGCGGCGCAGCACGGGCACGCTCACGTCGAGCGCGCGCACCTCGCTCTCGAGCAGCGCCTCGGCCAGCACGAGCTCCACGGCCCGGTCCACCGCGCGGGCCACGTCCGAGCGTGCGCTCACGCCGCGGGTTCTCGCCTCACGGGCGAGGAGCTTGCGATCCAGCACTTCACGAGCGATCTGCTCCACACCCTCGAGCGTGAGCGTGCCGGCAATTGCCTTCGGATCGCCGGACTGGCGGAGCGCGCGAATCGCGTCGCCGACCTCGTCCACGGTCACGACCACGGCGCCCGCGTCCAGCGCCACGATCGGCGCCGACGGCGCCATCGGAGCCTTGCCCTGGGGCGCCAGCAGCAACAGGACGACGAGGGCCGCGGCGGGCGCCATCACTGGATCCTCACCGTCGCCGTCCCGCCGGCCGTGCCGACGTCGGAGAAGGACGACACCGTCACCTCGAGCGCGCCGGCCGGCATCGTCACGCGCAACTCCAGGCGGCCGTTCGCGCCGGTGGCGATCTGCACACCGGGCGCCACGGGGTCGAGGTCGGCGGACACGATCTCACCCGCGCCGAGGAGCTCGACGTGGACGATGGTGCCCGCCGGCGCGAGCGATCCGTCGTTGCGCAGAATGGGGTCGCTCGTGAGCGTCACGACTCCGCCCACGCTCACCGCGTTCCACACGATCTCGCCGGCCGGCATGACCGGCGCGAGCGCGTAGAGGCCCAGCTCGGTCACCATGGTCGTGACCGTGTTGGCGGCCGTGTCGAGCGTGCCGCCGACCAGATCCCAGTCATCGCGCTCTTCGTTCCAGCGGAAGATGCGGATGCTGGATTCGTCGATGGCCGGCCCGATCTCGGACTCGTCGTAGCTCATCCGGAGCTCGGCGGGCGCCGTGAGCGGCGCGTCCATCGGCAGCAGGAGCGCGAACTCGCCCAGGCCGTAGTGCGGCTTGCCGGCCGGCCCCGACGGATCGTCGGGCCGGTAGGCCCGCGGCAGGGCCGGCCCGACGACCGAGCGGAACGGAGCGACCTGCGCGTCGGCGCGATTGGCGTCTTCCTCGTTCGTCGGCTTGAGCCGGGTGTGGGTGCTCTGGACATAGCGCCGCCCGCTCTCGGCGTCCTGCAGGGCCTCCTTGGCCTCGTTGAACTTCGTCGAGATGTCCTGGATCTGCTTCCGCGCGTCGGCGACGCGGTTGACGATGTCGGCGGTGGCCGGCGACAGCGTGAGGCCGCGGTAGTTCTCGAGCTGCGCCTCGCGCCCGCCGCGCACGACGCCGCGCTCGAGCACGTACGACACGTTGTGCTCGCCCTTGATGCTCAGCGCGGCCTTGGCGCCGATGTCGGCGACCTGGAAGCCGAAGCCGAAGCCGATCGACTTCTCGATGCCCCGCTGCACTTCCTCGCGGTAGGTCACGTTCGTGAGACCCACGCGAAGGAACTCGAAGTAGCGTTCCAGGAACACGCTCGGCCCCACGCGCACGCTCTGGCCGGTGAGGTCTGGCAGCCTGAACCTCGGATTGCCGTTGGTGTCCGTCGCGCTCGCGCTGCGCTCGTCGATGATGAGCGCGAGCCACGCCAGGTTCTCGACGGCCGACTTGATGTCCGTCAGATCCCAGTTGCCCTCGTCGTCCTGCGTCCCATGGATGGTGTACACGAGCCGGTACCGCTCGGTGTTGCCACCCGTCTGGGCCCCCGGCAGGAAGGGCGCCTTGGCCAGGAACGAGATCTCGAGCTTCGTCGGCAGATAGTCGTTCTCGGCGTCGAGGTGGACCTCGGCTTCGAAAGCGCCTGACACCTTGTGCTTCTCGCTCAGGCCGCTCTCGAGCTTCTTCCTGATGTCCTCGACGCGCTTCTTGAGCTTGTCGAGCACCTTGATCGACTGCTTCTTGACGAACGCGTCGCTGTTGCCGCTCTCGATCCGCTTCTTCTCGGCGTCGTAGTACGAGCTCGGATCCAGGAACGGCAGCTTCACGTCCACGTTTGCGCCCGCCTCGAACTCGTAGCGGGTGGAGAGCTCGATGCCCTTGATCTCGCCGCCCTCCTCGCGCGTCGCCGCGCCGAAGCCGAACGCCTGACGCGAGATGAAGCCGGCCGACACGCCGATGATGTTGAAGGTGGCGTCGTTGTCCACCTTGCCGTCGGCGTCGAACTTGTAGTCGGCGACGCTCAGGTCGAAGAGCTTCCCGCTCAGCGTGCCCTCGAGCAACATCGCGCCACCGCGGCGCACGCGTCGCTGGCCGTAGTCGGGCGCCGTGAAGTCCACCCCCAGTTGCTGCGCGAGGGTGTCCGTGTAGATCTTGCCGAGGGGTTTGAACGGCCCCATCTTGTTCGCCGCGCCGACCGTGTCGAGCGCGAGCAGCGCGAGCCGCTGCTGTTCGATGGGATCGGTCGCCAGGGCCTCGGCGTTGAACTTGTGATCGTCACCGTAGATGCCGCCGACCTTGATCGACGCCTCGAGCTCGGGGCCCTTGAAGGAGAACGTGCCGACGAGCGGCGCGGACGTCTCGAGTCCGAGCTTGAACCCGACCTTCACGCCCGCGTAGCCGAACCTCTGCCGGCCGAACGTCAGGTCGGTCGCCGCGGCAGCCTCCGGGCCGGTCTTCTCGCGGTGCATCGTCATGGACATGGCCGCGCCGACGCCAAGCGAGACTTCCGCGATGCCGATCCCCGCCTCGCCACTGAGCAGGCCGCTCGCGATGAACACTTCGTCGTAGGTGAAGGGCACACCGGTCACGCTGTAGTCCACGTCGGCGTCGCAGTCGGGCTCCACGCCATTGACGCTCTCGACGAACACCTTCATCACCTCGCCCGCGCTGCCCGTGAACGGGATGGCGATGCCCGTGTCGAAGCCGTTCTCGAACGCGCGGCCGATCTCGCCGTCTTCGTCGGTGGTGAACTCGTAGGCGAATCCGCCGGCGTTGACCACCACCTGGGCGCCCACGACGGGCCGGCCGCTCCGCCGTTCGAAGACGCGGAAGTGGCGGTACGACGTGCCGCCGACCATGACGGTGGACATCTCCGCGGTCGGATTCGGGTCCGGATGGAGCGCGGAGATGTCGAAACCAGTGCAGGCCACCGAGAGCTCGAACGGCTGCCACGTGTTGATCCCGGTCTTCGGAGAGATCGTGGTGGCAATCGACTCGACGATCAGGGGCTTGTCGGAAGAGAACGAGATCTCCTTCGTGGCGGTGCCGCCCGCGGCAATGGTGCCCAGGTTGAAGCACGCGCTCGTGAGCGTCGTGCACACCACCACGTTCTCGGCCGCCACGGTCGACGGGTTGTTCACGAGGATCGAAAGCGTGCCGGACTCGCCGAGGTACATCGCCACCGGGCCGTCGAGCACCTGCCCGTCGAGCGTGAAGGTCTGGTTCACTTCAACCGCCGGCTGCGGGTCGCATTCGAGGTCGGGCGCGAGCAGATTGCCATCGAGGGGGAACGCCACCTTGTCGCCCGGCATGGCCGGCGGCCCACCGCCGCCCGCTCCCGCGTACTGGTCGGGGTCGAGCACGTAATAGAAGAACCCCTCGTAGTTGTTCAGCCGGTTGGCTTCCTTGACCGTGCGTCCGGGCAAGTCGAATGCGAACGCGACCTGGCCGACCTGGTTCTTGTTCTGCGCCTGGTCCACTTCGAGCTTGAAGATCGGCAGCTTCTCGCCGCCAGCCCCGTGATCGGTTTCCGGACTGCGCTGGAACGAGCCGTCGGGCCGGGTCAGATACTTCGGATAGCGATGTTCGCCACCCGCGAACGTCAGCACGAGATCGCTCTGCGAGGCGCCGTCCTCGTCCTTCCAGCTGAACTTCTCCGGTGCGCCGCCCGGCTTCGTGATGTACATCGACACCTCGACGTCGGGCACCTTGCGGAAGCTGCGGTTGAACAGGTGCGGTACGAGGTACACCTTCGCCTTGGTCACCTGCGAGTGCCGCTCGAGCTTGCGCGCCATGTTCGCGCGGCGCGAGTCCACGCGCGACAGGCCGGTGGCCGGACCGTCGAGATCTGGCACCGCGTCGAGCGGATCGGAGCCGAGCGTCGCGTCGTAGATCGGCTTGGTCTCGGCCTGCGCCGCCTGGATCAGCAGATGCGCCTTCGCCATGAACGCGTCGGCCTCGGCATCGGTCCGGATGTGCTCCTCGTCGGCCTTCACGCGGTAGAACTGCACGACGTCGAGCACGTCCTGCACGGTCTTGAAGGGCCGCTCGTCCTCCGGCAGGTTCAGCGAGCGGATGGCCGCGGCCGCGACGTATTCCTCCATCGAGCCGCACGCCTTCGTGCCCCACGTGCGGGGATCCACCTCGCGCCCGGGCTCGGCCTGGTACGTGAAACACCCATTGGCCCCAGGACCGCGCAGGGTGACGAGCGGAATCGGGCCACCCTCCGCTTCGGAACGCGGCAGGTGCGTGCTCGGATCATCATTGGTGCGCTTGACGGCGAGCACCAGATCTCTCGTCTGCTTCATCGCCACCATGCGCGCGAGCGCCATGCGGATGCCCGCCTTGGCCGCCGAGTGCAGCTGGTAGATGTAGAGGTCGTGGAACTGCGACCGCTCGTCCGACGCGCCCTTGATGCGCAAGTACGACTTGCCCTTGATGTAGAGGAAGTCCATCAAGTGCGTCCACTCGTGCCCCTCGAGGTGCGGGATCTTCGTGACCTCGCGGTACCGCTTGAAGATCTCGACGATCTCGGACTCGGGCACGTTGACCGCGAGGTACCGCTCGTCGAAGCCCGGCTCTCCCCGCATGTCCTCGAGCGTGACGCCCTTGGCCTCGGTCACGTGCTTCATGAGCAGCAGCTGACGGCCGAGCCCGAGGTCGTTGTCGTTGTCGCCCTCGCCAGGCAGCGTGCGCGCCAGCCGGTACCGCGGCCCCACGCCCACGCCCGGCACTTCCTGCTCCCAGTCCTGCAGGAAGTTCGGGATGAAGCTGATGTCGTGGAACTTGAATCCGTTGATGTCCTTGGGTGCGCGATCGGGGTCGTCCACGTCGGTGAACTGCGCGCTCAGTGAGTCGGCGACGCACGAGGCCAGGTACGTCGTAGACGGCCGGAAATCCTTCGGGTCCGCCGTCTTGAACGGGTTGGGCACCGTCGTCGTGTAGTAGAAGTCGGGCATGAAGAGCGACAGGTCGTGGTCGCTGACGCCCGTCTGGTAGTTCGACCCGCACGCCGCAGCCGGGTTGTCGTCCCAGAGACACGCGCTGCTGCCCGATTCCCAGAGGCGGATGTCGGCCGGACGGAATCCCGGGCACGCCTCGGCCGCCTTGAGGCCGCGGATGATTCCGGTCTTCATCGCCCTGAGCTCGGACTTGAGGACCTCGTCGCTCGCGCCCGTGGGTGTCGGCTCCGGCTTCTTCAAGAGGTCCACGCTCAGGTCGCAGCAGAAGTTCGCCGTCGTCCAGATGTCGAGCCCCGTCGGGGTGGCGATGTAGAGGAGTCCGCGATCGATATCGAGCTTCAGACCGTTGAATCCGGCCGGGTACGGCTCCCGCGAGACGATGCGGTCGTCGTACGAATCGCCGTCCATGTCCCTCAGCAGCGTGCCCAGCGCCTTGGACAGCTCCACGACGTAGAGCGCTGAGCCCTGACCCGCCTCATCAACGCCCGCGTACACCTTCATGCGCGGGCCGTCGATCTCGAGATCGCGGACCGTGCCCCGGACGGGGATC
>Ga0105106_10003372_pt1 | contig 11420 bp, 5 predicted proteins | sample PPLLaktember2015_5_FD_79109 | JGI IMG/M metagenome (GOLD analysis project Ga0105106, IMG submission 79109) | Freshwater sediment microbial communities from Prairie Pothole Lake near Jamestown, North Dakota, USA - PPLs Lake P8 Core (1) Depth... | ecosystem: Environmental > Aquatic > Freshwater >... | reverse complement strand
TGGCCATAATTCTTTCCTGTTTCAGATATTTATGAAAATGATTATATCCATTCCCATACCGTTTCGCCAGTGAATTCGGCTCTCTCGCTTGACTCATAGTCGAGCTTATCATACATTACTTAACAAAGATTGGCTCCGATTGTCCGCCTCCGAGGCGGGTCGTGGATTCGGGATGAAGAGCTCCATCGAAAGCATGGAGCGGAAGCCTCCTGGCTTTTTGCGCCGCCTATGCCGGGGCGCCGGCAAGGCGAAACGAAGGAGGAGAACGATGGCTGACGAACAGGCTCAGGACAGAAGGACTTTTCTAAAGACCCTCGGATCCGCGGCGGCCGCCGCCGGATCCCTGTCCATCCTGTCCAAGCTGGGACTCTCCGATGGCCTCGACGCCGGAAGCCCTAAACCCAACATCGTCTTCATCATGGCCGATGACCTCGGCTACCGGGACTTGGGCTATTGCGGTGGATGGGTCCGAACGCCCCATATCGACAAGCTCGCGGCGGCGGGGACTCAGCTCGATCAGTTTTACGTCCAGCCCGTATGTTCGCCGACCCGATCGAGCCTGATGACGGGGCGGTATCCCATGCGTTATGGCCTGCAGGCCGGGGTCGTCCGGCCCTGGTCTCGGCACGGACTGCCGCTCGAGGAGCGGACCCTGGCCGAGGCGTTCAAAGAGGCGGGCTACACGACCGCCATCTGCGGCAAGTGGCACTTGGGTCATCTGGATGAAAGGTATCTCCCCATCGCCCGCGGATTCGACCATCAGTACGGACACTACAACGGCGCCATCGACTACTTCACCCATGTGCGCGACGGCGGCCTGGACTGGAACCGCGACGACCGGCCGCTGCGGGAAGAGGGCTATTCGACCGATCTGATCGCCTCGGAATCGGTCCGGCTGATCGAGAAGCACGATTTCTCCCGGCCGCTCTTCCTTTACGTTCCTTTCAACGCCCCGCATTCGCCGTTCCAGGCGCCTCAATCGCATCTCGATCTGTTTCCGAGCATTCAAGAGCCTCGCAAGCGCGCCTATGCGGCGATGGTGACCTTCATGGACGAGGCGATCGAGCGGATCGTTTCGGCGATCGACAAGCGCGGCGTCGGGCGCGACACCCTGATCTTTTTCTGCTCGGATAACGGCGGGATGAATATCGTCTCCGACAACGGGCCCTTGCGAGGCGAGAAGGGACGGCTTTATGAAGGCGGGATTCGCGCCCGGGCGTTTGCCGTCTGGCCAGGTATACTCGAGCCCGGGGCGATCGTCCGAGGACCTCTCCATATGGTCGATCTGTTCCCGACGCTGCTTAAGCTCGCCGGCGGCAGACCGGAATCCGCGGGCGGCGGGCCGCTCGACGGAAAGGACGTCTGGGCGACGATTTCGAAGGGACAGCTTTCCCCGCGTGATGAAATCCTGCATAACGTGACGCCCTTCAACGGGGCCATCCGCTGCGGCGACTGGAAGCTGATTCTCAACGGTCACCTTGAAGCCAATTATGACGGCCCGATCCCCGCCGCCAAACAGACCATGGAGCTTTTCAACCTCGCCGAAGACCCCTATGAAAAGAACGACCTGAGCGGAAAGAACCCGCTGAAGCTCGAAGAGCTCAAAACCCGGCTGAAATCCTACGCCGACGCGGCCGCGCCCGCGAATATCTCGCCGGCCCAAGTGCCTAAAGACTTCAAGATTCCCAAGGCCTGGGGGCACCGGGACTGACCGTGGGCCGATGCGATGCCCCTCCTCCGGCGGCCGGATCGACTTCCGGTTGGAAGCGCAGCGTTTAGGAAGTGCTTTGAGATCGGAAGAAGAAAGTCATTGTTCGAATTGAGACCGCTCGGACGATACTTTATTACAAACAATTAGAATAATTTAGAGAACCCTGGTTTCAACGAGTTTTATCCAATGAATATTTATAAATATGCTATTAAAAAAAATAATTAAAGGCCTTGACTTTGTTTTCTTAATTGCGGTAAATAATAAATACGACCTCAGGAGGATTTCAATCATTAGGCTTGTGGGCCTTTGGATGATCCAAAGAAAGTGTCATTCGCTTCCTGTCCCGGCTTCTTCTTTGTCAAGGCGGTTCAGCATTCAAGGTTTTTCCTTCTTTCAAACCCATGCAAGCTCAAGCCATCGATCACACGAGAAATTCAGAGGTCCGATGAACGTGGATTTGGGTTTTTGATTCCATCAAAAGGAGGAACGAGGCATGACTCGTAAAAAGGTTCTTCTCATCGTCGCGGCCTGCTTGATGTTGGCGTCCATCCCAAGGGCTCAGGAATTGCAGTCCGGCGCGATCAGGGGCCGGATCGTCGATGACACCGGGCAGGCCCTCCCGGGCGTTTCGATCACGATCTCCGGGCCCGCGCTCATCGGAAAGTTCACGACCGTGACTAACGCCGATGGGTACTTCCGGGCTCCCAACCTGATGCCTGGAAGGGATTATCAAATCAGAGCCGAGCTGGGAGGCTTTGAAACGACGATCCAGACGGGAATCATCGTCAACGTCGGCAGGACCCTATCGATCGAGATGAAGATGAAGGCCTCGACGCTCCAGCAAGAAGTCACGATCACGGCGCCTTCTCCGACGGTTGACGTCGTCAAATCAACGATGTCGACAACCGTTCCGGGCGAGGTCATGACATCGCTTCCCCTCTCCCGCGACATGGCCGGAATCCGTCAGTTCGCCACAGGCGCCGTCGGCGCCAGCTTTTATGGAGGTGGGAGCTCGGAAAGCGGCGGCGTCATGGACGGCGTCAACGTGACCGAGACCGACAATGGAGGGCTGAACCTGGGCGGCGGGACCGGGATCGCCTGGGACATGGTGGAAGAAATCGAGATCATCGGCGCCGGCGCTTCCGCCCAATTCTACAACTCCGCGAGCGGGACGATCAACATCGTCATGAAATCGGGCAGCAACAAGCTTTCCGGCGAGGTCTCCGTACTTTACGCGAACAAGGACCTCACCAATGTCCATCTGCCCGAGCCGGACATCCAAGCCCTGAATCTCGCCCAACCGACGTTTCCGATCTACTCGTTCGACGGGGCCTTCTCCCTGGGCGGGGCGATCATCCAGGATAAGCTCTGGTTCATGAGCGAATTCCGCTATATCAATACCAAGAACGCCGGCAACTTCCGGCCCACCGTCATCAACGGAAAGCCATACAACAATTACGACCGCATCTTCCCCGCGTTTGTAGGCTTCCTGAAGTTATCGGCTCAGCTGACCAAGAACATCCGGGCTTCAGCCATGGGCCATGTGTCCTATGCGGACAATCCTTACTTCCAATCCGGCTGGGGTGTCACCGACGAGGCTAACACTCACACCAAGCCTTTCCGCAGCTATTGGGCTGCAACGGCCTTGTGGACTGTCAACAGCAGCACGATCCTCGACCTCAGGGCGGGCGGGCTGTATTTCGATTGGAAAGGGGGAACCACCGAGGCCGGCGATCCCGATTCTCCGACATTCACCGATTCCTACACCGGATATAGCTGGGGCAACACGTCTGTGGCCGCGGCTTCCCACGTCTACACGTTCAAGCCCTCGATCAATATCTCGATGACGGCCACCAAATACGTGGACAGTTTTCTCGGAGGGGACCACGAGTTCAAAGCCGGCGTGGATTGGGAATGGCAGCGCGGCGAGTGGGGATTCTATGCGACGAAGCCGTTGACCTGGACCTACTACAACGGCAGCCCCTATTACTACCGGGCCTTGAATAATGGCCTGACCGACCCGATCTACGGCGACGGGCGGCTGAGGTATGCCGCGATAGGGACGACCGAGGGGTCGACCGCGCAAATCGGGATCACCTCCCGGATTGGAGCCTTCCTCCAGGACTCCTTCACTCTCAAGCGCCTGACCATCAACCTGGGCTTGCGGGTCGATTATCTGAAGGCCTGGAGCCCGGGCCGGGCGAAGGGCGCGGCTTCGGATCCCTTGGCCCTGGCCCTCGGAGCCACATATTTCGAGCCCCTTTACGGCCTGAACCCCTATGGCTCGGTTGCGTACGATACGTGGGACAACGCGTTTCCTTACAACACATTCCTCTCCCCGCGGATCGGCCTGACTTACAACCTCTTCGGCGACGGGAGGACCGCTCTCAAGGTCTCGTTCTCCCGCCAGCAAGAGGGCTTTTTCACGAACCATTTCGCCAGCATGTATCCGCTGGGCAACAGGTCGTTCACCTGGAATTGGTGGGATGACAACAATAACGGGATCCCCGACCTACCGGGGGTCGATCGATACAATGAGGCCCTGGGAGCCACGCCCCTGGCCATGATCTCCACGGCTTATCTGGACGCCATCGACCCCGACGCCAAGATCCCGTTCATCGACGAGCTCACGGCCTCCCTGGAACACGAGCTCGTCAAAGATGTCCGGGTGGCCGTCCGCTATTTTCATAAGGACCGCAAGAACATCCTGGCCAGCGTCCTCTGGGACAAGCCGACCGACCGGTACTGGCACACGTATGACGGGGCCCCCGATTGGTGGGTTCCCTTCACGACGACGATCCCGGCTTACGGCAGTTTCCCGGCCAAGGAAGTGACCATGTACTTCCAGTCCCCGAACGCGCCCGCCCAGCTCTCCCGCCTGACCAACGTTCCCGAAGCCAAGTATCAATACCGCTCCGTCGAGATCAGCCTCGATAAGCGAATGTCCAACGGCTGGCAGCTCGGCGGCTCCGTCAACCTCACGAAGCTTACCGGGAACTATCCCATCACCGTATCCGATTTCAGCTCCTACGGCATCTTCGCCTCTCCGAACGCCTTCGTGAACGCCGACGGGGACATGCCTTACAGCCGGCCTGTCCTGATCAAACTTTACGGCACGTTCAAGCTGCCCTATCAGCTCATGTTCTCGTTTTTTTATATTCACACCGATGGCTCGCCCTGGGGACGGACGGTCACCGTCAACCCGCCGGCGTCCTGGGTCTCTGCCAAAAAGGTCAAGTCGACGAGCTACCGGATCAACGTCGAAGCGCCGGGCACGAGGTGGAACGAAGCCTCCGACAACCTCGACCTGAGAATCGAAAAGGATTTCAAGCTCGGTCCCGGCACACTCGGGGCCTATGTGGATATCTTCAACCTTCTCGGCGCTTATAACCTGACCATCAACAAGAATCCGGCCGGCACTTGGAAGCCGACGGACCAGAACACGACGAGCGGGACCTATACGGCGGGGTCTCTTGGATTGGTCGGCTTTACCGGCAGCCGGCAGATCTGGTTCTCCTTGAAATACAGCTTCTGACGAGAATGACCGCATGCCCCGGGGCCGATCGCGGCCTCGGGGCGACCTTCGCGTCCGTCCTTGGACGAGGCGCCCGGCCAAGAAAGAAGTCCTGGAGGTGAAAGCCGGATGAAAAGAAGGGAATTTTTGAGTGCGGCGGCAGCTGCATCAGCCGGTTTGGCGCCGCTGGCGAATCTCTTTGCGGCCGGCCAAAAGTCGGCGGAGGGGGCGAACCCGAGCTCCAAACCGAACGTCATCCTCATCATGGCGGATGATCTGGGCTACGCGGGTATCGGCTGTTACGGCCAGAAGCTCATCCAAACGCCCCACATCGACCGGTTGGCCGGCGAAGGCCTCCGCTTCAGCGATTTCTACTCGGCCAACACCGTATGCGTCCCGTCCCGCGTCGGGCTCCTCACCGGGCGCCATCCCGGCCACGCGTCCATTCGCGACAATCTCAAGCCTCATCTGAAGGATTTCTCGGGATACATGGCGGACTGGCCGAAAGAGCTTTGGCCTCCCAAGGCCGCGACGTTGGGCTCTGTGATGAAAAGGGCGGGCTATAAAACCGGCCAATTCGGCAAGCTCGAGGCCGGCATCCCCATGCCCCCGGGAAAGATGACGGAACATGGCTGGGACACGTGGTTTGGCTTCCGCGAGACCGGCGCCGCGTTCCAGTATTACCCGCTGAAATTATGGATGAACGACCGCCAGATCGATTACGAAGCGAACAGGGCCGAGGACGTGAGGAAACCGGGGATCGTGGGCGACAAGGGAGTCTATTCCCAAGATCTCTTCGTTGCCGAGATTTTGAAGTTCATTCGCGAGAATAGGGACTCACCCTTCTTCATCTATTTTCCAACCCAGGTGCCCCATGGCCGGGCTCCCGCGGACGGCGATCAGATCCAGGTGCCGGATATCGGGCCATATGCCGACCGCGCCTGGACTCCGGGGGAGAAGCTGTATGCGGCCGCGTTGACTCGTTTAGACGGTCAAGTCGGCCAAATCATCCAGCAGCTCAAGGATCTGGGTCTGGATGAGAAGACCATCATTTTTTTCACGAGCGATAACGGAGACGAAAACAGCTATTATCGGTTCACAAAAAGATTCGAAGCGACCGGACCCCTGCGCGGTAAAAAAAGATTCCTCTACGAAGGAGGGATCCGCGTCCCCATGGTCGCCCGATGGCCCGGCAAGATCAAGCCGGCCCAAACCAGCGACCTTCCGTGGGCCGGGTGGGACGTGATGGCCACGTTCGCCGACTTGGCGGGAGCGGAACGGCCCACAGAGTCGGATGGAATCTCCGTGGTTCCAACCTTGTTCGGCCGTCCCGATCAACAGGCCCATCGGGATCATATGTACTGGGAATTCCATATGGGAAAACAGCAGGCCGTCAGGGCGGGGACGTGGAAAGGCGTCAGGTTCGGCGGGACCAAAGAATCCATAGAGCTCTATGATCTCAGCCGGGATCTCGGAGAGACGAAGAATGTGGCGGGCGACCATGCCGAGATCGTCCAGCGGATGGATGAGCTCATGAGAAAGGCCAGGGAAGATTCCGAGTTCACGGCATTCTGGCCCCTGCCGGAGCATCGGCTTGACCATATCAAATATGACAAGGTCATTTATGATCAGCTCGAAAAAGGGATTGACTGGGACAGGCGCTGATCTTTTGAATACGGTCGCCAAGGACGTCTTAAGGAAGACTCAAGGCTCACGCCCGAGCTTCCGTCGTAATTTTGATCAATCAACATCCTCGCATGCTCGCTATGATGTGAATAAGGGATCTTGCCAACTCAATCGGAAGAGGGAGGAAGGGGGTAGGCGGATCTTGTGATCGAGGCTGACCTTGATACGGCTCGAGGAGGCATTGAAGAAAGTGAATAACGAGAGCAGGCTCGACCGAAGGGATTTCATCAAGTCCGCCGCCGCCGGCGCCGTCTCGTTCTCGGCTTGGAACTGCGGAATCTTCCGCCTCGAAACGAGAAAGCCCAACATCCTATTCATCATGTCCGACGACCACTCGTCGAACGCCATCGGCGCTTACGGCAGCCACCTGGCCGGTTTCGTCAAGACGCCCCATCTCGACCGGCTGGCCGCGGAGGGAGCCCGCCTCCGGAACTGTTTCTGCACCAACTCCCTCTGCGCCCCCAGTAGGGCGACCATTCTGACCGGGCAATACAGCCACCGGAACGGTGTCACCACCCTGGAGGATGCGCTGAGCCCCGACCAACCCAGCGTCGCCAAGGAGTTTCAGAAAAACGGCTATCAGACCGCCCTGTTCGGGAAGTGGCATCTCAAGAAGGATCCCGCCGGATTCGACGACTGGCGGATCTTGAACAACCAGGGCCGCTATGTCGATCCCGAGCTCAGAGGGCCGGGCAGGGATTACGAGGTGTATCCGGGGTATTCGGAAGACGTCATCACGAAGCTCGGCCTGGATTGGATGGAACGTCGTGACCGCTCGCGGCCTTTTCTGCTGATGTGCCACTTCAAGGCGCCCCATGACCGCTGGAACCATGCCGAACGCTTCGCGAATTTCTACCGGGACATGCCCGTTCCCGAGCCGCCCAACCTTTACGACGACTATCGGAACCGCTTCAGCCGGGCGGGCGCCGTCTGGTCAACCCTGGAGAGGATGGTCCCCGATGGGTACTTCCCCTATCTAAAGCCGGAGGATCTGGAGGGCCTGGACCGCGACCAGATCCGGAAAACCGTCTATCAAAGGTTCCTGGCCCAATATCTTCGCTGTGCCCAGGCCGTCGATGACAATGTCGGCCGTCTCCTCGAATTTCTGGACAGGTCCGGCCTGGCCGGGAACACCGTCGTCGTTTACACCAGTGATCAGGGAGTCTTCCTCGGTGAGCACGGCTACTTCGACAAGAGATTCATGTACGAGGAAAGCCTCCGGATGCCGTTTCTCGTCCGCTGGCCCGGGGAGATCGCGGAGCGATCCACACCCGGCGGACTTGTGGAGAACGTCGATTTCGCGTCCTTCCTCCTCGACTGCGCCGGGATCGAGACGCCACCCTATATGCAGGGCCGGAGCTTTCTTCCCCTCCTCCGCGGCCGGACTCCCTCCGATTGGAGACAGGAGACCTACTACCGGTACTGGATGCACATGTCTCATTTCGCCATCCCCGCCCACTACGGAATCCGGACCCGGAGCCACAAGCTGATCTACTACTACGGGGAGCCTCTCGGCCAAAAGGATACCGAGCTCATCAGGTCCTGGATCAAGGGCTCGCCCCGCATCGAGCCGACCGAACCGGAGTGGGAGCTCTTCGACCTGGACAGGGATCCCCGGGAGATGGTCAATCGGGCCTCGGATCCCGAGTATGCGTCTATCTTCGCCGGGCTGAAGAAGAGGCTGCTCGAAAAAAAGAAGGCCGTCGGGGATACGGATGACCGCTACCCCGAGCTGATGGCCCAGAGGGAGAGATACTGGTGAACTCCTTTTCTCCCCGGCCTCGCGTCCCGAGATCGACGGGGCGGAAGCGGCGCTGACCGCGCCGGTCGCTTCGCCCCGAGCGGCTTGAGGGCGGCCCCTGCGGCGCGCGGGGGTAAGGGCGCGGGACGATCAGCGGGGCAGGATCCGGATCTCGACCCGCGCCGCGCTCTTCAGGGGCAGGAACACCACGAGGTCGGTCCCATCGAGCTTTGCCGAGGCGGCGATCTTCGCCTCGCCGGCCTCGCGGCCGTTGACCAGGACGCGGGCTCCCTCTCCGTTCCAGTTCTTGATCACGAGGGCGGGATTGACGACCGGCGCAGCCGCGCTTCCCGGCAGGGCAACGTCGATGCGGCCGGGGCGGCCGCTGCCGTTCTCGATCTTGTAGCACCGCTCGCTCCGGTCGTAGGCGCCCGAGACCGGGGCGCCGGAGGCGAAGACGGGCGCGGGCGGCGCGCTCCACGATTTCCCGAATTCGACCAGGTCCTCGAGAGGCAGGGGATTCATGCCGTAGAGAGCGTACCAGAACTCCCGGTCCCCGGCCGCGTGCATCACCGGATCCGAGATCGGGAAGCTCGAGCAATGGGACGGCTTGTCCGAGGTGAGCGTCGTCCGCCCGTCGCAGCGGGCCTGCCCGACCGGGAAATGGTTGCAGCCGCTGGCCCGGCCGTAGGAGGCCAGGTTCTCGTAGCGCAGCGACATCTTGTTGCCCGGTTCGAAGAAGATGAACGGCTTGTTCTTGGACTTGAACTGGTATTGCTGGATGGTGAACGGCTTGGTCGCGTCCCAGCGGAACGGGCCGTAGGGCGGGGCGGCGGGATTCTCCACGTAGGACGATCCGCCCGTCGCGCCGGAATAGTCGGCGACAGCGACGTAGTCCTTTTCGAGGAGATCCGACACGGCCTGACCGGGATGGAGCAGGGCGAGCGTCTCCTGGAGCTGGAACGTGTCACCCAGCGTGCCCGTCTTCCAGGAGACCTTTCTGACGGCGCTCGCGTCCGGGTAGATGAAGTAGTATTCGTCGATCCACAGCTCCCAGCCCGTCTTTGGGTCGACGTTCCAGGTGGTGTTGTAGGCGCTGACCGGCGCGTAGCGCCAGTGGACGACCACCCGGGCCGGGGTGTTCTCGATGATCCGGACGTGGGAAAACCGGCAGTGCCTGTCCTGCATGTGCTCGAAGCACCCTTTCGGGTCGGCGGCGCCCGCCGTCTGCCACGTCTCCACGCTCTGGTCGGTCATCCAGTTCCCGTTCTCCGAAACCCAGGCTGGGCTGTAGCGCGTGCCGCGCCAGAAGACGAACCTGACCGGGGAATCCTTGAAGCAGACCACGATGTCGGGGTCCTGGTCGACCGGCCAGAGGTTGTCCCAGCCCGGGTAGTACTTGAGCTTCGTGGTGAACGCCCCGAACCGACCCGGATTGAAGTCGACCGCGGGCAGTTTCCGGGGAGCGATATCGGGGGCGCCGGGCTTGACGGCGGCGAACGCCGCTTTGATCCGCTCGGCCGGCAGAGCCGCGTCGTAGACCTTCACTTCGTCCAGGATCCCGTCGAGGCCGTAATACGCCGGCAGCGTGCCGTGCGTTCGGTGGATGTCGGAGGGCTTCTCGGGCCGGGCGACCATGCCCAAGACGTAGCCGGCCCGCGGGGCGAAGGTGATCGCGCCCTTGACGGCCTGCGCCGCGACCGGCTACCCGTTGAGATAGACGGTCAGGCCGGAATCGGCCCGGTAGACGCCCGCGACGTGAATCCAGGTCCGAAGCGGGAGGGCGTCCCGGGCGGTCGTGCAGGCGATCCACTGATTCCCGATCGCGCACTCCAGGGAAGCCTGTCCCAGCGGGCCGACCATCAGTCGATAACCCTTCACCTCGTCGGATTCGGCGGTCAGGATGGGGCACCAGTTCCAGGGGTATTCGCCGAGCGAGATCCAGGCTTCCACGGTGATTTCCCGGCCGGTCACGATCCGGTCGGCGCCGGCCGTCTTCAGGCAGGCCGTGAAGCCGTCAAGGAGCAGGCCCGCGCCTTTGACCCCCGGGGCCGTTTCGAAGTATCCCTCAAGCGGATCGGAGCGGCCGCTCACGGCCTCCTTTGTCTGGCGGTTCTCGATCGTGTCGAAGCTCCAATGGGCCTTGGGCTCCTGGGCGAAAGCCCCCACGGCGCAGGTTGCCAGGATCAGCGTCAGGACCAGATTTTTTCTCACGGTGAGCCCCTTTTCGGCCAGGGTTATGCGCGGACGGGCGCGCTCCGCCCATCCTTCTTATATTTATCGAGCAGGGCGGACAATCGGGCGACGATCTCGGGCTTCTGCTCCCAGAGATCGTTGGTTTCCAGCGGATCAGCGGCCAGGTTGTAGAGCTGACCGGGCGTTCCCGGCACGGGGGGCTTGCCGGCGGGCGTCATCCAGCCGCCCGAAGTCTTGTTGTCGAGGACGAGCTTCCACGCGCCCTGGCGGATGGCGAACGTCCCGTTCTGCGAATGGGAGACGATCGCCTCCCGGATTGGAGCCCCGCCTTTGCGGCCAAGGAGGGCGGGCGAGATGTCGTAGCTGTCCGGGCCCGCGTGCTCCGGGAGCGCGGTGCCGGTCAAGGCGGCAAACGTGGCCAGCATGTCGGTGAGGCAGATGGGCTCGTCGCTCACGACCCCGGCCGGGACGCGCTTCGGCCATTGGGCGACGAAGGGGACGCGGTGGCCGCCCTCCCAGATCTGGGACTTGAGCCCGCGCAGGGCGCCTTCGGACTTATGGCCGTTGGTCCC
>Ga0105106_10003369_pt1 | contig 11427 bp, 5 predicted proteins | sample PPLLaktember2015_5_FD_79109 | JGI IMG/M metagenome (GOLD analysis project Ga0105106, IMG submission 79109) | Freshwater sediment microbial communities from Prairie Pothole Lake near Jamestown, North Dakota, USA - PPLs Lake P8 Core (1) Depth... | ecosystem: Environmental > Aquatic > Freshwater >... | reverse complement strand
TCATATAAAAAACCCAGTATAACAAGCGCGTTTATAGTTAAATCAGTTCCGTTATTTGATCCTGTTACAACAGGAGAATCACCAACAACACGTATCCTGTAACCTGTTCCGGTTAAAGTACCTACAGGAATGGTTGCATTAATTGTTCCGGCAACAGTTGATGCCAGTGTTCCCATTGATGCAGGAGAGGCAAAACTTCCACTTCCATTTGATAACTGGGCAGTAAATACGTTTCCTGCCGCAAATGTTCCTGTGATTGTAAAAGGCACAGAAACAGCTGATCCTGCACAAAAAGGTGAACCGGCAATTGTACCGGTTGTAATCGTTTTATAAGTTGGAACAACTTCTCCTGAAGCAAGGATGGTAGCAGGATAATAAGAAGCGCCATCGTCAAACAGGATCTGAGACAGTTGTGTTGAAGTCAGTCCCGTTGCTGAATTTCCGACAAATATTTTACCTGAAGTGCCGGTTGTACCATTGTAACCACCCGTCCATCCGGTAATGATGATTGTTTTACCTGCTGTCCATGTCATTCCGTTGCTGGCGGCATATGTCAATGTATGTACCCCTGTACCCAGTGCAATCGCAGAGTTATCTGTAAGGGTGAGGGTGTTAATTGTCTCGTTGTATCCTACGGTAGCGCCTGTATTGAATGTTCCTCCGTTTAAAGTCATTGTTCCTGCATCCGGAAGGCTGTTTGCAGCTCCTAATCTAAGTGTACCTGCCGTGATAGTAGCACCTCCGGTATAGGTGTTAGAGCCGGAAACAACCATTGTACCCGTATCGCTTTTGGAGAAGCTGTCGCCGAACTCTGAGTTCTCCAATTCCGCACTGACATTTAGAATGACGCCGGGATCGACCGTGAAGGTGGTGTTCCTCAGGGCGAAGCCGGCATTGGCGTTGGTGGCGCCGGTGCCAAACTGTATGGTGGAATTGGCGGTGACGGTTACAGAGCCGTCGATTTGGACGCTTTCGTTGAGATACGCTGTACCAGCGCCGGAGTAACTCAGATCGACGGTACCGCCGGCCAGAGTAAGATTACCCACATGGGAATGGCTGTTGGTGCCTCCGAATGTGCTGGTGCCTGAAACAATTCTCAGAGTGCCACCCGAATTAACAGTAAAATTCGTCTGATTAGGCGTGCTGGCGAAAAGTGCGTTGAGGCCGCGGATCTCAAAGGTGCCGCCGTTGTTGACCGTTACCTGGGCGCCGCTGGCGAGGCGGTTTTTCGCCTGATTACCGTCGACTGCTAAGGTGCCGGCGTTGACAGTGGTGGTTCCTGTATGGGCATTAGCGGCATTGAGCAGGAGTGTGCCGCTACCGATTTTGGTCAAGCCGCCGGTAGTTGCGGCGGAGCCGCCGTTTAGGGTAAGAGTAGTGCCACCTGTGGAAATATCGATCATACTGGTAGTGCCTGCGGTCAGGGTGAAATTACGATCAGTGGAGGCTGTGGCGCCGGTGTATCGGAGCGTGCCGCCACTGAGCACGAGATTGGTGGCGGCATTGGTGGCTCCACCGAGATTGCCGGCGACTCCGCCATTTCCGATGGTGGCGACCGAAAGGACACCGTCAGTTAACGTATTTCCCCCAGTATAGGTATTGGTGCCGGAGAGCGTCCATGTACCCGCACCGTCCTTTGTCAAAGTACCGGTGCCTGTAGTGATTGTTCCGCTTACCGTACCACCGGCCGCTCCACCCAAAGTTAAGTTCTGATTGGTCGCCGTGATGCTGTTGGCCGCAGTATTAAAGGTCAAACTTCCCGCATCTGAATTTATGCGTACCGCGCTACCAAGTGTCACCGTGCCCTGCCAGATGTTTGTTCCGCTGATATTTCGTAGTGCACCATCCGTGGAAATTCCTGTACCATTCAATGTGAGTGCTTCTGCACCTACTGTAATTCCACCCTGGATTTGCAGGGCAGCACCAGCGGTTACACTGGTACCAGCCGCTGTAGTTCCGAGTGCTGTTGCATTTTGGATATTCAATACACCTGCACTAACCGTCGTTACCCCGATGTATGAATTGGCGCCGGAGAGCGTCAGGGTGCCCGCACCCGACTTGGTCACGGCGCCGGCTCCGTTCACGGCCAGCGAGACCGTACTCGTGCCACTGGCGTTACTGGCCGTCAGCCCCGTGCTCAAACCCACAGTGTTGCCGCCAATCGTGTAGCCACCTACCGCGACAGTAATCGTGCCAAAGCTGGTGCCCGCCGTAATATCATTGTTGGGCAACGGGCGCGCGCCCACTCCCGTGGCGTCAAACAACAAATTGTCCCCGGCCCCCGGCGCCACATTCCCCGTCCAGTTGGCCGCCGTTGTCCAGTTGTTATCCGACCCGCCGCCGTCCCAGGTAAACGTGGCTACCACGCTGGTCAGTACCACATCGTTGCCGGTGCCTCCCGTGTAGCTGATGGTGAAGTTATACCCGCTCAGCGTCACCGTCGCCCCTTCCGGCAGGCCCGCGAATGTTCCGGTCACCAAATCGGCGCCGTCGTTGGCGACGATCGTGAACGTGTTACCATTAGCCGGCACGAAACCCACCGTCCCGCTCAAGGTGGCGCCCGTAAGATCCACTGTGCCGGTAACGTTGAGTTGGTCATAGTTGGTGCCGGCCGTGGTGCCGTTGAGTTGCACCACAAAACTCCGGGTACCCGCCGCTGAAAGATTCACATTGCCGCTATTGAGGATGCCAGTGCTTGTTTCAGGACTGCCCGGCGAGAGCGTCCCGCCCGATGCAGTGGAGGTGATCGTCCCTGCCGTGCCTGTACCGCCCAGCGTGCCGCCGTTGAGGCTCACCGCGCTGCCGCTCTGCGAGCCGTTGATCAGCAGGGTACCTTGGCTGATTGTTGTTCCGCCGGTGTAGGTATTGGTGCCGGAGAGCGTCCATGTACCGGTGCCTTCCTTGACAATCGCTAGTGTATGGTCACCGTTCGAGATGACGCCCCCGAGCTCGCCCGTGCCACCGGCAGAGCCACGGAGGGTGATGGTATATGCAAATGGGCCACCACCACCTTCCGGTGCAACAGCACCCGTGAATTTCAGAAGCCCGCTTGCACCAGACTGGTCGACAATACCGTCGCCTCCGGAATCAACCGAGAGCCCCCGGTTGGTTGTATGACCGGTTCCTGTGTATAAGAGGGTACCATCGGTCACCCCGTTCCCAAAATAAATCTGGCCGTTAGCCAATGCGGGTGCACCAAGGGGGGAGGCGACGCTCAAATTTGAAAGACTGGGGACACTTAAAGTGCCGTTATTGATCCAGGTCCACCCGGTGTAGGTGTTATTGCCGGAAAGGGTTAATGTTCCTCCATTAGTCAAGATAAGATTACCTATACCTGCTAAAATACAAGAGATGGTGGCATTCCCGGTAACCGCAATGGTGGAACTTCCACTTGGCGTTAGCGTAAAAGCTCCACCAATTGAAGAACCATTGCCCATTGATTTAATTACTTTGCAAACCGAATTGGCAGTAAGAACAGGATACCTGGCTAAGCCAGTTGGTATAATAATATCATGACCTGTCGTAGGTATACCTGTATCCCAGTTACCCGCTGTCGACCAATTTGTACTAACAGAACCATTCCAGGTATTGTTGATAGCTCCTGCATAAAGATCATCCGCAAAAGCCAACAGAATGACAACCAGCCCCAGAAGGAGGTAGTGCCTGAATTGTAATATGTGCTTTAACTTCTTGATATTATTACTTATAAGCCTTTTTGCCGCCATTTTCTTTATTCTTGTTTGTTGGCTATCTCAATTAAACAGCGGAACGCCGTTTTTACTAAAAAATAAGGAGTAAGTTCCAATGTATGATTTGCGCCAGATGCTGTTTGCTTTCATGTTCAGACGATCGAGAAGAGGTTTGTCGTCAACAAATACGACTGCATCCCTCCTGTTGAGCGTATTGGGATCCAAAAACAGGGAATCGATCACGACCGGCTTGCCCGAATGGAGCAATGGCGATCTGACCTGGTGAAATTCCTGTGGTTCAATGCTGGCAATAAAAAGAGAGTTCCTTTGATCCTCATTACCGGGCGTGGGTAATATTTTAGTATTCAAACCGGCTGCAACCAAAGTTGCATAAACCGAGCGACCAGGTTTGCCAAGGTCGCCATTTAAAAAACCATGGAAATTTACGATGATCAATCCGTTCTGGTTTAACAATGTCTTTGCCTTTTTAAAACATTCAAGACTCAGCACATGAGGTGGCTGAACATCCCCATTGAATACATCGAAAAATATCAGGTCATAGGTTTGCTTTGTGGTTTCAACATAGTGTCTGGCATCATCGATGATTACTGTCACATCCTTGTCGAGCGCAAAGTAGTTACCGGCAATATCAGCTATGCGTTGATCGAGTTCCACGGCATCAACCTTGAAGTTCAGGTTGAAAAAGTTTTTGGCTGCAGAGCCACCACCGAGTCCCAAAACGAGCGCTCTCGAATTTTCGGGCAACTTACTGGCAATGGAGGTGGCAAAAATGATGTAATTCCACTTCGTACGGTAAGAGTTGTTGTCTACCAGTGTTTGCCCCATTCTATTAATAAAAAGGGTCCTGTCACTGGTATGATTACCGGCAGCGTCTCTAAAAACATCGGCCACCAATACCTGGCCAAGCAATCCTTCGGAAAAGGAGAGTACTTTTACATAGGGAGAGGAATTTGGAGTGGTCCGTTGAGCCATAGAGAAAAAGAAAATGACCACTAAAAATAATGAGAGATATTTTTTTTGGGCCAGCAGTTTTACGAGCGGGGATATTCCAACCAGGAGACCAATTGCAATAGCCGGTCCGGTCAATCCGAACCTGGGAATAACAAAAAACCCCATGATGGGCAATGCCAGGATGCCACTGGCCGATGAGATGGTAAACACGTTTCCGGTAGTGCTTCCGGTCTCATCAATTTTAGCCGTTAAATAGCTGATGAGCAGAGTGGGTACCATCCCCAGGAACAACAGGGGAGGTAACATGAACAAAAGACCAACGAGCACAGCGGCAATTCTCACGTCCATATCCATCATTCCAATGGTGAGATGCTCTGAGAGATAGGGCATCAGCATCAAAAAGCCAGAGGCGCTCAGCAAAACCCAATAGATCGTCCGGATATTCGTCTGTTTCCCGGCCACTCTTCCTCCGGCATAATAACCAAGTGCAAGACTAACCAGGGTAATCCCGATGACTGTCACCCAAACATACAGCGATCCCCCGAAATAGGGTGCCAGCATGCGGGCAGCCAACAATTCGACAGCCATCACAGTGCCACCTTCCAAAGCGGCAAAGAGGTAAAAGGAGTTCTTTATTGATTGTGCTTCAGGGGATCTCTTTTTGGATTTAACGGATAGCACGGGATTTTCACTCTGCACTGAAATGCTTTCATCAGCAGCTATTTCATTCTTTTTTGGTGTATTGGTCGTTTTTATCCAATAAACAACCGGCAGAGATGCGAGTGCCATCGTGGTAACCAGGGACGAAAATTTCAAACCTGATTCGGGAATCAGTACATACCCGACCAGGAAAGTAGCAAGAATTCCTCCCAAAGTAGAAGTAAAGTATACTGCACCAACTACATTACCAATGGTTTCCAGCCTGTTTACCATCAGCCGTACCACAATTGGTCCTACCAGACCGAAACAAAACATCGGCGGAACCAATAAAAAGAAACTGGCGATACAGATACCTGGAATGAGCGCCATGGAAGAGGTCAATGAAATCACAACCTTCGCGGTAACGGGCAAAGCAAAGACCAGTATGGCTGCGATACCCAAAATTAGAATTAACAGCTTCTCAGAACTCTTTTGTATAGAAAGCTTTCCCCCAAAGAAATATCCCAGGGATAATCCCAGGACTGTGATGCCCAAAATTGCCGTCCAAACATACAGTGAACTTCCGTAGAACGGGGCCAACAATTTGGCGCCCATCAGTTCCACAGCCATCAGCGAAGCACCTTCAATCACCAGGACTAAAAAGAGGAACCAGAATTTCCTGATAAAAGATATCAATTTGATGCTATTAGCTGATTTCACTTTTAATGTACAATTATTGTTAATAATATAACACTTTTAAATGTTTACAATATAGCACTTTAAATAGCGCGCAATGGCTGTTGTGACGCTACCTTCGGCAGAACCTCCCAAGGTAATGTCAATAGCCGAACTGACAGGCGCGGTGCCTCCCCAATTGGCTCCGGTCGACCAGTTATTGTCTCCACCGCCTCCGGTCCAGGTAAACGTTTGAGCATCAGCAGAATTGTATGTTAGCATCAAAAATAGCCATAACACCCCTGCGAAAAACAATTTATTACTCATTATCTTTAAGTGAAATCCGAAGTCCGAAGTCAGAAGTCCGAAGTCAGAAGATGAATGTGACGTGTAGTCATGAAATTGCGTCATCGTTTTGTTTCTTTTCTTTCAACTTCTGACTTCTGTCTTCCGACTTCCGGCTCCAAAAATTTTAATCTTCTTAAAGAACATAAAATTGTTATAATAATTGCATATAATTTGGTTTAAGATAATTAATTTCTTAAAATGATCACTTTCTTTAGATTTTTAGTTCGTTTACCATCTCCTTGAATAATTGAGATTTGACACTTTATTTTTCAGATTGAAATACTACTTTTGAATAGTCATAATTTGTGATTTCAGATTTTAAAATCTGCAATATCAATAGTACTCCAGTATCTGTCCGTCATTAATCAGCTGTTCACTTATCTCATCATATGTAAGATCATGAATGCTTTTTCTCTTCTTCAGCGCCAGCGATGCAACAGTTCCTGCGCTCTGGCCGAGTATCATGAAAACCGGTTCCATGCGGATAGATCCGAATGCGATATGGGAACAGGAAACACAAACCGGAACGAGCAGATTGGTGCATTCATCCTTTACAGGCAGAATTGATCCAAGGCTGATCTGGTATGGTTTGGGTGCCCTGACGCCTATATCTCCTTCGTTCTGGACAAATCCTTCTGTCGTGACATACCTCTGGACATTATGAGAATCCATAGTATACGATCCCATTCCTATTGAGTTTGGCACCGGTCTTTTGCACAGAACATCATTCTCGGTCATTACATATTCGCCGATCATTCTCCTTGCCTCTCTTACGTAGATGTTGTACGGCCAGTATCCATTGTCTGCAAATTCATCCCGTGAATATCCCCATTTGTTCATCGTGTCTCTCACCCAACCGGGCAAACGGCGATCGGTCGACATGAACCAGAGCAGTCCTTTCTGGTACGAAATGTGTTCATTTATTATTTCCTTTCGTCTATCATACGATGCCTCCGGATAATCCCAGTTCATGCCGATATTATCATAGCTGAACGGGCCATGGTTATTGACATCGGTTTTGTGGTTTGGGACGGGGTCATATTTAGCAAAGAATTCATTCCATCTTGTATCTGCCACCCTTACCAGCAGTTCATACCGGGTAGTGTCGTAACTGTCCGGTTTCGTAATGGGCACTTTATTTTCGCCATACTGTGTCAGGCAGAGCCTGTAGCAGTATGCCTGGATCTTTGAATCACCGGTTCCGTTCTCACCCGGTGTTTCAGTTGATACCCCCGGAAGCAGGCCGCTTGACGGATCTCCGGGAACTTTGTAGGGATCGATCCTGTCCTTGAAGTAATGTCCGTGGTGATATACTCCGGCCTGTACCCCATTCCAGGTTTCGCCGTAAAGCGCATTGTCCTCCCTTCCTACCGTATAACTAACGCTTGCTGACGCCATAAGATCGCCCTCATATGTGGCGTCAACAAAAATTTTACCCCTGTAGACCTTTCCGCTTAATGTTTTAAGTGATAATATTTTCCCATCCTTTCTGATCAGACCGTTTTCCCTGTCGAGCCATTCATCCCTGTTAACCGTAATGTTGTTTTGTTTTATCAGGGTTTCAAATGCTTCTTCACCAACATGAGGCTCGAATATCCACATTGTCCGTTTTTCCCCGTCGATAGCGGGATTTCCCTGGCCCTTATTGCCATATTCCGATTGCTTCTGCCATCTCCACGATTCAGGTTTCTGATAGTGATCATAGATCAGCTGATAGAATTCCCGTGCCAGGCCTCCGATGACCTCCTTGTTTCCGGTATCGGTAAATCCCAGGCCTGAGGATGACATTCCTCCAAGGTGCCTGTCGGGTGAGACGATGATAACCGAGAGCCCCATCCTCTGTACCTGTACTGCAGTCGTAACGGCAGCTGAAGTACCTCCATAGACAATGACATCAGCCTTGTAAGTTTCATTTGAAGAATTGTTTTTGCAGCTAAATCCTGGAAGGATTAAAATCGCTGTCAGGATCAAATAGATTGTTTTTCTCATAGGTATTTTAATAAATTTCAAATAATTCTTTTGAACTCATCCCGTATAAATATCTTAAAGGGTTATCGTTTTTTTTACCCCTAAATCCCCCAAGGGGGACTTTTTTATTTTACTGCTTTTTTTAAAGCCTCCCTTGGGGGTTGGGGGGGTATGGCCTGTTTAAAGAACAATTTTATTGGTTCCCGGATGAAGTTTTACTGTTAAATTATTAACACCATTCAGAATGAAATCGCATTCCATATTTGCCGGAATAATAATCAGATATTCCCTTGATTTTCCTGAATTCCTGAATTCGGCAACAATATTCCCGCGGATTGTCGGCACGCTGATCTGACTGTATTTCAGACTGCTCAATTGCGGCATAATTACTGCTTTTGAGTAACCCGGCCCGACAGGTCTTATTCCCCACATATATGCAGGAATTATGTTAGCTGGCGCAGCACCCCAGGCATGATTCCAGTCAGAGTTGGGCTTGTACTTCATATCCCAGGCTTCCATTGTCATTGTCGATCCCGACTTAATCATGTTCCACCAGCTCCTGTCGTGTGTGGCTGTCATAAGGCTCAGCGCATAATCCTGTTCTCCTGCCTTATAGAGTCCTTCAAGAAGGAACTGTGCTCCGTAAACACTGCAGGCCATACCCCGTGATTTGATGAAATCGATGACTGTCCGTTTATGTTCCCCGGGTACAAGATCAAAGGCAAGTGCCATCATATTTGCATGCAGGGACGAGTGTGCTGAAGACTCTCCGTCGAGATAAATACCCCTGCTTTTGTCAAAAAGCTTATCATTCACCGCTTTTCTGACTTTTTGGGATTGATTCCGGAAAAGAACGGAATCCACTGGTCTGCCCATATAGCCCGCAAGCTCCGACATAAGAACCAGACACCTGTAATGAAAAGCATTTACGACGGTATTGATCTCAACCATGTCATAACCGTCCCTCTCGCCATCTTCGGTGGCCAGCTTCCACCCGGTATCTTTCTGCGAAGGGGGCCAGTCGACAATGTCCCTTATCCGCTCCTTCGTATTCGAGAAGCCGAGGTTTGTCATTATTTCATCAGTGACATTTTTTGAGCTTATCAGCCCGTCGGGCCGTGCAATATCTATCAGTGTCTTTTGCTGAAGCTCTTTATAGAACCGTTGAACTGACTCCGGATTACCGGTATACATAAAGTCGTTGTAGAACATCAGGACCGTCTGGAGGATCCATTCCGTCGGCCAGGTGGGGTGGTTAATAAAATACTCGTTTGTGCGGCGTGCAAGCGAAAACTCACGGTCAGTATAATAATGGCCAAGCTGATTTATGTAGGCATCAGCCTCGTAGGGTATCCTTTCACGGTCGCCGTCAATATATAAACCGGCAAAGGAGGTTGCCTTAATTGTGTACTTCGATATATCCCAGATCTTGTTCAGAACAGTGTCGGAACTTATGAATGCACTGTTCTCATCCTTAAAATAGTGCCAGTAAGCCTTCTGACGTATATTTTCAGGATTAAGGTCAATATTACAATTTTCGAGTTCGCAATACCTGAATGGTGTGATTACGCCAAATGAATCGGGGAGATGTACGGCAGCCTGACCTGTATTCCTCGCATCGGTGGGTATAGCCGTAACATATTTTGTTTTCCCCGGTCCGACAGGCAGTAAAATCCTTTGATACCTGATAGTGCCTTCAGGATTCCGGTCTATCCTGTTCAGTCCACCGGTTTTTTCACCAAGATGGACAATTATTGTATCTTTTGTTTCCGGTTCTGTTTCCAGTACCAGTGTGCCAAAGGCATCCTTGCCGAAATCAGCAAAATAACTGTTTCCGCCGGTCCTTACCAGCTTTTCAGGCCTGATCAAAGTTTCGGTGAACCTGTTCCCTGTGGTAGCATAATCCTTAAGCACACCAGTTTTAAAGGACTGAATTCCAGACCAGGATGAAGGTCTGCCTCTCCTGTCCCAGATCCTGACTTTCCAGAAATATGTTGAGTTGTCAGCCAGCTTTTCTCCTGAATATTGTACTTCCACGGATGTCGAACCAACAGTCTTAACTCCATTCCAGAGATCACCGGTGTCTCTTGAAAGCAGCTCTTTTGAAGAAGAAACAAGGATCTGGCAGGCAGTCTGCTTTCCGGCATTGTCGGGGACGATCCAGCTGAACTCAGGCTTCGGATCCAGTATCAGGACATGCTGAGGTTCCCGTATGAATTCAACCATTAGTCCGGACGGGGATTCAATTATGGGTTTTTTATTGCCGGTAATTAAGGTGAACAGAAGAAACAGGATCCAGGAAGCTTTCATTGATTAACCGGTTTCAGATCATTTCAAATGTCACATCCTCTCCGGTGTCAAGCGTGTCACCATCATTATTAAGATCGCGGGTCAGACGCATCGTTGAAGAACCTGATTCATAAAGTCCTTCGACTTTTTTCTCGAAAAATTGCTCATTGTCCGCCCAGTAATCCGATCCCTCCCCATGCCATTCAACAATGCCGGTACAGATCTCATTCTCATCAAGAGTACAGGTTCCCAGCTCCTTCAGATCAAAGGTCAGATGTGAGTGGGAAAAACTCAGATCTCCCCTTGTGCCGATAATGGCGGATATCGATGATGAATTTTCACGCTGAATTACATAAGTTTCCTCCCAGGTATTTTTCGTCAGTATTATGGTACGGGTGGTGTTGTATGTTATCTCATCGGAAGTGATTTTTTTGGTGAACTCCCAGGTTCCGATAAATTCGGGATCTTTTTTAAGCGATTCACAGGAGTGAATTATAAGGAGGAAACACAATATTACTATCGGAATAAACCAGACCGGAAATTTAACAATTCTGTTCTTTTTGGACGGCATCGGGAGCAATGAGTTAATAATCAAAGTTAGAATTATTTTTTCTGGTAGATCATTACATTATTTATTTCATCTTTTAAAGGGGAAAACACAATTGATTTTCATGTTTGTGCCGCTTTGGCGGGATGTGGGATTCAAATTAATATTCTTTTTATGCCTGCTTTATATACTGTCAGAGCCCTTTGCCTTGCGAACTCATGATCCACAATCTTTTCAGGATAATCCGGCCTGTCATAATTATCAACCCATTTTCTTATATACTCCTCTTTCGGATCGAAT
>Ga0105106_10003368_pt1 | contig 11427 bp, 9 predicted proteins | sample PPLLaktember2015_5_FD_79109 | JGI IMG/M metagenome (GOLD analysis project Ga0105106, IMG submission 79109) | Freshwater sediment microbial communities from Prairie Pothole Lake near Jamestown, North Dakota, USA - PPLs Lake P8 Core (1) Depth... | ecosystem: Environmental > Aquatic > Freshwater >... | reverse complement strand
GCCTGCGTCGAGCCCCCGCTTCTCGTCGCCCTTCATGGCGTTGGCGGAGACGGCAACGACCGGTACCGCCGCCGTTTTCGGGTCGCCCTTGAGCACCGACAACGCCTCGTAACCGTCCATGCCGGGCAGGTTGATGTCCATCAGGATCAGCGCCGCCGGCTCGACCCGGGCGAGCTGGATGCCGATCTCGGCGGTATGGGCAGTGCGCAGTTCGAGGTGCTTGCGCGAGGCGAATATCTGCTGCATCAGACGCTGATTCATCGGATTGTCCTCGATGTAGAGCACATAGGAGCGGGCAGCACGCGTCTCGGCGATGACCGGCGCGGGCGCCGCCACGGCCTTCGGCATCGCATCGATCGCAACGGGAAACTCGACCCAGAACGTGCTGCCCTGACCCACGATGCTGTCAAATCCGATGCTTCCCCCCATGGCCTCGACGATGCGCTTAGTGATGACGAGGCCGATGCCGCTGCCTTCCACCTGGCCGCGTTCCGCCCCGAGCCGGTCGAAGGGGCTGAACATGCGCGATTGCTTGTGCGCCGGGATGCCCGGGCCGGTGTCGGTGATGGCAATGTGCACCACGCCCTCGTTCGCGTGGCAGACCAGGTGCACCGAGCCTGCGGGCCGGTTGTACTTGATGGCATTGGCGAGCAGGTTGATTAACACTTGCTGTAGCCGGGTGGCGTCGGCCTGCACCAGTGTGTCCCGGCCATCGCCGCCAGCGTCGATCAGGCGGATACCGCGTTCGCGGGCAATCGGCGCGATCATCGCCAGACTGTCCCCGAGCACTGCCTTCACGCTGACCGGTGTGGGGAAGAGTTCCAGCTTGCCCGCCTCGATGCGGGCCAGGTCGATGAGATCGTTGACCAGTGACAGCAGGTGCTGGCCGGCGCGCTCGATCTCGTGGGCATGATCCCGGGTTTTTTCAGGCAGATAGGGATCCATGCCGAATAACTGGGCGAAACCGAGGATGGAGTTGAGCGGCGTCCGCAGTTCGTGGCTCATGCTTGCCAGGAACTCGCTCTTGGTGCGGCTGGCCGCTTCGGCCGCTTCCTTGGCTCGCAGCATTGCGTGTTCCGTCTGCTTGAGTTCGGTCACGTCCTGAACGGTTCCGGTCATGCGCACGACCCGGCCGTCAGCGTCAGTCTGCGCCCGCGCCAGTTCATGGACGTAGCGCACCTCGCCGTCCGGGCGGACGATGCGGTGCACCACGTCGTGCACCCCGCTTGTGGCGGCGCAGCATTCGCTCTCACGCACCAGATCTCGGTCGTCGGGATGGATGGCCTGATGGAAGGCCTCGACGCTGGGTCTGAAACGGGCCGGATCCAGCCCGAAAATGCGGAAGATCTCGTCCGACCACTCCAGTTCCCCGCTTGTCAGGTCGGCCGTCCAGTGGCCGAGCTTGGCCAGGCTCTGTGCCTCCTCCAGTCGCATGCGGCTTTCCTCCAGCGCCAGTTCCGCCTGCTTGCGCTCGGTGATGTCCTGTACCGTTCCCACAAGAGCCAGGGCCCTACCGTCGGCATCTCGCTCAGCATAGCCTTCAAGATGCATCCAGCGCACCGTGCCATCCGTCCAGAGGGAACGATGATCGATTCGTTGCGGCCCGAGGTGCTCTATCGCGCGCTGTTGCGCCTGCTGTACTTTTATTACGTCGGCGGGGTAAACAATCTCGGCGTAAAAGCTCTGCAGCGTCGGGACGTAATTATTTGGGTCGCGATTGGTCAATGCATAGATTTCTTTGGACCAACTCATTTTTTTCGTCGCGAGATCCATTGACCAGTTCCCCAGCCGGGCGATGTGCTGGGCCTCTTCCAGCCGCGTGCGGCTTTCTTCCAGCGCCATCCCGGTCAGCTTGCGCTCGGTGATGTCCTGTACCACGCCCAGCATGTGCAGGGGGTTGCCGGCGGCGTCGCGCACCACGTCGCCGCGTTCCAGCAGCCAGTGGATGGTGCCGTCCGGCCACACGCAGCGGTGCTCGATGTTGTATTCGGCGCCCTGTTCCACGCAGGCGTTGACGGCGTCGATCACCAGTTGGCGGTCGTCCGGGTGCACGGCTTCGAGGAAGTTCTCGTAGCTGGTTTCCAGCGTGCCTTCGGGGTGGCCGAACAGAGGAGCGATGCGTTCCGACCAGAACAGCTCGCCGGTCTCGATGTTCCAGTCCCAGGTGCCGATATTGGCATAGGCCTGGCTGCGCGCCAGGCGCTGCTCGGCCTCCTTCACGCGGCTGATGTCGGTGCGGATGGATATGAACTGATACGGTTTTCCGGCGGCATCGAGAAAGGGCGCGATGCTGGTTTCCACCCAGTACAGGCTGCCATCCTTGCGCCGGTTGCACAGCTCGCCATGCCAGATCACGCCACGGTTGATGGTGCGCCACATGTCGGTATAGAGCGCGGCAGGATGCAGCCCCGATTTGACGATGCGGTGATTCTTCCCCAGCAGTTCCTGGCGGCTGTAGCCGCTGGCTTCGCAGAACTTGTCGTTGACGTAGAGGATGTTGCCGGCGGTGTCGGTGATGCTGACGATGGCATGGGCGTCGAGGGCATGCTGCTGGCGCTCGCGCTCGTACAGGGTGGCGCGCAGGGTTTCGACCTGCTCGCGTGTCTGCCGGAAGCGCCGTGCGTACAGGATCACCGCTGCGACCAGGTGCTGCGGGTCCACCGGCTTGGTGAGGAAAAGCTCGCCGCCCTGTTCGAGCGCGTCGAATTGCCTCGAGACTTCGCCTTCCGCCGACAGGTAGACAATGGGGACGAAGTCGTGCCGCCCGTCGCCGCGAAGGATGGACGCCAGTTCCGGCCCGGTGCATTGCGGCATGTACATGTCCAGCACCAGCACTTCGGCTGCGAAATCCTCCAGCACATCCGGCACCTCGAGCGGATTGGCCGTCTGCCGCACCTCCATGCCGGCCTCGCGCAGGATCGCGGCATGGACTTCCAGTTGCTCGGGATCGTCGTCCACGAGCAGGACCCGGTAGGACCGGTTCGGCACCAAGGCGGCCGAACCCGCGATGGTTCGCAACAATGTTTCACGGCTCACCGGTTTGGTCAGGTAGCGGGTGGCGCCCGCCCGATAGGCGGCCAGCTTGGCGTCCATGTCCTGCCGCACGGAAAGGAAAATCACCGGCACGCCGAACAGGCGCTGCGACTTCATTTCAGCGACGAATTCCGCGCCCGCATTGCTGCCCTCGGGAAAGACCATGTCCATGACCACCGCCGCCGGCACATCGCCGTTACGGCAGGCCTCGCGACAGTCGGCCAACTGGTTGAACACTTCAACCCGATAGCCGTCCTCTTCTAGCACCGACCGCAGCCACATCGCCTGGTCCATGTCGTCATCCACCACCAGCAGCCGCCGGGAGTGCCGCGCCGGCGGCGGCGGCAAGATTCCATGGGTCGGGTTTTCCGCCGCCGCTGCCAGTCTGCCCAGCGCCTTGTGCAGGGCGAACAGTTTCGGCTCGTCCGTCTTGCCTTCGGGCGGCAGGTTGGCCGCGAGGTGTTCCAGCTTGCGCGCGGCCTCCGAAATATCCATCAGGCGGTGGACGCCTGCTGCGCCCACCAGGCTATGTGCCGCGTGATGCAGCATTTCGGCGGAACCTGTTTCGCCGAGCGAAACTTTCGCAAGCAGCGTTTCCAGCGAGAAGATGCGTGCCGGCAATTGCGCGATGAACTCGTTGCGCAAACGGATCAGGGTGGCCTCGATGTTATGTGCCATGATTGACTCTTAGGGGCCTGATCGGGGGGACTGCGCCGGCTTGGCCCCTGTCGCGCTGACCGCCTGTCTGAGCTGGGTCGCAAGACTCATCGGGTCGAACGGCTTGGCGATCACATCCAGCGCGCCCAGGGACCGATAGTGTTCGACTTCGGAGGGCTGCGCCTTGGCTGTGAGAAAGATGACCGGGATGTTCGATGTGGCGGGATCGGCCCGCAGATGCCGGAGCGTGGTGGGGCCATCCATGCCCGGCATCATCACATCCAGCAGGATCAGGTCCGGCGCGAAGGCCGCGGCTTGTTGCAGGGTTTCGTTTCCGTTGCCGCAGATCATCGTCTCGAAGCCGCCCACCAGCTCCAGGGCCAGTTTGGCCACGATCTGGATATCCGGGTCGTCTTCCGCGCAGAGAACTCGTTTCAGATTCATGTCATGCAGTCTCCGGGTCGGCGTGTCCGGCGAGTTGGCGCTTGAGGCTGACGAGCAGATCCCGGTTGGTGCTGTGCGTCTTCACCAAGGCCGCCTGCACGGCGGCCTTCCGTGCGGCAGTCAGTTCTTCCGCGGACAGCACGATCACGGGCGGTTCGGGATCGAGCGCCTTGATGTGCGGCAGCAATTCCCAGCCGCTGCCATCAGGCAGGCTGATGTCCAGGATTACCAGGCTGTAGGGGGTTCGCGCTAGGCTGGCCCGCGCCTCCGCCAGGGTGTGAACCGTGTCGAAGTCGGCGAGTTCGCGGCCGATGGCCGCGACGATGCGCTGCAGGTCGGCATCATCCTCCACGTGCAGCACGCGCGGCCTGCTGTGACCCGGTTTCGACAGGGTGCGGCGGATCGACGCGGTCAGACGCGCCTCGTCGATGGGCTTGTCCAGCCAGTCCATTGCCGTGAGGTCGCCGTCGATCGAGAGCTTCCCGCCCTCGGTATGGGCCGATATCACGATGATGGGCAACGTCGCGGTCTCAGGCGTGTTGCGGATGCGCCGGATCAGGTCGACGCCGAGGTGGTCCGGCAACATGAGGTCGAGCGTCATGGCGTCATAAGTGTTTTGAGCCAGACGGGCGAGGGCGGTCTTGCCATCGGGCGCGATGTCCACGCGATAGCCGCCGCGCCGGAGCATCATTTCCAGCAGTCTGGCGATATCCGGTTCATCCTCGACGACCAGCAGGCGCGGTGCGCTTGAATTCAGGGCCGGCCCCGCCGTGGCGGCGGCATCCGTTTCGATGGTCGGCAACTCGAGGAAGAAGCAGGCCCCTTCGCCTTCCTGCGAAGCAAAGCCCACCCCGCCATTCATGCGTTCGGCCAACTCCTTGCTGATGGCGAGCCCGAGCCCGGTGCCGCCCTTTGAGCGCGTATCCGAGGAGTCCGCCTGGGAGAATTTCTGAAAAATTCGCTTGCGAAATGCTTCCGGTACGCCGGGGCCGTGATCGATGACGTCCACCCTTGCCCTGCCTTCGCGGCTGGATACGGCAATTTCGATCCGCGCGCCCGCGGGTGAGAATTTGGCGGCATTGGACAGGAAATTGGCCAGGATCTGCTGCAGCCTGATGCTGTCGACGCGCACCATCACGGCGTCGTCACGCTCGATCAGCTCGAACCACACCTGGTGCTGTTCGGCAAAGACGCGGTTGGCTTCGAGGGCCTGCTCCACAAGCGGCATCAGCGGCTGGACCTGCAGGTCGAGGCGCATCTTGCCGGCGGCGAGTTTTTCAATATCGAGCAGGTCGTTGATGAGGTGCGACAGACGCAGGCTGTTCTTGTAGGCAATGTCGATCATCTGCCTGGCCTGGGTCGGCAACTCGCCCAGCGCGCCGCCGGCCACCAGACCCAGCGCACCGCTGATGGAAGTCAGCGGGGTGCGCAACTCGTGGCTGACCGTGGAGACGAACTCGCTTTTCATCTGCTCCATCTGCTTGCGCTCGGTAATGTCGCGGACCAGGCCGACGTACATGGACTGGCCTTCGTGCGCAAGATGGGACACGGCGAGGTCCATGGGGAAGGTCGAGCCGTCCTTGCGGCGACCGACCACTTCGCGGCCAATGCCGATGATGCGCGGCACGCCCGTGGCATGGTAATTCTCGATATAGCCGTCATGCTGGCTGCGGTACGGTTCCGGCATCAGCATGCTGATGTTGCGGCCCAGCACGTCTTCCGTGGCATACCCGAAGATGCGGCTGGCGGCCGGGTTGAACGATTGGACCGCGCCACGTCCATTGATGGCGATGATCCCGTCCACCGCGTTGTCGAGAATGGCCTGCCTGTGCAGCACGTTTTCCTGCAGCGCCTGTTCGGTTTGTTTGCGCCCGCTGACATCCCAGCAACAGCCTACGTAACCCTGGAATTCGCCGTCGGGACCGAAGCGCGGGCTGCCGGCGTCGGCGATCCAGCCATAGCGGCCGTCGGCCCGCTTCAGGCGATATTCCAGCTCGAAGGCGCGGCGTCCGTCGAACGCAGCGGCCCGGGCGGACACGCAGCGTTCCCGGTCATCGGGGTGGAGGCCGGCCAGCCAGCCGTGGCCCCGTTCCTGTTGCAAGGTGCGGCCGGTGTATTCCAGCCAGCGCCGGTTGTACCAGAGGCCGCGATCCTGCGCGTCGGACAACCAGATCAGGGCGGGCGCGCTGTCCGCCGCCCCGCGAAAATCCATCCGACGGGCGTCCTGCGCCGGGTTTCCGCTCATGGATCGCACGGCTGCTACGGATTCAGCGGGCCGGGCGGCGCATGGCCCGCTCGACGACGTGCTTCAGTACGCCCATGGGAATGGGTTTGGAATAGACGGGGATATCGTCCGGCAGGCCGCCGTGCGATTCGATTTCCAGTGCGTTCAGGGCGGTCACTGCGATGATTGCGGGAATGTTCACCTCGCTGCTGCGCACCAGGTGGCGGATCATCTCGAAGCCGTCCATCCCGGGCATCGACAGGTCGGTGATGACCAGGTCGGGCGCGTATTTGCCGACCATCACCAAGCCCTCGAAGCCATCCTCCGCCAAGTAAAGATTGACCGGCAGCTTCCACTCGGCGAACTTGATCCGGTACATCTCGCGCTGGACGGGCTCGTCCTCCACGATGACCACGCTACGCCCATGATGTGCCTGATCCTCGGCCACTGCGGACTGCTGTCCTGCGAGCATGGCGTCGATCGCCTCGCTGGGAATGCGGCGATGGCCCCCGGCGGTTTTCCAGGCCGACAAAACTCCCGATTCCACCCACAACTGGACCGTCGTGACCGACACCCCGAGCTTTTTTGCGGCTTCCCGGGTGGTGTAGAAATTGAACGCTGCTTGCGTAGAGCTGTCCTGGCGTTTTTGCATATTTGTATTTTTAATGTTTTTCGCTCGATTGTCGAGCCATCGTTTAGTAACAATTGCATAAAAACAACAGAATTAACAAATTTATACAATCATATTCTTTATAATTTGTGTTTTTAACAGATTTGGATATTATTCATCCCAAGTGTGACTGATTGGCTGGGATGAATCGTATGCCGTGAGATCAGGGGTCTGTTTTTGGTTGGCCTTACATGTCACAAAAACGAATGCCAGAAAAGGGAGCGGGTGGTCTGATGAAAATATGCCTTATGGAAATGGACGACCGGACGAGACAGTCCATGGTTCTGGTATTGAGCCATCGGGCGGACGACGCCATCGTCCTGGCGGATGCGGAGACGGCGGATGTTGCCGTTCTGGATCTCGACCACCCGAACGCCATCGAGGCCTTTAAGAAGACACATGCCCGCCGCCCGGCGATGAAGGGAATTGGGCTGACCTCCCGGTCAGATCTGGCGCATGACGACCTGCTGGTGTTGCGCAAACCCGTATCGGCCAATCGGTTGCTGGAATCGATCCAGCACCTCGGGGGGCGCGAAACGATCGGCGCAAAAGTGATGGCCGCCGGCGCAGCCGCGGCATTGAGGGAGCGCACGGGGAGCGCCCGGCGCAGGTCCGAAACCGTGGCGGTGCCGCCCCATGAAAAACAGACCTTCAATCCCGCCGCGTATCTGCTGGGGATTCTGATCGATGCCGCTGCGGAAGCTGGGAAAAGAGACCAGGTTGCGGCCGTCAGTTTCTACGGCGACCGGGTCATTCTGGTCGACAGCAAGTCAGCGGTGGTCCATACCAACCTGTCCACGGCTCAGGCGCGCGCATTCTCGCTGTCCTCCGTGGAAGGCGAAGACGCTTCCGACATGGCCAACACGGTCGGACTACATCGTCCCCGAGTGGAATATCTGTTGCGTGCCGACGCCGCTTCGCGCTATCGCGGGAAAACGTTCAGCGTGCCGCAGGAAGTCTTCATGTGGACGCTGGGGGCGATGACCAGCCGCGGCCGCCTGCCGGACGACATCAGACCGGACGAGCGGGTCTATCTGCGGCGCTGGCCGAACATGACGCGATTCTCGTATTCCGACACCGACATGCGCATCGTCGCCTATTGGGTGCGGCAGGCAACCAGCCTGCAGGAAATCGCCGATGCGCTGGGCGTGCCGGAGGGTACGGTATTCAATGTCTATACGGCCGCCTATGCGGCGGGCCTCGCCGGCAAGGCCCGCCGCGAGGCAGACGGCATCTGGGAAGCGCCCCAAGTGGCCGAGCACAGCGAACGCGGGCTGTTCTCCTCGATCATGCGGCGGCTGCTGCAGCGCAAGCCGGCCTGCAATGAAGAAGAACAGGTGGCGGCAGCATGAGCGCCTACAAGATCGTGTTCGCAGGCCCGGTGGGTGCCGGCAAGACGACCTCGATCGCCTCGATCAGCGACATCGAGCCTTTCACCACCGAGGAGTTCGCCACCGATGAAGTCAGGAACCTGAAGGACAAGACGACCGTTGCGATGGACTACGGCCTGATGGAGCTCGGAAGCGGCGAGCACATCCATCTGTATGGCGTGCCCGGCCAGATGCGCTTCGATTTCATGTGGGAAATCATCGTGGAAGGCGGCATCGGCCTGATCCTTCTGCTCAACAACGAGAACGAGAAGCCGCTCGAGGAAATGGGCGTCTATCTGGACAGCTTCAAGGATTTCATCGACCGGACGGCACTCGCCATCGGCGTGACCCGGATGCAGCCCGGCAAGGGGCCCACCCTGGAAGATTACGCGGCCAGCCTGGCTCAGCGCGGCATGACGGCGCCCATCTTCGAGGTCGACGGCCGCAAGCCCGAGGACGTGGTCACGTTGGTTCAATCCCTGCTTTACACCCTCGATCCCGGCTTGACCCAACAGGCTGAATTCGCAGGAGCCACCGCATGAGCTCGGCCAATCCACTGCTTTCCCTGCGCGATTTCGGCGTTGCATTCGGTGATCGTGTCGTGCTGAATGCAGTCAATCTGAAATTTGACGGCCCGGGCGTGCTGGTGCTGATGGGGCCGGTGGGGACCGGCAAGTCGACCCTGCTGCGCACCATCGCCGGCGTCAATCAGGCGGTCCCATCGTTTCGCACCTGGGGCGAGGCGGCCTACGCAGGCGCCACGCTGGGCGGAGAGCGTGAGCCGGCGCTGGTGGCCCAGAATGCGCGCCTGCTGATGTCGAGCGTGCTGGAGAACATCGTCAGCGAGTTGCCCGAACGCCATCGGTTGACACCCGTGAGCAAGCGCGAGGAGGGCAAGCGGCTGTTGGCCGAAGCCGGACTGGAAAGTCTGCTGGATCGCCTCGATCGCCCGGTGGTCGAGCTTCCCCTTGCCGTGCAACGACATCTGGCCATGGCGCGGACCGCGGCATCCAATCCGCTGCTGCTGTGCGTCGATGAGCCGACCGCCAATCTCGACTGGGAGGAAAGTCTGCCCTTGCTGCACTTCATGCGCGAGCAGGGCAAGCAGCGCGGGGTGCTCGTGGTTTCTCACAACCAGCAGGATGCGCTGGAACTGGGCGGGCGCACGGCCCTGCTGGCCGGCGGCGCGATCCAGTCGTGCGCTCCGGTGGAACAGTTTTTCGAGCAGCCCAGTTCGCCGGTCGTCGCCGATTTCGTGCGCACAGGCTCGTGCGTCATGCCCTCCCCCGGCGCCAGCCCCGAGGACGTGGACGAGTCGATGCGGCCGTTGCTGAAGCCGCTTCCGGACGCGGCGAAAAACTATGTCAGGGAGAGCCTCGGCCCGCGCGGCTTCATGTGGCTGAAGAAGGGCATGCTCGCCGGCACGCCCCGACCAGGAATCATGCAGGACGTCGACTATGACGTCGAGGCGCTGAAGCGGGTCGGCGTCACCACCCTGGTTTCGCTGACGACACAACCGGTCGACCCCGCCCTGCTCGAGCGTTATGGCATCCAGGGCTTGTGGTTGCCGATCAAGGATATGTATGCCCCCAGCGTGGAGGAGGCGGAGCAGATGTGCCGCCACGTGGCCGGTCTTATGGCGCAAGGCCATGTCGTCGCCTATCACTGCCGGGCCGGGTTGGGGAGGACGGGAACCATGCTGGCCTCGCACCTGATCATGGAAGGCCAGTCCGCCATCCGGGCATTGGAATCCGTTCGCCGGGTCGAGCACCGCTGGGTGCAGTCCGACGAGCAGGTAAGGTTTTTGGAACGATTCTCGGAAACGCTTTCGAGTCGCCAGAAAGAGAGCGGCCAGCAGGCTGTTATTTAAAACGTAAACAGAAGGATTTTGAAAAATGTCACTTGATCAAGCAATCAGCAATGCAGTCAGCCAGATTCCAGAGTGCGTGGCCGGCGGTTACGTCGACCTCGCCTCCGGCATGCTGCTGGGCGTCAAAACCGTGGATTCCCACCCCAACGAAGTGATGGACATTCTCGCTGCCGCAACGGCCGACCTGTTCCAGGGCAACAACGTGTCCGTCATTGAAAACATTTTCAAGAAGGCACGCGGCCACGCGGCCGACCCGCACCACTATTTCCAGGAAATCATCGTCAACAGCGACAACCTGATTCACGTTTTCATGCGTTCCAAGAAAGTCGAAGATCAGGTGGCCTGCTTCGTCTGCCGCAAGAGCGCCAACCTCGGCATGGTGCTGACCAAGGCACGCCAGGCAATGCCGACGCTGGAAGCCGTTGCTTAAAGTGTCAGGTCCAGGCTTCAAGCCTGGACACTTCGTCATCTGATTTACCGATACTGACAAGGGGATAGCGGTGAATGACAAAAAGGCAGTCGCGACTGCCGTTACGCCCATCCTGAAAAAACTGAATTCCACTTCGTCCGACATCCAGGCCTCCGCGGTCATGTCCAGGGACGGACATACCCTCGCCTCGGTGCTGGGGGATACGGTCAACAGCGTTCGCCTGGGCGCGATGTGCGCGACGCTGCTGTCGCTGGGCGAAAAGGCCTCGCTCGAATTGAATCGAGGGCATCTCAAGCAGATATTGATCCACGGCGAGGAAGGCTATGTGCTGCTCCTGAGGATCGGTGCCAAAGCCGTGCTGGCGGTCGTGTCGCAGCCCAGCGCGAACCTCGGGATGATGCTCGTGGAAGCCAGAAGGACTGCAAGCGAGATCGTTGCGCTCAGCGTGGTCTGAGCGGTGTTTTTACCTGCGGGCATGAAGGCCCGATGGAGATGAACATGAAATACATGAATGGAGCCCTGGCGCAATCCAGGGTGCCGCCAGGGTGGCTGAAGCGACTGGGCGTGGGCGGATTCCTGTTCTTTTTGATCAAGGGCCTGCTCTGGCTCCTGGTCCCGGTTGCGCTGGCGATGGTCGGCATGGAGTAGGGATTTTCCTGGGTTGTCTTAACCGGAGTGCCCGACGATGGAAGACAGCATCATCGACTGCGATGCAGGCAGGCGGCTTGG
>Ga0105106_10003367_pt1 | contig 11429 bp, 7 predicted proteins | sample PPLLaktember2015_5_FD_79109 | JGI IMG/M metagenome (GOLD analysis project Ga0105106, IMG submission 79109) | Freshwater sediment microbial communities from Prairie Pothole Lake near Jamestown, North Dakota, USA - PPLs Lake P8 Core (1) Depth... | ecosystem: Environmental > Aquatic > Freshwater >... | reverse complement strand
GGGATCTGCCGCGAGAACGTGGGGTGCATGATGATCTCCCCGGTGCGGGGGAGGTTCCGGCCGAGGACGATGTTCCAGGTCTTGATGTCGTCGTTCGGGAAGCGCAGGCTCTTGAAGGGGATGGCCGCCTCGACGGTATAGCCTTCGTCGTCGACCTTCCCCTCGGAGAAAAACACGGTGTCCCAGCTGTCGTCCATGTTGTCGCTGCCGCCCTCCTCAATCCGCATCATGTCCATCTGGACGCCGGCGGGATTGAGCAGGAAGGAGAAAGCCCGTCGCTTCTCGTTGAAGGTATCGATGAAGAGGAAGACCCAGTCATCCTCCATACAGCCGTCGCGCTTGGTGATCGAGCAGCGGACCTTGGAGGCCTGGGAGTCGAAGGCCCGGAAGGCGACGTAGAGGTTCTTCTCGTCATGGGCCAAATAGGCCACGGTCTTCTCGGTGGGGACGCCGTTCTCCTTGGGCGAGAGCTGGACGAAGGCGTCGATCCTGAGGGCCTCCTCTTCCCAGACGGGATTGTCGAGGACGCCGTCGATCTTGGGCGCGTGGCTCAGGCGCGGGATCTCGAGGGGCTCTTTGGGAGCGGCCGGCGTCTGGCCCGGGGGAACGGCGAGGAGGGCGGAGGCCGCCGCCAGGAGGAGGATGAAACCGGCTATCGCGGCTGTTCTCTTCATGTTCGTCGTCCTTCGATCCGGATTCCCCCCGCCGCCACCTCCGTCCCTTACCTAATAGATGACGAAGATGCCCCCCAAAAAGGTTCCCTCGGGAGGACGCGCCCGAAAAACGGCTTGTCCCGGCGGTTGCGGGTTCCGGGGGAGACGCCTATAATACCCGAAGGAATTTCGGCCGCCCCGGAGGTGCCCCTTGATGAGAATCCCCGCTCTGAGACCCCCCCGGTCCGGAGGCGCCGTCGCCGCGTTCGCCCTGGTCCTCGTTCTGGTCTTCTCCGCGGCCGCCCCGCTCGCCGGCCAGACCCCCGCGTCCGGCCGCTACCTCGACGGGGCGCCCGACAAGGACGCCGCCGTCCGCCTGGCGATCTTCAATCCGGAGATCTTCAACATCCGGGCCCTCGCCGATCTGCGCAAGCTCGGGATCCTCGACATTCCCGGCCTCGTCGTCATCGGCGTCTATCACGTCCGCCAGGCCGACGATTTCGCCGACAGCCGGAGATACGTCGAGGAGAACGGCTTCGACTGGTTCAAGTTCCACCCGGTCGCGGCGGAGATCAGCGAGCCCGTCCTCTACAAGAAGAACGCCTGCACGCCCGAGCTCGAGCTCATCCTGAATAAGACCGACGGGATCATCTTCTTCGGCGGGCCCGACGCGCCGGCCTCGATCTACGGGGAGAAGACGAGCCTGCTGGCGGACATCACCGATCCGTTCCGGCACTACCTCGAAGCCTCCGCCGTTTTCCAGCTCCTCGGCGGATCGCAGGACCCGAAGTTCGTCCCCCTGCTCGAGGCGCGTCCGGACTTCGCCGTGCTGGGCATCTGCCTGGGCCTCCAGACGATGAACATCGGAACGGGCGGGACGCTCGCCCAGGACATCCGCTGGGACGTTTACGGCAAGACGACTTTCGAGGATGTCATCACCCTCGGCCCCGAGCAGTGGCACACCAACCCCTACCGGGGCCTGTTCCCGCTGGACCGGCTCATGGGCTATAGCTTTCACAGCCTCCAGCTCGGCGACCAGAGCGTCTTCGTCAAGGAGATGGGCTTCAGGTCGTCCGACCATCCCCGCGCGCTGAGCGCCCACCATCAGGCCATCGGGAAGATGGGAAAGGACCTCGTCGCCACGGCCAGCTCGCGCGACGGCCGGATCATCGAGGCCGTCGAGCACAAGAGATACCGGAGCGTCCTCGGCGTCCAGTTCCATCCCGAGCATTACGCCCTCTGGGACGCCGAGCCCCGCTACGGGACGAAGCCCGGAGAGCCGCGGACGAGCCTGCGGGCCATTCTCGAGGGCACACCGCCGAGCCTCGCGTTCAACCAGAAGATCTGGGCCTGGTTCGCCGCCAGGCTCGTCGCGAGCCACGGCCGGTAGGCCCCGCGCCGGATGGCGGGACCGTCCCCAAAGGACTGTCCCTCGGAAATGCGAAACCGTCCCGGAGAGCGCCGCCTTGACCATTTCCGACTAATATGGTAGTATTTAGACGGAATCCGGCCAAAAGGAGCGCCCCATGAAGCGGTTCATGATCCCGCGGGTGTCGCACTGCAAGAGCGGCTGCCCACGGTCCTCCTGAGCATGAGGTGAAACGGCTCGCCGGCTCCGCCGGTTGACGGTCCCCCACTCCCGACTTCTCCAATTTTCGGTATTCTCTCTCGAGGCGGCGACGGATGTCGCCTCTCCGGTCCCCAGAGTCCGCTCCCCGTAGCCGGGGCCCGGGAGCTGGAGGCGATTCCCGAGCAAAGCCATCGAGAAGGATCGTCCCGGAATTGGGAGCTTAGCCAAAAAAGAGGGGGGCCCGCCCCTCCGGGACAGGGGCGGGCCCGACGGGCTCCGCGTCGTTCCCCTCACCTGAATTCTAGAACACGAACCTCACTCCGACGCGCCCGGAGATCGGAGCCATGAAGCTGTAGGGCATCCCGAAGCGGGGATCGAGGACGGCGTCTGCGGCGGGGGCCCAGTCACCGGAGAGGAGCGCCGCGTCGCCGGGGGAGATGTTGTAGCGGTACTTGATCGAGTAGATCCGCTGGGCGGTCCTGGCGTTGAAGAGATTGTCGATGTTGACGTTAAACCGAAGTCCCGTGCGCTGGCCGAGCTTGACCTCGTATTCGGCATAGAGGTTGGCGAACAGGACGAACGGGGTTCGGCCGAGATTGCCCCTGTTGAAGGGGAAGTAGCCTTCCGAGTCGACGTTCCATTCCTCGGTGACGGGCGTGCCGCTGTAGGCGTTGGCGACCAGGCCGAGGGTCAATCCGAAGGGCAGGGCGTAGCTGCCGTAGGCCTTGATGGAATGCGGCCGGTCGGTCGACAGCGGCCCGTCGATCGGATTCAGGTCCTTGTCGTAGAGAAGGTGCCACATATCGAAGAACCGCTCCGTGTTCGGGTTATTGCGCCCGTCCTCGTCGGAGCTGGCCAGGCCGCTGTAATTGCCGGAGAGCCGGCTGAGGGTGTAGGAGATCCCCCCCTGCCAGCTGTTGCTGAAGCGCTTTTCGAGGGACAGGTTCATCGCATAGTAATCCCGCTTGGCCTTGGGGTACGTGGGGGTCCCGGGCAGCAGGGTCCCGTCCGCGATGCGCTCCGCCCACTTTTCCTTGATCCACTCGCTGCCGGGATTGCCGGTGTAGTATTCCTCGATGGGCACGCCGATGTCCTCGATGGCCCAGAGCACCTTTTTGTTGACCAGGCGCATGGACAGGTAGGCGTCCGCCGTCAGCTTCTTCTCGAAGCCCAGGGAGATCTCGCGCTGAGTGAAGGGCTTCATGTCGGGGTCGATGGCTTCGAAGACGGGCGGACGGAAATCGATGATGTTGAGGAGCGTGCCGGGGAAATTGCCGCCGACGCCGATCTGGGTGTAGTCCCAGTCGTCGAGCGTGTAATAGGCGCTTTTCCATTTCAGGCCGCCGAGGGCGTTGGCGCCCATGCTGAGCTTCATGACGTCCTGGAAGATGCCGTAGCTGCCGTAGATCTTGAGGCTGGAGTCGCCGAAGACGTCGTAGGCGAAGCCCAGGCGCGGCGAGAACTTGTCGGCGAACGAGAACTTAACGGGCTTCTTGAAGCCGGCGAAGGCCGGGTCGGTCGTATAGCTCGGCAGGTACTCCGATTCGGTCCTGGCTCCGATGTTGATGGTCAGCCGGCGGGCGATGGTCCAGCTGTCCTGGAGGTACAAGGCCCAGCTGTTCATGTTGACATCGTAGCTCGAGCCGTAGGGACCGGCGGCGTCGAAGCCGCGGATGGCGTAATAGCCGTAGGCGCCGCGGCCGTAGTTGGTGCCGTAGGCGACACAGTCCTGGTCCCAGCCGAGATAGACGATGGGCTGCGTGGCCCCGTCGCTGACGTTCTCGTGGCGGCGCACGAACTGGAGGCCCGCCTTGAAGGCGTGCTCGCCGCCGAGGTTGAGATAATAGCTGAAATCGGTGTTGAGACCCAACCGGCTGGCGACGCGCCGCTCCAGGCTCTGGACAAGATCCCTGGGGAAGCTCCGCCATCCGGCCGGGTGTTGGAACTCGGCCGGGATCTCGGGGAACATGGTGTTCGTGACGTCCGCGTATCCGCCGGGCTGTTCCAGCTCGAACGCATAGAAGGGGGTCGAGGCGACGGGCGCGACCGGGTCGTTCTGGTTGGAGAAGAAATAGCCGCCCCGGACGCTGAGCAGGGCCCTGTTGCTGAGGGTCATGTCGGCGTAGGCGCTGGCCGAGAAGTTGGGATAGGAATAGCCGAGCTCATTGTAGTCGGTCGCGGCGTTGGCGGTCGCGGCGTAGGTCTGATCGGTCGGGAAGGTCGTGGGATCCCCCCCGCCGCGGTACTTGAACAAGTTCATGACGACGCTGGCCCCGGTCCGCAGGTTGCCCAGCGGCTGGCCCGACAGCTTGAACGAGGCATTCCAGCTCTGTTCGGTCCGGTCGTAGGAGTTGACGCCCGACCCGCCCCAGGTGGTCATGTCCATGGCCCTGTTGCGGGTGAAAAAGCGCGGCGTGAAGGCGCCGAAGAACCAGAGCTTGTCCTTGACGATGTACCCGCCGAGCATGGCCCCGGCCTCGAAGGAGTTTTCTTTGTCCTTGCCGACGTATTGCTCATAGGGATAGTAGCGGGCCTGGGTATCGTCGGCGAGATCGAAATACAGCCTCTCGCGCCGCTGGCCCTCGAGGGCCGTGCCCGAGTAGTACCCGACGATCTCGCCGTGGTAGGCGTTGCCGCCCGAACGGGTGATGACGTTGACGACGCCGCCGACCGAACCGCCGTATTCGGCGTTGTAGCCGGAGGCCTTGAACTGGACCTCCTCGGCGAAGTCGAAGACCACGTCCTGCTTGCGGGTCCCGCTGACCACGTCGGACGTGTCGGTCCCGTCGACGTAGAAGATGTTCTCGGCTCCCGAAGCGCCGTCGACCGAGATGCCGGCGAGAAGGTCGTTCTCGCTCTGGACTCCGGCCAGGATGGTCACCAGCGAATCGAAGCTGCGGCCCTTGGGTAGGGCGCTGAAGGTCTGGGCGGTGAGCACCTGGCCCCGGGCCTGGCTCTTGACGTCGATGAGCGGGGCTTGGCCGACGACGAGGACCTCCTCTTCGAGGGCCTCGGCCTTCAATCGGATGTCGACGACCAGGGCCTGTTCGACGCCGAGGACGATGTCGTTCCGGACGATCGGCGTGAAGCCCTGGAGATTATAGGAGATCGTGTAGGTCCCCGGGGGGAGCGCCAGAAGGCGGTACGTGCCGTTGGTGTCGGACACGGTCGCCGCCGTTCCGACGAGCCGGGGCCCTTTCGCCTCGATGGAAACGCCAGGAAGGGGTCCACCCTGGTCGTCCAATATCGTGCCTATGATCCTGCCGGCCGTGGGAGCCTGAGCGGAGAGGACCCCGGCCAGGAGAAGCACGGCAGCCATTGCCAAACCGAACGATCTTAGAGTCTTCATGGTTTCTCCTAATCCCGGACCGAACCCCCTGCGGGGGCGGCCGGGCCGTTCTCTCGTTCCGCGCGCCGGGCGTTCAGCCCATTGCGCTCTGATGTTCTTGCCTGGAGCGAGCCTCCGCGCGTCGCGGCGGCGTCAGATCGAAAACCTCGCGACGGGCGCGGCGGGATCGCTCCCCCTGAGAGGCCGATAAGCGGGTAGATCTTGCGGGTTCGGGCACCTCCTCTTATGGAAATGATGTTCGCGTTCATGCTCGTTCCAGTCGTTCGCCTCACCCCCCCAAGATAGGTCCGCGGCCCGAAGGGTCAATGGGCCGGACGGCCCATCCTCCCATATGAGCGGATTTTCTCATGCGTCCCCAGGGAGGACTAATTGACCCGGCCGGCGAGAATGGGGAATAATGGGCGGGTAGGTTTTGCCCAAATCCTGAAGGAGGCCCCCATGAGATACGATATCGGCGCGACGCTCGTGATCTTCGCCATGGCGGCGGCCTGCGCGAAGCCGGCCAAATCGCCCCAGGGGACCTTGTTCAAGGACGATCTGGCCTTCCTCAAGACGCGGACGCAGGTCGTGGTCCTCAGCGCCGACGGCAGCCGGGCCCAGGTCGCCGTCAATCCCGACCTCCAGGGCCGGGTCATGACCAGCACCGCGGCCGGGCCGGAAGGCCTGAGCTTCGGCTGGATCAACCGCGAGCTCCTGGCCGGGGGCGAGAGCAATCCGCACATGAACGCGTTCGGCGGCGAGGACCGCTTCTGGCTCGGCCCCGAGGGCGGCCAGTTCTCGGTCTTCTTCAAGAAGGGCGATCCGTTCGACATCGACCACTGGTGGACGCCGCCCGCCGTCAACGAGGGCCCCTTCGATGTCGCGTCCCAGGCCGCGGACCGCATCCACTTCCGCAAGGTCATCCATCTCGTGAACTACTCGGGGACGGAGTTCGACCTCGAGGTCAACCGGGAGGTCCGCCTGCTCGGCGCCGCCGACGTCGAGGCGCTCGGCGTCCCCGTCCCGGCGAACGTCAAGATGGTCGCCTATGCTTCCGACAACCGCATGACCAACCTCGGCCCGAACGCTTGGGCCAGCGAGACGGGCCTGCTCTCGATCTGGATCCTGGGTATGTTCAATCCCTCGCCGTCGACGACTATCGTCATCCCGTTCAAGCCCGGGCCGGAATCCGAGCTCGGGCCGGCCGTGAACGACGCGTACTTCGGCAAGGTCCCGGCCGACAGGCTCGTCGTCGACGCGGCCAAGGGAGTCCTCTTCTTCAGCGGCGACGGCGAGTTCCGGAGCAAGATCGGCATTTCGCCCCTGCGCGCGAAGCCTTTCGCCGGAAGCTATGACGCCGCCAACGGCGTGCTGACCCTCGTCCACCTGACCCTGCCCGAGGGCGCCGCGGATTACGTCAACTCGATGTGGGAGATCCAGGAGAAGCCCTACGCCGGGGATGTCGTCAACAGCTACAACGACGGCCCGGCGTCCCCGGGGGCGAAGCCTCTCGGCCCCTTCTATGAGCTCGAAACGTCGTCGCCGGCCGCGGCGCTCGGCCCCGGCGGGACGCTCGCCCACGTGCACTCGACGATGCACATCCAGGGACCGGAGAAGGCGCTCGACGGGATCGCGCGCAAGGTCCTGGGCGTCAGCCTCGAGGAGATCAAGCGGGCGTTCCGAATGCCCTGACGGACCCCGCTTGACATTATTGAAGCCTAAATGTATCTTCTTTGTATCTACATTTAGTCGAATCATGAAGACACGGATCCAAAAATGGGGCCACAGCCTGGCCGTCCGCGTCCCGAAATCGTTCGCCGAGGAGCTGGGCTGGAGCGAGAACGCGCCGGTCGAGATGACGCTCGATGACGCGGCGCTCGTCATCAAGTCCGACCGCGATCGGGCCTGGTCCCTGGATGGCCTCATGGCCGGCGTGACCGGGGAGAACATCCATCCCGCCTGGGAGGCCGGCGGGGAGGCGATCGAAGAAGGAGACGGCGAGGGCGACCGATGAGGCAGGTCTTTGACGCGCCCGAGCGCGGGGATGTCCTTCTGATCACGGCGGCGTCAGGAACGAAGGCCGGACGGATCTGCCGGCGCCCCATGGCGGTCGTGTCGCCTCAAGCTTATAACGCCCGGGCCGGCCTGGCCCTCCTCTGCCCGATCGTTTCCCGGATCAGGGGATACCCCTTCGAGGTGCCCGTCCCGCCGGGCCTGCCGGTCACGGGAGCCGTCCTCTCCGATCAGGCCGTGAGCGTCGATTGGCGGGCCCATCGGGCGGAAAAGATCTGTTCGCTGCCCTCCGGCGTGATCGAAGAGGTCGCGGGCAAGCTGGGCGCGCTTCTCTCCTAGCGGTATAGCCGGCCCGGCGCCTGTCAAAAAGCCGCCTTGACCTGCGGACCGCTTCGCCCTAGAATCAGGCCGCCGGCAAAGCCCAACCCGCGGAGATCAGGACGCAGATGGAGAACGGGAATATCCTCGAATCCTGGAAGGCGATCTCCGCCTATCTCAAGCGCAACATGCGCACGTGCCAGATGTGGGAGCGCGATCTGGGCCTCCCGATCCACCGGCTCGACGATTCCCCGAAGGCCCGTGTTTTCGCCTACACCCGCGAGCTCGATCGCTGGCTCGAGGAGAAGTCACGCGAGAGACATGAGGCCGCAAGCGGCCGGCGCGGCGAACGGGGACGCGCCGTCCTGCCCGTGCTGCCCCCCTGGAGCGTGGGCCTGATCGCCGGTCTGACGGTCCTGGCCGTCGCCGCTATCACCGTCTCCGCCTGGCTCCTCATGCGCCAGAGCAAAGTCCGGTGGGCGAACGATATCGCCATCCCCGAGATCGACCGGCTCCTCCTGACCCCCGAAAAAGAGAAGGCCTACGACCTGGCTCTGCGGGTCGAGAGGATCATCCCTTCGAGCCGGCGCCTGGCACAGATCATGCCGCTGGTCTCCGGGTCTTTTTCGATCGAAACAGACCCGCCCGGAGCCGAGGCCTCCGTCCGGCCGTACGGCCGGCCGGAAGCGCCTTGGCAGCCGCTCGGTCGAACGCCCGTCTCCGGCCTGCGCCTCCCGCTAGGCCCCAAGCACTGGCGCGTCGAACGGCCCGGCCACGCTGGCGCCGAGGGAAGCGCCAATATCCTCCCGGGCGAATCCGAAGGGATCCGGGTCGTGCTGGACGAAGCCGCCAGCGCGCCGGCCGGCATGGTCCGCGTCCCCGGCGTGACCTTCGCGCTGCCCCAATACCAGATCAGCTCCTCCCCCGCCGTGCATCTCGAGGACTTCTGGATCGACCGGTACGAGGTCACGAACCGGCAGTTCCGGGCCTTCGTCGAAGCGGGCGGCTACGCGGAGCGCCGGTACTGGAAGCACGCGTTCGTGCAGGACGGCCGGCCCCTGGGCTGGGAAGAGGCCATGGCCCATTTCGTGGACCGTACGGGGAAGCCCGGCCCGGCAACCTGGGAATCGGGCCATTACGCTCCCGGCCGGGACGACTACCCGGTCACCGGTGTCAGCTGGTACGAGGCCGCCGCCTATGCCGAGTTCTCCGGCAAGCGCCTGCCCAGCGCCTACCACTGGAACCTGGCCGCTGGGATCGAGTGGGATCCGGACTTCGTCATCCCTCAGAGCAACTTCGAAGGCCGGGATCTCGCGCCCGTCGGGGCGTATCGGGGCCTCGGCCGCTTCGGCACGTACGACATGGCCGGGAACGCCAAGGAATGGTGTTCGAACGAAGCCCAAGGCAGAAGGGTCAACAGCGGCGGCGCCTGGAACGAGGCTCAATACGAGTTCTTCCTGTTCGACGACTATCCGCCTTTCTGGCGCTCCGACAACTGCGGCTTCCGGTGCATCAAGGAGATCCGTGAGCCAGGCACGACGGAACAGGCCCACGCCCCGCTCGCGGTCCGGCCGGAGCCTGATTATGCCGGGATGGCGCCCTGCCCGGACGCCGTGTTCGAGGCTTACGAGACCCTCTACGATTATGTGAGGACGGACCTCTCTCCCCGGATCGAATCCCGCGAAGAGTGGTCCTCCGACACGATCGTCGAGAAGGTCTCGTTCCTGGACGCCGGCGACGCCGAGCGCGTCATCGCCTATCTGTTCCTGCCGAGGAACGCAAGCCCCCCCTACCAGTCCGTGGTCTATTTCCCTGGCTCCACGGCGATGTCGCTCGATTCGGTCTTCGATTACGGTCCCGTCAAGAACAGGGAAGTGGAGCTTTATACAAAAAGCGGTCGTGCTTATGTCTTCCCCGTCTTCTGGAACACGTTCGAGCGGAAGCAAGATGCGCTGCCGCCAAGGAACCGCCAGTTCCTCAGGGACCGCATGATCCGGCATCACCGGGAGCTCGCCCGGACGTTGGATTATCTGGAAACGCGGCCGGACTTCGACGCGGGCAAGATCGCCTACCAGGGGCTGAGCTGGGGCGCCTACGCCGGGCCCATCCATGTCGCCCTCGAAAAGCGCTTCAGGGCGGCCAATTTCGTCGGGGGCGGGTTCTATTGGGAGATGTTCGTCCCCGAACGGGGGTCCCCGGAATGGAACTCGGTCAACTTCGCCCCCCGGGTCCAAACCCCCGTCCTGATGCAGCACGGGCTTTACGATGCCTTCTACCCGCTCGAGACGAACGCCCGCCGGCTTTTCCGGCTCTTCGGCACTCCGGAAAAGGATAAACACCTGGTTGTCTATCCGACGGGGCATTCGGTCTGGCTCCTCAACGTCTATCGCAAGGATATCTTCGATTTCCTAGACAAGTACCTGGGACGGCCGGACTTCAGGTCAGCGCGCTTGGCCGCATCCAAATGATCCCTTCGGGGGGCGAATCCCCTGATTTAAGGGGTGAAAGTGCGAAACGAAGCGCAATTCCCCACGCCTCCCTTGACAGCCGTCGAGCCCCGACTCATCATGAGATAAGCGAAGGACGGTCGGGAGCCATCTGACCGGTGGGGATTCTCGACAAAGCCGGCCAGGCGGAGATCGGCCGCCTTCCAGGGGGGCAGGAGGGAGAGACGCCGGCTGCCCTAGGGTCCCAAAAGGGATTCAAGCGCCTCTCCCTCCGTTTTTTTATGTTCTTCTCCAGACTCCGGGAAGCTCCTCTCTCCGGCTTTGCTCGGGATATGCCTCTAACTCCGACCGAAGCGAACGAAGTGAGCGGAGCGCCTCGAGAGGATTCCTGGAAATGGGTCCGAACCTGATTGATGTGTGATGTATCAGGGCTCATTAATGCTTGGGCAGGGACTTGATCAGGTCGTGACAGAGTGCGACAAGATGCGTCATAAAACGAAATGGGCCGTTTTATATTGACAAGCCGGCCTCAAAATCCGATTTTATGGACACGGTTCGAAAGTCCGGATGGAATCCGAACATTCGAACGACCGGGAGGTCGTAAAGAACATGAGAAATCCCCGTCAGACAGCGTCAACGGCCTTGCGCGCCGAGGGCAAGTCGCTCAAGCAGGCGGCCCTGGATCGGCATTTCGACCATGCAGCCCTTGATTTCTTCCTCAGGTACAACGGCCAGCCGCCGGGCCTCAGCCTCCGGGAGTTCCTGAACCGCTTCGAGCGGGCCGTTGTCTTCGAGACGCTCGTCAGGACGCACGGCAGCCAGAAGGAGGCCGCCAACTTCTTGAAGGTAAAGAAGCAGACCCTGAATTGGAAGGTCAAGAAACAGCACATCCTGATCACGAAGATGATCTCCAGAGAGCCAGTCTAGGACTTATCCGTCCTGGACCAGGGCTTATCCATCGCGGACAGGGGTGACCGTGGGGAAAGGGCCGAAGAGGGAGCCCGCGAGACGGGCCGCGCTGATCGCGGCATGCCTTGTGTTCGTCGCCGGCTCGGGGGGCGCGGCCGGCAGGGGTGGGGACGAACCGGCCGGCGGGCAGC
>Ga0105106_10003365_pt1 | contig 11432 bp, 10 predicted proteins | sample PPLLaktember2015_5_FD_79109 | JGI IMG/M metagenome (GOLD analysis project Ga0105106, IMG submission 79109) | Freshwater sediment microbial communities from Prairie Pothole Lake near Jamestown, North Dakota, USA - PPLs Lake P8 Core (1) Depth... | ecosystem: Environmental > Aquatic > Freshwater >... | reverse complement strand
TTGATCGAGTAACTTACCAAAATCTGGATCATATACAGCTTTTAGACTTGTATGGGCAGAAGCATATTCCCATAAATCAAATATTTCTTTTTGTATCCCGGCTGACATATTCTCACCATTCATTGTCCAAGGTTCTTAGCTTTAACTTTGGGATATGTATAGTTATAGTGCTTAAGCCTCGTAGTGACAAGTAAGTTGATAAAGATATTAATAATACTATACTACCAAAGTTATCCTTACCAGATGATTTGTTCTGATATTTTATTGTTTGAACCTTTAGTCGGAGGATATCTCTTGCACCACAATAAGTATTATTGGTGCGATAGAACAGTACATCCCAAATTATAGTATATGCTTGGAAATGGTATTGGGCCAGAAGCATTCAATATGAGTTTCATCAGGAAAGCGTTGAAAACAGCTCTCCAGCCAATACATGCCTGGTTTTTCTTTTTTTCCCCCATCATTGATAACATACTTCATCTTTTTTTCGTACATATCTGAGGTTCTAATTATCCCGCCACTACCAGCCCCCGCCTCACCCCCAGAAGCACCGCCAGCGTCAGCGCCAGCACCGGCACATTCACCAGCAACAGCGTCTCCCAGCTCGCCAGACTTATCAGGCTGCCCGCCGAAAAGGTCGTCAACGCCTGCGCCCCGAACAGGATGAAATCATTCAGTCCCTGCGCCTTAAAGCGCTCCGCCCGCGTGTACGCTCGCATTAGCAAAACCGTGCCGCCAACAAATACGAAATTCCAGCCTACCCCCAGCAGCACCAGCGCCCACCAGTAGTGCAGCAGGCTCTGGCTTACCAGGCCTATCGTCACCGTGCCCGCCAGCGCCAACACTCCCAGGAGCATCAGACGCACCACCCCCAGCCGGTCTATCAGCCACCCGCTGATCAGCGACGGCAGAAACATCGCTACAATATGCGACTGGATCACCAGCGTGATATCGTCCAGGCTAAAGGCGTGCTGCTCCAGATGCAGCGGTGTAGCCGTCATCACCAGGGTCATCACCCCGGCCGCCACCATCGCCGAAAGCACCGCCGTCATAAATAGAGGCTGTATAGCAATCACCCGTATAGGCCGCTGCCCGCCAGCAGCCCCCGCACCTGCGCTCGCCCCGGCCTGGTTCGTGCGCGTTGCGCTCACCACCCCCGCCCCCAGCCAGTACAAAAGCGCCAGGCTCAGGAACGAGCCCACGTACACGCTCTGCGGGATCAGCAGGCTGGTCTGCCGGGCGATCTCCGGCCCGAAGTACCCTGCCAGGATGCCTCCCAGCAGCACGATCGAGACCGCTCGCCCCGCCTCGGCTGCCGGTCCGGCTTCTGCCGCTGCAAAGCGATACTGCTGCCCCACCGCGTTGTTCAGCCCGATCAACACCGCACTCACGCTGAACAGGACAAAATCGCTCGTATAGACTGCCCAGGCAGCCAGCAGCGCTGCCAGCCCGGCCCCCACCGCCGAGGCCTGGAAAAGCCGCTTGCGCCCGATTTTCTCCGCCAGCATATTCGCCGGGATTACTGCCGCAGCCAGCCCCACCACCGACAGGCTCGCCGGCAACGTGGCCAGCGCCGGGTCCGGCGCCAGCTGCTTGCCCACCAGACCCCCCAGCAGCGCCATCATCGTCGCTCCGCTCATATTCAACGCACTGGCAATGGCTAAAATGGGTACATTCCGGGAAGATATACCAGGGATCATTACAATACCCCTAAAATGGACTCAACAGTGCCGGAAATGTCTCCGGCACTGTGCAGTGAATGAATTAAAGTAGCTCGCTGGCCCGGCTATCGTGAAGATATCGTCGGCAAGAAAGCCAGATTATTCTGCGGCAGGTAATAGGCAATCCGCAAGCCGCAGATTTGCAATGTGGAGCCCAGCGCATCGGGCCAGCCGATCAGGGTATAGGCATTGGCGATGTTGTTCACCGTCTGAGTGATCTCTGCGCTGACCACAAAGCCATACCCACCCGCAAAGGCATCCGTCGAGCCAACATGCACCAGGTCAGCCGTGCTCACCCCGGGTGCGTAACGCGTGATGTAGCCTTCCACACCGGCTGCCGCGTTAGTATCCCGGTAATATACCCTGAGAAACTTGATGATGGCCTCGTCCGGCAGGATGGCTTCCGTATTCAGGATCAAGCCAGTTCCAACCCCTGCGGTGACATGCGTGCAGCCAACCCCATCATAGGCATACTCAGTCGTCGAAGTCCGCCCGCGCAGGGTGGCCCCGGAAACCGTATAATAGTGAAATATCTGGGTAGGTGCACTGGTGGCGCCCGTTTCATTAGTGCGCTCCACACCCTCCACCGGGTTGTCGTCAGGGGCAATGCCTTGCGGGATGACGAATGGCTCGCCGTTGGCATCCAACCCGTTCTCTGGGATCACAATCCCTGCGTCCAGGTAGCTGTCAAAGCTGGCTTTGGATTCGATTACTTCGCCGCCCGGCTCTGTCGCCGGGATCGAGATCTGGGCCAATACGGCGCCTGTTCCTATCAGCGCCGCGGCTGCGATCAACACCGCTGCGATGCGCAGCCAACTTTGCACTTTCTGTTTTCCCATCTTGTTCTCCTTTGGTTGGTCAGGTGCAACTGATTCAGATAAATTATACCGGATTTAGCCGCCACGCGCGCAAAAAACTGGGCAACCTACCAGGCACAGCATGAGCCAGCTTCCGGTTATATAGATTAGACGTCAATGCCCCTGGTTTTGATCCCAAGCGAGCATATTCCTGCGGGTTTTCAGTTCCTTCTGTCCTTCATCACCAAATTTTCCCTCTACCATTATTGGATAATATAGATATAATATCTCTTTATAAGTAAATCACGCATGTGGTTCGGCCCCCAGGGAGGGAAAATGCACTACCTTCGTGTCGCCAGGGCTCAGTCTGGCCTGATTACTCTTTTGCTCGTTTTCATTTTCATATTCCTGCTAAGCGCTTGCCAGCCAGACGCGGCTGCTACCCCGCAGATAGCTCCCAATACCGCTGACCCGCTCCTGGCTTCCTCCACGCCTGCACCACCCTCAGCCGCCCAGTCTGAGACTGGCGCTGCACAGCCAGGTCCAACCCAGGCCAGCCTGGGACAGGCCAGCCCCACCGCCCAACCGCTTGCCGAAACCCCCACTGAGGTCAGTTCATCTGGATCGAGCTCTACCAGCCCAGGTGGGGTTAGCCCCACCCCGACCGCAGAGCAACCCACCCAGCCAGCCCCCACACAGACCTCACCCACCGCCACAGCCGCCTCCACGGGCTCAGGCTCGGCTGCTTCTTCAACAGCTGCCTGCACCGATAAAGCTGCCTTCTACGGCGATGTGACCATCCCCGACGATACCGGCTTCGAGCAGGGCGTCGGTTTCACCAAAACCTGGCGCTTCCGCAACGAAGGCGACTGCACCTGGGATGAAACCTACGCTATGGTCTTCGCCGGCGGCGAGATCCTCAACGGCCCGCTCAGCGCTCCGCTTTCCATGCGCGTTGCCCCGGGTGAGATCGCCAACCTGTCCATCGACCTGCGCACCCCTGATCGCGGCGGCGTGTTCCGCAGCTACTGGGAGTTCCAGAACCCGCAGGGAGCGCGCTTCGGCACCGGCGCTGGCGGTCATGAACCCTTCTGGGCGCAGGTCATCGTTAGCTGGATGCCGCCGGCTGGCGGAAATTCTGGCGGCTCAGGTAGTGGCTCGGGTGGCAGCGCAGGGGGCAGCTCACCCACCACCCCGCCTGCCACGCCGGCTTCTGGGGGGGGCTCCCCCACTGCCACACCCGAGGCGGGCTCGGGCGGCGGTTCAGGTTCTGGCGCCTCACCAACTCCCTCTCCGACGCCTGATCCCAATGCCGGAAACAGCACTGTCCCCGGCGCGCCTGCCAATTGCCAGGCTAAAGCCAACCCCGGCTTCCTGCAGGTGCTCCTGGGCTTGATCAATCAGGCGCGTGCTGATAACGGCCTCGATCCGGTCTCTCCCTCCGCCCCATTGTACGCCGCGGCAGCCGTCCACTCCGCCGACATGGCCTGCAACAATTTCATCAACCACATCGGCTCGGATGGCTCATCCTGGTACACGCGCATCGCCGCCCAGGGCTACAGCTACTCCACTGCCCTGGAGAATATCGTGGTGGGTAATCCTGATTTTGGCGGCAACGCCCAGTACGCCTACAACTGGTGGATGAACAGCCAGGTGCACCGCGACAATATCCTCAACCCCAAAGTCACCGAGCTCGGCTTGGGCTACGTATACAATCCCGCCAGCGAATACGGCGGCTACTTCACCCTCGTCCTGGCCCGCCCATAAACTGAAAACCGGGATATTTTTGCATAAATAAGATATACTCTATCCACTTATTCGAGCTCAGAGCGGGAGAACAATCCCTATGGCTTGCTCCATTACCATCGACCTGAATACAGCTCAAATGCTTCAGGATACTGCCGGCTCCCCGCCCAGCAGCATCCAGGTCAGCGGCGCAGCCTCCGAGTGCGAAAAAGTCAACGTTTATCTGGTCGGGCTGAATCCCACCACTGAGGTCTCTGCGACCGTGGTCGAAGGTGTTTGGCAGGCCATATTCAACGCCCCCAACGATTTCAATCCAGACGACTTCCCGTGCGGCGTCGCAGACATCAAGATCACCGCCTACTGTACGGATGATCCCGACTGCAAGGTCGATACGGCCATTCCTGTGCTCAATTGCGTCCCGCGCGACTGCCCTCCCCAGGCCACCTGTATCGTCTATCGCGACAATAACCCCAATGACCTGGTTGACCTGGCTGAATGTCTCTCGCCCGGCCTGTACACCGTTGCCGTCATCGACCCCGCCACCCCGGCTGCCTCTTATCTGTGGAGCCTGAACGGGGTATCCCAGCCTGCCGCCAGCGGGAATGGCCTGAACGCATTTGAAATTACCCTGGCCGTCGGCGACGACCCGCAGTCGGTCAGCGTCATTGTGTCCCTGTCTACCTCAGGCGCCGCCTGTCTGCTCTCCACCGCTGCAACCCTGCTGGTGTGCGAAACGCCTGAGCCTGAAGAATGCGCCAGTGAGGTTGAGATTCAGGTCAGTCAAATTAACACTCGCTTCCCCGACCTTTCCGGATGCCTCTCCCAAGGCGCTTATACCATCGCTGTCACCTACCCCACCGGGGATGATGTCAGCTACGGCTGGAGCGTGGATAATGATCTGCAACCGGGTGAAACCGGAGCACAATTCAACTATACACTCCTGGCCGGTGAAACTCACACCATCCAGGTAGTCGCCGCTCAAGCCGGCTGCCCGCCTGTCCCTGGCAGTGTCACACTCACCGCCTGCGCCGCCGAGCCCGAATGCGCCGAGGAAGTCGCCTGGCAGGTTGTCGATGGCCACCGCCAGCCTGTGGACTTAAATGACGATTGCCTGCCCCCTGGCAGGTATACTGTCGTCGTTCAGGCGCCTACCGGACCCACTGTTTCCTATCGCTGGATTCTCAACGGTTCGGAGCAGCCTGGCGAGAGCGGCAGCGCCTATTCTGTGGTTCTGGAGGCAGGTGGCAATGCGGAAATCGGTGTTATCGTTCAGCAGTCTGATTGTCCGGAGATCAGCGCCCGCCTGAAATTGACCGGCTGCGAGCCTCCCGACGAGCGCGATTGTCCCGGCCTGGTGAGCCTGGTCGTGCGCGATGCACAGAACAATCCAGTTGACCCGGATGATTGCCAGCAGCCAGGAGTTTATTCGCTACAGGTTACCCAGCCCTCCAGCCCAGGGACTACTTATACCTGGTCCGTCGATGGCCAGGTGCAGGCTGGAGAAACGACCAGCACGCTCCTCGTCTCCCTGGAGGCATCCGATCCGGTCAACGTGGCTGTGAGCGTCACGCCTACTGGCTGCCCGACCCGTCCTGCCGGTACGACTCTGACGCCCTGTCAGGACGATGACGATAATGATGACGAGGTTGTCTTGCCTCCGCCGCCATCCTGGTGCCCTATATTGCTCATCAGCGGTCTGGCAGCCTTTTTCATCGGCCTGGTTTTAATCTGGGCTGGAATGTGCACGGGCAACGTACCCATGGCGGTTGTCGGCGGTGTTCTGGCGGTCGTTGGCATGGCGCTGCTGATCGCCTGGGCTTTTCTCTGCGGAACTAAACGCGGTGGTTGCCGCATATTCGCCCGCCTGCTCCAGATTCTGAGCATCATAACGATTATCTTCGGAATCATCTCTGCGATATTTGGTGTGATTGCCGCGGTTTGTGCGGTGATCACCAGCCCCGGTGTGATCACCGAGATCATTTGCGCCATTCCCGGCGCCTGCGGGCTGGGTGCAGTGATCGATTTTGTCTTATCCGGTTTCCTGACCGCAATCCTGGCCCTGATATTTGTGGAGGTCTGCACTGGCCTGACTTCCTCCGATAACAATTAGCTTCTCACGTTCCAGTCCCCCTCTCACCTGAAAACCGGGTTTTTCGAGCTCGCCTTTTGAGCTCAAAACCTGGTTTTTTCTCACCCAGCAATCAACCCCACCCCCACCACGCACAGCAGCACCCCCGCCCACTGCCACCTGCCCACGCGCTCCTTCATCACCATCCCCGCCAGCAGCACCGTCCCCACCGGGTACATCGAGACCAGCACCGCCGCCACGTCCAGGCGCGTCAGCCCGGTCGCCAGCATATACAGCACGTTCCCCGCCGCGTCCAGCAGGCCCGCCCCCATCGCGCTGGCGAGAGCGATCCGCCCTCCATTGAGGATGAATTCCGATTGGAAATTACCATGGCGCAGCCGCACCGCCAGGATAGCAAAGATCGCTACCCCGCCCTCTACCAGCTTGGAGGCCGCCAATGGGTAATACAGGCTGCCTGCGCTGACCTGCGCCAGGCACACGAAAAATCCCCCAAAGCCCATCCCGGCTGCCACTGCCAGTTGGATCCCCTGGCGCTTTCCGGCGCGCAGCCCGTCCTGCTGGTGCGCCGTACCTGAGCTCGCATCCAACGCATGCGGCCGCGTCACCAGCCAGATGCCGCTGATCCCGGCCGCGAAGCCGGCCAGTTGCAGCGCCGCCGGCAATCCCTCCTGAAAAGAGCTGACCAGCACCGGCACCACCGCCCCCACCACCGCTGCGATCGGCGAAACCATCGCCGCCCCCGCCCCGGCCTCGGCCCCCAGCGCCAGCCCGCGATACAGCGTGATGATCCCGATCCCGCCCAGCACCCCCGCTGCCGACGCCCAACCTACGTCCACCCAGGCTGGTAGCGCCTCGCCCGCCAGCCAGCCCAGCAGCAGCACGCCTGCCAGCCCGCTGGCGGATACGATCCCCAGCACCAGGAACGCCGAATTGCGCCGCGTGGCGAATCCGCCCAGAAAGTCCCCTGCGCCCCAGGTCGCTGCCGCGCTCAGCGCAAAGATGATCCCCAGCAGTGCAGTCACGCCTTGCATACCAGGTTATTTAACCACATTCCGGAAAAATATACGGCTGTCCAGAAGCATTATTTCAACCCCACTGCTGCGACCTTCTCTTTGGACAGTCCCGTTATCGAACATACCGATTCAATCCAACCCAACCCCTCCGCGGACTACTGCTCAAGGCTCAGGCCTGTCTTGCTGCCACTCTTCCCATGCCCTGAGCACCTCTTCCGGCAGCACCGCCATACCCGCCGGGGTCATCTTTCCCTCCCCCAGCATCCTCAAAGCGCGCTCAATATTGCTCGCCGCCCAGTTGCTTTTCTTGCGCCGTGGCGAGAAGCGCAAGGCATATCGCTGACCATCCATCGGCTTGAGCTGGCTGTCCACCCACCCAAAGCACACCGCTTCCTCGGTTGCCTCTTTCAAGGTCAAGCCTTGTTTCTTAGCCGTGGTTTTATAGAACACCAGCCAGATTTCCACTTTATCCTGGTGGTGCGCCTCCAGCCACGCTCGCCATTCTTCCCGGCTGTTGACCTGCAGTTTCTCACCAATTTCCATCGCTGCCTCCTGCGCTGAAAGGGCAATTACCCCATAACTGGATCACTGCTTCCACACTACCATCAAGACCCGGTTAATCACATACACAACCCCCAGCCACAGCGTCCAGCTCTTCGCCCCCGTGCTGTACAGCCCCCAGCCTGCCAGCCCGAACAGGATCAGCTCCACTAATAAGAACCAGCCGCCCTGCAAGCGCTGGCTCGCCTTGGGCGCCATCCACAACCCCCACACCACCGCCGCTAGCAGCGGCGCTCCGATCCCCAGCAACCAGCGCATCCCAGCGCTGCCGCCCGTATGGAAGCCCCAATACCCGAGCGCGACCAGCATCGCCAGCTCCATCCCGAAACGCACCGCCAGATTCAGCATCTTTAATGCATCCATGCCATTCTCCTGGTGATCTCTATCTTGATCTGCCTCTATCTGCGTCCTGTGCACTATACAAGCAATCTGCGGTTCTCATCCTGCCAGCTTGATCTGCGACACATACGCCGGGTCCGTCAGCGCCGGGCGATCCAGGCGCATCGCCTCGATGGCGTAATTCGTCCGCCCATCCAGCGCCAACTCCGCCAGAATCCTCCCGATCAGGCTGGCAAACTTGAAGGCATGCCCCGCCCCGATCGCCAGGCTGATGTGCGGGTGCTGTGGCAGCCGATCGATCACAAACCCCCGGTCGGGCGGCATGGTATATAGGCACGGCTTGGTATACAGCACCGGCCCCAGGAAATCCGGGATGCGTTGCTCCAGGAAAGCCGTCAGCTTCGCCAGCGGGCGCGGATTGGGCTGCAGCCTGCGCGTCTCCACCGTCACCACATCCCCGCCTACATCCTGCCCAGCCTTGGTTGCCACTTCCCCGTATACCGGGAAGCCGTAGAAGCCATCCTCCCCGTGCCAGATCCAGATCGGGAAGCGCTCCGAGCTGAACTGCTTCAAATGCGGCGTGGCGAAATACGTCACCTGCTCCTCGGTCACCGTCAGCGGCAGCCGGATGCCTGCCCCCGCCAGCACTCGGTTAGTCCACGCCCCGCTTGCCACCACCAACCGCTTCCCCCAGAAGACGCCCTGCTCCGTCTCCACCTCCACGCCATCCGGCTGTGGGCGCACTGCGCTCACCGGGCAGTTCTCCAGCACAACCGCTCCGCGCCTGCGCCCCAGGGCCCGATGGGCGGCGTTGGCCTTGCCAGGGTCCACCAACCCGGCGGAAGCCTCGTACACCACCCGGTCGTCTTCTTGCAGGCGGAATTGCGGGAAATGGCGCATGGTCTCCGCCGCGCTCCAGCTTTCATAGGGGATCCCGGCCTGCTGCATGGCTGCCGCGTAGGCCTCTACGCTGCTGGAGGCCAGCCTCCCGCCGGAATGCACCTCCCCCGAGCTCAGGATCAGGCCGCCGGTCTGGAAGACCAGCTGCAAGCCGGCCTCATCTTCCACTGTGCGCCAAGCGATGTAGGTGTGCGGCGTCAGCGCCGCGTAAGCAGGGTCGTCGTAGGCCAGGCGGATAATACGCGAATGGTCCTGTGAAGCCCCGTAAGGGTGGTTCAGGCTGAACTGCTCGATGCCCAACACATCCCCGCCGCCGCGCCGCGCCAACCAGTACAGGGCTGCGCTGCCCAGTCCGCCCAGCCCCAGCACAATCACTTCATAATCTTTGCGCATGGCTCAATCTTTCCAGTTCTTCAGGAATTGTTGGTCCTTCTCCTGCACTTTGGCCCCGATCATGGGGTGCAGGCTCAGGTCCGCCGAGTAGCGACTGGCGGGGGGCGTGCACCCCAGCGCCTCGGCCATGGCGCGCACGTGGTGCGGCGCGCCCCCGCAGCAAATGCCGATGTAATTTACGCCCATCTCCGCAGCTTGTTGGGCAAAATCCGCCATCTCGAAGCGCGTTAACAAATGCGGCTCCAGGGCGATCGGAAAGCCACGCGGCCCATCGCCTAACCTCAACGTCTGGAAGGCCGGCATCTCAGGCGTGGTGCGATATGGCACCGGTTGGGCGGCCACAAAGCCATTCACCTTCTGGCGGATCTCCGCCAGCATGGGCAGCATCGTTTCCGGCCCGCGCGAGCAGTTCAGCCCCACCACCATCGCTCCCATATCCGAAAGCATGCGGCAGGCCTGCACTTGGGAGAAGCCATCCCGCAGGGGCGTCTCCACCGAGCCGAAGGTGATCATTGCTGGTTTCCCCGACTCCTGGATCACCTCCAGGGCGATCTGCCCCTCTGCCAGGTAGCCCAGCGTCTCGGCGATGATAAAATCAGCCCCCTCTTCCACAGCCCAGCGCACCTGCTCGCTGTACATCTGCCGCACCAGCGGCGCGGTCTCGGCATGCCGCTGGTGATCATACACCCAGGTATTGCTGATATTGCCCGCCACCAGTGCCTCTTCCCCGGCGGCCTGTTTTGCCAGCCGCAGCGCCGCCCGGTTGAGCGCTTCCAGGTCGCCTTCCCGCCCGATCGTTGCTAGCTTATGCCGGTCGCCGTAATAGGTCAGCGCCACCATCACCTCAGCCCCGGCGCGCAGGAACTCGCGATGCAGCTCCAGCACCGCCCCTGGCTCGTCCAGTACCACCTCTGGCACAAACGGTCCGGCTTTAATATAGCCGCGCCGCTCCAGCTCGAATACATACCCCTCCGCCCCCAGCACAATCCCATTCTCCAACCGCTCAAACAGACCCGCTTTCTCGCTCATGCTATTTTCCTCTCGCATCCTGTTGGGGGTTCTTCGACCTACACGGTCAATTCCGCCTATTTTACTCCGTTTATGCGAATGTTGGATTATTCAAATTGCTTTCATCGCCAGTGTTAGGGGCGCAGCGGTCCTGTTAATGCATAATTCCCGAAATGTCCCGCTGCGCCCCTCCGCGCACACGCCAGCGACAGGTCGCCCGAAAAAAACATGGATATCTAGGATGATCAGGATCATCACATCCATTCAATCCTGTCCATCCATGTTAATTTCAATTTTCTAAGGTTTAAACGGCAGGGCCGCCTGGACTCCTCGCTTCACCAGACGGCCCTGATACGGGTTAACCTTCCCCCACCCGTAGTCCATTCGATTTTTAGTGCTGGTTGTGCTCCCTCATATCCAGAGCCAGCACCAGCAGCCCCAGGCCCACCAGCCAGATCAGCCCCAGCACGATCATTGGGTTATTCATGCCCGATTCAGCGCTGAAACCCGAGAGCTCTACCGCCGTCGGGCCGAAGCGGAACTGCATATCTTCCACCTCACCACCCTCCTGCAAACCGGTCAGCAGGTCCTCACCCTCATAGACCGCGCAGCTGCCATCAAGTGCTGGCGAGAGCCGGAAGCGGGCGAAGATATCCGGGCTGGATTGGCGAAGCGGCAGCGGGAAGTTCAGCGTGTGCACGCCTACTTCCAGGTACTGGTTCACGAGGGCATGTTCGTTCCAGCCTTCTCCGTTATCGCTGAAGTCGTAATCCAGGCCCACACCATTCGCCGCGCTGTTCCACACATCCAGCCATGCATTGAAGCAGCCCGCTTCTCCGCTGATCGTCACCTGGATCGTGCCTTG
>Ga0105106_10003364_pt1 | contig 11434 bp, 9 predicted proteins | sample PPLLaktember2015_5_FD_79109 | JGI IMG/M metagenome (GOLD analysis project Ga0105106, IMG submission 79109) | Freshwater sediment microbial communities from Prairie Pothole Lake near Jamestown, North Dakota, USA - PPLs Lake P8 Core (1) Depth... | ecosystem: Environmental > Aquatic > Freshwater >... | reverse complement strand
GTGAGATTTTTGAATGTACGGAAAGTGTTCAGGCTTTTGTCCAGTTCATTGTTTATCATATAAGCTTTTGCCAGGTAAAAATAGGTATCCAGCGGAGCCCGTTTCTCTTTGAAGGATTTTACATTGGCATCGTAACTGGTATTTTTAACAGCTGCCTCAAGATATGGAATAGCTTTCTCCTTTTCATCAGGAATATTGAGGTAGCATGTTCCGATTTTATACAGGATATTAAGATTTTCAGGATTTTCCAGAAGAATATATAACTGATTGGCCAGATCATATTCCTCGTACAGATAATGTGTCTCAGCCTGTTTAAATATTTCTTTCATCTCTTTTTTGGACTGCGAAGAAGCCGGAACAGATAAAATTGTCAGAGTTATCAGCTGCAAAAAAAAGCGGTGGTTCATTACTCTGAGATCAAACATCATAACAAATATAACATTTTTAAATTGCGATATGTTGATGTTTCCAGGTATTTATTTGAATGTAATCCTGTATATATCATGATTTCCCAAACCTTCTGCTTCTTTAAAAATTGCGCAGTAACCCGATTCTCCGTCCGGCATAGGCATAAAGAAGATATTGTCATCAGGTGTGTTAAGCGGATATCCGAGGTTTACCGGCCGGCTCCAGAGGTTATTCGTTTGAAAGTCTGATCTGAACAGGTCATACCCTCCGATTGTTGTATGCCCCTGTGAACTGAAGAAGAGTGTTTTCCCGTTCCTGATAAGGAAAGGTCGGTCCTCATTTAGTGATGTGTTTATTTCAGGTCCAAGATTGACAGCCGGCCCCCAGTCACCATTTACTTTTTTGGATATGTACAGATCAAGTCCTCCGTATCCTCCGGGACGGTCAGAAGCAAATATCAGCATGTCTCCGTTTTCAGAAGAATAACCATGTGATTCCCAGTATTTTGTATTAATATATTTATTGAGCTTCTGACAGGGTCCCCATGTTTTCCCATTAAAATTGCTCAGGTAAAGATCACTGTTGAAGTTGTCATCCCTTGAAAGGAACAATGTTCTGCCATCCGATGTGAGACACGATATGTACATATCGCCATCGGACTGAAGTTCAGGTGTGATATTGACAGCCGGGATCCATTTACCACTTACAAGCCTTGATAACATGATTGCGTCATAGAACTTCAATGAAACCATATATGCAAATGTCTTTCCGTCAGCTGAGATCACCGGATTAAAATTCGACTTCTCGTCATTAAAAGCAGGGCCAAGATTAACCTGCGTCAGAGAAACCGGTTTTGCAATTATTTCTTTAGCTGTTTCGCATGATTTTATCTGCTGGCTGACAATGTCACGGTTTTCACTGTCATCAGGAAGCAGTGTAACCGAATATCTTGTGAAGGAATCTTTTGCCTTGTCGAACTGAAAATTTATCAGGTATGCACTTCCGAGATCATATAAAGCATCATAGGGAGCGGAAACCTGGTTGATTGTTCCCTCTTTATGCTTTGCAGAAAGATTTTTCGATGCCGCCTCGAGGTAATCAATTGCCAGATTCTTTTTCCCCTCAATATTCAGATAGCATGCACCGATTCGGTATGCAATATTGGCATTGTCCGGAACTTTTTCGTATAGTTTAAGATAGTAGGGGAGTGCATCCTGGTAATCCCCGTTAACAAAAAAGTATTCCGCTTCAAGGAAATCATCCTGGAGTGTGCTGGCATCCTGCGAAAACAAAGGTGCAGAAAAAAATAAAAACGTCAGAATCGTAATAATTTTGTGGCACATAACTACTGGATTTGCAACAAATTTAATAAAAATTGCTCAAAAACGGCAATTCAGTTTTTCAATCTTTCCTGTCTTCCTTCTTTCTTCTTCGTGTAAGTAATATGAAAAAGAAGATGAGACCTGCTCCTGCTAAAAGCCACAGATACCACAAACACGGTCTTTTCCCGGCAGTCAGGTCTGACCCGGATTGATCTTTCCGGATATCCCGAACAGCATCCTCATTAATAACACTATCTGCAGCACTTTTTTTAATTTCTTCAGAAAGCAGTCCAGCCTGTTTTCCGGTTATGACACTACCAGATTCAGGCCTCGGAACATATTGTGTTACAGCTTCTTCTGACTGTTCATCATCCGGTGGCAATGGGACAACATTCTCTGTTGAGACAGTCAACAAAGAGTCTTGTGTTGTCGCCCGGATATTAACTGTAGTGTCATTAACAGGTCCGGGAAAAAAATCAGTTCCTGGCGGGATCGTGTCTGGTATCTCAACATTGTCCGGCTTACTGGTTGGCGGCAGATTAAGTTCCTTTCTGATATTTTCTCCCGCAGGTTTTTCAACGGTTACTTCACTATCAGCCTGTGGAACCATTCGTTCGTATTCCAGCCTGTAAATATCATGCCGGCCGAAACCGTGAGGACTGAATTTTGCAATATACCCTTCCTTACCGTCATTTAAAGGACTGAAAAACAGATCATCATCAGTCGAATTAACCGGATATCCGACATTAACGGGAACAGACCATTCTCCGTTTTCAAGAAGAGTCGAATAAAAGATATCATGACCACCCATATTCATGTGGCCTCTTGAGCTGAAAAAGAGGATCTTGTCATCCTTGCTGAGAAATGGAGTTTCTTCGTTGTAAGGTGTGTTTATCGCAGGTCCCAGATTGGCCGCCGGACCCCAGTCACCGGAAGTGTCTCTGCTTGATACATAAATATCAAGTCCGCCAATTGTATTTTTACGGTTGCTGGTAAAATAGAGTCTGGAATTGTCATGCGACATTACGGCATGGGATTCCCAGTACTTAGTGTTGATATTATCATTCAGTTTAATTATCGGGCTCCAGGTCCCGTTTTCATATTTTGAGGAGAATATATTCCCATCGTAATTCTCCGAATTGTAAATGTAGAGAATAGTGCCATCTCCTGATAAAGAAACCGGGTAGATGTCCCTGTCGACTTTCAGAACTTCATTTAAATTAACCGGTGCCGTCCAGGCCCCATTGGATTTTGTTGAATATAGAATAGCATCATAAAATGCAAGGCTTTTGGAAAAAACCATAATACTTTCATCATCAGAGATAACCGGATTATATTCAGAACCGGCCTCATTTATGTTGTCTCCCAGATTTAACTCTTTTAGAAAAAGTGGCGTTCCCATCAATGTCTTTGCGTTGGTGCAGGACCGGATCTGCAGATTCACAATTGCCGAATCATATACTCTGGAGTCGAGGTTCTGTTTGAAGAGGCTGTAAATTTCAAGTGCTTTATCTAACTGATAATTAATTCTGTATGCGTTTGCCAGGTAATAAAGTGCATCATGGGGAGCACCGGTTTCCCTGAATCTGCCTTCCCTGTACTTTGGATTTATGTTCTTTACTGCATCTTCGAGATAACTGATTGCTTTTTCTTTTTCTCCGGGCATGTTCAGATAACATTGTCCAATTCTGTATTTAATATTGAAATTATCAGGATACAGCTGATAAAGCTGCTGGTAGAGTGGCAGGGCTTCTTTGTAATCCTCAAACAGGACCCAGCTTTCTGCATCATGAAAAGTCATCTTTATATCAATCTTCGACTGGGAGAAGGAATCAGCAAACGGGAAAATAACCAGTAATAGTTTAAGCGGTATAAACCTTTTAATCATATCACAACAAGTATATAGAGTAAGGTCGATCCTCACCATTTAAATCAATGAAATCCGGATTCCGGAAGTCCACAGGCATCAGCATTTATAGCCAATTTCTTTATAATCAAAGCTACTAAATTAGCAGAATAATAAAACAGAGGACAATAACAATTTGTCCTTTTTTATTAACCGATCCATGGATTTTGTTAAACCGGACTTTTCAGAGATTGAAATCCTGACACCTGGTCTGGTTCTGTCTCAGATTATAAGATTTCAGCTGAATAGTTCTCAAGTATCTCCTTGATCCTTTTAAGAAATCTTCCGGCCAGGGCGCCATCAATAATTCTGTGATCATAACTTAATGATAAAATCATTATATGACGAATAGCGATCGCATCTCCATCAGGTGTCTCAATTACCGCCGGGGTTTTCCGTACAGCACCTGTCCCAAGGATTGCAACCTGCGGCTGGTTGATAATGGGAGTTCCTGCAAGATTATTGTATGAGCCGAAATTTGTTAATGAAAATGTCCCTCCGGTAATGTCATCCGGTTTCAATTTATGATTCCTTGCCCTCTGTGCCAGATCGTTGACACTCTTTGCCAGACCTATTAGACTTTTTTCATTTGCATTCTTAATAACAGGGACAATAAGATTGCCATCAGGCAGTGCCGTTGCCATTCCTATATTTATATTTTTCCTTTTTATGATTTTTGTCCCTTCAACAGAAGAATTTACAAGAGGGAACTCATATAACGTCCGTGCCGCAGCATCGATAAATATGGGAGTGAGTGTAAGTTTTTGTCCTTCAGCAGCCAGAAACCTGTCTTTAACTGAGTTTCTCCAGATTATCATTTTTGTGACATCGGCATCAATAAATGAAGTGACATGAGGGGCCGTTCTTTTCGAAAGAACCATATGCTCGGCGATAATCTTCCTGACCCTGTCCATTTCAACAATTTCATCTCCGGCCGGAACTGTGACTTTCAGGCTCCCAGTCTCAGGTTCTGCTTCTGCTTTTATATCCTCCTGAGGTATAGCAGGTTCAACCGGTTCCTTAATTTCCTTTTTTGACTCCAGTGCTTTCAGTAGGTCATCCTTGGTAATTCTCCCGTCCATTCCCGAACCGGTTATCTTATCAAGTTCCTCATAGCTTATGTTTTCTCTTGCAGCGATACTTCTTACAAGGGGTGAAAGGAATTTGCCGGATGGAGTCCGGCTCTTCAGATCACGGGACACGGTTTCGACTTCTTTCTTCTCCTCTTTTGTCTCTGCAATTGTCTCACGAATTCTCTCGACTTCTTTCCGGATCTTCTCAGGTTCCCCGGGTGCAGGTGAGATTTCTTTTTCAATAACAGCGATCGTTTCCCCTACTTTGACCACAGTACCTTCAGCTGCAACTATAGAAACGATCACTCCATCCGACGGAGCAGGAATCTCAGTATCTACTTTGTCTGTCGCAACTTCAACAAGAGGATCGTCCTCTTTGACTGCAGTCCCTTCTGCAACAAGCCATTTGTTTATTGTGGCCTCAATAATTCCTTCCCCCATCGCTGGAAGTACTATGTTTAATTTTGCCATCTCTTATGAGCTTACCTGATTTCTGTATCCGTTTAACATTCCGGAGAGAGAATTGTTCAGGATTTTCTTAAAAATCAGGAACAATCAGAATTGTATTTCACAAATCCGCTTCCGATAATGAACTTCTCATTTTCTGAAGCTAATCTCGCCGACACATTTTGACCGGAGATCAGATGCATGGAATCAATTATTTGTGAAGCATTAAGCTGTCCGCTGGCGAAAATGACTTCCCTGATATTGTGAGTCACAAGTACATCTCTGATCTGTTTTATATTGCCGAGAACCTTTTCATTGTGAGCCTCCGGGTTGATGCTTACCCTTCCGACGATTTTGGTACTTTTTCCGGTCGGTTCTAAAAGTTTTATAATCCTCTGAAATCCTTCTGGATCTGAAACAACAACTGTTTTACCTGATTTTGGAAATAATATATCTTTCAGAGGCTGAAACAGCAGAACTAAAACTTGTTTAAGGATAGATAAACCTGCCATTACGAAGATTGACAACTGCACCGGAATGTTCAGTACCCTTGATTTACCGTTATTGATATGTTTCCGGACGAATATTGACATTGCTTTGTGGAAGTTGAGTGAAACACTCACTTTTCCCTTTTTGGTACTTTCCCCTTTAAAATGTATGATCCTTGCTTCCGGGAAATAATAGTTTTTAAACCCTGCTTTCAATAATCTGTAGCTGTAATCAATATCCTCACCATACATGAAAAATGTTTCATCCAGCAAACCTGTCTTAATAACAGCTTCATGGAGGAGGAACATAAATGCGCCCGAAATGATATCGGCCTGAGTGGTTTTCATACTATCAAGATTGCCCAGGTGGTATCTGCTGATGACGACTGATCTTGGAAAGAAATAGGACAGGCCTGACATTTTAAAGAAGGCAGTTCCTGGTGTTGGCAGGGCTCTTTTCGATTCCCGGAGAAATTTACCATTGCCATTGATCATCCTGACACCGATTGCTCCGGCATCAGGGTTTTCGATCATGAATCCGATGCATTTACCGAATATATCTTCTTCAAGAATTGTATCAGGATTCAAAAGCAGGATGTACCGTCCTGTTGCCAGTTTAATAGCCTGGTTGTTGGCTGTTGCAAATCCTCTGTTATCAGTATTCGTTATCAGATTAACCTCCGGGAATTGTCTCCTGACCATGGAACAGGAATCGTCCGTTGAATTGTTATCAACAACAAATACCTCACAGTCAATATGTTTTGCGGCTTTCCGAACCGAAACAAGGCATAGTTCAAGAAAATACCTGACATTATAGCTTACAATAATGACGGAGAGGTCCATGAATTAATAATTTCCATCAGATATCATTGCTGATAGGGATTCCTGTTGTTTATTGCCCGTCCGAGTGTTATTTCATCGGTATATTCCAGTTCATCCCCTATAGCAACTCCCCGGGCAAGTGTAGTTATTAAAGGATTATATTTACTTAACTTTTTGTAAAGGTAGAAATTTGTTGTGTCTCCTTCCATTGTGGTGCTCAGGGCCAGAATTAATTCCCTTATCCCCCCGGATTTCACTTTCTCTTCGAGTGCATCTATTTTAAGGTCGGAAGGACCAATCCCGTCAATCGGTGAAATGATGCCGCCTAGTACATGGTATAAGCCCCTGTACTGACGGGTATTCTCTATCGCCAGAACATCCTGGATATTTTCAACGACACAGATCAGAGCGCTGTCACGTTTGGTATCGCTGCAGATATTACAGATCTCAGTATCGGAAATGTTAAAACAGTTACTGCAATATCTTATCTCTTCATGGAGTCTGATTATACTCTCTCCGAATCTTCTGACTTCTTCAGAATCCCTCCGTAACAGGTTCATAACCAGTCTGAATGCTGTTTTTCTCCCTATCCCGGGGAGTGACGCGAATTCATTCACGGCATTCTCAAGGAGTCTTGAGGGGAATTCTGTAAAGCTCATAATACAATGTTTCGGACAAAATTAATTCAAATATTGTTTTTATTAACCTGCCGGATAATTTTTCAGCCTCCATTCTTTTTGTTATCCTTGCAGATTATTTTTATTCCCAATGCCACCACTTCTGATTCTTGGAATTTTCCTTGCCTATACAGCACTATTGTTTACTGTCACCTGGATCACAGCCAGGAAAGCCGACAGCCAGTCATTCTTTATAGGTAACAGAAAATCACCATGGTTTGTTGTGGCATATGGCATGATTGGTGCATCGCTTTCAGGAGTCACCTTCATGTCGGTTCCGGGATGGGTAAATGATACACAGTTCAGTTACATGGTTGTTGTTGTGGGTTACCTTGTAGGTTATTTTGTAATTGCACTGGTTCTGTTACCGCTTTATTACAGACTTAAGCTAACATCAATCTATTCCTATCTTGATCAGCGCTTCGGATTCTGGTCATATAAAACAGGAGCCGGATTTTTCATCATTTCAAGGACCCTTGGGGCATCTCTCAGAATGTTCCTGGTAATTAATGTATTACAACTATTTGTCTTTGATGCCTGGAACATTCCCTTCTGGGTTAATGCTTTTGTTTTTATCGTTCTTATAATACTGTATACTTTTAAGGGTGGAATACGGACAATTGTCTGGACAGACACACTCCAGACCACTTTTATGCTGCTGGCAGTTGTGCTTTCAATAATTTATATAAGCAAGGATCTGGGTGCACCCATTATACAGCTGGTTTCCGAAATTTCAGACAGCGACATGTCAAGGATGTTCATTACCGACTGGCATCATGAGAGGCATTTCCTTAAACAGTTCTTCTCCGGGATGTTCATTACGATAACAATGACCGGTCTTGATCAGGAGATGATGCAAAAGAATCTCAGCTGCAGGGACATTAAATCAGCGCAGAAAAACATGTTCACATTCAGTGGCATTCTGGTATTCGTCAATTTCATGTTCCTGGTCCTGGGCGCATTCCTTTTACTCTATTCACAGGCGAAAGGTGTCAGTGTAGCATTATCCGATGAGCTCTTTCCGGAGATTGCGCTGAACTGGATGGGTCCGGCGGCAGGTTTGGTATTTTTGATAGGACTGATATCGGCAGCTTTCCCTAGTGCCGACGGAGCTCTAACCTCTCTGACTACCTCTGTAAGCATCGATTTTCTGGGACTGGATCATCGCAAAGGTCTCACGGAAAAGAAAGCTACTGGAATAAGGTATATAGTACATCTTTCAATTGCATTTATGTTTTTTATTAGTGTCCTGATATTCAGTACACTAAATGACGAAGCTGTAATTGATAAGCTATTTACGATAGCGGGGTACACATATGGACCTTTGCTTGGGCTCTATTCATTCGGACTCTTTACAAAACGACAGGTAAAAGACAGGCTAACGCCCTTTATTGCAATATTGTCACCGGTTATCTGCTTTATTTTAAGTGAGTTCTCCGTTCAGCTTTTCAATGGTTATAAATTCGGATTCGAACTTATCCTTCTTAACGGATTCCTGACGTTCATGGGTTTGCTTTTATTCAGCAGGAAAGGAGAATATCCTGTACACTAATTCCATCTAAGCCTTTGCGCCATTGAGCCCTTGAACCCTTGCGCCTCTGCTATGTTATCTAATCCGCGGTTGTATCGCCGGTCGGCGTCCTCCCAGGCTCTGGCTCTCCGTTTCAACCCCGGAATCGGGTGACAGTTCGTCTTCTTCCAGTGGTTCTTCCGGCTCTTCCGGTTTAATAACTACCCTGAGCTTTTTAAACGGGATATTCCAGGTAATAAAGTATCCTATCCCTGCGCTGAATGATTCACCGGCTGATCCGAATCCCGGAATGTACAATGGTCTTATATCTTTTTTAGTGCCCGGGTATAAAAGTCTCCTGAGGCTTAGGGACCATCCGATGCTGAAATTATTGAACAGTTCTGCCCTGAATCCCGGAGAAAGCTCAAGGAAGTGCCCCATGCCTGTTTCAGGAGAGAGGGAGGTGATGGTTTTACCCCAGTAATTCTCATGTGTTAAGGTGGAAGTTTCGGATGTAAAGAAGCTTATACCATAACGGATACCCATTCCTGCCCAGTATTTACCCATTGCAACTTGTGGTTTCAGAAAGTTAATATCGATCCCGGTTCTGAAGAATATTCCTTTATTCAGATAGTCATAATTGTATTGTGAATATTTATAATCGGAATACCCGGCACCAAAGTAAACGCCCAGCTTTTCATTAAGATCAACGGATACATATCCTTCAGCGTTAAGGATTTTTTTACCTGTTAAATAAATAACAGGACCGGAAATTTCGACCCCGGTCCTTATTTTGAGAGGAACCGTTACTGTATCAGGAATCTCTTCAGTTGCCTGTTCCTGGGCAATCAGTGCATCAGGGAGTAAAATGAGTATTAACAGAAAACTAATAATATATCTGTATATTCTGATCATTCAGATTTGTTATGGTCTTTTGCTTTATCAGGATTGTGTCAATTATGTTCCTCGTGGAGTATACAGTATCAAGGGAATGGTAATAAGTATATCCGCATTCTTTTGAAATCAGATGCAACCACGAATTATAAAGAAATGATATTGTATCGGAAACGCCGTTTATTTTAATCATAAAAGAACAGTTTTCAGCCGATGTATTGAGAGGTATTAGTGCCGGCTGAATACCTCCAACTTTGTTATATCTTGCTGTATCCTTTCCCAGTCCGATGAGAGTAAGACTGTCAGGAGCTTTAGCTTTACCTGTACTCTCAAGGTAAAAAGAAGCTTCCAGAAATGCATTAGTTTCCTCAAAGCACATCCCGGGAGTGCATGAAAACGTTATAATCAGTACGCATATCAATACTGAAGCGGAAACATAAATTCTGAAACTTCTCATAATACCTGTAGAAGCCTCAAAAATATAAAAAATCCTGAGGAAATTGATTGTCCCTCCTTTTTGCCCGGGATTGAGGGCAAAATGCCCTGAGGCGTTATCAGACTTCAGGCAGGTTTTCTAAAATACAACAAGCTGCAAGCCGCAAGCCGCAAGCCGCAAACCGCAAACCGCAAGCCGCAAGCCGCAAGCCGCAAGCCGCATACCCCATGCCGTCTACATCTTTCTGATATACTCTTCAGCTTTTTTCACAGCTTTCATAATGCCTTCAGGATTCTTCCCGCCTGCTGTTGCCAGAAAAGGCTGACCACCGCCTCCGCCACTTATCTCGGCAGATATTTCCTTAATTATATTTACTGCGCTTATATTCTTTTCTTTCACCAGTTTGTCACTGACCATAACAACCAGGTTAGCTTTTCCCCCGATGGCGGATCCGATGACTACTATGCTGTTATCAGAATTCTTTCGTACTTCAAACATGATACTTTTCAGCGTGTCGGCCGAATCGGTGTCGATCTGTCCCGAGATGAAGCGTATACCCTTTATTTCTATTGCTTTATCCTCAAGGATTTTAAGAGAAGATCGGGCTGTTAGTGTTTTATATTTTTCCAAAGTCTTCCTGAGGCTGATATTTTCGGTTATCAGTTTTTCGACATTCTCCCTTATATTTCCCGGGCTTTTCAGTAGTGCAGCGATTTCATCAAGTGAAGTCAGCTTCCCGTTTATGTATTCATCAGCCCTGGCTCCTGTAACTGCTTCGATCCTTCTGACTCCTGCTGCTATTGCTCCTTCAGAGATAATTTTTATCAAACCTATATTTGCTGTTGAGTCAACATGAGTTCCGCCGCAAACCTCAACGGACTCGCCGAATTCAATTACACGGACAGTATCACCGTATTTTTCCCCGAAGAGTGCCATAGCCCCCATCGACACGGCATCCTTAATTGACAGATTTTCAGTTACTGTTCTGCTGTAATTTTCCCTGACGAGCCGGTTTGCTATCTCCTCAACCTTCAGGAGCTCTTCATAGCTGAGCTTGCTGAAATGACTGAAATCAAAACGTAACTTGTCAGGAGTTACCAGTGAGCCTTTTTGTTCCACATGCTTTCCAAGAACTGATCGTAACGCATAGTGAAGCAGGTGGGTAGCCGTGTGGTTACTGGCAGCCATTTTTCTTCTTTCAATATCCACGGCTGCCTTAAACTGAGCGTCAGGATATGACGGGATCTTTTCTGCTATGTGGATTATAAGTTCATTTTCCTTTATGGTATCAGTGATTTCGATCTTTTCTTTTTCGGAGGAAATTAATCCGGTGTCTCCAACCTGCCCTCCCGATTCTGCGTAGAATGGGGTTCTGTCGAAGACCAGCTGAGAGATCTCCTTTCCCCTGACCTTTACTGTCCTGTATTTTGCTATATATATTTTATCCTCAG
>Ga0105106_10003361_pt1 | contig 11440 bp, 7 predicted proteins | sample PPLLaktember2015_5_FD_79109 | JGI IMG/M metagenome (GOLD analysis project Ga0105106, IMG submission 79109) | Freshwater sediment microbial communities from Prairie Pothole Lake near Jamestown, North Dakota, USA - PPLs Lake P8 Core (1) Depth... | ecosystem: Environmental > Aquatic > Freshwater >... | reverse complement strand
TCCAGACCCCGCTCCGGGTCTGTTGCCGTGAGATCGAGCACCTTTTCGTGGGTGAGATGGTGCCAGTGTTTGCTGAGGAGTGTTTCCACCAATAAGCTCCTGAGGATCAGTGCCCCTCCGCAGCATGATGCACGACGTCGAGTCGCCATTCATTGGGAAGGCTTGTGCATTCTGATGGATCAGCCATGAACCTTAGCCACGCCACTCAAAAAGGCAACAAGAAACTGGATAGTTCTTCGATCCTCGTCCATCAAGGTGGCATGCTGGTGGAGCCTGGTGCTTGCCTGCGAATTTTCGCTTGAATCTCTGGGTAATCGTGCTTTTATTGGACTGGAGAATACTCGAAAACTCCAAAGATCACTGACTTTTTCGAACCAGACACAGACACACGAGAGGGGTCTGCACCCATGGAAAAGACAACCCGGTTTTCCCTCTGGTACGTGGTTTTGGCCATCTGGGGGATTCTTCTCATTCAGAATTTGATTTCTCAGCAGTTCCAGCCTCGGCACATTCCCTACAGTGAATTCCTGCGTGCCCTCAGGGCCGATGAAATCATCGAAGTGGTGATTTCCCAGGGAACCCTCTCCGGAAAGATGAAAATTACGGAAAATGGGGAAGCGCAGGAGGTTCGATTTGTGACCTTCAGGGTAGATCCGGAGCTGTCGGATGAGCTCTCGAAGCACAACATCGTTTTCAGGGGTCAGCCGGAAAACACTCTGATCCGGGATATTCTCTCCTGGGTGGTGCCGGCTCTGGTGTTTTTTGGGCTCTGGTATCTGCTCATGAAGCGAATCGGCGGGGGAGCCAATCAGGGAATCATGTCCTTCGGTCGCAATCGCGCCAAGCTTTACGCGGAAAAGGAGATTGACACCAAGTTCGGAGATGTGGCCGGTGCCGATGAAGCCAAGGAAGAGCTCCAGGAAATTGTGGACTATCTCCGCGAGCCCGGGCGCTTCCAGCAGCTCGGCGGTCGGATGCCCAAGGGGATTCTGCTCGTGGGGCCTCCGGGAACGGGCAAGACCCTTCTGGCCCGGGCCGTGGCTGGAGAAGCCGGTGTGCCTTTCTTCAGCATCAGCGGCTCAGAATTCGTGGAGATGTTCGTCGGTGTGGGTGCGGCCCGGGTGCGCGAGCTCTTTCAGCAGGCCAGGGACAAGGCGCCCTGCATCATCTTCATCGATGAGCTGGACGCCATCGGGAAATCCAGAGGCGGCATGAGCGTGGGGGGGCACGACGAACGCGAGCAGACCCTCAACCAGCTCCTTGTCGAGATGGACGGCTTTGACCCGCGAGTCGGGGTCGTGATTCTTGCGGCCACCAACCGGCCTGAAATCCTGGATCCGGCGCTCCTGCGCGCGGGACGCTTCGACAGGCAGGTCCTGGTGGACCGGCCGGATTTCAACGGACGGGAGGCCATCCTCAGAATTCACTCGAAAAACGTCAAGCTTGGAGAGGACGTGGACCTGAAGGTGATCGCCCGCAAAACCCCCGGGTTTTCAGGGGCCGACCTGGCCAATGTGATCAACGAGGCGGCGCTCCTGGCCGCTCGCCGGGGACGTCCCGCGGTTGCCATGAAGGATCTGGACGACGCCGTGGACCGCATCATAGCCGGTCTGGAAAAGAAGAACCGGGTCATCAACCCGAAGGAGAAGGAGATCGTGGCTTACCACGAAACGGGACATGCCCTCGTGGCAGCTTCCACGCCGGGTGCGGACAAGGTGCACAAGATCTCCATCATCCCGCGGGGCATCGGGGCCCTGGGCTACACCCAGCAGTTGCCCACCGAAGACCGTTACCTGATGACTCGCCAGGAGCTCCTGGGCAAAATCGACGTGCTCCTGGGAGGACGCATGGCGGAGGCCATTGTTTTCGGGGATGTCTCCACGGGGGCGCACAACGATCTGCAGCGAGCGACGGACATCGCCCGGGCCATGGTCTCCGAATACGGCATGGGGAAAACTCTCGGCCTTTCCACCTACCCGAGGCAGAGGCATCCCGCATTCCTGAGTCCCGAGCAGTCCTCCCTCCTGGGAAAGGAATACAGCGAAGCCACTGCAGCTCAGCTGGACGAGGAAGTGAAAGACCTCATCTCGGCCCGGGCCGACCATGTGAGGGGTCTGCTCACGGAAAAACAGGGCATTCTGGAACAGGTATCCAGGCGGCTTCTCGAAGTCGAAACCATGGAAGGTGTGGAATTCTACGCTTTATTGGAGTCGACGTCCTGACCGCTTCAGGAGGCGGATCGTGGACCACTCCTGTCAACAGTCTTTTTTCCGTTCATCTCCGAGGTGGATTGTATGAAGTCGCCCAGGATCCTCGTTGTCGAAGATGAGAGCATTGTCGCAATGGATGTACAGGACCGGCTTGCGGAGCTCGGCTACGAGGTGATCGGAGCGGCTGATCGAGCTGATGATGCCTTAGCCCTGGTGGCGGCCGAGCACCCCGATCTGGTGCTCATGGATATCCGGCTCAAAGGGGAGATCGACGGTATCGCCGCTGCGGAGGAAATCCGCGAGCGCTGGCGGATCCCGGTCATCTACCTCACGGCATTTTCCGAAGACAGCACCCTCCAGCGCGCCAAGGTCACCGAACCGTTTGGCTACATCATCAAACCGTTCGAGGACCGTGAAATCCAGGCCGCCATCGAGATGGCACTCCACAAGCACAAGGCTGAGCAGCGCCTTCGGGAGAGCGAGCGGCGTTATGCGACGACTCTGAAAAGCATCGGCGACGGGGTGATCGCCACGGATTCCGAGGGTCGTGTGACTTTCCTGAATCCTGTCGCCGAGAGGCTCACCGGGTGGTCCCTGGAGGAGGCGAACGGACGTCCCCTCTCTGAGATTTTCCGGATCGCCAACGAGAAAACCCGACAGCCCCTGGAGGATCCCGTTGCGAGGGTATTGCGCGAAGGCAGTGTCGTCGGGCTGGCCAATCATACCATCCTCCTGAGCCGGGACGGGGGCGAGATCCCCATTGACGATTGTGCCGCGCCCATCCTGGATGATTTCGGGGCCATGACGGGAACCGTTCTGGTCTTTCAGGATGTGACCGATCGCCGAGAGCGGGAATCGGCGCTGCGCGAGAGCGAAGAGCGCCTGCGGTTGTCGCTCCTGGCCGCCAACCAGGGATTCTGGGACTTGAACGTGCAGACGGGGGAGAGTGTGGTGAGCGCCGAGTATGCGCGCATGCTCGGCTACGACCCGGGCTCCTTCCGGGAAACTACTGCCGCATGGCGTGACCGGCTGCATCCGGACGACCGGGAGCAGGCTTACCGCACTTACAAGGATTACATCGCAGGGCGGCGCAGTGACTATCGGGTCGAGTTCAGGCAGCGGACGGCGTCCGGTGACTGGAAATGGGTTCTTTCGCTCGGCAAGATCCTGGAATGGGACAGGGATGGGATGCCCCTGCGCATGATGGGCACGCACACGGACATCGATGAGCGCAAGCAAGCCGAAGTCGATCGTCTGGAAATGGAGCGCCGTCTGCTGCATGCGCAGAAGCTCGAAAGCCTGGGCGTGCTGGCCGGAGGCATCGCCCATGATTTCAACAACCTGCTCATGGCGATTCTGGGCTACGCCGATCTCGCCCTGCTGGAGGTCTCCCCCGTGTCTCCAGCCCGGCCAAGCCTGGAGGAGATCATCAACGCGTCCCACCGGGCCGCGGACCTTTGCCGCCAGATGCTCGCCTATTCGGGCAGGGGGAAGTTCGTGATCGAGCGTTTGCAGATGGGTGAAGTGGTCCAGGAGATGATGCACATGCTCAAGACCTGCATCTCCAAGAAGGTCCTCCTCAACCTCAACCTGGCAAAGGATGTGCCTCCCATCGAAGGCGATCCCGCTCAGATCCGGCAGGTGCTCATGAACCTCGTGATCAATGCCTCCGAGGCCATCGGCGAGCGAAGCGGCGTGGTCACGATATCCACCGGGGCAAGGTACTGCGACGCGGAGTACCTTCGGGAAACCCTCCTCGACGACTCGCTTCCCGTAGGGCTCTATGTGAGCCTCGAGGTGAGCGATACCGGCTGCGGCATGGACCGGGAGACGCAGGCGCGAATCTTCGAGCCGTTCTTCACGACCAAGTTCACCGGGCGAGGCTTGGGAATGTCCGCTGTCCTGGGGATTGTGCGGGGCCACAAGGGGAGCCTCAAGGTCTACAGCGAGGCCGGGAAAGGGACCACCTTCCACCTCCTGTTCCCGGCCTCGGTCGAGGCCGAGGAGCCCTCCACGAGAGCGGTCGGGCCGAGCACCGAATGGCGCGGCAGCGGCACCATTCTCCTGGTGGATGACGAGGAGACGATCCTCGGGGTGGCGCGCCTGATGCTCGAAAAACTCGGGTTCTCGGTGATCACAGCGGGGGATGGCAGGGAGGCCATCGAGATTTACCGGATGCGGGGGCATGAAATCGCCGTGGTGCTTCTGGATCTCACGATGCCCCACATGAACGGTGAGGAGGCTTTCCGGGAGCTCCGGCGCATTGATCCCGCGGTGCGGGTCATCCTTTCCAGCGGGTACAGTGAGCATGAGATCGCGGCGCGATTTTCGGGAAAAGGTCTGGCCGCGTTCATTCAGAAGCCCTACCAGATCGCCAGGCTGCGCGAGGCATTGCGGGAGATTGCCTGACCGTGTGCTCAGAGCTCTAAAGGATCAGAAGGATGGTTACGGGAAGTGGCCGCAAGGTCCAAAGGTGCATGGGCACTGCAGGGATCACGATCCTGGCCCTGCTCCTTTTGGCAGCTTCTTTGTGGGCGGCGGCGAGGGAGGCGGGGCTGCGGGCCCGCGATACGGAGCAGCCGGTCTCAAGCGACGGAAGGGATCATTCCAAGGCCATCCCGCTCACACAGGAGGAGCTGGCATGGCTTCGTGAACATCCGATATTGAGGCTTGGAGTGGATCCTGCCTGGCCTCCTTACGAGCTCATCGATCCCGCAGGGCGTTATTCGGGCATTGCCGCCGACTACGTCAGGCTGATCAGCGGCCGCCTCGGCATTGCCATGGAAGTCCAGCCCGGTCTCTCCTGGGAACAGGTCCTTGCCGGGCTCCGGGAAAAGGAGCTGGACGTCTCCCCGGCCATCACGCTGACCCATGAGCGCAGCCGTTTTCTTCTCTTCACACAGCCCCACATCAAGTACTCCGTCGCCATCGTCACGCGATCGGAGCACGGTACCATCGACGGCCTCACTGCGCTCGCGGGAAGGAACGTGGCCCTCGTCAAGGGCTATGCCTTCACGGAGCTCGCCCTGGCCAGTCAACCGGACATTGTCCCGATTTACGTCGACACGGTGCTTGAGGGGCTCAACAAGGTATCCAACGGCGAGGCCGAGGCCATTGTCAGCGACCTCCCGTCCCTGAGCTACAGAATCAGCGAGTTCAACTTCCTCAATCTCAAGGTCGCTGGAATCGCCCCCTTCGAGACGGAGGGGCTGCGCATGGGGGTTCGCAGCGACTGGCCGATCCTGGTGTCGATTCTGGACAAGGCCCTGGGCTCCATCACCCCCGAGGACCATCAGCAGATCCGCCAAAGATGGGTCAGTGTGGGGGCAGCGGAAAGCGCCGGCATCGGTCTTTCTCCAGAGGAGCAGCAATGGCTGGCCAACCATCCGGTGATCCGGAATGCCGCGGATCCCGCGTGGGCCCCCATCGAGCTCGTGGATGAAAACGGCCGACTCAGTGGCATCACCTCCGAGTACCTCAGCCGCCTGGAGCAGATGCTCCATGTGAAGTTCGAGACTCCCTGGGAGATGAGCTGGGCCCAGATGATGGATGCGCTCAAAGACGGCCGCCTCGACATGGCTTCCTGCGTACGCGACACGGTTCAGCGTCGCTCGTTCATGGAGTTCACGGAACCCTATATTTCCATGCCCACTGCCATCTTCGCCCGCACCGATGTGAACTACGTTGACCTGCCCTCGCTGAAGGGCCAGCCCGTTGCCGTTGTCGAAGGATACGCCCTTCAGGAGCTCCTCTCCGAGGAATACCCCGAAATCCTGCTCGTCCCCGTCAGGAACCTTGAGCAGGGCCTCACCATGCTCTCAAGCGGCAATGTATACGCTTACGTCGACGCTCTGGCTCCCGGAAGCTATGGGCTCAGTCGCCATGGGTTCACGAATATCCATGTCGCCGGTGAGACCCCCTTCCGCTATGAGATGTCCATGGCCGCCTCGAAACAGCAGCCCATTCTGGCCTCCATTCTTCAGAAGGCCGTCAGGGCCATACCGGAGGCGGAACGTGATCGATTCTTCCAGAAATGGGCCACCGTTCCCGTCACCTACAGACCGGATTACTCGCTCATCTGGAGAATCCTCGCCGGCGGTGCATTCCTCCTGCTGATCTTCATTTACTGGAACCGGCGCCTCTCGATCGAGGTTGCGGCGCGCAGCCGGGTGGAAGCTGAATTGCGCCAGGCCAAGGAGGAGCTGGAGCTGCGCGTGGCGGAGCGCACCGCCGAGCTGGCGGCCAGAAACGTTGCTCTGGCCGAGGAGGTTCTCGAGCGCGGGCGGGCGGAGGAGGCCCTCAGGGAGAGCGAGGAGCGATTCTCCAAGGCCTTCGCATTGTCTCCTGCCCCGATGGTCATCTCCGATATGGATACAGGCCGTTTCATTGATGTCAACGAGCAGTGGCTGCGCATGCTCGAGCACACGCGAGAGGAAACGATAGGCCACACATCCTATGAACAGCAGATCTGGGAAAATCCCGAGGTCAGGACCCGTTTGGGAAGAAGATTAAAAGAAACCGGGTCTTTTGGAGACGAACCGATCCGCTTCATCACCAAGTCAGGGGTTATCAAGGATGCCCTGTGGTCCGCGGAGAAGGTCAATCTTGGCGGGGCCGAGGTCATGCTCTCGCTCATCTACGATTTCAGTGAGCGAAAACGTGCGGAGGGCGCCCTGCGGGCCAAGACCGAGGAGCTGGACCGCTTCTTCTCGGTGGCGCTGGACCTTCTTTGCATTGCCGACACGGAGGGGAGATTCATCAGATTGAACCCCCAGTGGCAGGCGGTGCTGGGTTATCCGTTATCCGAGTTGGAAGGCAGCCGTTTCCTGGACCTGGTGCATCCCGATGACCTGGAAGCCACACTGGAAGCCCTCAGCCGCCTGGCAACCCGGGAGTCCGTGTTGGATTTCACGAACCGGTACCGTTGCAGCGATGGCTCTTATCGCTGGATCGAGTGGCGATCCTTTCCTGCTGGCAACCTCGTCTACGCAGCCGCCCGTGATATCACCGAGAGGAAGAAGGTCGAGGAGGCGCTGAATGAGAAGAACCATTTCATCACCTCCCTTCTGCGTGCCATACCCGTGGCCGTCTTTTACAAGGATAAGGAAGGCAGGTACCTGGGATGCAATGATGCGTTTACGAAGTTCATGGGAGTTACTGCCGACGACATCAGGGGGAAGACGGTCTACGAGCTATGGCCGGGCGAGCATGCGGCCAAGTATCATGAAATGGATTTGGAGCTCATGCAAAACCAAGGGCACCAGGAGTATGAATTCGAGGTGAAGGCGAATGACGGTGAGGCGCACCCCGTCCTCTTTGCCAAGGATGTCTATCTGGACGACAACGGCGAAGTGGCAGGTTTGGTTGGCGCATTTCTTGACATCACCGAGCTCAAGCAGGCTGAAGAGGTGTTAAGGGTGTCTCTTCTGGAGAAGGAATCGCTGCTAAAGGAGGTGCATCACCGGGTCAAGAACAACCTTCAGGTCATCAGCAGCCTTCTGCATTTGCAGGCTCGCAAGGTCCAGAACGCCGAAGTGCATGGTTTCCTCAGGGATACGCAGAACCGGGTGCGCTCCATGGCCCTCCTGCATGAGACCCTGTACCAATCCGGCAACCTGGCAAAAGTCCGCCTTCCACAGTACATCAAGAACGTTTGCACCGCTGTCGCGCGTTCTTATGCTTCAGGGGCTGGGAATATCCAACTGCATCACGAAATCGCCGACATGAGCCTCGATCTAGACCAGGCCATTCCCGTCGGCCTGATCATCAGCGAGCTGGTGTCCAATGCCTTCAAGCATGCTTTTCCCTCGCAGGCTGAAGGCGAGATTCTCGTCCAATTGCACGAGGAGGAAAACCGCCTGGTGCTGCGAGTGTCCGACAACGGCATCGGATTTCCTCCAGGCACGGCTGCCCAGGGCGAAGAGACACTTGGACTGCTCCTGGTGCGCAATCTCTGCCGTCAGCTCGAGGGACGGTTGTCGATCGCCAGCGGCCACGGGACTGTTTTCGAGATCGTTTTTCCGGCCCAACCCACGTGAGAGACGAATGGGATGGAGCAGCTCAATGGCCGCAATGGTTGAGAAGGCGAGATCATCTTTCGCCGGTCAGAATGCCTTCCCCGCCGTGCGTGCCTCCGCAACGACCTTTTCCAGGTTTGAGTCGGCGTGGGGGGTCAGTGTGCCCTCCACCCTCAGAGTACGGATGTCGGTGAATCCGATGAAGCCAAAGATCATTTCGAGATAGGGCTTCTGAAAATCGTATCCTGCAGCAGGTGCTCCCGCAGGGTACTCGCCTCCGCTGGCCAGGACGAGCTGCAGCGGCTTTCCGGTCACCAGCCCCGAGTAACCCTTTTGGGGATCGAAGGCAAAGGTCAGTCCCGGCTGAATGATGACATCCAGATATTGTTTGAGACGATAAGGGATGGAAAAGTTCCACATCCCCGTGGATACGAGAACCTTGTCCGCAGACTTCAGATGCCCGACGAGACGGGTTACCGCCTCCCAGGCTAGAGCCTCTTCCCCCGAGTGCTCCATGCCCCTCATGATCTTGTATTTTCCGGAGGCTGCCGTGAAATCGAAGTGCGGGAGATCGGTCTTCCAGAGGTCCATGAGCTCAATCGTATCACCACCATGCGAGGCGGCGTAAGAATCCAGAAAGGCCTGTGCCGCCCGGGCGGAAAACGAATGATCCCCCATGGGACTCGCCTGTATGTGAAGAAGCTTTGCCATTTGGGTTCTCCTGTTGTTGAAGTGTGTGTCAGGTACTAAGCGATCTGCTGGATCTGGCGCCGGATTTCATCCGCGGGCAGAAGCCCTTTCACCTGGTGGATGACCCTGCCCTGGCGAAACAGGATGAGCGCCGGCACACTGCTCACCCCATATTGGGAAGCAGTCGTCGGATTCTGCTCCATCATCATTTTCACAAACTTTATGCGTCCGGCAAACTCGGACGCCAGACTGTCGAAGATGGGATTCATCCTCTGGCAGTAAGGACAGCCCGGCGAATAGATATAGAGAACCGAAGGTCCTGGAAACTGGAGGACTTCCCGAGCCAGTGTCTGGTCGCTGGCAGGAACCGGAGAGTCCGGATAGCGTCCATTGAGCGACAGGGATTTCTTGCAACGACCACAGACGGGCCGATCTCCGAGCCGTTCTTGTGGGATCCTGTTCCTGGCGCCACAATGACCACAGCCGACCATGACATGATTGCGGGTCACCGCCGACCTCCCCGCTCAAGATCGAAACCGCCGGAGCGCAAGTAGACGAACACGTAGCTCAGATGGTTGATGTTGATCACCAGGTCGGCGCCGCGCGATTGGGCGTAGGCCAGCCAGCCGGGTCTGTCGTCCCGGCAGCATTCCACCCTCGGGGAATGCCGGCCGCTCCCGGCCTCGTACCATGAGACCAGCATGGGGTCTTCATCGTGAGCTTGTGCCTCCTCATCAGCCGCCTGCCTGGCGGATTCCGGTGTGAGCCTCCCCTCATCCAGCTCCAGATCGAATGCCAAACCCAGCATTTCTCTTGTCAGGGGCCGACAACCAATGCTCATATCCGCTCCTCGTGCATCAACCGTTCCACGCCTCTCCATAATCACAAGATCCCACTGTGCTATCGAATAATCATGTCACTTCGGAGTCGCAAGGCGCCAGACGTTCCTGATGGAGGCCGGCAGCACGGCGCTGCCGAACCACGCAAGCACCAACCATCCCGGGGCCGTGGGGGGAAACACCGGAATGCTGACATTGGGAAGTAACGGTTGATTTCAAATCCTTCAGATACATATAATGTTAGGAATTCGCTGAGAGTGCGAAGAAGGGTGTGGACCTGAGGCTTCCGTGTGGATGGAAGTTTAATGTTATGAGTGCGTCAATCTCTCCCTGCGAACGCAACAGTTGAGGAATACAAGGTTTTGAACTGTTTTGTGCCCGGGACTCCATTGAGTGGCAGGATGATGGAGCCCCTCATTCGTGGCGCAGTCTCGTCGGGTGTTGAGATTGTTTTTCGCGCAGCCTTCGAATAAGAGGCTGCGCCGAGGAGGATTCGAACTTGAAGATTGCCGTAAGTGGTAAAGGTGGAGTTGGCAAGACAACTCTTTCGGCTTTTCTTGTGAAATGGTTTGCGGAACGGGGCAAGAAGGTTCTGGCTATCGACGCGGATCCCGATGCCAACCTGGGGCACGGGCTGGGCCTGAAAGGGGCCAAGGACATCCTGCCCATCTCCAAGATGAAGGAGCTTGTGGCCGAAAGGACTGAATCGACCCCGGGGAGCTTCGGGGGGTTCTTCAAATTGAATCCGAAGGTGGATGACCTCCCCGAAAAGCTGGCTGTGCCTTCGGGAAACGGAGTACGCCTCATGGTCATGGGAGGCGTCAAGAAGGGGGGTACCGGTTGCGTCTGCCCCGAGTCCATACTCCTCAAGAACCTGGTCCAGCACCTCATCCTGCGCCGCAACGAAGTGGTGATCATGGATATGGAGGCCGGGATCGAGCATCTGGGGCGTGCAACATCCCAGTACGTGGACTGTCTGATCGTGGTGGTGGAGCCGGGGCGCAGAAGCGTCGACACGGCCCTCAAGATCAAGGAGCTTGCTGGTGATATCGGGCTCACCAAGGTGGCTCTGGTGGGCAACAAGGTGCGCTCGGAGAAGGACCGCCAGTTCCTGACCGAAAGCCTCTCGGAATATCAGTTCCTGGGATTCATCCCTTACGACGAGGGGATCATCGACGCCGATCTGAACGGAGTTTTTGCAGACAGTGTCGAAGGCAGAACCCGCGACGGCCTCGAAGAAATCGCCCAAAACCTCTCGTCGATGTCGAAATCGACCAACCCGCAGCCATGAGCAATCTCATGATTGACGTACAGAGTCTGACGGACTATCGCAACATCAATGTGGACAAGGTGGGGGTGAAGGACATCCGCTACCCCATCACCGTGATGGACAAGAACTGCGGTGTGCAGAACACGGTGGCTTCCATCAACATGTACGTCAATCTGCCGCGGGAGTTCAAGGGCACCCACATGAGCCGGTTCATCGAGATCCTGAACGAGTTCCACGGGCGGCTCGATATCCGGGAATTCAGCTCAGTCCTTGAAGCCATGCAGGAGCGGTTGCAGGCCCAGTCAGCCCACTTCGAGATTTCGTTTCCCTACTTCATGAAGAAGCTCTCGCCGGTCACCGAGGCTGCGGGCCTCATGGAATACGGCTGTCGCGTCACGGGCTCCCTGGATCACC
>Ga0105106_10003360_pt1 | contig 11445 bp, 6 predicted proteins | sample PPLLaktember2015_5_FD_79109 | JGI IMG/M metagenome (GOLD analysis project Ga0105106, IMG submission 79109) | Freshwater sediment microbial communities from Prairie Pothole Lake near Jamestown, North Dakota, USA - PPLs Lake P8 Core (1) Depth... | ecosystem: Environmental > Aquatic > Freshwater >... | reverse complement strand
TTGCTTTTATAGGAAAAGCCAAGGTTATATCCGATAGTCAGTTTCTTTACAGGAAGCTGGTCTCCGAATGATACTCCTAAATTATAGTCCATAAAGCTGTTCTGTTTCATGGCAGCCATTGTGGGATTAAAGTCCTCAAGGATCTCCCTGTAGCGCATCCCTTCTTCTCCGTAGGGATCAGCAATGACTTCCGTGAAGAAAGGAATATTTGTCGTTGCCGGGATATCGCGTGTTCCGTCGTCAAAACCCAGAAAATCGGTTTTCCCTCCCGGGTATGTGAGATAATCATTTTTAAAATGGAAATCAGGGTTGTAAGCTGTACTTAATGTTATGTTCCCTTTTTTCTGGTCAGGAAAATCTTTAATGCCTATATCTATTACTCCACCGGTGAAATCGGCAGGCAGTTCAGCAGTAAATGATTTATAGACTACTATGTTATCAATGATAGATGTTGGGAAGATATCAAGCTGCATTGTATTTCTGTCAGGGTCAAGTCCTGGTATATCAACCCCGTTAATAATTGTCTTTGTATATCTGTCTCCCAGTCCCCTGACATAGACGTATCTCCCTCCCTCAACGGATACTCCCGGAACACGTTTCATAGATGATGCCGCATCGGAATCACCCATTTTTTTGAAGTTGACTGCAGAAATCCCGTCAATAAGGTTGGGTGATTGCATTTTAATTGACATTATGGCCCCTTCAGTGTTCCTTGTCATACTGGCACTGACGGTTACTTCTGAAAGACCAACTGTTGACGATTTTAGCGTAAGGTTATCAAGAAGGGTAACTTCCCCCCCGGTTACTTTCACATCCCTGATATTTTTAGTTTCGTATGAAACAAATGATAATTTCAGGTTATAAATTCCTGGTTCAATCGTAAGATTGAACTTACCATCAAGATCAGTAACAATCCCTTTGGTAGTACCTTCAATCATAACTGTAACGCTGATCATAGGTTCCCCGGTTGTCTCATCAAAAACGGACCCCCTTATTATGCCATTCTGGGCATTAATCTCCGGGAATAATAGCAGGAGGAATGCTATAGAAAAGAAAAAGTTAAATAGACGCATAATTGATTGTTTGAAATATTGTAAATAAAAATAAAACCCGCAGGACTATAATCCTGCGGATTTTTGCTTCAAAATAATTTGTTAAAAATCATCTAAGGCACCTGAAACTTTGGCCCATGACCATCCGTTAAATGGCGCGATATTGACGCCTACACTATTTGCACCTGTGGCTACAACAGTTGCAAAAGCAGCAGTACCTTCTTTAAAGAAATCTGTCAGAGCCGAACCATCAGGAAGTGTTACCTGAAGATCTGAGGCTGTCAGTCCGCCGCCTGATGGCAAATCATCAAAGTCCTGTCCGGTTTTTAGTCCGAAGAAATAGATGCCGGTCATTGTAACAATTGAATTATCATCCAGATCAACCAGGCCCTCTGCATTACCGGCTTTAGCTGAACCGTTTTTAATAGTATGTCTTCCCGAAGCTGTTCCCTCAGGACCGTCAAGCTCGAAGCACTCATCGCCAGGAGTAATAACTGCGAAGTTATCGAGTGTACCTGCCCATGCCATATCTGTATCTACTGCATCATCACCTACATTCCAGAGAATAGCATTTTTAACATTTACAGTTCCGCCAAACCATTCAATTCCGTCATCCTGGTTAGCTATAATTTCTACATTCTCAATAACGGTACCTGATCCTACACCTCCCAGAGTCAGTCCGTTTATTTCATTTCCTTCCCCAATATTTGCTCCGCCGTGACGGATTGATATATACTTAATTGTCCCAGAATTGTCATTTGGCAGCGTGCCGCCATAAAGACCATTAAGGTCTGACGGTGGTATTCCTTCGATCTGCATCGATTCAGCGTCAGCTGAAATAGGGGCTTTGCCCAGTATCAATAATCCACCCCAGAGTCCGTTTAATGTCGGATCAAGGTTAGGGCTGGCAATCTGACCAGGCATAATTTCATCAGCTACAGAGGTGAATATTATTGGTGAGGTTTCAGTTCCAACAGCGTCCAGTTTGCCTCCCCTGGCAATCATAAGTGCAGTTGCATTCGAACCTGTACCTGCCTGTCCTTTGACAACTACTCCATGCTGTATTGTGAGGGTAACTCCTGATAGAACAGTAATACGGCTGGCAAGTATGTATACTTTACCTGTCTCCCAGGTAGTATTGGCAGTAATATTTCCTGTAACAGTTATTACCATTTGCTCTTCAACAATAGTAACGACAGCAGTTGCTGAGCTTGCCTGGTCTTCTTTATCGGTTAAATTCAGGGTAACAGAGCCAGCTCCTGGTTGGTTACCTGCTGTGAAGGTTACAACAAGATTGCCTGAGACAGCTCCGGCAGTTGCATTGGTTTTAATTGTTGCGGTACCTCCGGTGGCATTAAGTGACGCTGATTTATAACCGCCTTCTGCCGTAAAACTGAATGTCAGATCAACAGAATTGCTCTCTTGCACACTTTCAGCGTCAGGAGCTGATACTTCAGGTGTTGCATAATCTTTCTGGCAACCAGTCAGAATAGCAATTGTCAGAATAAAAACAAATAGTAAATACTTCTTCATAATTTTTAATATTTAATTTAACAAATTTTTGAATTAACACCGGGGCAAAGGTATGTTCGGGACAGTTCATACCGGTTAAGGGAGCATTAAGGTTTTGTTACAAAAGGATTACAAAAAAGATTGAGATCCGTGTCAGCCTAAACTGCTGTTCAAAAGCAAGTTGCAAAGTACAGCATAGCAGTCTGTGCATTATTTGTTAATGAAATAATTTAATAACTTGCGGCTTTAATCAAATCAATGATGAATAGGACACTTATAACCGGAATAGTGATTTTGTCGGCGACCGGATTTCTGCATTCGCAAACATTCATTAATCCGAACTATTCGCTGAAAAGCCATGAAACACTCAATATTATTAAGGTAGAGGCAAGGCCTGAGGCTACTTTCTTTTACATGAGCCTCGAAAACCGTATTCCCAATGGCACATTCTGCGCGGATAAAAATATTTATCTGGTCTACCCTGACGGGAAAAAAAGCCGGCTGGAATCATCTTCCGGCATACCCGTCTGTCCTGATACCTATAAATTCAAAGCTCCTGGAGAGAAACTTGAATTCATGCTTACATTTCCTCCTCTGAAGCCCGGCACAAAATGGATTGACCTTATCGAAGATTGTAATGATAATTGTTTTTCGTTTTACGGTATCACCCTCGACAACGATCTTAATAAGAGGATTGATGAGGCATTTTCGTTTGGTGAAAATGATGAAGCGGCAAGGGCGCTGATCGGTTTTGTCAGTATCGCTGAGGAAATTGATACCAAAAACCTTGGTATAGAAGGCCTGATCTATATAAACATTATTAAGCTGTCAATTGAAACCGGCGATGAAAAGAAAGCCGAAGAATGGTACAGGAAGTTTAAGTTGTCCGATGCGCCAAGGCTTTCAGAGTATATTAAATATCTGAATGACAGGGGAATTAAATACTAACAATGTGTATAGTTCTTCTTCGAGTTACTTTGAGCAGCACTTTGTGATCCTTCGTGGTTTTAAAATATTTTACCACAAAGTCGCACTAAGGATAGCACAAAGGAAACACGAAGGATTTTGAAAAATTGAATATTCTCAATAATTTCCTGTAAGAATTTTAAGTTCTGTAAGAGAGGTCCTGTAATTAAGCTGTGCAGCAAAATGGTCCGATTCGGCTTTAGCCATGGCTGCCCGGGCAGCAAGGAGATCCGATTCAAGATTTAACCCTGATTTGCGCCTGTCGTTCTGAACCTTAAGGTCTTCCTTCCGGTAATCCATTACCTTTTTGGCGACCCTGATAAGTTCTTCCGACAGTTTAAGCTTACGGTAAGCTTTTGCAATTTCTTTATTAACCTCCTCTTTTGTATTTGCCAGGTTTTCCTCTGCCTGCATTTTAATGTAAATCCTCTGCTCCTCAATATTCCTGTTCGAAAGTATATCCTGAAGATTCCACTTTAATGAGGCTCCGACAAAGGTATTGTTCTTCGGGTAGATATAATTGCCATCCTGGTAGGTGTAGCTGCCCACTATCCCGAGGTCAGGCAGGTAACTGAACTTGCTGGCCTGAATTGAATATTCTGCCCGGGCCTGGTTCAGTGATGCTAACCGCAAGTCATTATTTTTTACGAGGGCTTCATATAAAGATTTATCAATAATTGCAGGTTTTTCCAAAAGCTCCTCTGTCATGACAGGTTCAAGAATTAGATCACCGAGGCTCGTCAGGCCTGTTAGCTGTCTGAGGTCAGAAGCATAATCATCATATTGAATTTTCAGCTTCAGCAGGTTCTGTTCCTCATCAGCAGCTGAGGCTGCAAGTCCGTATTTATTTGATTCTGTAGTCTTTCCTGCCAGAATTGCATTTTCAACATCAAAGAGTTTTGATTCAGCCAGTTTTATTTTTATTCCTGCTTCTTCAATCTGTTTCTGAATTATCAGCAGTCCGAAATATAGTTTCTCTACTGACTGTTTAATCTGGAAAACTGCCTTGTTTTCTTCTGCCTGCGCTATCTGAAGCTCAGTTTTTGAAACATTTACTCCTGCTTTGATTTTGCCAAGCTGTGTTATCGGCTGGTATAGTGTTACTCCTGCATTGTACATATTATTATTTCCAAGCACAACTACCTCATCAACAAAAGGCAACGGAATAGTAACTCCTCCGAAGGGGATGGAACCAAACTGACCCTGTTTCATTACTAATTCCGGCAGATTTGTGTTATACTGGTATGATCCCCCAATAATGACGGTGGGAAGGTATTTTACTTTGTCTTCTTTAACCATCTGTTGTTTTTCATCGAGCTGCAACCTCCTGATATTTAGCAGATGATTGTTCTGTAAAGCCAGATCGATGGCTCCATTGAGACTGATTGAAAGAGTCTCCTGGGCGGGAAGCTGCATCTGAAAGGCAAGGGCCAGAAAAAGAATTGCCGGCTCTCTTTTAAATAATATCCTGGTTTTCACTTTTTATTGGTTTAAGATTTCTGAAAACGTCTGTTTTATCTCCCGGTTTTATTGTGGCAGTATAAAGCACAGGAATCGACAGAGTTGAAATAATCATCGACCACACTACCCCAAATGCAATTACACTTGCCAGCGGACTCCAGAGAGGAGATCCCGACAAAATCATTGGGAAAACCCCAATTGCAGCAGCCATTGCAGTAAGAAAAATCGGTCTGAGTCTTCTTTTCCCGGCCTCACGTGAAGCAGTCGGAATGTCTATCCCCTTTCTCAGCAGCTCGTTGGTATGATCAATCAGAATTATTGCGTTTCGCACCTCAATCCCTGAAAGACTTATTATGCCGCAAAAAGCCATAAAGCCAAAATCATTCCCGGTGATCAATAATCCTAAAACAGCACCGAACAGGCTCAATGGAATTGTGAGCATTACAAGTCCTGCCTCCTTCAGGTTCCTGAACTGAAAGAGCAGGACAAGGAAAATTATAATCAGGCTGATCGCCAGTGCTATTAACATATAGCCATAAGTCTCCTTCTGGTTGGCATATTCCCCACCGTAATATATCCTGTATCCGTCGGGGAGTTTTAGTTTAGCAATTTCGGGTTTAATAGCTTTTAGTAATTCGGAAGGCAGGACATCGTCGTTTGTTTCACTCTGAACAGTCAGTGTACGAATCCCGTTCCTGTGGATTATTCTTCCGGGGTTCCACTCTGATTTCAGATCGGCAATCTGTCTGAACGGAATAGAGGCCCCTGTTACGGGCGACTGAAGGTAGATGTTTTCAAGATCCTCTGTATCCTGACGATACTGCTCATCAAGTCTCAAAACAATATTAACGGGATTATTGCCTTCATACATAGTGGAAACAGGAAAACCTTCAAAACCTGCAAATACCATTTGGGAAATTCCTGATGCGGTAAATCCAAGGCGGGCAGCTTCATCTTTCAGGTGAATTTTAATGCCATAGATATCTTCTTTAAAATCCGTCCTGATCATCATGCTTCCCGGGGTCTTTCTCAAAATATCCTGTATATTGCTTCCTATCTGCTTTAGTCTGTCTATTTCATAGCCCGATATTCTTACCTCAACATGAGCACTCAGAGGCTGGCCCTGTTGCATCAGTTTTACCTGCGGCAGACCTTCCGGAACAAGAAAATTAACTTTGTCTGTCATTTCTCTGTACAGCGACCCGGTAGCCCTGTTATTTTTTGTATTAATCAGGATCTGGGCAAAACTGGCATCAGGCATTTCCGGAGAGTAATTATAATAAAACCTCGGAGCACTTCTGCCAATGAAAGTTGCATATGATATAACCCTGTTATCATCCTTTATGACATTTTCTATTTTCAGTATAGCTTTTTCAGTTTTCTCAAGCTTCGTTCCTGAAGGCATCCAGAGCTCAATGATAAACTGATCGCGCTCGGCTTCAGGGAAGAATTTCTGTTTAATTACTGCCTTGAAAAGAATTGCAGCCAGCAAAATGGTGCAAAGGCTTCCGGCAATGGTAATTTTTGAATGTTTCAGACACCATTCAAGTGATTTATTATAAGTATTCTGCAGAAGGTCAAGGAATGAGGGTCTCTTTTTTTCAACCTTCACATTTTTCTCATGCAGACCTTTCTTGATGAATATAAAGCATAATAATGGTGTAAGGATCATAGCCACAACGAAAGATGACGAGAGTGCAATAGTGACAGTGACCGGCAGGGCCCTGATAAATTCGCCCACTGATCCTGTAAGTATTACCAGAGGCAGGAAAGATGCAATTATTGTTATTGTGGCGGCAAGGACCGGAACAACAAGATCTGTTGCACTTCGCCACGCAGCTGTCCATCTGTCGTTACCCCTGTCGAGTAGCTCAACATAGTTGTCGGCTATTATTATTGCATCATCCACTACTATTCCAAGTACTGAGATTAATGTCGCCAGAGAGACCTGGTGAAGCTCAAGTCCGAATGTATGGAGCAATGCAATAGTAATTGAGACTGTCATCGGGATTGCGGTGGCAGCTACTGCTGCAATACGGAATGGCAATAAGAGAAAAACAACCAGAATTACTGCAGTTATTGCCATGAGGAATTCACGGAGGAACTGTGAGATAAGCTTACTGACTACCTGCGGCTGGTTCACAAATATTGTAAGCTGCATGCTTTTGGGAAGCTGTCCGGCAAATTCATTCAGGTTCTTTTCAACTTCCCTGCCTGCCCTTACTATATTTTTGCCTTCATGCATTTGTATAGCCAGAAGGATCGCCTTGTGTCCGTTAACTGTAATTTTGTTTTCCGGTTCTGAGTATTCCCTTTTGAGACTTGCAATATCACCAAGTCTTATTACTGCTCCTGTTGCGGAAAATCCAACAATCTGATTGCTGATATCAATTATTGAAGTATAATATCCGTCTGTATGAATTTGTGCAGAGATTCCCTCTGTCACTATTTCGCCGGTCGGTTTTATTACATTCTGTGACTGCAGTATTAAGGCCACCTGCATGAGGTTCACATTATACTGGGCCATTTTCTCCGAACTGAATTCTACGCTGATCTGTTCTTTCTGTTCTCCGATCTTTTTCAGTTTTGAAACAGACGGAATTGTTCTCAGCCTGTCCTCGAGTTTCGACAGATAATCTCTCATTTGGACATAACCTGCCTCGTCGCTCTCAATTCCAATTATCATTGATTCGGTGTCTCCGAAATCTGAATTGACGACCGGTCCAATAACTTCCTGTGGCAGCTCGACCGATTTTACCACCAGTAGCTGGTGGCGCAGCTTGCTCCAGAAAATATCGGGTTTTCTTACATTATCCTGAAGCCAGACATGTATTTCTACCACCCCATCGGAAGTAACAGAATAAGTTTTTTCCTTATGGACCTCTTCAAACTGAAACAGATATTCTTCCAGCTTACGGGTAACCTGGTCCTCAACACGGGCAGCATCTGCTCCGGGTAAATATGCTATCACCAGACCTCCGGGGATTGTAATTTTGGGATCTTCGCGGCGGGGCATTGTAATTAATGAATAAACACCGAAAGCGAACATCATCGTAAATACGGTAAAGGTAACCTGCCTGTGTTTAAGGGAAGCTTTTACAAGGTTCATATTCAGGTTATTTAGTTATGATAACCGGAGAACCATCCTCCAGTTTTTGCTGTCCGCCCGAAACAACTGTTTCGTTCTCATCCAGTCCGGAAATAACCTCAATTTTATCGTTAATGGCCTTTCCCAGACTTACTGTCCGCTTAAACGCTTTATTCGCCGATTCATCAACAACGTAAACATAGCTTTGATTGTTAAAGTCATGAAGAACTGCTTCCACAGGTATTACAGTCAGCTCCTTTTTCTGTTCCGAGATTATTTTAATCGCGGCAATCATTCCCGGACGTATCAGCATATCAGGATTTTCCACTTCAATCCTGACAGAAAATGCTCTTGAGGCAGGATCTGCTGCGGATCCGACTTCAATAATCCGGCCGCTGAAAGTTTTATCGAGCGAAGAGATAAGGACTGCGGCATTTTGTCCTATTTTTATGTTATGTAGTTCATTTTCAGGTATAAAGGCGGTAGCCTTTATTTTCCGGATATCCGAAACAACAAAAAGAGGGATCCCGACTCCTGTGATTTCGCCAACTTCAGACAATTTCTTTAACAGAACACCATCGATCGGAGAATAGAGACGTGTTTCCTCAAGATTTTTTGTATGTAATTTTTGTTGTGCTTTTGCCTGCTGAAGGCCGTAACCTATTTTAGCAAAATCGCTCTCGCTAAGACTGTTATTGTCGTGCATCAGCTTCAGCCGGTCAAATTCGTCCTGAACCTGGCTAACCTGTATATCGGCAAGCTCTTTTGCTATACCATAGCTTGTGGGATCAAGGCTGGAAAGAAGAGTTCCTTTAGAAACCATTTGACCCTCTTTTGCAGCAATAAAATCAATTTTGCCTGCAACCATGAAGCCAAGCCGTACAGTTTTATTTCCTTCTATATTTCCGCTGAGGGAAATTTCATTTGATACCGGGATTCTGGTCACTCTGGAGGTAACTACAGGTATAGCAGATTCGATGGTTGTCTGATTCCCTTTTTTCTCCTGACATCCGTATAAAAGAATCAAAGTAAGTAGAATAATACTAGTCGGTTTATGTGCCATTTCAATGAACTTTACTTGTTTATCTTTTCAAAGTTCTTAAAAAGAAACCGGAAATGAATGATAAAAGTTATGGTTTTAAAAAAAAAGAGGCTGGCATTATAAGTGCCAGCCTCTCCTGAATTTATCTTTTACAGATCAGAATCTGAAATCAACTCCCGCTCCGATTATCATGGCATCTTTGTAATAGGTTTCCCTGGCAGGAATGTAGGTTTGAGTCGGTGAGAAAAGATGTTGAATTGTCTTCTCGCCATCATCATAGAAAGTAAGGGCAAATCCGAGGTTAAGCCTGAGATTTTCCAGGATATTAATTGCACCACCGACACCAACAGTGCTTGAAGTCAGACTGTATGTCAGATCGCTCTGATAATCGTCGTTTACACCTGTTTTGGCATAAAGGTATCCTCCGCTAAGCAGGATGAAATCATTAAGTTTATACTGCAGACCTCCTGCAAGTTCATAGAAGTTATTGTCGATTATCTGATCATTCTCAACATATACTCCGTTGACTTTATGACCATAGTTTGCAGATTTATCAAAATAATAGTGTGCTCCTGCCGAAACGTTTAATTTGGAAGTGGCGCCGTAATCTACCCCAACCGATAACATTGCAGGCATATCATTTCTGACCTTTTCTCCATCAGGGAACATTGTAACCGGATCTCCTTCAGGGGTATAGCCTACAGTAAAATCTTTAGTCGTATGATTCTCCACCTCAAGCTTGGTAGCCATTTCATATTTAACAGCGATATTCAGGTTATCGGCAGGAGAGATGTTAATACTGAAAAACGGGGTATATCCTGCTCCCGTTTGTTCAACATCGACTTCCTGATCACCGAGCAGGTCAGCTGTTGCAGAATATTGCGAAGCAGCACCTTTAAAAACAGCATCAGCCTGAGCAATAGTTACTGTTGTGGGAGAGCCAAAAGCTGTAAGTCCGGCTTCAAGAGCCATTCTCTGCTGAGTTGTGATTATGGTTGCCTGTTCAGCCTGTGCAAGGGTAAGAGAACCTGCGCCGGCAGTTACAAGGGCTGTTGTTGAAGTCGCGGCAGTTGAAGCCACACCTGAAATTCCATTCAATACATCATCAGCTCTGACCCAGCCACCAGGTGTTTGAACTTCAATATCCTGCAAATGGCCCATGTAGGTGTTTTTAGCATTCACATAACGAACACCTGCTCCAACAGAGATAAAGTCATTGATCTTATAGGATACACCTCCCTGAAAACCGAAATATATGGAGGTTCCTTCCAGGAATGCATCGAGCCTGTATGCTGTTACACCCTGGGAAGCTAAAGCAGGAACAAGATCTGAAGGTGTCATCTCAAATGAAGGTAATCCTTTTTTGTATTCAGCACCGCCACCACCTCCAACAGGATTAAATCCTAACGAGAAGGCAAATTTATCCATTTTATAAGCTGCATAGACACTTGGAAAAATGGGAGCTGAAACTTCTCCTTTATAAAGACTTTCATTCAGACCATATGCGTCACCGGGTCCCTTATAGAAGTTTTCAACCTCTTTATTCTGGAAGATTGTCTGATTCGAAATTGAAAAATGGAATCCGTTTTCCAGCTTCATTAACCCTGCTGGATTGTAGTAGACAGCATCAATTTCAGTTGATGCATCCCTGGCAGGAAGGCGAACCCATGAAGCGCTCTGGTTGGTATTGGTAACCAGTCCGCCGGCAAACAGGCTGCCGGTAACAAAAATTGCAGAAACAAATGTCAGAAATTTTCTCATAGGGTAAATTTTAAGGTTAAAACTGGGGAAAAGAAGGTGCTTTCTCACTAAAATACCCCGATTCCCTTGATTTTTAATTGGGTTACATGAATGATTCAAAGAACCAAAGAAGCGCAAATGTAGAAAAATATTTGATTCATGCAAATAAGTCCAAAATAGTAAATTGATTTTAAGTCGTTTAAATCAGATTTCTGAAGAGTATTCGAAAAATTCAATAGGAATAAGGAATGAAAACCATTAACTGGGCTAAAGGCGACAGGCGACAGGCGACAGGCAACAGGCAAATCACCTTTCGCCCGTCGCCTTACGCCCGTCGCCTTGATGGAACCACTCCGTGGTTCGGTACTTAATTATTACATCCATTTCTATTAATAATGAAATCGCTCCGCAATTTGTAAGACTGGTTTACAGATTTTATCAGGAAAAAACACTGGAGAGGGTCCATTAATGCTAATCAATCATCACTTAATTTGTTACGAACCCCTAAGTGGGTTCAACAAAAGGTTGCTACCATTAAAAATCTCTCCCCAACTTCTCACGATCCCTATATAGAGTTCTATTCA
>Ga0105106_10003359_pt1 | contig 11446 bp, 12 predicted proteins | sample PPLLaktember2015_5_FD_79109 | JGI IMG/M metagenome (GOLD analysis project Ga0105106, IMG submission 79109) | Freshwater sediment microbial communities from Prairie Pothole Lake near Jamestown, North Dakota, USA - PPLs Lake P8 Core (1) Depth... | ecosystem: Environmental > Aquatic > Freshwater >... | reverse complement strand
CTTGACCATGGCATCGGCATCGAGGAACGCCCGGTAGACCCGCTCGGGCGTGGCGCGCAGGACGCGGTGAAGGCGGATGGTGCTCGGCATGAGGCTCTCCTTTTCGATGGTGAGTGCTGGATCACCTCTGGTCGATCGGGGCACCGCCGAATCGACATACCGCCGCGTGGCGGAGAGTGAGTCCGGCCGCGATTTCGCCAAGTAACTGATGGCGCGGGGTTCTGCGAACTCCTTGGCCGCCCTACCCACACCGCTACCCACATTCCGTCACCGGACGATTCGGGACTTTGTGGGCCAGCGACGCGCAGCCATCAAAAGCGTTTTCATACGGCCTAAAGGGATACTTTACGACTTCCCAACCTACATCTGAGGAACGCCAGCCAGCATCGGAGCCCACGAGGCGATGCTGACGCTCGCTGCTGGCAGATCGCGCCGGAGTTCAGAGGGTGCCGGAAAACATGTGGGCGAACCACCCCATCAGGCCGAAGCCGCGCCCAGGTCGGCGTGCCGATGGCGTCGAGCAACCAGGCGAGCACGAGCTTGGCATCGGCCAGGCCTTCGCCGACTTCCGTCCGACTCAGCGAAACGACGTGCACGCCGTAGTTGCGCGGCTGCTCGCGGCACGCGGATTCGGGCAGGTCGCGGCAGACCTGCGCCAGCGTGTCGTCGCCGACCAGCAGCGCGTGCAGGCGGGCGAAACCGCTCATCCGCGACGGCTACTCGAGCACCACTCTCGGAAAGTAGAACGACACCACCCAGTTCGGCACGTCGACGATCGAGCTGATGCGCAGATCCGCGCAGACGCTGCACAGCATGTAGGCGTCGATCGGCGAGTAGCCGAAGCGCCGGCTCAGGAGCTCGATCATCTCAGTCACGGCGGCAGCGCGCGCGCCCGCCATCAGGTCGGGGCCGATTCCAGTCGTCACTTCGTAGCGCATCGAAATGCCCGCTCACCGGGCCCGGTGTGGTGTAACGCGGCGCGCGCAGATTGGCGCCCTTCACCAGATCGAACTCGAGAGCCACGTCGATCGAGCTCTCGATCGCCGTGCCGCACACCTCGCCGTCGCCCTGCGCCGCGTGGGTGTCGCCGACCGAGAAAATGGCGCCGTCGACTTCGACCGGCAGATACAGCTCGGCCCCTTCGACGATGTCGCGAATGTCCATGTTGCCGCCCACGTTGCGCGGCGGAATGATGCTGTGCAGTCCCGGCGCGGCCGGCGCCAGCCCGATCGTTCCGCACATCGGCTTGAGCGGCACGCGGCCGCCCGGACCGTACATGGCGGGCGCGAGGCCCGGGTCGTAGTTCCAGTGGTGCAGCTTTGCCTGCGGAAACTGGTCGGTGAGCAATCCGAAACCGGGGATGTTCCCGGTCCAGCCCCAGCCCGAGGGACGGAACGACAGCACCTTGACCTTGAGCGCATCGCCCGCCTGGCGCCGTCGACGTACACCGGCCCGGTCACCGGATTGACGCGTGCCAGATCGAGCTTTTCGAGGTCGGCCGCAGTCGAGGTGCGCGCCAGCTGCCCCGACGACGCGTCGACGATTTCGAACTGCACCGTTTCGCCCGGCGCGATCTTCAGGCGCGGGCGAACGCGTTGTTCCAGCCGTGGTGGATGTGTTCGCGGTGAATCGTGTGGCGGTTGGGTGCGCTCATGGGCCGCGTTCCTTTCCTAGACCGCGACCGTCAGCGCGGTCCAGGGCGCGCCCGTAGGCCTTGACGCCGCGGGCCTTCAGCGCGCCGACCGCGGCAGCCACCTCGTCGGCATGGCGCGCGCAGATCGAGACGTCGGCCCTTCGGCGGCACCTCCGGTCGCGTTGACCGCTCTCCGCCACCAGGTTATCAGCCTCCTTGTCCGAAAGAGAAGTGGTCCTTCCGCCGCTTGCTCAGCAGATGCTCGTCTGGCGCCATAGCGCCTCCACCGTCCACAACCAATTACGCGTTGCCGCCAACGACGCCGAAGGCCGGAGAGCCCTGGCGGGCTACATGCTGCGCGCGCCGTTCCCGCTGGAGAAAACGACTTACGATGCGGGGAAAGGCGCAGTAATCTACCGCAGCGGCAACTATTCAAGCCGGACGCGCGGCGCGAAGCGTGAACGCCCGGAGATCGAAGAGCCCGACGCTGAATCCGCGAGCCAGGCGCGCCCGGTCGCGAAAGCGGCCTGGGCGAAGCTGATCCGCAAGGTGAGGTCGATCCCCTCGTCTGCCCGAATTGCCTGGGCGAGGTCTTGCACCAGCACGTTGGCCCAGCCCGAGCCCGAACTCAAGCTCCTGCTCGATCGACTGAAACTCACGCTGCCGATGCAGCCACCACCGAAAATCACCGCACTCCAGGCCGCCACCGCACGACCCGATGTAGTGCAGACCTTGTGAGGTCACTCTCTGATGCATCAACCACTTAGCCCTTGCTACCCCGCGAATCCGCGAAGATCGGCTAGCGCGCGTTTCGAGCGCGCCTACGCGATCAGGATCGCGCGGTATTCATAGACGTTGGTGCGCGTAGGAACGATGAGCGCCACCTCGCCGCGGGGCACTCAGTTGAGAAAGATGGGGTAGCCGTATACACTTTTGCCGGGTTGCAGAATGCATCGTGAAGCCGATGTACTGATACCAGCCCTGCACCACTCAAAAACGGGAGACTACCGGTGAAGATTAAACGACTGCTCGTATCCGTCGCGGCCGCGAGCGCCTTCGCCGCGCTGCCGGCGACCGGCCAGGACATCCGCATCGGCGCCAACCTTCCGATGAGCGGACCCAACGCCGAATACGGCGAGCTGTTCTCCAGCGCGGCCGCCATCGCGATCGAGCACGCCAACGCAGACAAGATGCTATCGAAAAAACTGGTGATGGTGATCGAGGACAGCCAGGCCACGCCGCAGCAGGGCGTAGTGGCGATGAACAAGCTGGTCAGCGTCGAGAAAGTGCCCTACGTGCTGTCCGCCTTCACCGGGGTGTCGAAGGCGATCGCACCCGTTGGCGACAAGGCGAAGGTGGTGTCGGTCAACGGCGGCGGCATCGGCCCGGATCTCGCCGAACTTGGCGACTACTTCTGGAACGTGATCCCGCTGGTCAATCTCGAGGTGCAGGCGCTGACCCCCTATCTGGTTAAGGAGCGCGGCCTGAAGAAATTCGCGCTGCTCTATGTCGACGACCCGGCCGGCGAAGCGATCAAGAAGGAACTCGACATCCACGTACCGAAGAACGGCGGCACGATGGTGTCTTCCCAGCAAGTGCCGCGCGCTTCCCAGCAGTTCGCGGGGATCGCCGCCAAGGTGCGCGAGGCACAGCCCGACGTGGTCTTCATCGCCTCGTTCGGCACCCAGCAGGCGCAGATCGTCAAGCAGTTGCGCGACAACGGCGTCAAGCAGCAACTGGTCGGCTACTCGGCATTTTCCTCGCCGACGATCACCAAGTTGCCCGAGGCCAAGGGCGCATTGTTTCCGTCCCAGGATGTCAATTGGGACGGTGACGCCATCAGCAAGCGCCTGGCGCGCGACTGGAAGGCGAAAAAGAACAAGGAACCCAACGCCTACGTGGCCAACTACTACAACGCCGTCATGGTGTTCGTGAAGCTGGCGCAGGCGCTGGAAAAGAGCGGCCACCCGATCACCGGCGAAAACCTGCTCAGGCAGCGCAAGGCCGTCGGTACGTTCGACATGGTCGGCGGCAAGATGCGATTCCTGCCTAACGGCACGGTCTCGATGCCGCTGGCGATCTACGAGATCGATGGCGGCGCGGGCAAGCTGGTCAAGGGTAACCTGATCGTCGAATAAACCCGCGGCCGATCCCGGGCGCGGCGCGCGGGGGGTCGGATTACCGACGTGCTGCTCCTCCAACTCCTGATCAACGGCCTGCAGTTGGGGGCGATCTACGCCCTCACCGCGGTCGGGTTCGCGCTGATTTTCGGCTCGACCAAGGTATTTCATGTCGCCCACGGCGCCGCGTTCACCTTGGCCGGCTACCTGTTCTGGTGGAGCATCAACGCGCAAGAGTGGCACTGGGCCGTCGGCCTCGCGCTGGCCGTCGCCGTGGTGGTCGCGTTCGGGCTCTTCATGGAGCGTTTCATCTACCGCCCGATCCAGCGCCACGAAGGCGCGTTCTTCACCGTGTTCGTCGCCGCATTCGGCATGCAGGTCATCGTGCAGAACCTGGTTGGGATGGTGTTCGGCCGCGGCTTCGAGACCGTGACCGTGAGCCTGTCGCGCGCGGCGGAAATCGCGCCCGGGCTGTTCGTCGCGCCGATCGCCGGCATCGCAATCGTGGTGGCGATCGTGTTTTTCATCGGCCTCAACCTGTTCCTCTTGCACACCCATGTCGGTACCGGCCTGCGCGCGCTGGCCGACAACCCGGACCTGGTGCGCGTCTTCGGGCTGGAACCGACGCGCCTGGCGCAGGTGGCGTTCGGGCTCGGTTCTGCTCTGGTGGTGCCGGCCGCGGCGCTCACCGCGATGTCACAGGGCATCAACCCGGGCATCGGCGCGCACATCATGCTGATCAGTCTGGCCGCGACGATCGTTGGCGGCATCGGCTCGCTCAAGGGCGCGGCCTACGGCGGGTTTCTGCTCGGCCTGGCGGAGAGCCTCGCGGTGTGGAAGCTCGACCCGCAGTGGAGCGAGGCGGTGACCTTCGTCATCCTGTTCGTCTTCATCATCTTCCGGCCCGCCGGGTTTCTCGGCCGGGCACAGGGCGCGAAATAGGACCGGACTCCGATGCTTGCCTACCTCAACAACCTCGCGGTGCTGATCAGCATCAACGCGATCCTCGCGGTGACGCTCAACTTCGTGCTCGGCTATGCCGGAATTTTCTCGCTGGCGCACGCGGTGTTTTTCGGCGTCGGCGCGTACACCAGTGCGCTGGTGGCGATGAAGCTTGGCGGCGGCTTCCTGCTCTCGACGGCCGCCGCCATGGCGGCCTCGGCGCTGATTTCGCTGGCGCTCGCCCTGCCCGCGTTGCGCGTGCGCGGCGAGTACTTCGTCGCCGCGTCGCTGGGCCTGCAGATGCTGGCGCTCACCGTGTTTTCCGAGTGGAAAGTGGTGACCGGCGGCATCGGCGGCATCAGCAACATTCCGCCGGCACGCTTTCCGGGTTTCGAGATTTCCAGTCCCGCGCAGTACCTGGTGCTCGCGCTGGGCTGCCTGGCGCTGGTGATGCTGGTCGTTGCGCTCCTGGTGCGCTCGAGTTTCGGGCGCAGCCTGAAGGCGATCCGCGACGATGAAACCGCCGCTTCCGCGTTCGGGAAGAACGTCGCGGTGATCAAGACCATCGCGGTGGCGGTCTCCTCCGCGCTGGCCGCGGTGGCCGGTTCGCTGTATGCCTTCTACCTGAGCTTCGTCAACGTCGAGAGCTTCACCCTCGACACCTCGGTCTACCTGATGGCGATGGTGATCATCGGCGGTACCGCGACGCTGGTGGGCCCGGTGGTCGGCGCGGTGCTGATCCTGCTGCTGCCGGCGGCACTGTCCTACCTGCCTGGGCTGCCGCAAACCGAGGTCGGCTCGATCCAGCAGATCGTCTACGGGCTGGCGATGGTGCTGCTAATGATCTTCCGCCCCGGCGGCCTGTGGGGCTTTCGCGACCAGTCCAGGGGCGATCGATGAGCGCAGGCGGCGCGGTCCTGCTCGAGACCACCGGCATGTCACGGGCCTTCGGCGGGCTCAAGGCAGTCGACAACGTCTCGTTCGCCCTGCGCGAGGGTATCGTTACCGCGCTGGTGGGTCCCAACGGCGCCGGCAAGACCACCCTGTTCAATCTGATCACCGGCCACCTCGACCCGAATGCCGGCGACGTCACCTGGCTGGGCAAATCAATCAAGGGCGTACCGCACTGGAAGATTGCACGGTCCGGCATCGGCCGCACGTTCCAGGACCTGAAGCTCTTCGACCAGATGACGGTGCAGGAAAACGTGCAGACCGTCACCGAGCGCGGCGCGTGGCTGTGGCAACCGGGCGGCAAAGCCGGGCTGGCGGAGCGTCGCGCCCGCGCCGAACATGCACTCGCCGCAGTGAGGCTGGCCGATCGCCGCCATGCGCGCGCGGTCGATCTCGCGTATGCCGAACGCAAGTTCCTTTCCGTCGCGCGCATTCTCGCCTCCGGTGCGCGCCTGTGGCTGCTCGACGAACCCGCCTCGGGGCTGGACCCCGGCTCGTACGAGCGCTTCGTCACGCTGGTCCGCGACCAGTTGCGGCACGGTATCACCGTATGCATCATCGAGCACAACCTCGACATTGTGAAGGGCATCTCGGATCGCATCGCCTTTCTCGACCAGGGACGGCTGCTGGCCGACGGCGACCCCGCGAGCATCCTTGCGGACCCCGCGCTGGCGGCGATCTACTTCGGGGAGCGTGCCGCGTGAAGGCGCCGGTTCTGCGGGCCGAAAACCTCGACGTCGGCTACGGCGGCAAGCCGGTGCTGATGGACGTGTCGATCGAACTGAAGGACAACGAAGTGCTGTGCCTGATCGGGCACAATGGCGCCGGCAAATCCACCCTGATGCGCACCTTCTTCGGCTTGGTGCGTCCGCAGGCGGGCCGCATCCTGGTCGACGGCGAGGTGCTGGCCACGCACGTGCCGCGCAGCCTGGCCCAGCGCGGCATCGCCATGATGCCCGAAGGCCGCGGCATCTTTCCCAGCCTCACGGTCGAGGAAATCTGGAGCCTCGGGCTGGGCTCGGCCGCGATCCCGAAGGGCGAGCGCGCCGCCCGCATCGATTGGGTGTTCTCGGTGCTGCCACCGGTCAAGGGCTTCTACACCAAGCGCTCCGGACTGCTGTCCGGCGGGCAGCAGCAGATGGCCTCGATCGGCCGCGCGCTGCTCGGCCAGCCGCGCTGCCTGATGATGGACGAGCCCTCGATCGGCCTCGCGCCCAAGCTGTTCCAGGACCTGATGCAGCCGATCCGCGCGCTGCAGCGGCAACGCGGCATGAGCATCCTGCTGGTCGAGCAGAACGTGCACGAGGCGCTCAAGGTCGCCGACCGCGTGGTGGTAATGAAGGCTGGCCGGATGGTGCGCGAGGCGCTGCCCGCCGAGCTCGCGGACAACGCGGCGCTGATGGAGCTGTATTGAATTGCGGGCGCAATGGCGCTGATGCCGTTATCAGGGGAGAGTCAATGCAATCCATGTCAGAGGACGAAATCGCGATGCTGCGCGCGACCACGCGGCGCTTCGTGCGCGACCGCCTGGTGCCGCTCGAAGCACAGGTCGAGGCGGCCGACGACATCGAGCCGGCGCTGCTCGCGCAACTGCGCCAGGAAGCGGTCGCGCTGGGGCTGTACGGATTCAACCTTCCCGAAAGCCTCGGCGGCCCCGGGCTGCCGGCGGATGCGAAGCTCGCGGTGCTCGAGGAAATCACCTACACGTCGGTGCCGTTGACCGAGGTGGCCGGCTATCTGCCGCTGTCGCTGAATTTCTGCAACGCGGAGCAGCGCGCCCGCCTGCTGCCCGCGCTGCGCGCCGGCAAGGAGGTCATCACCTACGCGATGACCGAACCGGACGCCGGTTCAGATCTGGGCGCCATCCGCATGCGCGCCCAGAAAAAGGACGGCGGCTGGGTGTTGAACGGCAGCAAGCAATTCATCTCCCACGCCGAGACCGCCAACCACATCATTGTCCTGGCGCTGACCGACCCCGGTGCGCCGCTCAAGCGCAGGCTGACCACCTTCATCGTCGCGCGCGGCAACCCCGGCGTTGCCGGGATGACGCGCTATCGCAAGATGGGCTGGCGCGGTTACCACCTGAACGGGTTTTCGCTGGACAACTGCTTCGTGTCGGACGCCGATGTGCTCGGTCAGCCCGGCGACGGATTTCTCGCCATCATGGAGTCGATCAATCACGACCGCATTTTTTCCGCGTGCCGGTCGCTGGGGCTGGCGCAGCGCGGGCACGAAATGTCCTGCGCGTATGCCAAGGAGCGGGTAGCGTTCGACGCCACGCTCTCGCAGCACCAGGGCATCCAGTTCATGATAGCCGACAACGATGTGGAAATCGAGGCGGCGCGCCTGCTGATATACCGTGCGGCAAAACTGATAGAGGCCGACGACCCGGCCGCCCGCATCGCCGCCTCGCGCGCCAAGCTGTACGCGAGCGAAATGGGGTGCCGCGTAAGCGATCGGGTGCTGCAGATTTTCGGCGGCATGGGCTACATGTGCGACCTGCCGGTCGAACGGTTCTACCGCGACGCCCGCGCGTTCCGCATCGGCGAAGGCACCTCGGAGATGCAGCGCATCCAGATCGCACGCCACGTCCTGACTGACTGAACTGACCGGCCACGAACAACGTTCCCATGCCCTCCTCCTCTGCCGCCGCCCGCGCCGATTGGTCCTTCGCCCACCTGCTCGAAACACAGCCCGGGCTTCCCGCGTTTCACGCCGGGACGCATTCCGCCACCCGCGCCGAACTGCTCGCCGAGTCGCGCCGCGCCGCCGCCCACCTGGCCACGCTCGGCTTCCGGCGCGGCGACGTGCTCGCGGTCTGGCTGCCGGACGGCGCCGGCTGGCTGCAATTCCTGTTCGCCGCCGCGCAGCTTGGCGTTCTCATGGTGCCGATCAGCACGCGCTACAAGTTCGAGGAAGCGCGCCATGTGATCGAAACCTCGGGTGCGAAAGGCATGGCGGTGGCGACCGATTTCCTCGGCTTCGACTACGTGGGCAACGCGCGCCGGATCCAGTCCGAAATTCCGACGCTTCAGCATCTGATCGAAATCGACACCGCGCGCGGATTCTTCAGCGCCCCGGGAACTCTGGCGACTGTCACGGCCACGGGCGAAAAAAATGACGCCCTGTGCACCTTCAGCACCTCGGGCACCACCGGCCAACCCAAACTTGCCGTGCACGACCAGCACAGCATCGCCGTGCACGCAACTAACGTGATGCGGCGCGCCGACATCCTGCCCGGCGACGTGATGCTGTGCATCCTCCCCCTCTACGGCGTGCTCGGCTTCGTACAGGCGATCGGTGCGCTCGCCGGCGGCGCTGCCTGCGCATTCCTGCCGGTATTCGATGCGCAGGCTACTGCGGCGGCAATCGAGCGTCGGCACGTCACGCATTTTTTCGGTTCCGACGCAATTTTCGCGTCGGTGCTCGACGTTCCAGGGCACTCCTTCGCCTCGTGGCGATTCGGCGGCCTTGCCGATTTCGCGGGCTTGGGCCCCATGGTCCTGGAAAAGGCCGAGCGCGAACTCGGACTGCGACTGATTGGCCTCTACGGGTCGTCGGAGTGCTTCGCGCTGGCGGCAATGCGTTCACCGCTCGAGGAACGCGCAGCGCGCGGCATGGCGGGCGGCACCCCGGTCGCGCCGCAGATCGAGTTTCGCGTGGTCGATCCCGAGTCCGGCGCCGTGCTCGAACTAGGCCAGCATGGCGAACTGCAAATGCGCGGCTACAACGTGATGTCCGGCTACCTCAACAATCCCGCGGCGACCGCCGCCGTGCTGCATCCGGACGGCTGGTTCAGCACCGGCGATCTCGGCTACAGCACCGGATCCGCCTTCGTCTACCTGGCCCGCCTGAAAGACACCTTGCGCCTGCGCGGCTACCTCGTGGATCCGACCGAGATAGAAGCCTTCCTGTGCCGCCATGAAGGCGTGGCCGCGGCGCAGGTGGTCGGCGTGAACCGGGTGGGTGAAGGCGACGTCGCAGTGGCGTTCGTGCGTGCCGGCGCCGCGGCCACGGACGAAAGCGCCCTGCTCGCCTGGTGCAAGGCTGGCATGGCGAACTACAAGGTACCGCGCCGCATCGTCTTCGTCGACGACTTCCCGGCGCTCCAGGGCCCGAACGGCAACAAGATCCAGAAGAACAAACTGCGTGAGATGGCCGCAGCTACGCTCGGGAATGTTGGCGTCAAAATAATCCCGATACCCAGTTGAATGGAGGTCAGCATGAAACGTGGTGAAGTGAAATCGGACATCGCATGGGCCACCCCGACCAAGGTGGTGATCCACGGACTGGATTTGTGCGACGAAATCGTCGGCAAGCTCGATTTCGGACAGATGACCTTCCTCCAGATCTTCGCGCGCATGCCGCGCGACGCCGCGGAACTGCGCATGTTCAACGCGATGATGGTGATCCTGGTCGAGCACGGAATCACGCCGTCGTCGCTCGCCACGCGCATGACCTATTGCGGCGCGCCGGAGGCCGTGCAGGCCGCGGTTGCGGCCGGCCTGCTCGGACTGGGTTCGGTGTTCGTCGGTTCGCTCGACAACGCCGCGCGCATGCTGCAGGAAGCGATTCCGGACAAGTCGAAACCGGGTGACATCAAGGCGCTCGCCCGCGACATCGTCAACGCGTTTCGCGCGCGCAAGGAAATCATCCCCGGCGTCGGGCACCCGTTTCACAAGCCGATCGACCCGCGCACGCACGCCCTCTTCAAGGTTGCCCGCGAGACCGGCTACTACGGTCCGTACGGCGAGCTGATGACCGAAATTGGCGCCGAAGCCGAACGCCAGACCAAGCGCGTATTACCGGTCAACGTGACCGCCGCGATGGCCGCGGTGGCCTCGCAAATGGACGTTCCGTGGAAAGTTTGCCGCGGCCTGGCGGTCGCCGCGCGCGCGGTCGGTCTGGTCGGCCACATCATCGAGGAAATGCGCCACCCGATGTCCGATGAGCTCTACATGCGCATCGAACACGAAGCAAGCGCGCATCTGGTGCCCAAGGACTGACCGGCCACCCGCATGTCGCTACGCAGTACACCACCACCCTTACCGTCCCGTCCGGAAAAACCCCGCGTGCCGCAGCGCGCGGATTTTCGATTCTGGACCGAGGAAAAGCTGCGCAACCCGGACACCGACCAGTTCCACCACGTAAACCACGCGGCAATGGTGTCGCTGTTCGAAGCTGGCCGCATGGAGCTATTCGCCCTTCCGCAGGTACGACCGCTGATGCAGGAAGCGAATCTGGCCGTGGTGCGGTTGTTGCTCCACTTTCACCTGGAATTGTTCTATCCGGGAGTGGTTTCGGTCGGATCAGTCATCGCCAGCGTCGGCAACACGTCGTTCACATGCCTGCAGGGATTATTCATCGGCGATGAGTGCTTTGCATCTGCCGAAGCAGTCTGCGTGTTGTTCGATTCTGCCGCAGGACGCTCGCACCCGATCCAGGGTGCGCTCCGAGCGTATTTGCTGACACCAATTTCTTGATGCTGCCTAACGCCCGGCTCCTTCGCCTTCTCCACTGATTTCGCCGAGAGCCGGTGCATCGGACGGCTCATTTTCCTACCCCCATTTGATGGTAGGACTTTGCCGGACCGGACGTGTCAAGACGCCCTCCTGGGGGTTCTCATAGAGGGAAAATGGCTTTTCTGGAACTTCGTAGGACTCGCTGGGACAGGTTCTGGCGGAGAGTGAGGGATTCGAACCCCCGAGCCCTTGCGGGCTAGCGGATTTCAAGTCCGCCGCATTCGACCGCTCTGCCAACTCTCCGGCCCGCATTCTAGCGGGCCGACCCTAGCAGTACG
>Ga0105106_10003358_pt1 | contig 11446 bp, 14 predicted proteins | sample PPLLaktember2015_5_FD_79109 | JGI IMG/M metagenome (GOLD analysis project Ga0105106, IMG submission 79109) | Freshwater sediment microbial communities from Prairie Pothole Lake near Jamestown, North Dakota, USA - PPLs Lake P8 Core (1) Depth... | ecosystem: Environmental > Aquatic > Freshwater >... | reverse complement strand
GCCCGCGCTGATACGCAAAAGACGATCACTGACGACGATTTGCTATCGGTGATTCAGGAAGTAAAGCTCACCGCAGTGCGGTGAGCAGAGCGGGGCTTGTTTGTAGGTAGGGCGGGTCTGTGTGTTCGTAGGGTGGGTCTTGCAGTTCAAGACCCGCCCTACATCAGGTCAAGACCAGCCCTGCTCGCTGGCTCTTAGTGCGGCATCTTCCCAAACGGCACGCGGCGCTGAAATAGCTGATAGATGTGGTGCGCCTCGTGGTGGGCCATGTACTCGACCCCGAAATGCAGGTCGTAGTGCGCAAATTGCGGGTGTTTGGCTTTGCGGTGCCACTCGGCCGGCGTGAGGCCCTCGAGCCGCCGGCATAGCGCGGCGCGCTCGCTGAGAAATTCGGCCAGCACGTCGGCAGTCGGCCGCCCGGTCAGCGCGACGAACGCGGGGTCATTGTCGGGATCGTCGTACGGCACGATCGTCGCTTCCTCCGCCAGCATCTGGCCGAATCGATCGGCGAAGACCGTCTCCATGCGCCGGAAGTGACAGATGAGCTCCTTCATCGACCACTTGTCGGGCACGCTGCGCCTGGCCAGCTCGTCCTCACCAAGTCCCGAAGTCAGGCGCTCGATGTCGGCCGCCTGCGCCCGCAGCCGCTGCACGAGCGCGAGATGAACCGCATGCTTTCCCTCGTGATGGTGATGCTCGCTCATGGGGGACATTATAGAATGTGCCATGTTTCGCTCGAATCTGTCGCCAAAGAGACTCCGGCCGATACGTACCATGAGCTTACGGCGAACGTTTCGATGAGATTCCTCACTGCACTCCTCGTCATTTTCAGTGCCGCCGCCGTGCGGGCGCAGGAACCGCGACTCCCGGTGCCAGCGGCGACCCCCTCCGAAAACGAGCTGTTGATTCAGCGTGCGCGTTCCCTTTCGGTGGCCGGCAACTACCGCGAGAGCGCCAGCGCCTGGCAAACCATCGAGGCGCGCGAACCGGCCATTGCCGATTTCGCGCGGCGCGAGTGGATCCGCGCGTTGATTGCGGCTGGCGACATGGAGCCCGCGTTGAAAGGGCTGACCGAGCTCGCTTCGGCTGCTCCGGCTGATCTGCTGCTTTCCGGAGCCGAGGCGTGCCGAAAAGCTTCATCGCTCGAGTGCGCGGCCACGCTCTACCGCCTTGCGCGACAGGCAGCGGGCCGCTCGCGTGTGGCCGATCAGGCAGCGCTGGGTCTGGCGAGCACACTCGAGCTCGACGGCAAGCCTGGCGACGCGCTCGAGACCTACCGCGAGCTTCAGCTCACGTTCAGGGAAGCATCGGCTTATGACGCCGCCGACGCCGCCGCTCGCCGTCTGTCGGCGCAATTGGGCAATCCCGAGCCGCTCACAGAAGAGGACTACCAGGCCATCGTCGATCGGCTGGCCGGTGTGGCCGCATTTCGCCGCGCCGTCGAGATGCAGACCGAATGGCTGAAGACCTATCCCAAAACAACGCGGCGCATCGCGATTGAAGCCGCGATGGTGAAGAACCTCTACTCGCTGCGCGCCAACGATGAGGCGCGGGTGGCAGCCGCGCGGTTCCTCGCGCAATTTCGCAACAGCGATGAGGCGCACGAGGTCATCATCACGATTTTCCACCTCGATGTCCGCGAGGGGCGCACGGCAGACGCCGAATGGGGCGGTCGCACAATCCTCACCGGCAAGGTCCCGGGCGTCACACTGAGCGACCGGCAGGGCGCCGCGCGGCTTTTGGCGGAGTATCTCGTCAGTATTGGAGAGCCTGTCAAGGCGCTCGTCATCTACGATCAGCTCTACAAATTGACCACGGCGCGCGGCAGGCGCGTCGATGTGCTGTGGCGGATGGCGATTGCGTCACTCCGGGCCGGCCATCTCGCACGGGCCATCAAGGAGCTGCAGCAGGTGCTCGCACTCAACCCGGACTCGGAGACCGAGCGCGCTGCCACGTTCTGGCTTGGGTACGCCCTGGACGCATCGGGCTCGAAGGCCGCGGCCAAAACCCGCTGGGCATCGCTCGTGGAACGCTTTCCGTATTCGTACTACGGTGTGCGCGCCGCTTCCAGGATCGGCGCGTCCACACCCGAGCCAACCCTCGAATTTCCAGAGCTCACGCTCGACGAGGGCGTCCTCGCAGATCCCGATTACCAGGCCGCGGCTCTCCTCTCACGCTCCGGGCTTATCAGAGACGCGGCCGTTTATGCGCGACGGCTGAATGCCGCCTTCCGGCGCGACGACGCTGTTGCGCTGCTTGCCGCAAGGGCCTCGGAAGCTGCCGGCGATCATTGGTCATCGTCCACGTTGATTTCGTCCTATTTCGGCCCCTACCTGCAGCAACCGGCCACGAACCTGCCGGACGACTTCTGGGCGCTGGCTTATCCGCGTGCGTACTGGCCGTACGTGTCGGCGTCCGCCGAGCGCCACAATGTCGATCCGCTCCTGATGGTCGGGCTCGCCCGCCAGGAATCCCATTTCGATCCCGCCGCGCGGTCGCCGGTGGGCGCCATAGGCCTTTTCCAGGTGATGCCGTACACGGCCGCCGAGCTGGATCCGTTGTTCTCGAACCCGGCCGCGTTGGAGCGGCTGATCGAGCCGGCCGTCAGTGCAGAACTGGCCGCAAAGCTACTCGCGAGCCTGCAGGCACTCTACCAGGGTGCGTTGGCGCCGACGATCGCGTCCTACAACGCCGACAAAGACCGCGTGCAGGTGTGGTGGAAGGCGGCGAAGGATCTGCCCGAAGAGCTGTTCATCGACAGCATCCCGTATCAGCAGACGCGCGCGTACGTGCGGCAGGTGCTCACGAACTACGCGATGTATCAGCGGTCCTCACAATCAACATCGCCGCAAAGATGACCGCGATGGCGAAGGCCATCCGCGGCGTGAACTGTTCCTTCAAGACGAGCGATCCCAGGACCACCGCGATCACCGGGTTGAAATACGCGTAGAGCGACACTATCGAGACCGGAAGGTGCTTCAGCGCATACACATAACAGATGTAGCCGACGAAGGTTCCGACGACAACGAGGTACAGCACCGCGAGCAGGCTGCGTGAGGTGGGCGCGACGTCCGACCATTCGCCGGTGACTGTCGCGACCGCCATCAGAATGATCCCACCGCAGATGATCTGCACGGTTGTGGCCGCAAACAGATTCTCTTCGCGTTTGTGCCGCTTTGAATAGGCCGAGCCGATCGCCCAGCCCATGCACGAGAGCTGCGTCATGATGACGCCGAGCACGAACCGGCCAGTTGGCGCGCCGCCGTTAAGGCTCGACCTCGTCAGCAGTATGATGCCGCCGAAGCCGAGCAACAGCCCAAGGACCTGTCGAGTCCGAATCGGTTCACCGTTGGGCATGAACGCTTCGACGCCGATCATCCAGAACGGAACCACCGAGACCATCACGGCCGCAACGCCGCTCGGAACGAACTGCTGCGCCCACACAAGGCAGCCATTTCCGATGCCGATCATCAGCAAACCGAGCAGCGCGTGGCCGCCCCACGATTCCCTCGACGGCAGCGCGATCCCGCGCATGCGCAGGACGATTGCCAGCACGATACCGGCAACGAAATGCCGGGGGCCGGCCATCGCAAACGGTGGGATGCTTTCGATGGCGACGCGCGTGGCGAGATAGGTCGTGCCCCAGGAGACGCAGACCGCGATCCAGGCCCAATACGCGCGGCGAATTTGTCTGGAAGAGGACGGAGACGAGGGGCTCAACGCATTGACGATACAACAGGAGGCCGGAAACCAAACAGTACGTAAGTGGTTGACGGCACCGGATGCGCGCCAGAGGTGGCGCCGCGGAATCGCATCGCCGCCAGCGCGCTGCGTGCCGCGCTTTCGAATGCGGGATCCGTTACGATGCCCCGTGCATCGGTCAACCGCCCTTCTGAGTCGAGCGCCACCTCGAACAACAGCACCGATCCGTCGAGCGCGCGCGGCGGATAAGCCGGGGACACCATCGCAACGGGATAGGCGACATCGGCAGATGGCGAGGCGAGATCATTTGGAGGGTCGCCCGGCGCCGGTCCGTTCAGCAGCGTCGGCGGCCGGTAAATTGCGCTCACCGTAACCGGCGCCGCAATAACGCGAGAGGTGTCCCCACGTCCCATGCGCGCCGGTTCGAACCGCCACCGCATGATTGCTGCGAGCACCATCTGTGTGTACGGCGTCGTGCTTCTGATGACCTGCGGATGTGTAACGCCGCCGCGCTGGTCCACGATGAACTCGATCAAGACTTCGCCGCCGCCGAGCACAGTGGACGGCGGCTCGGCCGGCAACTCGGCGCGCAGGAGCCGTGGGGGCGAAAACAGCTCTGACTGCGCCGACGCGAAAGGCGAGATGGCCAGCACAGCCGCGACAAGCGATACCTGCGCAAAAACCCCGTTCACCGCTCGCCTGCCAATCGAGCGCTACCGCTCGGTTTCCGAGAGTCTGGGGTTGCCAACCGCGGGTGTCCATGCGGGCGGGTCGCTTGCCGGGAAAGATGCTTCCGCGGCCTGATTGATTTCGTCGGGCTTCCTCGATCGCATCGTCATCGAGGGCATGCGACGCTTCAGAGCCGAGAGCTGCGCTTTGTATGCCTTGCCGACAAGGACGCTTCCGGCGGCCATCAGGAGAAATCCGCCCATGGCCATTGCACGTGCGCGCGAATGCTCGGAATCCTGACGATCCCACACGTTTTTGGGCGCACGGTGCATGGTGAGGTTGCGCGGTTCATTTGCCATGTGGGTGCTGGAAAGCAAAGCTCAGGCCAAGGCGCCTCCTCAGGACAATTTCCCAAGATGGGAAATCGTCTGCGGCTCAGCGCCTCCCGGGTGTTGGAATTAGTCATTTTCTTCGTATTCCGGTCCGGCACGCGGCTTGCCCCCGCAACAGTGCCTCGGCACTGAGAGGCCAGGAAGGATCTTTCTACGCCCGTGATTGGTCTCCTGATTGCCGCACTCGGTGGAACTGCCGTGGGGCTCGAGCGTCAATGGTCTGGTCACGCCGAGGGACCGGGCGCTCGGTTCGGCGGCATTCGCACGTTCACCATGCTCGGCGCGCTCGCGGGACTCAGCGGCTGGTTGTGGGCGACCGGGTTTGCTGCGTATGCCGCGATTCTGCTCTCGGGTGCGGTGCTCATCGTCGTTGCCGCCTACGCCGCTGCCTCGCGCACCGATGTCGATGCCACAACCGAAGTCGCCGCGCTCGTTGTGATGGCTGCGGGCGTGCTCGCCGGACTCGGGTCGTTTCAGCTCGCCAGCGCGATCATCGCTCTTCAAAGCCTGATCCTCGTCGAAAAATCCCGCCTGCACGCATTCGTGCGACGGATCGACGATGTGGAGATGCGCGGTGCAGTGCACTTTGCGGTGCTCGCGCTCGTCGTGCTGCCGTTGTTGCCCGAGGGTCCGTACGGTCCGTTCGGAGGCGTTCGCCCACGCGAGCTGTGGGCGATAGTGCTGTTCTTCTCCGGGCTGAGCTTCGTCGGTTACGTCGCCCGGCGGCTTGTCACACCCGAACGCGGGTATCTCGCGACGGGATTGCTGGGCGGGCTTCTATCCTCGACCAACGTCACGTGGAGCTTCGCGCGAACGAGCCGGTTGGATCCCTCGGTTGCCGAAGGGCTGGCAGGAGGCGCGATCGCAGCGAATGCCGTCTTGTTCCCGCGGGTAATCATTGCGGCCACGGTTCTCTATCCGCCGCTGGCGATTCCTCTCCTTTCATATCTGGCAGCGCCTGGGGTTGTCGCAGCCGCTCTTGCCGCGCTTGTCGCGCGACGCCATCACGATGGCGACGCCCGGCCCGCCGAACGTCGCAACCCGCTCCAACTGCGGGACGCGCTGCAGATGGCCGTGCTCTTCCAGGCTGTACTCATGATGGTTCACCTGGCACGCCAATCATGGGGAGAATCGGGCCTGCTCACCTCGGCCGCCGTGCTCGGCCTCACCGATGTCGATGCGCTCACGATGTCCATGTCACGCGGCATTTCCGGCACCGTACCGGTTGAGATGGCCGCTGTGGCCATCGCCGTGGGCATACTCTCCAATACTCTTCTCAAAGTCGCCGTGTCGGTGGTGTTTGGCAGTGGGCAATTCAGCATCAGGACCGGCGGCGCCCTCACGATTGTGGCTGCCGTGCTGGGTGCGATCCTCATGATGCGTGCCTAGTGCCACTGGTGGACCTGGGAATATTCCCCGCAGTGGGAATTCCTCGCGTCGGCAGACCAGCCGCACAGGCAAGAACCGCTGTTTTTCCTAGTATTTTTGAACGGCACGCCGATTGCCCCTGTCAAGGACTGAGACAGGATTCTCAGGCGGCGCGTTCCGCTGACGGAGCTACCACTATGTTCGATCTAACTGCGGGAACCATCGACCGTCCTTTCCGCGACAAGCACGCGTCGGCCACGGCATTTTCGGTCCTCACGCATGCGGTCGTGCTCGGCAGCATTGCATGGGTCGTCTTCTTTTCTATCAGCGAGACAGTGCCCGAGGTGCCAGCGATGATGGCCTTCGTGGCTGAAGCACCGGTTCCGTCGCCTCCTCCTCCGCCCCCGCCGCCGCCTCCTGCCGCTAAGGCAGCGAGGCCAGCGCAACCGTCGAAGCCGGCTCCCGCAACCGGGCCAACATTCGTGGCGCCCGCAGAGGTCCCTGTCGGGATCCAACCGGAGACCGGGATTGACATGTTCGACGACGAGGGCGGAGTGCCAGGAGGCGTGGAAGGCGGAATCCCAGGCGGCGTGCTCGGTGGAGTCCTCGGCGGAATGGTTTCGGAGGCCCCGCCGCCACCACCTCCTCCACCGGCAACCCCGAAGCGTGTTGGCGGCGACATACAGGCGCCGGCACTCGTCCGTCGCGTCGAGCCCGAGTACCCACCCGTTGCGGTTGCGGGCAAGATCACCGGAACGGTCATTCTCGAAGCCACAGTAGACGAGGCGGGTGCGGTCACCGACGTCAAGGTGCTGCGTTCGATCCTCTTGCTCGATCAGGCCGCCGTGAAGGCGGTGAAGCAATGGCGATATCAGCCCCTCGTGCTCAACGGGCAGGCGGTGCCATTTATTCTCGTCGTGACGCTCACGTTCAACCTTCGCTGACTGACGCGACTCAACGCGCTGCTGGCCGCGATCATCGTCGCGCTTTCGGCGCTCGGACGACTGTGGCGTGCTGGTCTGGAGGCGTCATCCTCTGGAAACAGGCGTTCAGCGCCGCATATCCCGTGGCAATTGGGAAAGTTTCCGCACTGGAACGCACGGCGTCACGACAAAGCCCTAGAAACAGGCCTATTTCACCAGCCGTCAGGCTGGTCCCGACCTTGCTGTTGCTTCCTTCGCGGAGGCTGCAGATGTCCCGATGGCCCACCCTTCTCGCTCTGTTCGCCACCAACACTTTTGTGTGGCTGTCGCTCTCGGCGACGCCGTCGGCGACATCGCCGACAATGCTGGAAGAAGAGCTTCTGCGCAGCGCAACGCTCGTTTTTCAGCGCGCCGTTGATGAGAGGGCGGCAGCCATTCCTGCATCCGTGTTGTTCCGGGCGCAGGGTATTGCTGTATTTCCCCAATCGGTGAAAGATGGCGTCGGCTACTCGGGTCAGGGTGTCTTCAGCGCGAGGGGGGCGAATCCGTCCGTCTGGACGCCTCCTGCCATCGTCGCACTGACAGGAGCGATTCCGCTCGAACTCGAGAGCCTTACGGTCGACTTCATCCTCATCGCGCAGACACCGAGAGGGCTCGACTATCTCATGCAGGAAGGATTCGCGAATCCCGTGCCTTTCCCGATGGTTCCGGGAGCGCTCGGCCATGAATCGCATGTCCGGATCGACGCCGACCTCGTGGCCTACATGCAGTTGGGCGACTACTTCGGCGGAGTGACGATTAGCGACTGGACCATCAGTGAATCGCGTGCGGCCAATGCCCGGCTGTACGGAAGACCGTACTCGACAGCAGATTTCGTGCGCGGCGCGGGGTTCTTCCATCTCCCACCCGCAGCCCGAGCGTGGCGCGGCACGATCACCGCGTACTTCCGAGAGATGAGCTAACCATGACCTTCCTTCGACGTGTCACCGGCGCCGCGCTCCTGAACGCACAAGCGTACGAAGACGTTGAGGGCGATCGGTCGGCGACGATGCAGGCAATGGCCGTGGTGCTGCTGTCCAGCCTTGCGGCGGGCGTGGGAGCGCTCGGCCCTCTGGACAACGCACGCCCTGCGGCCCTTGCCGGCATCAGCCTGATTGCGTTCGCGCTGTGGGTCGTGTGGGCCGTGCTGACCTTGCAGATCGGCACGCGCATCATGCCGGCCCAGCGAACGCAGGCGGATGTCGGACAACTGCTCCGCGTCACTGGCTTCGCGTCGGCACCCGGTCTCCTGCGCGTTGCTGGCGTCATTCCCGGCGCGACCGGCCCCGTCTTCGTGGTAACGACCGCGTGGATGCTGATGGCGATGATTGTGGCCGTCCGGCAGGCACTTGATTTCACGAGCACCGCGAGGGCGTTCGCCGTGTGCGCGCTCGGCCTGGCACTCTCGCTGGGTTTCGCGTTCGTGATTGGGCTCTTCTTCTCGCCGGCCTTACATTGATCAATCTAAAGATCTCTCGATCTACCTGATCTCGAGATCTCTGGATCTAACCTTATCTCGCGGGGAAAAGCTCGCGTTGTTCGAAAAAAGCCCCACTCGGTGCGGTCTGCCACGCTGATTCCGCCAGATTTGCCGTACAGGACGCTGGCCCCGCGATTGCTGTATCTTCATCAGGCATGCCACTGACAACCAAGCTCTTCCGCACAATTCTCTGTCCGGTCGATTTCTCCGAGCATTCACGCCAGGCGCTGGCATATGCCTCGGTGCTGGCAGCCCGAAACAAGGGGCGGCTGGTCGTCATCTTCGTCGAGGATCCACTGCTGGCGGCAGCCGCCGTTGTCGCCTACGACGAGAAGATGCTCATCGAAAAGGGGCGCAAGGAGCTCCGCCGATTCGTCGAGCGGACCATTGGGCCGTCGGGGCTGACGCTGTCGTCGGTCACCCTGGACGTCGCCATCGGAAAGCCTCACGAGATCATCGAGTGGACAGCCGCCGAGCTCGAATGCGATCTCATCGTCATGGGCGCACACGGCGCGACCGGCGCCAACAGGATGATGCTCGGTTCGACGACCCACCGCATCCTGCGCCACTCGCCTCTTCCTGTGCTTGCGACGCCGCCGGTGAGGGGGCGCTGGACGCGCCCGCCGAAAGACTGGCCCGGCAAGATCGCCATCGCGCCAATCGATTTCGGCCCGCGCGATCGCGCCGACGCACTCGCCGCTGCCGTTGCGGCAAAGGAGCTCGGCACGCAGCTCGAGCTGGTGCACGTCGTCGAGCCGATTGCCGATGTCCCGTGGCTGGAGCTCGACGAAGCGAGGCGCAACCGGCAGCTCGAGCGTCGCGCCGCGGCGCGGCTGACGCGGCTGCAGGACGATCTGCGTTGGGCAGTTACGGGTGTCCGGGTCGAGACCGGCAAACCGGCTGATGAGATCGCCTCTATCGCCGGCAGCAGCAACGTGGGCCTCGTCGTATTGACCCGGCGAAAGGGTCAGGGGCTGTTCGGCCCGCGCCAAGGGTCAATCAGCTATCAGGTCCTGTGCAAGTCGAACACGCCGGTGCTGGCGCTGCCCAGCGGCAACAAATGGATGCGGCAAGTCGTACGGAGGGTGCGATGAGAACGAGCATTCGGTGGGCGGTCGCATTAAGTCTTGCCGGAATGATGAGCGTCTTCACGTCTGCGGATCAGGCGCCGCCGCTCAACAAGGTGATGCGTGCCAAGCTCGGTCATTCTCAGGCCATCCTTTCGGCCGTCATCACGAGCGACTGGGCGTCGCTCGATCGCGAGAGCCGCGCTCTGGCGCTGGCCGTCCGCGATCCGGCCTGGACTGGGGCGCTGACCGAGCCCGAGTACATCCGCCAGAGCGACGCATTCACCCGGGCGCTTCAGGATCTCATCGAGGCGTCGGCACGTCGCGATCTGGAGGCGGCAGGAAACGCGCAGATCATGCTGACCGCCAGCTGTGTGCGCTGTCACGTCCAGATGACCCGCCGCCGCATCGCCAAGTAGGAGGTCTCATGGCCCCGGAGCGCACGGCACTGCTCGACCGGCTCGAAGCGCTTGAGCACGACCTCGAGCGCGACTTCCGACGTGCGCAACGGCGTCTCAAGCAGAGCATCCCCTCGTATATCCGCGAGAGCAGACCGCTGAATCTCCTGGCTGCTCCGGTGATCTACTCGATGATCATCCCGATCCTCATCCTGGACGCCTGGATCTCGGTGTATCAGTGGATCTGTTTTCCGTTGTTCGGTGTCGCCGCAGTAAAGCGCCGCGACTACATTGTCATCGACCGGCACCGGCTTCCCTACCTCAACGGCATCGAAAAGCTCAATTGCGTCTATTGCGGGTATGCCAATGGTGTGTTCGCCTACGTGCGCGAGATCACCGCACGCACCGAACAGTACTGGTGCCCCATTCGGCATGATCGAGAGCCGCGCGCTCCACACGGCCGCTATCCCGACTTCGTAAAGTATCGGGACGCAGCGGCCTACCGGCGCCGTTTGCCCGAGCTGCGCCGCGCGCTGAAGAGAAAGCGGTGACGCACTATTTCTGCATTGTCTCGATGTAAGAGACGAGACTGTTGATGCGCGCGTTTACGCGGGCGTCAGAAGGATCGAGCGCAAGGAATATCGGTCCCCACACCGGCATTTCATCGGTGCCATGCGTCGGGGTCGAGGGGCCGCGGATGATCATCTCGACTTCGCGGCGAGGGAAGGCACCGTTCTGGCGCCTGCTGAGCTGAGTAAGGTCGGGCGGCACGTTCTTCAGCGAGGCTGCCACGGGGCCGCCGCCTTTCCCATCGCGGCCGTGACACGTCGCGCAGTAGAAGCGGTACAGGTCGGGGCCGTACATCGACTCGATGGCCAGCGGGGGAAGGCGCGGGCCGGTGGTCTGCCCTGCAGCGATTGCAGCCATCGCAGCTACGGCCGCGACGAAGACACCGACACACACAATCCGCACGTTCGTTCGCACGTCAACACCTGCCATCAAGAGCCGAGGTCGGCCCTCACATACATGTCGTTTGGCGTTCGCCGGAGGAAATTCGCCTGCTCGAGGGCGCGAAGTATCACGTCGGCGCTGAACGGGTCGATGTTCCAGAGGCGTTCGGCCTGCCGCTTCGACAGTTGAAGCCCCGGCATCTCTGCATACTCGGACTGGACGAGCCTGATCCACTCACTGAAATTATTGTCCCTTATCATGGATACAGCACCTCTGTCGCTGCAAGGGCAACCATCGTGCCACGCATTCGCATCGGCAAATCCGGCGTTTCTGCACACGCTACGCCATTCGGCGTGGGGACTATTCCGCACCCGCGTGAGAAAAACCCAATCGGCGCCGGAGGCACTCGTCGAACCAGCCTCCAGCCAGACGCGCGACCACATCGAGCGTCCCCGGT
>Ga0105106_10003357_pt1 | contig 11448 bp, 8 predicted proteins | sample PPLLaktember2015_5_FD_79109 | JGI IMG/M metagenome (GOLD analysis project Ga0105106, IMG submission 79109) | Freshwater sediment microbial communities from Prairie Pothole Lake near Jamestown, North Dakota, USA - PPLs Lake P8 Core (1) Depth... | ecosystem: Environmental > Aquatic > Freshwater >... | reverse complement strand
GAGGAGGTTCCAACGGAGGACTACTGGTAGGAGCTGTAATGACACAAAGACCTGACCTGATGAAAGTTGCTATTCCAATGGTTGGAGTTATGGATATGCTCAGATATCATAAATTCACTGCCGGCGCAGGCTGGGCATACGATTACGGGACAGCCGATGAGAGTAAGGAAATGTTCAATTATCTCCTGAAATATTCACCGGTTCAAAATGTGAAAGAAGGAGTGGTTTATCCGTCAACCCTTATTACAACGAGCGATCATGATGACCGTGTTGTCCCGGCACATTCATTTAAATTTGCAGCCCAAATGCAGGCAAAACAATCGGGTAATAATCCTGTACTGATAAGAATTGAAACAAAAGCAGGCCATGGTGCAGGGATATCTGTCAGCAAATCAATCGGACTTTATACTGATATCTTTAGTTTTACACTCTGGAACATGGGTTTAAAGGAAATAAAATAGGAGCTTAAACATGATAAAGAAAGTTATTCATTGCGGTATTGCCGGCTCGGGTTTTGCAGCAAGATTTCATTATGATGCCCTTCTCAGGGTCTTTGGCGTAAAGGTGGAAATTTCAGGCGCCTACTCCCCTGCCAGGGAAAAACTTGAACAATTTACCGGACCACGTAATATAAAGGGCTATAAGAGTATTGATGAATTGATTGAAAACGTTGATGTTGTACATGTCTGCACACCTCCCTCGTCACATGAGCCGATAGTGACAGCTGCCCTCGAAAAGAATAAACACGTAGTTGTTGAAAAGCCCTTTACGGGCTATTTCGGTGATGGAAGCGCTGAATTTAACGGTGATAAATTCTCCCGTGAGGAAGGTCTGATCCAGGCACTTGCCAGTATAAAAAGAATGACTGAAGCAGAAAAGAAGAGCAAAGGGAAAATAATGTATGCCGAAAACTGGATCTATGCTCCATCAGTAATGAAGGAGAGCGATATGCTGAGGAAAACAAAGGCACAGATCACCTGGATGCATGGGGAAGAGTCCCATTCCGGTTCACATTCAATGACTTACGGACAATGGAAATTCTCCGGTGGCGGATCCATGTTAGGAAAAGGTTGTCATCCGCTGGCTGCAGCCCTGTACTTCAAACAGGTGGAAGGAAAATCGCGTTCGGGAAAACCTGTCAGACCCTCATCCATTACCGCACGGACACACGCCATAACAAGAATGCCGGGTTATATCGATGAAGGACATCTGAGAACGACATATAAGGATATCGAAGATTTTGCATTGATGCACGTAGTATTTGAAGACGGAACCTTTGCGGATATTTTTGCCAGCGAACTCGTACTTGGCGGAGTGCACAACTGGATAGAAGTGAATACCAACAATCACCGTACAATCTGCAATATTAATCCTAACAATGCAATGCAGACATATACTCCGGACGAGAAGCATTTCAAGGATGTGTATATTGTAGAAAAGACAGAAACCAGGCAGGGATGGTCCTTCGTATCACCCGATGAGGGATGGTTTACCGGCTACCAGCATGAGATGGAGGCATTCTACCGGTCAGCGGCCTTCGGGGATCCAATCGAAAGCGACAGCATCCTGGCTGCCGATGTGATCGCAACCATTTATGCCGGTTACCTGTCCGCTGAGAAGAAAGGAACGGAAGTACAGGTTACCTTACTTTAAATTCCCTGACCGGGATCTCACCAAAAACGACATCAAGAACAGGTTTATCGTTTTTCAGCGAGATATTACCGAAGCCGGTGGCAGTCGATATGAATGATGTGAAATCACCGATCCTCGAGTCAATATGCATTGTTTGAGTTAGTGCATCATACCTGGTACCGGTAAGTCCCTGTAACATTGCATAGCTCGACATTGCCCTGGCATACCAGTGACCGCATTCATACTCGTTGAACGGATTCCTGAGTCTCCCGTTATATCTTTCGCGGCAGGTACGGACTATCTCGAGTCCTTTTTCAACCTCCCCCATCATCATCAGGTGAGTTGCCACCTGGTATTCAAAACCGGTCCATACCTCATCACAGTACACAAACGGCAATGAAAGCTTACCGCCGTTCGGCCATGTACAGAGCAGTAATCCGCCCTCATTTCCAAGTGCATACGATGGCCGTTGCGGATTGGAATGATCAGTGAGATCTTTCCTGAAATTATATTTAAAGACCGAATTGAGATGACTTCTTACTTTTACAGAATCCACAACATTGTCAAGACCGCAAACTTTACCGATCCAGGCGCCAAGGATACCATCCGAGAGGCAACCGTTACCATACTGATATTTAGGTCCCTCCTTTTTGAGCAGTTCCCTGGCTTCATCAGAATACTCCGATGACCACGAGCCTTCTGAAGCTTTTACGGGATCAGGTGAATTCAAGCCTTCCCATCTGATCTTCTGGTAAAAATATTCACCATTGAAAAGTTCAGATTCAATAGCCTGTTTCCCTTTCTTATATAGCGTTTCATATTTTGAAATATCCTGCCCGAGATGAGTGCCCATTTCGCAGAAAGCCTTCAGAGCGCCCAGATAAAAGCTTGTGCACATCCCGTCGGGTCCCCAGAATTCAATGTCGTAAGTATTATGGTGTGGTTCCTCAAGCGTACCAGTTGATCGTGGGTCCCATGTTTTAATGCAATAATCCATGCTTTCTGTCACTTTGGGGAACAGTTTCTTCAGCCATTCGGTGTCGCCGCTGATATGCCAGTCGCGGTAGACTTTCATGATACCGCCCAGCTGACCGTCGGATGCGGCATAAAAAGTAGTGGCAACCGGCCTGATGGGTAATGCAGACCTGAATGTCTGATGCCCCTCATTATCCTGACTGGGGAAGAATTCCGTTTCGCGAAAGGTCCTTTCAAGTTTCGGGAAAAGATGCGGTATGGCCTGTGCATAGTTCCAGACATGAGTACAGGAACCGGCACAGCACCCCGAATTATCGCTGCATCCCTCCCAGCTCCATAGCTTACCGTCACGCTGCCGTAAAACTGTTGGTGATTTCAGAATTGTAAGGTTGGCGGCTATCGCTTCAATAACTTCGGGTGGAAGGGTGCTGTTATAAAATGATTCGCTGAAAAGTTCGGATTTGCCTGCCAAATCTGTGTAATTCGTTTTCCAATAGTCAGCCACCTCGTTTATTGATGAAAACTTCGAGGAGTACCACGGCTTATAGAATGGATCTTTACAAACACAATCGGCAGCCTCACATTCTTCATTGTCGGGCTCTTTTGAATCCTGTCCGTATTTCATATTGGTGTCGGGAACATACCAAACCAGGTTTAATCTGATAGTTTTCGTGTCGCCAGGACTCAGTTCGAACGGTACAAAAAGTGAAGCTCCTGGTGCTTCTGTGTCGACTGGTAATGTGTTACGGACCTCTCCCTTCAATATTGTGTTCCAGGCAATTGTAAGCGGATCCCACCATCCGCCCCTGAACCAGCAGTGATCAACAACAGTCCCGGATTCACTGGTGAAAATTGCAAAATCTCCTTTTCTTTCAGGATTCTCCTTTGTGCCTTCTTCGGAAAGGACAAATCCTCCTGTGATTGATTTTACTCTCGCTTTTCCTCCGGATTGCCTCATGAAGTTCTTTGAATTATATGAAAACACAGCTTCAATCTTCGCGTTACCGGTGTTGGTGAAAGTGTACTCAAGGGCGCCCGCCGGAAGACTCGAATTATCAGCATCAGTCGGGATGAACGGACTCCAGCCTTTTATATTTACTTCAAGAGGCAGATCATCATCTTTAAGTTCGATCAGGGCAAAGGGAAATCTTGCCTGGAATTTTGAGTTTTCAAAACGCGGCAATCCCCAGCTTGCCCCTGATGATCCGTTACCTGAACCCGGTTGGCCGAAATGCTTCCATTCCGGCACCTGCCCTTCAAGCACTTTAGTTCCGTTTTCAATGCCCTTCACCGATATTGCGGCGAACATGCACGGTTCATTGAATAATTCGGGCCGGTTCCGGACCGACATATGCGATATGGCACCAGTTCCCTCAAGGCAGAACATTCCTGCACCGATCCCCCCTACCGGAAAGGCAATCCTGTTAAGATATTCGCCTGAATAACTTTCATTATACCTGTGCACATCATTGTCAACTCTTTTTTTCTCTGAGCAAGAACAGAGTAAAAGATTCACGATAATAAAAAACAAGGACAGATTTAAATACTTCTTCATCATCTGACAAATAATTTATCTGATATAATAACACCTTAAAGCCTTAAAGCCTTAATGCCCTAACGCCTCAATGTTTTTTGGGTTTCCCCTAACTCTCCAGAATCAGCTTCAACCTGTCACATAAATCCTTCAATCCTTCAGGGGTGTTGCCTCCCGGTTGTTCGATAGTTGCCCAGTCATTGTAGTTTATGCCATCCAATGCCGACATCACTGCGGACCAGTTGACATCCCCTTCACGAAGGTTCACCTTAAAGCCGGCCGATTTACCCTGGGTATCTGCTATTTTCTTACTGTATTCCTTGATATGTACTTTTGCAATCCGGGAACCGAGTATCTTGATCCATTGCTCAGGCCATCCGAAGAACAGGACATTCCCGCAGTCAAAATAGAACTTTACGGCAGAGCTTTGAAACTGATCCACATATTGTGCGGCCTCCATGGGACTTAACAGAAAGTTGTTCCAGACATTTTCAATCCCTATTTTCACATTCAGCTTTTCTGCAAGAGGGATCACTTTCTTTATCTCCTCAACAGAGCGGTTCCAGCAATCGTCATAGCTTACTGTATCGCTGACACGTCCGGGGACAAGCAAAATAGTATCAGAACCATAGGCTTTGGCATCTTCAATTGTCACTTTTAAGCCGGCCAGTCCTTCTTCCCTTACTTTTGGGTCGGGATGAGACAGCGGCAGCTTCCCGTGCAGCGAACCGCAAACACTGGGGATGGGTAATTTGGTGATATCCCTTGCCTTAAGCACTTCATTCCTGTCGAGATGGCTCATAACTTCCACTCCGTCAAAACCGGCCAGTTTTGCTGCCTGGAATTTTTCAAGGATTGATGTCCCGTAGCCAATGTTTCCCCACATGATTCCTTTTCTTATTTTACGTTTCGGGGGGTTAAGGGTATCAGCAAATCCCGGGAATGATGCAAACGAAGCCATGGCCGATGCCATGGCACTCTTTTTTGTAAATTGACGTCTGTTCATAATGGTTATAATTTATTAAGTTACTTTCGGTTCTGCACCAATGACCGGCACAACTTCGGGTATTCCGGGAACCGGACCGAATTCATAGGTCGCAGGCCCGAGACGTAGATCCGAGTTCAACACTTCTTCCCAGGTAACATCCTTGCCGGTATAGGCCGAAATTCTTCCCATAACTGTGACAAGAGTTGAATTTACCTGTGCTTCGGCATCATTTACAGTATTGCCGGTGCGTATTCCGGTAACAAGATTAATATGCTCCTGAACAAACGGATCCTTAACTGCCCAGGTCTGATCAGGATCATCCTTTTCAGGTTTAGGATATTTCCATATCTCCTCACCTTTTAAGTTAAACAGCACACCTTTGCCGGCATCAGCAAAACCTTCCGTGCCCACAATGAGCACTTTGGTCAGGTTGGAACAACCGGTTATCTGTCGCGCTGCACAATGGGTTTGCATCCCGTTTTCATAAAGATATTCAATGCTGAAAAAATCATACTGGTCTCCGGTGACTCTTCTCTGACGTCCACCCCAGGCAATTGCTTTGACAGGGTTTTGCCCCAGGTACCAGTTCATTACATCGACCTGATGTATGAACTGCTCAACCAGATGATCACCTGACAGCCAGCAGAAATTTCCCCAGTTACGCAGCATGTACTCCATATCTGTCCATTCTGGTTTTCTTGAATTCACCCAGAGAGAACCACCGTTGCGGATGGCATGAGCGCTAACTATTTCGCCTATTTCACCATTCATAACCCTGCGCCTGGTTTCCATATAATCTTTTGATACTCTGTATATTGTACCACTAATCATGCATAAACCTTTTTGTTTAGCCTTTTCAACAGAGACCAGTACCGACCGCGCCCCAACAGGATCAACAGCACATGGTTTTTCAAGAAATATGTGTTTGCCTGCATTTACTGCGGCTTCGATATGCATCGGCCGAAAATGCGGCGGCGTGCAGAGCAGAACAAGATCCACCCCTGAATCTATAACTTTCTGATAGCTGTCGAAACCGATGAAGCAGTTTTCATCAGCGATCTCAACGTTGCGCTGTTTTTTCAGGTTTTCCCTGCAGAGATCAAGCTTATCGCGGAATATATCTCCAAGGGCCGTTATCTGAAGATTGGGGCCCGCATCCAGAAAGTTAACAGCAGCACCGGTGCCTCTGCCGCCGCAACCAATAAGTCCGGCTTTCAGTACTTTCCCATCCTTGGCAACAGGAAGGAGTTCCGGTAATTTCTCCTCCTCTTTTCCTTTGCAGGAAGTCACAATTCCAATGGAAGTTAATGCTGCTGCAGCAATAGCCGCATCAGAGATAAACTTTCGACGACCCACAGTTTTGCCTGTGGCAGAATTTTCGGTGTTTTTCATATAGATCTAAAATAAATTGAAGTGAATAATGAATTTCGTTAATATATTAATAGACTTCCAGTTCGCGCCAGGCTGGCAGAACAGGGAATTTACCATGCGGCTCAGACTGGTACCAGAAGCAAACGGAAGATATATCGGACTTTTGTGCAAGATATCTTCCTCCCTGCCTCCAGCCAAGATCCTGGATTGTGACCTTAAGGTCCTTTTCGAACCTCACCGGGTCCATTACATGCCAGCGGTACAATCCAAATCGTTGCATTACATTATAATGGCCATCACCTCTGATCACCTGGTGTAACCCGGCATAAGGAGTGCAAAACTCCGTATAATTAACTTCCTCAACGCCTGCAGCATTCTTTTTCCTTGTGTCAAAATCATATGATCCGCAGAAATAATCTTCGGTTCCGGTTCCGCATATTGTTGGAAACTTAGTATCGCCGTCCATAAAGAATTTAATTTCACCTTCACCCCACCAGCCGTTGTTAAAAACGCCCCAGGCCATATAAACTCCAACATAGTGACCTTTACCTTTGATACCATCCACTATTGTATAATTTGATGTGACGTTCGGATTTAACCTGCGGAACTGTGCATGGAAATAAGCTGCATCCGAAGGAACATCGGTAAGTGTGTAGTCGATCTGATAGTAGAGAGTCATCTGGTCGGCATCGCTGATATTCTCCATTGTTATCCTGCATTTCTTCCTGAATGGCATTGCCCAGTAGCAATTGAATGCACTGCCCGGATTAACGCAGATGGCCAGAGAGGAAAGTGAAGCATAGGTGCCCCAGCCCATTGCGAAGAAATCGCCTACCGGACACTCGACAGATGGTTCAGTTTCATTATCCCAGTAAATTCTTAATATTGAATATCTCCATTTTCCTGTCGGAGTCATCCATATATGCTGTATCGCACCCGGTCCGTCAATTTCAGCCATGGTGAATGTTTCACCCGGTTTAATCCTGACATAGGGATTTACCTTCCACCCCTGTCCCAGGTCACGTGCAGCGTTGAAAGCATTTGCAACATTAGGTTTATCCTTGTCGGCAGGATCTGCCATTCCTGCTTTTCCTTTTTCACCGGTAAAGTTTTCAGGACTTATTGAACGCGTTTTGGCATCAGACAGCCTGTAAAGGTTACCCATGTTCATTTCGAGTCCGTTAAATTTATTCTGAGGGAACAGAGCGACTGGCAGGAAACAGAATAAGATTATGAAGGTCAGATTCTTTTTCATATTATTAATTTATTAGGTTGAGTTTGTTTAATCTCCTAAATTAATAATTAGAGTGGAATTGACAGATAAAATCAGGAGGAATCTGAAAAAAAAAGGGGCGTTGTTTCCAGCGCCCCTGTAACCTCCATCAGAAATGTGATCAGTTAATCAGAATATGTATCTGATTGAAAAAGCACCTCCCAGAGGCCAAAATTCCGAATATCCTATTATATTAAATGCCGGTTTCCAATCTATACTGATATTTATGGGAGCTTCCGAAATGTTGTATTCAAGTCCTAATATACCGTCAAGGCCTACAATTGTATAGTTTTTGCCTGCAATTCTATCATTCAGGTGACTGCCGTCCCAAAAACCAATATGACCTCCCAAACCGTAGTACCAGTTGAGCCTGTTAACATCAAATGCCCTATTGTGTACTTCATATAAAACAGTAATATCCGTACCGTACCATCTTGTAAGAAGCCCTTCCAGTGCAGATTTACTTCCGATAAAATGTTTGATGGTCAACCCATAGTAAGGACCAGCCCTTAATCCAATTCCTGTATTATAGTCATAAGCTTTTGCCATGGTTGTAATACATAACGCCATAAATAAGGTGATAACCAGTTTCTTCATCGATATTTGTTTTACAGATTAGGGTGATAAATTTAACAATGTTTTTAATAATATGTTCAATTCCTGCGGAAAAAACCGACCCGACCAATCCAATATGCAATGAGCAATGCAAGAATATCCATTAGTCATTTCTGTTCACTGAACCTCCAATTAAAATAATAATTTACAAAAAATAATTAATTTTAGAATGGTCCAGGGAAGATCGTTTTTAATACCAAATCCAGAACCTGATGAATTCAAAAGAACGGATAAAGAATATACTTCAGCGCAAACCGGTTGACAGGATCCCGGTGGATATATGGCATACGCCAGAGGTGGAAGAGGCATTAAAACGCCATACACAGACAAAGGACAATTCTGAGATGTGGAAGAAGCTTGGTGTCGACAAAATTGTGTGGGATTTTATGGATTATAAGACGCCGGAAGGCGGCAGTGCAGGTTCACAAGTCGGAGCAAACGCAGCGGGAAGCCGTACAATGTGGGGAGTACCGCTCACGGATGTGACAGCCGGAGAAGCTCATTACCAGGAATTCAGAGAACCACCTATGCGGGGATATACAACTCCGGAGGAAGCAGAAAACTATCCGTTCTGGCCTGATCCCGACCTGTTCGATTATGAATCAGCCGTAACCCTCGCAAAAAGGGCATCCGATGATTTTGCAGTCATTGGCCCATGGATTTCATTCTTCGAAATTTACTGTCAGCTCAGGGGCATTGAACAGGGACTGATGGATGTGCTTGCATATCCGGATCTTGTCACTGCTGCTCTCGACAGAATAGAAGCTATCCAGACCGGGATGCTTAAAAGGTTCCTTGGTGAAGCTGCTGAGTATCTGGACCTTGTATTTATAAGCGATGATATCGGCGGGCAGAACAACCTGCTCATATCACCGGAAAGCTGGGAATACTTCCTGAAACCAAGAATGGTAAGATGGTGCAATCTGATCCATTCCTATGGAGTCAGGGTCTTCTATCATACCGACGGAGCCTCAGAAAAACTTATCGGTTCGCTAATTGAATGTGGTATTGACGTTCTGAATCCGATCCAGCATGTATGTCCGGGAATGGAAATGGCAGGCCTGAAGGAGAAGTACGGGAAAAAGGTTATTTTTCACGGAGGTGTTGATAACCAGTATGCCCTGCCCCGCGGTACCCCGGAAGATGTCCGGAAAGAGACTCTGAACTGTCTTGAAACACTTGGCAAAGGACGGGAAGGGTTTATCTGCTGCTCATGCCATAATATTCAGGCAGGAACTCGTGTTGAAAATATTCTTGCAATGATTGAAACAGTCAGGAACTGGTAACTCACAAAAAATAGGTTGCCGGCTTGAACAGATCATCATAAAGACCGTTCCTTTTGCTCGAAAAATATACCTCCGGATTCAGACTCGAATTAAGAATATATTCATCAGCGGTTTCCCCTTTATAACATTTAACCGTAATATTCAACAGATTATTACCTTCAATAACCATTTGGTAATCAGGTGATTTTGCTGGTTTGTACCTGTCCTTGAAATCCTGACCTTCCAGCATGCTGAATGAATTGAGGAATCCTGCGGCTTTTGCCGAATCGGCCGGCTGACTGCCGGCGAACCATATGGAATCTTTCATTGTAAGCACATAGCTGCTGTCGGCAGGCATTGTAAAGGTTATTTTTTTTATGTCTTCTTTTTTGCACCTGAGGAATGATTTATCTCTCCAGTCATTGAATCCACCGCTGAATGTGAATGCCAGAAATCCATCTACTGCATAAATTTGTTTTTCCCCCGAAAGCCTGACAAAAGTTGTTCCCTCAATGTTGTTCCCTCCGTACTGAGCATAGGGATTGCTTACCTGTTTATAGCTGAATTTCCCGATCATTAATTCTGCAAGATCTTTCCCCTTCTTATTAATGAATTTCACCCGTGTAGCCAGACTGTCAGTGAGTTCGTATTCCTTAAATCCGGATTCTCCCACAGCGGCAAGGCTTTGAGGCTTAAGTGACAGGATTTCGGTTAAAATTGTTCCGGGAGCACCCTTTTGAGGTGCAGATATGATGTCGTCCTGTTTCACCGTCCATTTATTATTATCCTTTATGAATTCGAACGGTTTCCCGGCAGCAATCTTAGGGGTGATAATTATTTTCCCGACACCCGCAGTATCAAATTCGACAAGAGAGTTTTTCAATGTTGATCTCTCTTTTGGAATTTTGACAATAATTGTCAAAAATAAAACAACTAACAACAGTGCCAGGATTATAAACAGCTTTTTATTATCAAATCTTTTACTCATAGCTGACCTCCAGTCTTTTAATTCGTTTATTGCGATTGATCTGCATTCTTATCAGCTCATATATAAATATAAGAATGATCGGCAGGAGGAAATTGAACCACTTCAGGAATGTCCTTTTTCCATCAGGCATCTCTTTAATTGGCCGTGACGTCACTTCTTTGGTACGCAGATCGATCAGTCCTGTTTCATCCGACAGCCAGTCGACAGAATTGACCATTAAGCTCACATTGTCCTGAGGAAGCTGACCGCCCCTCTGTGATCCGTTTACAGCAAAATCACCATCTGAGACCAGAACTATTTTCGAATCAGCATTGCCTGATAATCTGCCTTCAAGAACACCGGCAACTACAATCCCTTTCATCGGAAAATCATTCTCTGTCCATTCGCGCTGAACATCAAAATAGAGTGGTGCCCTGAGAGTCCCTGACTGATCTGAAGAATACGCAAGCGGAGTAAATTTCCGGGTGCTGTCGCCGGAATAAGTTATCGGGCTCGCAAACTGAAAGACTACCGACTCAAGTCCTCTTGTGACTGGATTGTCAGCAAATTTTGATATTATCGGAAAATAGGGGAATGATACCTGGGTGGTCATAATAAAGTTACTCTGCTGCTGCTGTACCGAAACTGCTCCACAACTTGCATCAACAACAAAATTATCCGAAACAGTCAGCCCTTTCTGCATCAGCCAATCTTCCAGCCCTGTGCTCAACGCACTGCCGGTTGCCGTTGAAAAGTCACCTTCCACCCGATTGAGTGCAATGAATATATTGCTGCCCCGGGACAGGAAGTTGTCAAGCTGTCCAAGCT
>Ga0105106_10003355_pt1 | contig 11449 bp, 14 predicted proteins | sample PPLLaktember2015_5_FD_79109 | JGI IMG/M metagenome (GOLD analysis project Ga0105106, IMG submission 79109) | Freshwater sediment microbial communities from Prairie Pothole Lake near Jamestown, North Dakota, USA - PPLs Lake P8 Core (1) Depth... | ecosystem: Environmental > Aquatic > Freshwater >... | reverse complement strand
GCGACAATGTGAACCTGGAAGTTGAACTGATCGTGCCGGTGGCACTGGAGCAAGGCTCCAAGTTCGCCATCCGCGAAGGCGGCCTGACCGTCGGCGCTGGCGTGATCACCAAGATTTTGGCATAACAAGGAGCGCGCTGCGTGAATTTGCCGCGGTGCGGAGAAGATCGCTATGGCATCCAAGAAAGATGTTCGCCCAGTCATTACGATGGCTTGCGCCGATTGTAAGGAACGTAATTACACTACCGAGAAGAATCGCCGTAATGACCAGGGCCGCTTAGAATTAAAAAAGTTCTGCCGGCGTTGCCGCAAGCATACAATGCATCGGGAGACAAAATAAATTCTATGTTCCAGGTCCCACGTTCGAGGCAGATCAGCTGCCCAGAACATGGAACGCGGTACCTGGGACGATGAAATAGGCCAGTAGCTCAATTTGGCAGAGCACCGCTCTCCAAAAGCGGGGGTTGTGGGTTCGATTCCTGCCTGGCCTGCCAAGCAACCAACGCCGTCCTCGAGGCGGCGTTTTAACCGTAACCGGAGGATAGATTCGTGCCCGACAACAAAAGCAATCGCCCGAATGTTTTCCAGAGGTTCTGGAATAAGATCAGGGAGTTCCTGCGTGAGACGATCGGTGAATTGCGCAAAGTGAACTGGCCAACCCGCCAGGAAGCTATTCGGATGACCCAGATCGTGATCGTAGTCATTTTTCTCATGGCCGCGATCCTCGGCGGGCTCGATTTCATCTTCGCCCGGTTTATTGCGCTGATCATTGCGTAACCGGATTTTGCTTGACTGGCAGGTACTTTCTGCTGGCTGAGGATGTGCATAATTATGGTAGACCAGGACGATCAGATCCCAACCCCCGAGAATGACCTTGAGCCGGAAGTGACCACCGGTCAGGGTGACTCTGACGCGGCTCCGGAGACCCTACCCGTACTGGGCATTCAGCCGGATGATGAACAGACCGAGGATGGGCGATCCTGGTATGTTGTCCATTGCTATTCAGGTTACGAGAACAAGGTGCGCCATAATCTGGAACAGCGCATCGAGACGATGGGTATGAAAGACAAGATCTTCGATGTGGTCGTCCCGACTGAGGAAGAGATCGAGGTCAAAGAAGGCAAGCGCCGCACCATCGAACGCCGGGTATTCCCTGGCTACATTCTTGTTAACATGACCCTGTCTGAGGAATCGTGGTATGTGGTCCGCAACACCCCCGGTGTGACCGGTTTCGTGGGAATGGGCACCGCGCCCACACCGCTCCGTCCGGAGGAAGTTGCCCAGATCATCAAGCGTATGGAAGCTGAGGCGCCGCGTATCAAAGTCACTTTCAAACAGGGCGAGCGGGTGCGCATTGTAGATGGGCCGTTCAACGATTTCCGCGGTACGGTATCTGAGCTCGATATGGAGCGCGCCAAGGTGCGCGTGATGGTCAACTTCTTCGGCCGCGAAACACCGGTCGAATTGGACTTTCTGCAAGTAGAAAAGGCATAAAGCAGGGCAAGAGCGGTTCTTGTTCTGCAATGTGGGAGGGCGCCCCTTTAATCGCCCGTTATCACCACAAAGGAGATAGATAACTGTGGCAAAGAAACTTAAAGCAATCGTACGTTTACAGATCCAGGCTGGGAAAGCCAATCCAGCACCCCCGATCGGTCCTGCGCTGGCAGGTCACGGCATCAACCTGATGGCTTTCTGCAAGGAATACAATGCCCGTACCTCCAATCGCATGGGTGAGATCCTCCCGGCTGAGATCAGCATCTTCAGTGATGGCTCGTTCACCTTCATATTAAAAACTCCGCCCGCCGCGGTTCTGTTAAGGAAAGCCGCGGGTGTTGAGAAGGGTTCGGCTGTGCCCAACCGTGAAAAGGTGGGTAAGGTAACCCGCCGGCAGGTGCGCGAGATCGCCGAGTTGAAAATGCCCGATTTGAATGCCATTGATTTGGAAGGCGCAATGCGCCAGATCGAGGGCACTGCCCGCAATATGGGCATCACCATTGTAGAAGACTGACCTGGTGGGAGGGTGAAAACACCCGCTAGCACCACGAAGGAGATTTCATGGCAAAACACGGTAAGAAATACTTAGCAGCAGCGGCAAAAGTGGACGAAAACCGGGCCTATCCCCCGGCAGAGGCTGTTGCGCTGGTGAAAGATACACATTTCACCAAATTTGACTCCACTGTAGAAATTCACCTGCGGCTGGGAGTTGACCCACGCCACGCCGACCAGCAAGTGCGCGATGTCGTCGTGCTGCCCCATGGTCTGGGTAAAGCGGTGCGCGTCCTGGTTTTTGCCCAGGGCGAAGGCGCCACCCTGGCGCGTGAGGCTGGTGCGGATTTCGTCGCCGATGATGATGAAGCACTTGCCAGGATCCAGGGTGGTTGGACAGATTTTGATGTCGCCATCGCCACCCCGGACCTGATGGGTAAAGTTGGCCGCCTGGGACGTGTTCTGGGTCCCCGCGGTTTGATGCCCAACCCCAAGGCTGGTACAGTGGTCCCGGCGGAAGACCTGCCGCGTGTGATCAACGAATCCAAAGCTGGGCGGGTTGAGTTTCGCGTCGATAAGACTGCCAACCTGCATGTACCGATCGGTAAAGCATCTTTTACCAAAGAACAGCTGTACGACAACCTGGCTGCCCTGATGGAAGCCATCAAGAAAGCCCGCCCGGCGACCGCCAAGGGTTCATACATCAGGCGTATCACCCTGACGTCTACCATGGGACCCGGCATCAAACTAGACCTTACTCAAGCCCAGAGCATGGATGTGATTGAGTAACAATTAAATCGATTAATTGCTTCGCCCAAGACAGCAGGCGCCGTTCAGTGGCTTAATCTCCTGCCGAGGTGAGGATTGCTCCAGGATGGCTGGTCCGAATAAGACCCATCCCCGATGAACTGGAGAGTCTTTGCCAGGCACTTGCTGCGAGGCAAAGACTCTTTATATTGAAAGGAGGTGAAATTACCTTGGCCATTACAAAGCAACACAAGAACGAGCTGATCGCACAGTACAACCAGTGGGTCGGTCATAGCAAAGGTGTGGTCGTCACTGAATACATGGGCTTGACCATGAAAGAATTCGATGCCCTGCGCCAAAAAATCCGGGAAGTCGGTGGTGAATTCCATGTGGTGAAAAACACTCTGATGATCCGCGCCTTGGAACAGGCTGGCATGTCGGCTCCTGCGGACAATTTCGTGAAGAGTACAGCGGTTGCCTTTGCTTTCTCGGATGCCCCGGCGGTTGCTAAGATCATGAACGAGTTCGCCCGCACCAATGAATTCGTCAAGATCAAGAGCGGGTACCTGGATAAGCAGCACATCAGTGCCGATGGCGTGAAAGCCCTGGCTGATCTACCGCCACTGCCCGTGATGCGCGCCCAACTTCTGGGCACCATTCTGGCACCTGCCAGCAAACTGGTCCGCACGCTCGCTGAACCCGGCCGAATGATCGCCGCAGTTATCTCCGCCCATGCTGAGCCCGAAGCGTCTCCTGCCTGAACAGGAATGTACTTCGCACACTTAAGATAAGATTGTCAATCGAAACCGAAAATACTAAGCAACAAGGATAAAAGGAGTTTAAAATGTCTGATCTGAAAAAACTGGTTGAGGACCTGAGCGCCCTCTCCGTATTGGAAGCTTCTGAGCTCGTTAAGAAACTGGAAGAAAAATGGGGTGTCTCTGCCGCTGCCCCCGTAGCGATGGCTGCCATGCCCGCCGGTGGTGCGGCTGCTGCTGAGCCTGTGGAGGAGAAGACTGAGTTCGACGTCGTCATCAAGGATGCCGGTGCCAAGAAGATCGAAGTCATCAAGGTCATCCGCCAGCTCACCAGCCTGGGCTTGAAAGAGGCTAAAGATGTTGCCGAGACATCTGGTTCCAAGGTGCTCGAGGCTGTGAGCAAAGAAGTTGCTACCGACGCCAAGGGCAAACTGGAAGCTGCTGGCGCGGCAGTCGAAGTCAAGTAATTACATCCCGGTGATAAGACCTCACAGGTTTCAAAAACCTGTGAGGTCTTTCTCTGTTGACTTATGTTCAATTCAGACGCCCTGTGGTATATTAATAATCCGGAGGGCATATGAGCGCTAGAATACTGATTGTTGAAGACGACGAGGCGATCCTTCGCTTCCTGCGCCGCGGACTGGCATATGAAGGCTACCAGGTAGATACTGCTGCCGATGGACATGCCGGCTTGACCCTGGCCCGCGATAATCCTCCCGACCTGGTTGTATTGGATATCATGCTTCCAGGCATTGACGGCCTCGAAGTCTGTCGCCGTCTGCGTGCAGGGGGACCTGTGCCGATCCTGATTCTTACCGCCAAAGACTCGGTCAATGACCGGATCATGGGTCTGGATATGGGCGCTGACGATTACATGGTCAAACCATTCAACCTGGATGAGCTGTTGGCCCGCATCCGCGCCCTTTTACGTCGTGCGCAGCCCAGCCGACCTCAGGTGCTGCGTTTTGCAGACCTGGTTTTGGATACAGGCACCCGCCAGGCGTCGCGCGGCGAGCGCGTCATCTCCTTGACAGCCAAGGAGTATGAGCTGCTCGAGCTTTTCATGCGGCACCCGCGTCAGGTGCTCACCCGGGATATGATCTTTGACCGGGTGTGGGGGTATGATTTCGGCGGAGAGTCGAACATCATCGAAGTGTACATCCGCTACCTGCGCCAAAAACTGGAAGTGGCCGGCGAGATGCGCTTGCTCCACACCGTGCGCGGTATGGGGTACGTGCTGCGCGAACCTTCTTAGCCCGCCTACATGTCACTCCGTACCCGTCTCACCTTACTATATAGTTTCATAGTAGGGGGGATTCTCCTTTTTTTTGGTCTGGCGGTCTACCGATCCATCAGCCTGTCAGTGACGAACCAGCTTGACGATTTGCTCCGCCGCACCGCTGAAACCGTCTACAGTAATACCCGCATCGATTCGTCCGGTCAGTTAACTGCCGATACGCTTTCCACATTAAATCTGCCTGCAGATGTCTATGTGCAGCTCTGGGGTCGTGACAACAAGCTGGTTGATGCCTATCCCAGTCTGATCATCCTGACCCGCGCTCTTGACCCGGCTGGGCTGCAAAATACAATCCCAGTCTTTCGGGATGTCACCCAGGGCACCAACCAGCTGCGTGTGCTAACCGTCCCACTGGGGATAGGCAGCCGACTGGTGGGCAGTCTGCAGGTTGGCACCCGAAGGGACGTGGTCATCGCCACACAACGTTCATTATCCTTTGTTCTGTTGGTAGGTACCTCACTGGCAATGCTTGCTGCCGGGCTGGCTGCCTGGTTAAGCACACGCCAGGCGCTGCGCCCATTGGATCTGGTTACCAAGACTGCCCTCCAGATCACCCGCGCCGATGATCTCTCCCGCCGCATCCCCTACTCGGGTCCACCTGGTGATGAAGTTGGCCAGTTGATCACCGCCTTCAACCAGACCCTCAGCCGCCTGGAAAACCTGTTCCATACGCAACGGCGCTTCCTGGCGGATGTCGGCCACGAGCTGCGTACCCCTCTGACCGTCATTAAAGGCAACGTTGGCCTGATGCGCCGGATCAACGAATTTGATTCAGAGTCCCTGGGAACGATCGAGGATGAAGCCGACCGACTAACCCGTATGGTTGGTGACTTGCTTTTATTGGCGCAGGCTGAGTCGGGCAAGATCCCGTTAGCCAATGAGATTGTGGAGCTGGACACACTGATGCTCGAGGTGATGGCTCAGATGAAGGTCCTGGCGCGTGACAGGCTTAAACTTCGACTGGGCAACATTGATCAGGTGTTGGTATGCGGTGATCGGGACCGTTTGAAGCAGGTGATGGTGAACCTGGTTGGAAATTCCATTAATTACACGCCGGTAGGCGGAGAGATAGTCGTGGGACTGGGAAAGGCCGGTGAGATGGCCAGGCTGACCGTCACTGATAACGGGGCTGGCATCCCTGCTGAAGATTTACCCCATATTTTTGAGCGTTTCTACCGCAGTGAGAAAGCCCGCACCCGCCAACGGGATGGGAAAGGCTATGGATTAGGCCTTTCAATTGCCTATTGGATTGTCCGCAACCATGGCGGGCGTATCGATGTCACCTCAACGGTCGGAAAAGGCAGCACGTTCTGCATCTGGCTGCCGTTAGCACAGGGTGGGTGCACCGAACCAAAGCCGATAGAGACACCTGACATATGAAACGCTTACGACGCTTTTCCCGCCTACCCGCCGGGCTGTGGCTTGGGCTGACCCTGGCGATGATCGCTGTGGTTACTCTGCTCGGCCCAGAAGAGCGCAGTCTGGGAGCCCAGGTGCGGGTGGTTTACTTGCATGGCGCCTGGGTGTGGACAGCGCTGGCTGCATTTGTTGCCGCAGGAGCCGCGGGTTTAGTTGGTTTGCTGATGCGCCGGGAGACCCTCCAATGTTGGTCGCGTGCCCTCGGGCATACCGGCCTGTTCTTTTGGATCACTTATCTGCCGCTCTCCCTGTGGGCGATGCAGACCAGCTGGAATGGGTTGTTCCTGGCCGAACCACGCTGGCGGCTGGCACTGGTCTTCTCCATTTCAGGACTGCTCCTGCAGACTGGATTGAGCTTGCTGGAAAATCTGCGCTGGACTGCGCTTGCCAACACGGTTTTTGTAGGGGTACTGCTCTTTACCCTGGTGCGCACGGAAAATGTCATGCACCCTGCCTCGCCAATCCTTACTGCCGATGCCTGGCTGATCCGCCTGTATTTTTTTGGCCTGCTTGCCCTAACCCTGCTGGCTGCCGGGCAGATCGCCGGTATCTTCAACCGGATTTCTGGCTGTCGACCGGCCTGACCATTCTCCTTAGTTTTCAATGAATGCCCTTCCACGTCCCCTGCGCTGGCAGATCCTGGCAATTGTCATCGTGCGTCTGGTATTTAATACCATGCACCGTATGATCTACCCGTTCCTGTCCCATTTTGCACGCGGCCTGGGCGTTGATCTGAACACCATGTCTTATGCGCTGATGGCGCGCTCGCTGACCGGATTCTTCAGCCCGTTGCTGGCATCGGTGGCTGATAGTCGGGGGCGTAAGTTTGGCATGTTGTTCGGATTGCTGCTGTTCTGCCTGGGCGGCAGCCTGGTGGTATTTTGGCCGACTTACCCGGTTTTCGCTATCTCATTGGTGGTCAGCACGACAGGTTACCTGGTCTTCATCCCCTCGATGCAGGCCTACCTGGGTGATCATGTGCCGTATGCGCAGCGGGCTCTGGTGATGGCGCTTTCCGAGCTGGCCTGGTCGATCAGTGCCATTGTTGGGGTTCCGCTGGTGGGATTCCTCATCTCCCGCCAGGGATGGCTGGCACCATTTCCTCTCCTGGTGCTGCTGGGCTTGCTCTCGCTGGGTCTGCTATGGCGGCTTCTCCCGCGCGATCCTGCGGTTGCAATCCGGCGTCCCAGCTTTTGGGGAAATCTGAGGCAGGTTTTTACTTATCCACCTGCCCTGGCCGGGTTGGTGATGGCAGCTATGTACAGTACTGCTAATGAGATCGTAACCTTCGTGTATGGGGTATGGGTGGAAGATCGATTTGCGCTGGCGATTGCCTCGCTGGGTGCGACAGCTTTGGGGATCGGCATTGCCGAGCTGGCTGGTGAAGCCCTGGTGAGCTTGATCACCGACCGCCTTGGAAAAAAGCGGGCGATTGCTATTGGCCTGCTGCTCAACTGCCTGGCAGCGCTGTTTCTGCTCACTTTCGGGCGCTGGCTCCCTGGTGCGCTGACCGGGTTGTTCTTTTTTTATCTCACCTTTGAGTTTACTCTCGTCAGCGGCATCCCATTAATGAGTGAGATCATGCCCTCGGCGCGCGCCACACTGATGGCAGCGCATATTGCCCTTATCTCGCTTGGCCGCGCTCTGGGTGACCTACTTGCTCCACGGCTGTTTGCTAATTCGCTGTTTCCTGGGATAGCTGCCAATGGTCTGGGCGCCATTTTATTTAACCTGCTGGCGCTCGTGGTTTTACGCTGGGTTGTGGTCCGATCGAGCGGTGAAACGTTGGAACGTTGAACCGTGCAAGGTTGAACGTTGGAATGTTTAACAAAGTTGGTCCGCTGGTTTTGGCCGCACACCCTTATCCCTTCACTCCAATTATTGTATAATCACCCACGATGAAGAAGATCCTTATCCCTGGCCTTGGTCTGGTCCTGCTAGTCAGCCTGCTGATGGGATTGCAAACCCCATCCCAGGCTGCACCATTGGCCCAGTTGACCGTTTTTCCCACCCCAACGCCCGGCGCGGATGGAAGGATCATCTATATCGTCCAGCAAGGGGATACCTTGTGGCGTATCTCTGCCATTACCGGGGTGCCTATAGACACCATCCGCGATTTAAACGGCCTGGGGGTTGATGATACGATTGCCCCGGGTGACAATCTACTACTCGGCTATGCCGGTCCCGCATCTGTGACACCAACCCTTGGACCAAGCCCAACTGTGGGATCGCAGCTTCCCACGCCCACTTCTTCACCCGGCTGGGGCATATTGTGCATTCTGCTTTACGAAGATCAAAACGGTGATTCCATTCGCCAGGAAGAGGAACCATCCCTTCCCGGCGGAGCTGTCAATGTGGGCAATCGCCTGGGTACAGTATCCCTGTCAGCCGAGACACCTGCTGGTGGTTTTTCGGACGAACTGGAGCCCACTCCAGAACAGCTCGGGTACACCTGTTTTGAGGAGTTGCCGGAAGGTCAGTATACCGCTAATGCAGCGATCCCTGAGAATTACAATGCCACCACAATCCTGAATAGGTTGGTGGCACTGGATGCTGGGCAGACCACTCTGGTCGCATTTGGCGCCCAACCTAACGCCATCGCTGAAGCTGAGACCGCCATCATCCCAGAGACTCCTGGACGTTCCCCCATGCTGGGTATCCTGGGTTTATTATTCTTTCTGGGTGGGATTGGTCTGGGTATTTACGCTACCCTGCTGCGCCGCTCGAGCCGCTTCAAACGCCAGTTGGGTGAATAACCTGCTGGTACACCTCCCACAGGCGCGAACCGAAATCTATGCTGTTCCAGTTGGCAGCGCGCTCACGAGCAGCTGCCGCTAATTTTTCCCCCAGGCTTTCCTCGACAATCAGCGAAAGCAAACCTGCCCCAAGTAGACGAGCATTCCCAACGGGAGTAAGATATGCCGCTGGACCGGTTAGCGCCGAGTTGAGTGGGTCAGAACAGGCTGCCACCGGAACTCCGCACACAATCGCATGCCGCAGCGGGTCGCCCCAGTTATTTTCGGGAAGTGGATGAAAGGAGGCGGCACAACCGTTGTAGAGGGCAGCCAGGGCCGTAATGTTCTGTGGCGGGAGCAAGCGTATACTCCAACCAAGCCCACTCTCGTCGAGCAGAACTTGCAGCTGGGGCAATTGCTTGAGGCTTGCCCCGGCGATCAGCAGCGGATAACTCGCACCGATGGAATTGGCTGCCCAACTCCACGCCTCCAGGATTTGGGTACAACGCAGCTTATCCAATGACCCATGATACAGGATAAAGGATTCGGGTGTCCCCCGCTGGATGGGATCCGGTCGTTGTCCGAACTTGAAACCAGGATGCACCAGTGGCGGGAGCATTGCCAGCGGATGTGATGCACCTGGGAGTGGTAGGTCAGCTGGCCAGAGCTGCAACTTCAAACGACTCAACCCACCCATTCCCAACGCCGATGACAGGTGCCCGAAGAGATCGACTGATTCATCACCTGCGGTTCGCTTCCCGGTGTTGAGAGCTTCTGCTATCACGGGTTGGCGGGTAAAAAACGGCGCGTTGGGTTGGTGAATGTGCAGCAACCCAGCACCAGACTGCCGCGCAATCCGAGGCAGCGTGGTTTGCTCCCAAACCAGACGCTGTCGGGAGCTATCGGGGGTGGGGTGGAGATAAGCGGTTGCTCCGCTGGGTAGCTGGTCGGCTGGCTCGGATGGCAGCGCAATCACCGCCTGAACCTGCGGTGACAGGTTCGACAGCAGCGCTAACAGATGCAATTCAGCCGGGCTGCCTTGGGCATATACTAGATCCCAGCCATCATACATTACCTTCAATGTGTTCATTAGCCCTGCTGACTGTCTCCCATGGTCGCGACTTTCTTTTCCACGCGGCGCAGGAAGCGCGCCTCATCGATCACTACCCGCTCGTGGAGACCCTCACCCACTTTCTCCAATGCATCCCACGCCTCGACTGAGAAGGTGACCTTTTTCCCTTCCACAGCAAGCACCTCGGCTCTGATGCGCACCTGCCCGCCCTGTGGGGTTGGCGCCAGGTGACGCACGTCCAGGTGTGTTCCTACGCTGGATTCCCCTTCTGGGAGGCAGCAGGTCAGCAGGTTGTGTGCGGTGCGTTCCATGAAGGCGATCATCCAGGGAGTGGCCAACACGCCCGAAGCCCCGCTGCCCAGGTGAATTGCGGTATTTTCGACGTTGACGATGAAGGTCTGTTCACGCACGTCACCAGGTTTGATCCTATCGAATGGTTCCATGTGTAGCTCCTTAGAATGGGATTATAACTGGCTCTTGCCGCTCTGAGCGAAAAAAGGCGATCGATCTTCAAAGACGATGGCTTGAATACCCTGGACACAACCTGCGTCTGGTTTTCGAGTATACTATGTCAGGGACAGCCAATTTTCGGAAACCGGCCATGAATACTGGAATTATCCATAGTTTGATCGATGTGCTGAAGCGGGCCTTCCAAAACCTGCAATTAACGGTTCCTGAGGCGGAGATAGAAGACCTGGCCACCACAGTACATATGGCTATGTCGGTGGAGGGCCGTCACTACCACACATCCGAGCATGCCATCCTCCTATCTGATCCCCACAATCCCATCCAGACCCTGGCTGCTCTATTTCATGATATTGTCTATTATCAGGTTGACCGGGGTTTCTCCTCCGAAGTGATGGATATCATCCAACCCAATATAAGCTTTGATCCCAGCGTCAGTCCTGATCTGTTCCTGCGCTGGACTGCTCGTTCAGAGCACACGTGTTACCGGATTGCCATGGATATCTTTGGCTTCTCCCCGGGTCAGAAACAAAATTCGATCACCGGACTTAATGAGTTTCTCAGCGCCCTGGTGATGGGAAAGAAGCTGGACAATCTGGTTCCTGAAAAGGTCTTGTTGCAATGCATTGTTTATATCGAGGCGACTATTCCCTTCCGTGCTAAAGATCCGGATGGGCGCGGTCCCTTCGATCTGCTAGAGCAGCGTCTTCGTCGGGTGAGCCAGGCTTACCACATTCCATTGAGTGAAAGCGAGATCGAAGACACGCTGCGTGGCGCAGTACTTTTTGCCAATAAGGATGTGGAAAATTTCTCAGAGACTGAACCCGCAGTTTTCCTGGAGAATACCTGGAAACTGTTGCCTGAGACTAACCTGGCACTGCGATCTGGCGAATTTTACTCGGTGCGCGATTACCGCCTGGCGCTGATGAAGACCGATAATTATCTCAGCCTCCTTGCGCCCGAGAACATTT
>Ga0105106_10003354_pt1 | contig 11451 bp, 12 predicted proteins | sample PPLLaktember2015_5_FD_79109 | JGI IMG/M metagenome (GOLD analysis project Ga0105106, IMG submission 79109) | Freshwater sediment microbial communities from Prairie Pothole Lake near Jamestown, North Dakota, USA - PPLs Lake P8 Core (1) Depth... | ecosystem: Environmental > Aquatic > Freshwater >... | reverse complement strand
TTCAGCCGCCGCAGTGACGGACGCGTTCTGCACGTACGACGAGGTGGCAGAGGTGCGCGCCCGCGGGAAAACGCGCAGTACGGTTGTCCTGCGGAGCGGCCTGCAAGTGGATTTGCGGGTGGTCGTGCCCGCCAGTTACGGCGCGGCGCTGCATTACTTCACCGGATCGAAAGCTCACAACATCGCGGTGAGACGTCTGGGGCAGGAGAGGGGACTCAAGATCAACGAGTATGGCGTCTTTCGCGGAGAGCGCCGTGTCGCGGGCGACACCGAAGAATCGGTATTCAAGGCCGTGGGACTCCCGTACATACCGCCCGAGCTGCGCGAGGACCGCGGGGAGATCGAAGCGGCGCGCGCAGGCCGCCTGCCGCACCTTATCGAGCGCGGCGATCTCAGGGGAGACCTGCATGCGCACACGACCGAGACCGACGGCCGCAATACCCTGCGCGAAATGGCCGCCGCCGCGCGCGAGGCGGGCTTGTCGTACCTGGCCATCACCGACCATTCACGTCACTTGACAGTGGCGCGTGGAATGGATGCACGCCGACTGTCAAAACAGATCGACGGGATCGACCGGTTGAACGAGGAGCTCGAGGGCATCACGCTGCTCAAAGGCTGCGAAGTGGACATCCTGGAAGACGGCAGGCTCGATCTGCCGGATTCAGTGCTCTCGCGCCTCGATCTCGTGGTCGGGGCATTACACTACGCGTTCGACTTGCCACGCGAAAAGCAGACGCAACGCCTGCTGCGCGCGATGAACAGCCGCTATTTCACGATTCTTGCGCACCCGAGCACGCGCTTGATCGGCGAGCGCGCGCCGTGCGATATCGACATGCCGGCGATCGTGCGCGAAGCGAAGAAGCGTGGCTGCTTCCTGGAACTGGACGCCCAACCCGATCGACTCGATCTCGAAGACATCTACTGCCAGATGGCGCGCGACGAAGGCGTGCTCGTGTCCGTGGACTCCGATGCCCACAGCCGCTTCGAGTTCGCCTATCTCGATTACGGCATCGGACAGGCGCGGCGCGGCTGGCTGGAAGCGGGCAATGTGCTCAACACGCGGCCGCTGCCGGCGCTGCGGCGCTTGCTCAAGCAGACCATGGGCTAAAGCAGTGTCTTGCAGCTAATGCGTGACGAGGACCGGCGCTTTCGCCGAGGGGCACGTAATTTGTCGCCTCGCTGCCTGCTCACGCGGTGGCACGGAATGTCACTAGTCGCGAGGGTCCGCACTCACGCGCGTTTCGACATCGACGGGATGCTTCATTCCGGAATCGCTCAGATACGCGGCGGTGTTTCCGACGCCTCGATGCTCTCGACCCGCGGAAGATCGCGCTGTCGGTGCTGCTGAACCGCGCGCTTGAGCTGTTCCTGTTTCGGGATCGATTGGGTCGCCCCTTGCTGGATGTCTTCGTGGGCCAGCTCCTTGTCGAGCGCCGAGTCGTCCGGGGCTTCGGCAGTGGGCTTACGGTCGCGTGGTGTCATACATGTCTCCTTGGCATGGGCACGAGAGACGGATATCGCCTTCTCGCGCCCGTGTATGGCCGGCGTGACTACTGGACTTTGATATCCCGTTTTTTCGCCTGCTCCAGCTTGGGCAGCGTGATCTCGAGCAGACCGTCGTGCAGCTCGGCCTTAGCCTTCGTGTCGTCGACCTCCGCAGGCAAGGTCACCATCCGACTGAACGTGCCGTACGATATTTCGCAGCGGTAGTAGTCGTCTTTTTCTTCTTTCTCCTCCCGCTTCGTTTCGCCCTTGATGGTCATCAGATTGCCTGTCAGCGAGATGTGGATGTCTTCCTTCTTGACGCCCGGCATTTCCGCTTTCACGACCACCTCGTCGTCGCGGTCGATCACGTCCACCCGGGGCGTCCAGAGCTCGATCTCGCCCATTTCCGGCGCCAGCGCGCGCGGCCAGCGCATGGAGCGCAGCCAGCTGCGAGGCGCAAGCTGGTCGAAGAAACGCTCGAAATCTTCGAACGGACTGATCATTCGCGCCGGTGCTTTTTCGACTGCCTTACCGGATTTCACCGCAACCTCATGTTTTTCCTGCGTACCCATGGCCCACCTCGTATTGAAAGGGAAGATAGCGGCCGGAACGGCTCCTAGACCGCATGCTCGCAATTCTGTAGCGGCCCTATTTCCCCGTGTTGACGCAGGTCAAGCACGAGCGTCGCGGGCGCGCTCCCGTTCGGGCCGCAGCACCCATCCCCCACGTTATTGACCTAACGCAAGAAGGCGCAGCGCGCCGTTGTTTATGATGGTGCTCGACGCACAACTTTCATGAAGACCGCGATATGGAAGTCCCGCTTCAGATCACGTTTGATAACATGCCGCGCTCGGATGCCGTCGAAGCGAAAATCCGCGAGCGCGCCGGGAAGCTCGAAAAATACTGCGGCTCCGTCATCGGATGCCGCGTTGCCGTGGAAGCGCCTCATCACCACCACCGCGCAGGCAACCAGTTCCTGGTGCGTGTCGAAGTGAGCGTTCCCGGCGAAAAGCTCATCGCGCGACGCGAACCCGATGCGCATCACGCCTATACCGACGTTTATGTCGCCATTCGCGATGCGTTCGACACGATGCGTCGCCAGCTCGAGGATTACGAGCGCCGCCGGCGCGGGCAGGTCAAGGCGCACGAGACGGCTCCGCACGGCCGCGTCCTCGAGCTCAATCCGGAGGAAGACTACGGCAAAATCGAGACGCCGGACGGCCGGCTCGTCTACTTCCATCGGAACAGCGTTGGCGGAGCCGGTTTCGAAGCGCTGGCGGTCGGCACCGAGGTGCGCTTCGTCGAAGAGATGGGGGAACGCGGGCCGCAGGCGAGCATCGTGCACGCGATCGGCAAGCATCACATCATGGACTGAGCGCGGGGTCGCGAGCCTCATGCGATCGCGCACTGCGGCAGGGACCTGAAGTATCGTCTTTCGACTCGCTGTGGACGCGATCCGCCTCTTTCTCTGCGGCGACGTCATGACCGGGCGCGGGATAGACCAGATCATGCGAGAGCCGTGCGATCCCCGGATACACGAGCCGTACATTCAAAGCGCCCTGGAGTACGTGCTGTTGGCGGAGCGTAAGAGCCGCACCCCATGAGCCCGCTCCATGGCGGGTGTTTGATCTCGATCAAGGTCGCCAGGGCCGCCTACCCTACACTGAAGAGGTCCGCAGTCACGCGGCGACATTGCAGGAGTGGATCGATGAAAACCAGAAAACACGTACACACCAAGCCCGCGCCGGCCTTCTTCATCCCCCGGGAGGATCTGAACGATACGAGCCGCGCGCTGTACGGGCTTGCGCAAACCTACGAGGCTGAAGCAGCGGAGTACGACCGCGAGTCCGTCGAAGATCCTCTCGAGGATCGTGCGGAAAGCGACGTGTACGAATGGCTGAACGAACGCCGCGGGTGGCTCGATCAGTAGCGGCGATGCACGCGCTTTGCCGCACGCTCCTCCTGATCGCCATCACGGCGCTCGGGTTTGCGTTTGCCGCGGATCAGGCACCTCGGCCTCCAACGGACCGGACACCGCCGCGGGTGAGCCTCATCGAAGGCAGCGCGTCGTTCCTTCGTCCCGGCGCCGAAGACTGGACGCGGGCGTGGGTGAATACGCCGCTCGCGGCCGGCGATGCGCTGTACACGGCTGAGCGCACGACGCTCGAAATCCAGGTGGGCGCACGCGCGTTCGTGCGCGCAGCGGAGAAAACCCACGTCGCGCTCGTCAACCTCGAGCCCGATTTCCTGCAGATCGAGTTGAAGGCGGGGACCGCTACGCTCGATCTGCGCAGCCTGCCGGCGGCTTACACCGTTGAGCTCGACACGCCGAACGCGGTTTTCACGATAGAGCATCCCGGGTACTACCGCGCCGAAGTCGCCGGAGATTCAACGCATTTCATCACCCGGCGCGGAGGCCGCGCGAGCGTCGCGATGGACGACCGCCCCGCGCTGACGGTCGCCTCGAGCGAGGAGATCGTGGTGCGCGGCACGACGTCTCCGGCGCTCGAAGCCTACGTCGCACCGGAGCTCGACGCGTGGGACCGGTGGAACTATGCGCGCACCGAGTACGAGATCGAGGCTTTGAGCAAGCGCTACGTGTCGCCTGGAGTCTACGGCGCCGCGGAGCTCGATCGGCACGGGACCTGGCGTATCGTTCCGCCTTATGGGCCGGTGTGGGTGCCTTACGGAACGTCCGCGGGCTGGGTGCCGTACAGCACCGGCTCGTGGATATGGGATCCCTATTACGGCTGGACGTGGCTCGATGACGCGCCGTGGGGGTGGGCGCCTTTCCACTACGGGCGCTGGGTTTATCTCGCCGGCGTGTGGGCCTGGGCACCGGGGCCGGTCATCGCCCGGCCGCTGTATGCGCCTGCACTCGTCGCATTCTTCAGGCCGGGACGCGGCATCTCGCTCAGCATCGGCATCACCGAGCCGGCGATCGCATGGGTCGCGCTCGGGTGGGGGGAGCCGCTTCATCCCTGGTGGGGCCGGCCCGGATTCGTCGGTGTGCCGTGGTGGGGCGGCTGGGGTGGACCGCGTGTGGGGCATCCCGGGGAAATCGTCCACCACAACACGCGGGTGCCGCGTGCGACCGTCGCCGTCGAAGAGCGGCGGTTCGGAAGAGGACCTGCGCAGCCAACGCGGTTCACGATGACCGAAAGCCTGCGACGCGAGATGCCGCTCGTGCAGGGGCAGGTTCCGGTGAAGCCGGGTGCGGCGAGCTTGGGGCCGGGACGCGAGCGCGCGCCGCAGCCGCCGGCGGCGGTCGTGTCCAGACCGTCAGTCGCGACGCGCCCGTCACCCAGGACGGCGCCGCCGTTCGAAGGCGCGGAGCGACCGGCACAAAAAGCAGCACCGCCGCGCACCGCTCCGCGCACCATCGCGCCGCCAAAGCGACAGCCCGACGCTTCGGCGGCATTGCCGCGCGCGCCTTTCGGCGACCAGGGGCGCGAACGCACTCGCCCGACGCCTCCGCCACGGGCGCCGCAACAGGGTTCGGCGCCGGCTCCACGTGCGCCTCGAGAGGCGGGGAAGAGCCCGCCGGCGCGCTCACTGCCCGGCCGACCGGCGGACCAGGCGGCTCCGCGGCCGCCCGCGAGAGCGGCCGATCAAGCCGTACCGCGGCCGCCCGCCAGATCGGCAGACTCGGCCGGGACGCGCGCGCCGGGCAGGGCAGGCGGGCCTCCGGAACGCCCGGGCCGTGCGCCCGATCGGTGACATGCAACCAGCGCTCGCGGCGTGAGGCTCGTTCTTGACCTGGCGCAAGACCGGTCTTCGCCGCGGCTCGCAGAATGATCGCATCTCCCAAACGCGACGGAGCGATCGGAATGAATGCAGGCGAGAGGCTTGTCCGAAGCCAGATCACTTCCGCGACACCCGAGTTGTCGCGCCGCTTTCACCGACGGCGGTGCGAAAGGAGCCCACATGAGCATACTGATACAGGACCGGATCACCGCAGGCAGGGATCTCGCGCGTTCGCTCGTCAAGTACTGCAAGCATCCTGACGTGATCGTGCTCGCCCTGCCTCGCGGGGGCGTGCCGGTCGCCGCCGAGATCGCGCACGCCCTGCATGCGCCTCTCGACATCGTCGTCGTACGCAAGCTCGGTACGCCCGGTCACGAGGAGCTTGCGATGGGCGCGATCGCGAGCGGCGGCATCCGTGTGCTCAACAGCGACATCGTGTCTACGCTCGGCATCACCGACGAGGCGATCGAGCGTGTCGCGGCGCGCGAGCGAACGGAGCTCGAGCGGCGCATGAAAGCCTATCGCGGCGAACGCGCATGGCCATCCATCGAAGGCAAACGCGTGATACTCGTCGACGACGGCGTCGCGACCGGCGCGACGATGCGCGCGGCCATAGCGGCGTTGCGCTCGCAGTCTCCGGCGCACGTGACCGTCGCAGTCCCGGTGGCGCCCTTCGAGACGTTGACACACCTGCGCAGCGAAGCCGATGAAGTGGTGTGCCTGGCGACCCCGGAACCTTTCCGCGCGATCGGGGTGTGGTACATGAGCTTTCCGCAGCTCTCGGATGAAGAAGTGCGGCGCACGCTGTGCGCATCCTGGGCCGAGCATGACGCGGCAAGGGGTGAGCCGGCGCAGGCCGGTGCGCAGCATCCGTCCGATCTCCAGACAGGCAGCCGGAGTCGCGCAGACAGGCTGGCGATGCGGCCCACCCGGGAGCAAGAAGTGCTCATCCGCGCCGGCCGGGTGGGGCTCGAAGGCACGTTGAGAACGCCCGGCCCCGCGCATGGGCTCGTGGTGTTCGCACACGGCAGCGGCAGCACGCGCTTCAGCGCCCGCAATCGCTACGTTGCCGAGCACCTCAACGAAGTAGGTCTGGCCACGCTGCTCTTCGATCTGCTGACTGAGGCCGAGCAGGAAATCGACGAGCGCACGGGTGCGCTGCGCTTCGATATCGGGCTGCTCAGCGCGCGCCTGACGGACGTGCTCGACTGGATAGGAACGCAGCCGGCCCTGCGCGAAATGCCCGCGGGACTTTTCGGCGCAAGTACCGGAGCGGCCGCAGCGCTGAACGCGGCCGCGGCGCGACCGCTGCAGGTCGCGGCCGTGGTATCGAGGGGCGGCCGGCCGGACCTCGCGCTGGCGTCTCTCGCATTGGTGCGGGCGCCGACGCTCCTCGTCGTCGGGGGGCTCGACGATGTGGTGATCGGCCTGAACCAGCAGGCGGCGGCGCGGCTCGAGTGTGAGCACCGGCTGGAAATCGTGCCCGGCGCATCGCATCTGTTCGAGGAGAGCGGCAAGCTCGAAGCCGTTGCACAGCTCGCACGCGACTGGTTCGAGCGGCATCTGCGAGGTGCAGCCGCTATGGGCCACGGAGCCCCGCGTGCTGCGGCGGAGACCTGACCGTTCTCTCGACAGGCGTTCATTGCCGTGCGGTATCGATGCGTTACGCGCTCGCGCTACTCCTCGCGTTGCTGACGCTGCCCGCGACCGCCGCCGGGGTCGACGTTTATCTCTACTGGCGCATCGGCTGCCCGCACTGCGAGCGCGAGATCGAGTTTCTCGACCGGCTGTCCGCCGCGAATCCCGAGGTTCGGATACACAAGCTCGAGGTCTCGCGTAACCGCGCCAACGCAGACGCGATGGTTCAGATGGCGGATCGCCTGGGGGTGGAGGCGGGATCGGTGCCGCTCACGGTCATCGGCGACCGTGCGTGGGTGGGCTATCACGATGACGCGACTACGGGCCGCGAGCTCGCGGCGCGCATCAATGAATGCCTGGCGCAGGACTGTCCGACCCCGGTCGTGGCGCTGACCGCGCCCCGGCGCGAAGCCCGCGTGCCCGAAGTGCTGCGCCTGCCGCTCGTGGGCGAGCTGCGCACCGCCAACCTGTCGCTGCCCGCGCTCACGGTGCTGCTCGCAGCGGTGGACGGTTTCAACCCGTGCGCGATGTGGGTGCTCGTATTTCTGCTCGGGCTCCTCGCCGGCATGAAGGACCGTGCGCGCATGTGGGTGCTCGGCATCGCGTTCGTGGCGGCTTCGGCGCTCGTGTATCTCCTCATTCTGGGCGCCTGGCTGAACGTGCTCCTGCTCGCCGGCACGCTCTCGTTCGTGCGTGTCGCGATCGGCATCGTCGCGCTCGCCGGCGGCGCGTTCTACCTGAAGGAGTTCATGACGAACGCGGACATGAAGTGCGAGGTCACCGCTCCGGAGCGTCGCCGGCGCGTGCTCGCGCGCCTGAAAGACCTTGCGCAGCGGCGCGATTTCGTCCCGGCGCTCGCAGGCATCGTGCTGCTTGCGTTCGCAGTGAACGTCGTGGAATTCCTGTGCTCGGCGGGGATTCCGGCCGTTTTCACGCAGGTGCTCGCCCTTTCCGCGCTGGGCCCGTGGCAGTACCTGGGCTACCTGCTGCTGTATGTGGCTGTATTCATGCTGGACGACCTGGTGGTGCTGGTGACCGCACTCAAAACCCTCGAGGTGACCGGTCTCACCACCCGCTATGCGCGCTGGTCGAACGCGTTCGGCGGCGTCTCGCTGCTCGCGATAGGTGCGCTGCTCATCTTCCGTCCCGAGTGGCTCACTTTCGGTTGAGGCCGCCGCTTCCGATAATCACCGATCGTTTGACGCAGATCAGCACCATCGCAAGGCCCGCGCGAAAAATTGCTTGCCAGAGCTCGCGGATCTTTGCCACCGGACGCGTGCGCGGTGACGCGCTCGCGAGCGACGGTTTAGAACTAGCGTCCGCGTCCGCCGCCGCCACCACCACCGGCGCCTGCTCCGCCTCCCGGTCCGGCACCCACACCTGATTCATAGCCTGGACCTGTGCCTTGCGCTGACCGTTTCGTGGGCGGAGCGTCCGGAAGCGTCACCCCGCGCTCCTTCGCGCGCGCCTGCATGCTCGCATGATGCTCGGCGCGGATCTGGTCGCGTTCCTGCTGCGTCTTTGCGTTGCGCATGCGTGCGCTATATTCGTTTCGCTCCTGCTGTGTCATGAGTTGCGAACCATAGATCTGCACGCGCGATTGAGCCGTCTGCTTCGCTTCTTGCTGCGTCTGCTGTTTGTCCTGGGCGAAACCGAGCGTGGAGGTCAGTGCTATCGCTGCGGCGGCCGCGGTCAATGCGATACGTTTCATTGCGTACTCCCGATATCGTGGAAAAAGATTGCCAAACGTAACCTCACCTGGCGAAGATCATCGTAAGCGTCGCTGCCGACACCGTACTGACGCAAGTCAAACCGATGCGCATGCCGCGGCGAGATGCCCTCTTGAATAAACCGGCGACTGATTGATGCAGATCAATTCCGCGGCGGCTGCGGCGCATAACGCAGGGCCCGCGGAAGCCGGCACGCGCTGGTCGGCGTGTTCGGCATGATTGCGGGGGTGGAGCCCAAGGGTTTACTGAAAACTGAAGCGGGGATCGACCGCCATGGAGCCCACGTACCCGCGCGCGACCTCGTTCGTGGTGCACAGGTGCAGGCACTCGGGGCTGCGCCGGGGCGCTCAGATCACGAGGAGCGGGATTCTCGCGTCGACGATCACCTTTTGCGCGACGCTGCCCATCCTGCCCACTGTGTTCTCACGGCGCGAGCCGATCACTATCGTGTCGCAGCCGTGCTGTTCCGCGGCCTTCAGAATCGCTTCGGCGGGGAAGTCGCTCAAGACGAACTGCGCTTCGAAACCGGCGCCTGCCGCGTCGGCGAGCGCCTTGATCTCGTCGAGATACTGTCGGGCGGTGCGGCCAGCCTGTTCCGCATAGTCATCGGGGGCGACGTGAGCCGGTGCGGCGTCGGGACTTTGCGGAAGTCCGCCTTTGTAGGCCGGCGCCACGTGAAGCGCCGTGATGTGCGCGCCGGCCAGCCTGGCGAGCTCGGCAGCAGCACTTGCGGCATGCCGGGCGCGGGCCGATCCGTCGGTGGGAACGAGTATGCGCTTGAACATTCTTGTGTCTCCTTGTCGCTGGTGGGTATCTCGACGCTATCTTAATTCTGGCGCATCGGCTGCCCGACGCTACGCGCGCTGGTCGAATGCCTTCTGCGGCGTCTCGCTCCTCGCAATCGGCGCGCTGCTCGACTTCCGGCCCGCGTGGCTCACTTTCGACTGATCTTGCCTCGCCGGGGCTCAGGGCTCGAGGGCCACCTTCACCGCCAGCATGAGCAGGACGCCCGCGGCGAAAGCCGCGAAATGAATCACGTTCGCGCGGGCGTCGGCATGCGCTTTCACTTCGGGAATCAGGTCGACCGCACCGATGTAGATGAAATTGCCGGCGGCGAAGGGCACCAGGAACGAGACGTCGAGCCGGAACGACGCGGCATAGGCGATCAGACCGCCAGCGAGAAACGTCAGCGCCGAGAGCACGTTGTAAAGCAGCGCCCGGCGCCGCTCCCAGCCGCCGTGCACCAGCACGCCGAAATCACCGAGCTCCTGCGGCACCTCGTGGGCGGCGGCCGCGAGCCAGGTGACGATGCCGAGACGGATGTCGATGAGAAACGTGCCGGCCACGGCGAGCCCGCCGAGGAAGTTGTGCAGGCCGTCGCCGATCAGGATCAGATAGGTGAGCGGCTTCTTGCAGGCGCTGTCAGCGCGGTGGCAGTGGTGCCAGTGCAGGAACTGCTCGAGCCCGAAGAATACCGCGAAGCCTGCGAGCACCAGGCCGAAGACCGCGACATCGCTCATGCCTGTCGCCATTCCGACCGGCAGCATGTGAAAGAACGCGCCGCCCAGCAGCGAGCCGGCTGCGAAGGCGACCAATGGCAGGAGGATGCGCTGCAGCGCGCGTTCGCTCAGCAGCAGCGTGAGGCTGCCGACCAGCGCGATCGCGCTCATGAGCAGACCGCTGCCGACGATCCACGCGAAAACCGGATCCACGAGGCGTCAACGCAGATCGCGCATCTGCATTCTTCTCTGCTATGAGCGCTGGGGCCGGCGCTGCAGCAGGGCGTGCTGCTTGGTCGGGCCGGTAGCGTCGGCATTCACATCCAGCGACTCGAGGGCGAGCAGCACCCGCCGCAACAGGCCGTTGCCTCCGCCCGGCATGCCTTCTTCCGTGGCCACCTCACCCTCCGCCGCGTCGTACTCCCACAATCTCAGGATCTCGACCTTCTGCTCGTGGGTAAGCGCCGGGTGGGCCACGACGTCCTCCGGCGTCGCGAATACCGCGGCAGGGTCACGCAAGGCTGCTTCCAGGTCTACTGCTTTGGCGGTCATGGAGTGACTCCTTTCCGGGGTGGTTGAGGCCGCAGGTTGCACTTCCGCTTCATGTGCGATGCATTGCGCCCCCGCGATGCCCGGGGCCGCGGCCGCCGCCCCCCGGCCCGCGCTGTGCGCATCGCCGAAATGCCCTGAGGTGACGTTCCTGCGAAGCCTGCTGGAGATTGCGCAGCACGCTCAGGATGTCGGGGCGTTGCGTGCTCGAGATCAGCCGTTCGTAGAGCGCGGCGTTGGCGATCTCGGCGGCCACGCCCGCTTCGCAGGCGGCGTGCAGGCTCGCGTACCGCTCGACTTCTCCCACCCACGGGTTTGCGGGCACGGGAACCGCGTAGCGCGCGAACAGTGCTGCAAGCGCCTGGATGTGGCGCGCTTCGGCTTCGCGGATGTTGGTGAAGGGCCGCACATCCCCGAAGTCCGCAATGACCTGGTCGTAGGTCGCCCACGCGCGGTACTCATCGTCCAGCGCCTCGATCAGGATGCCGATTTCGGATTCAGTGAGCGCGTTCATGTCTCTAAAATAGCACGCGCTCCATGCGCCGGATTGATCGATGTCAAGCTCGAGTCGGTTCGGACCGCATCCGGTCCGCTGTCAGAGCAGCGCCCGCAGCGCCGCGACGAAGCGGGCGTTGTCTTCGGGCAGCGCCGTGGTAATCCGCATGTAGCCCGGGCCGAGACGCGCGTCGCCGAGCGGCTTCACCAGGATGCCGCGCCCGGCGAGCGCCTGCGAGAGCGGCCCGGCGTCGTGCGGCGCGAAATCCGCCAGAAAGAAATAGGTGTCGGTGGGAAAGGTGCGCACG
>Ga0105106_10003353_pt1 | contig 11452 bp, 10 predicted proteins | sample PPLLaktember2015_5_FD_79109 | JGI IMG/M metagenome (GOLD analysis project Ga0105106, IMG submission 79109) | Freshwater sediment microbial communities from Prairie Pothole Lake near Jamestown, North Dakota, USA - PPLs Lake P8 Core (1) Depth... | ecosystem: Environmental > Aquatic > Freshwater >... | reverse complement strand
GTCGGCGCGGGCCGTGCCGGAAAACGCTATGGTGACGAGCCGTTGCGCCCGCCGGCGCTCAGCTGCCGACCGACCGGCGGTCGCGCAGGGCCTGCGCAAGCGTGCCCGCGTCGACGTACTCGAGCTCCCCGCCGACAGGCACGCCGCGCGCCAGGCGCGACACCGCGAGCCCGCGCGCGGCGAGAAGCTCCGCGATCGTGTGTGCCGTGGCCTCGCCCTCGTTGGTGAAGTTGGTCGCGAGAATCACCTCGCGTACGACGCCGTCGATCGCGCGGCGAATCAGCCGGTCGAGGCGAATCTCGCGGGGCCCGATGCCGTCGAGCGGCGACAGGCGCCCCATCAGCACGAAGTACAGCCCCGTGTAGGCATGGGTCTGCTCCATCGTGAGGAGATCGGCCGGCGTTTCCACGACGCAGAGGAGCGAGGGGTCCCGCTTGCCGGAGCGGCACAGCGCGCAGATCGCCTCCTCGGTGAAGGTGTTGCAGCGCTCGCAGTGGCGCACGCGCAGGGCCGCGTGCTCGAGCGCCCGGCCGAGCGCCCGGGCGCCCTCGCGGTCGTGCTGCAGCAGATGCAGCGCCATGCGCTGCGCGGCCTTCGGCCCGACCCCCGGCAGGCACCGCAGCGCGCGGGCGAGGTCGTCGAGGCTCGACAGGGGCTCGGCCGAGGGCATCGGCCGGGCGTCGGGCATACGCGCGGTCACGGGACTACCCTTCGCGCTGAGCGCTCCGGGCGTGATTCGACCTCGGGGCGGCCCTTCGGGCTCATCGCGTCATCGTCGCGGGGCAGGCGTGGCGGTTCCGCTGTCGGCGAAGCCGTCGTGCCTAGAACGGCATCTTGAACCCCGGCGGCATGCCCATGCCGCCGGCGAAGCCCGCGAGCTTCTCCTGCGTCGTCGCCTCGACACGCCGCACCGCGTCGTTGAACGCGGCGGCGACCAGGTCCTCGAGCATGTCGCGGTCCTCGCCGACGAGGGACGGATCGATCGACACGCGCTTGACGTCGTGCCTGCAGGTCATCACGACCTTGACCAGCCCCGCGCCGGACTGTCCCTCGACCTCGAGCTGCGCCAGCTCCTCCTGCGCGCGCTTCAGGTTGTCCTGCATCTGCTGGGCCTGCTTCATCAGCCCGGCAAGCTGGTTCTTCATCATCGTTTCGGCTCCTCTTCCGCGGGCAGCGGCTTGATCGATTCGGGACGCACGCGGCCGTCGAACCGCGCCACGACCTCGCGCACGAAGGGCTCGTCGCGGAATGCCGCTTCGTTGCGCTCGCGCGCCTCCGCCCGCTCGCGGCGCTCCTTCGAGGCGAGCGACGACGGTGCCGCGTCGCCGACCTCGAAGGCGAGCATCAGTCGGCGTCCCGCCGCCTGCTCGAGCGCCGCCTTGAGCTTGTCCGAGTAGGCACGGTCGGCAAGATGCTTGTGCGTGGCGGGCAGGCGCAGGTTCACGACGTGTCCCTCGACCGAGCGAAGTTCGGTCTGCGCCGCGAGCTGCGAGGCCATGCCCGACAGTCGCAGGGCCGCGACGTACTCGGGCCATGCCGCCGCATCGTCCGGCAGCGGCCGCGCAGCCGCCACGGTCGCCGTCCCCGCCGCATCGCGGCGCGGTGTGGGTGGCGGTACAGGTGGCACTGCACGCGCGGCGACGGCATCGGGATCACGCACGTCGTCGCCGCGCACCGGGACGGGCGAGGTCGCCACGCGCGACGCCGCCGGTCGTTCTGGTCGCGTCTCGACTCCGGTCGGAACGACATCGGGTCCCCGCTTGCGCGGCGACGACGCCGACGGCCCGTCCCGGCCGCCTTCCGCAGGTGTCGGCTCGAAGGCCAGCAGTCGGAGCAACGTCATCGACAGTCCGATCGACTCGTCCGGGGCGATGGCGAGATCGGCCCTGCCCTGCGCGACGATCTGGTAGGCCAGCTGCACGGCCTCGGGCGACATCCGCGCGGCGTAGCCCGCCACCCGCTCGCCGTCGTCGAAGTTCGCGGCTGCGGCCGGCACGACCTGGGCAACTGCGATGCGGTGGAACAACGACGCAAGTTCGTCGAGCGCGGCCGCCGCCGAGAGGCCGAGTGCGGCGAAGCCGTCGGCCTCCGCGAGCAGCGCTGCGCCATCTCCGGCTCCCAGGGCGTCGACGATGCGATAGACGTGGCCGCGGTCCACCGCGCCCAGCATCGTGCGGGTAACCGACTCGCGGACCTCGCCGCCGCCGTAGGCGATCGCCTGATCGAGCAGCGACAGGCCGTCGCGCATCGAACCACGCGCCGCGCGGGCGATGAGCGCGACGGCGGCGCCCTCGCGGGCGATGCCCTCCGCCTCCAGGATCGCGTCGATGCGCGCTGCGATCGATTCGGGCGGCAACGGCTTCAGGTTGAACTGCAGGCACCGCGACAGGACCGTCACCGGGATCTTCTGCGGATCGGTGGTCGCGAGCACGAACTTGACGTGCTCGGGCGGCTCCTCGAGGGTCTTCAGCATCGAGTTGAACGCGCCCTTCGACAGCATGTGGACTTCGTCGATCAGGTAGACCTTGTAGCGGCCGACCGTCGGCGCGTAGCGCGCGTTGTCGAGGATCTCGCGCATGTTGTCGACGCCGGTGTTCGACGCGGCGTCGAGCTCGAGCAGGTCGACGAAGCGGCCGGCGTCGATGTCGGTGCACGCCGCGCACGTCCCGCACGGCGTCGCGGTGACGCCGATCGCGCAGTTGAGACTCTTCGCAAGGATGCGCGCAATGGTCGTCTTGCCGACGCCGCGCGTTCCGGTCAGCAGGTACGCGTGGTGGAGGCGACCGCGCGCGAGCGCGTTCTCGAGCGCCGTGACCACGTGCTCCTGCCCGCTCAGCTCGGCGAAGGTCTTCGGCCGCCACTTGCGGGCCAGCGCTTGGTGCGACATCGTTCGGGCCGGATGGGGTCTAGCGTTCGCGCGGACGGTTTGCTCGGGATCGGCCGGACGCGTCCGGCGACCCGGACGCCCGATGCAAGGGGTGGCGAGCCGTTCCCCCGGCACTTGCAGAGAATCGCTGTGGCTGCTTCCTTCCGGACCTGACCAGGTTCACGACCATGCAATGCGGGGCGGCCCGCCGATGATCTGGGCACGCGCCTAGGAGTGCGAGCGCGGATTATAGCCGCATCGCGGCCCGCGCTCGCCGGCCGTCGGACGCGCGCGGGCGCGAGGGCCCTCGCCGTCGCTACAATAGCCTGCATCCGGTTCGCGCGAGCGCGAGCCGCGAGGCACCACAGCCACTGCAAAGGCCACGCTTGCGACCAGCATTCGCCGCAGTCGCGAAGGCGGTGCGAACGCTCCCGGCGTGGCTTGCGCTCGCCCTGCTGGGACTCGTCGCAGGCTGCAAGCCCGCCGCGCCACCGCCACTGCCGGACGACGCGCTCGTAGTCATCGTCTATCCGGGCCCCACGTCCTGGCACGATGGCCCGGAGGGTGGTTCGCGCGGCTTCGAGCACGACCTCCTGATGCGCTTTGCCGCCCACGCAGGACTGCCGGTGCGAGTCGTCGAGGCGAAGGATCGTGACGATCTGACCGCGCGGCTCGCCGCCGGGGAGGGCCACGTCGGCGTCGGCGGGCTCTATCGCCCTCCCGACGGGGCCCTGCCGCCCGGGCCCGACGGCGCGCCCCGGCCGCTCGCCTGGAGCGCGGGGTTCCACCCCGTCGAGCCGGTGATCATCTGCAACAGCGAAGGCTTCCGACCGCGCAGCTGGAAGGACCTCGCGGGCGCGAGCGTCGCCTTCGTGGAGACGGCTCGGCTCGACGCGGTGCTTGCCGGCGTGCGCGCCAAGCACCCGGACGTGCGCTTCGTACCGGCCGCGCAGCCGACCACGGCAGCGCTGATCTCCCAGGTGAGCGAGGGCGGTGCCGACTATGCGCTCGTCACCTCCCTGCACGCCGCCGTGGCGCGCAACGTCTACCTGGGCTTCGAGGTCGCCTTTTCGGCCGGGCCCAAGCTCGACCTCGCCTGGCTGTTGCCCGCCGACCAGGACCAGTTGCGCAAGCGAATCGACGCCTTTCTCGCGGCGTCGCGCAAAGACGGGCTCGTCGCGCGGCTCGCCGACCGCTACTTCGGGCACGAGCGCAGCGTGCCGCGCATCGACGCCGGCGTGTTCCAGGAGCGGATCCGGAGCGTGCTGCCCGACTACCGGAAGATCTTCTTCGAGGCGCAGGAGTCGACCGGCGTCGAATGGCGGCTGCTCGCCGCGATCGCGTACCAGGAGTCGCAGTGGGAGCCGCTCGCCACCAGCGAGACCGGCGTGCGCGGCCTGATGCAGCTGACCGAGGAGACCGCGCGACACCTCGGCGTCGCCGACCGTCTCGATCCGCGTGCGAGCGCGCTCGGCGCGGCGCGCTACCTCCGGGACCTCAAGTCCCGCCTGCCCCCACGCATCGGCGAGCCTGACCGCACGTGGCTCGCGCTCGCGGCGTTCAACATCGGCCTCGGTCACGTCGAAGACGCGCGCGTGCTCGCCCAGAAGCAGAAGCTCAATCCGGATCTGTGGTCCGACGTGAAGAAGACGCTGCCGCTGCTCGCGCTGCCGGAGTACTACGAGCAGGCGAAGCTGGGCTACGCGCGGGGCGGCATGCCCGTGGTGTTCGTCGATCGCGTGCGCGGCTACTACGACGTCCTGCTGAGCCAGGAGCCGCCGCACCAGCCGCGGCTGCGCGCCGCCTCCTGACCGCGCGGGTCAACGCCGACCGACCATTCGCTGCAGCCCCAGCCACTGCTGCGCCCAGAAGCCCTCGCCGTAATCACGTCCCGCCAGCTGGTCGTCAATGCCGGTCGGGCCCGGCTCGCGGCGGAGGTCGGCGGTGCCGAACAGCACGTCCCACACCGGCAGCAGCACGGCGTAATTCACCCCGCGATAGCCGCCGTGCGGGCTCGCGATGATCGCGTGGTGCAGGCGATGGAAGCGCGGGCTCACCAGCAGCCGCTCGCCGACCGCGCCGAACGAGAGCCGCACGTTGGCGTGGGAGAGGCTCTCGACCATGCGCGATAGCACGACGAGCAGCGCGAACTGCGCCGGCGGCACGCCGATGGCGAGCGCGATCGCGGCGAAGATCGAGTCGGTGATCACGCTGTCGAGCAGGTGGTTGCGGTTGTCGGTCCAGAAGGTCATCTGCCGCTGGCTGTGGTGCAGCGCGTGCAGCGCCCACCACCAGTCGACACGGTGCTGCGCCCGGTGCACCCAGTACTGCGCGAAGTCGAGCACGACGAGGTAGGCGAGGAACGCGACGAGCGGCGCCTCGGCGAGTCCGGGCAGCAGTGTCTCCAGCCCGAACGTCGGCACGCCGTGGAGATGCAGCCACGCCTGCGCGGCATCGAAGAGCGGCCGGAAGGCGAGGAAGAAGAACAGCGGGAAGATGCCCAGCCGGTGCAGGACGGTATAGATCAGGTCGACCCGCACCGCGCGCGACCCCGCCGCCCGGCGCTCGTAGGGCAGGAAGCGCTCGAGCGGCAGCAGGATCGCCACCAGGATCGCGATCTCGAACGCACCCAGCACGAACTCCTCGGTACCGTTGAACGCGTCCTCCGTGTAGCGCAGCGCGCCGAGCGACGCGAGCACCGGCAGCACCAGCGCCTGGAACAGCCAGCCCTGCAACGCACCGACGCCGTTCGCGATCGTCTCCGGCACGCCGTCACCCCCGCACGGGAATCGTCGCGAAGCAGAAGCCCCGCCCCTTGAGGCGCGCCAGCAGCTCGTCGAGCATGGGCGCGAACGGATCCTTCCTCGACCAGATGCCGAGGTGCATCAGCAGCACGTCGCCGTCCTTGACGGAGCGCACCGCCTGCTCGACCAGCGCGCGATTGGGGTGCGTTGCGGACGGCAACTCGTCGCCGAGGAAGCCGGCTGGCGACCAGCCGACGTGACGGTAACCGCAGGCCTTCGCCGCCGCCAGGGCGTTTCGCGTCGTGCGCCCGCCCGGGGCGCGCCAGATCGGGTCGAGCCCGCGGCCGGTGTGCGCGCGAAAGGCATCGTCGACGCGCGACAGCTCCGCGCAGTAGGACGCTGCCGGGAGCGTTTCGGCCGGCCCGGCGGGGAATTCCGGCCGGAACACTATGCTGCCGCCGGGGGCGTCGCGAAGCGTCTTGCCGTGACGCCAGGTGTGCGAACCGAACGCATGCCCTTCCCGGACGCGCGCCACCCAGTAGTCCTTCCAGCCCGCGTCGAGCGCGTGGTCCCCGCGCGGCGTCTTCTCGTTGGCGAGGAAGAAGGTCGCCTTGACGTCGTGCCGAGCGAGCGTCGCCGCGATCACCTCGGCGTACGCCATGTTGCCCGTGTCGAAGGTGAGGTAGAGCGTCCCCTTGCAGTCCTGCGCGTCCGAGGCCGCGCTCCCCAGGAGCGCGAGAACGGCCACCGCCGCGAGCGAGGCGCGCATCTTCACGTCAGGTGCGACCGGCCGCCTTCGCGGGCGTTGGCGCCGCCCGTGCCGGAACCGCGGCGGGAGCGGCCGTGGTCGCGACCGCGGGGACCGACGTTGCCGGGGCCGACGGCGCTTTCGAGACGAAGATCCCGTGCGGCGATCGCCCGACGGGGTACTGGCGCACGACTTTGCCGGAAGCGAGGTCGAGCACCGAGACCTTCATCACCCAGCGCGACGTCACCCAAAGCTCCTTGCCGTCCGCGGAAAGGTCCATGCAGTCGGGACCGCCCGGCACGCTGTACTTGCGGACGATTTCGAGCTTCTGCTCGTCGATCACGCTGATCGTGTTCTCGACGCGATTCGACACGTACATGAAGCGGCCATCGCCGTGCGGGGCGAGGTTGTGCGCGCCCGCGCCGGTCGGCAGCTTCTTCACCACCTCGCGCTTCTGCCAGTCGACGACCGCGACGTGGTGGTCGTCCATCACGCCGACCAGCAGGTGACGCCCATCGGCGGTGGTCACGACGCCGGCGGGCGTGCGCCCCACGTTCATCTTCCAGGCCATCTGCATCGTCGTGAGGTCGACGGCGGCGAGCTCGTGACTGCCCTGCAGCGAGACGAACGCGTACTTCGAGTCCCTGCTGAACGCGATGTGCGACGGGATCGACGGCGCCTCGAAGCGTTTCGCCAGCGTGTAGTCCGACGCGCGGTAGACGTCGACACGGTCCAGCCGATTGGCCGCGATCACCAGCCACTGCCGGTCGGGCGAGAACGCGAGGTGGTAGGGATCGGGGACGTTCGACAGCCGCCGCGTCACCTTGCCACTGGTCGCGTCCAGGAAGATCAGCTCGTTGCCCACCGCCGAGGCGATGATCAGCTCGCGGCCGTCGGGCGTCGCGATGAGATGGTGCGGCTCCTTGCCCACCGGAATCACACCCTTCTCGGCGCCCGTGTCGCGGTCGAGCAGCGTCACGGAGGCGTCGCGGGAATTGAGAACGACGACGAGGTTCGCGAGCGCCGGCGCGGCGGCGCAGAGCATGGCGGCCGCGATCAGCTGCAGGAGGGGTCGGATCATGATGTCCAGCGACGAATCGGTTCGCGGCCGCGGGTGCGAGCCGCGCTAGGCGCGCCGGGCGATCGTCGCGAGGCCGCCCATGTACGGACGCAGCACCGCGGGTACCTCGATCGAGCCGTCGGCGCGCTGGTAGTTCTCCATCACGGCGACCAGCGTGCGGCCCACCGCGAGCCCGGAGCCGTTCAGCGTGTGGACGAGCTCCGGCCTGCCATGCGCGTTGCGGAAGCGGGCCTGCATCCGCCGCGCCTGGAAGGCCTCGCAATTGCTGCACGAGCTGATCTCGCGGTAGGCGTTCTGGCCCGGCATCCAGACCTCGAGGTCGTAGGTCTTGGCACTGGCGAAGCCGATATCACCGGTGCACAGCGCCATCGTGCGGAACGGCAGCCCGAGCTTCCTCAGGATCGTCTCGGCGTGGCCGGTCAGCTCCTCCAGCGCCTCGTACGAGCGCTCGGGATGGACGATCTGCACCAACTCGACCTTCTCGAACTGGTGCTGGCGGATCATGCCGCGGGTGTCCTTGCCGTAGCTCCCCGCCTCGGAGCGGAAGCACGGCGTCTGCGCGGTGATGCGCATCGGTAGCACGTCCAGCGGCAGGATCTCGCCGCGCACGGAGTTCGTGAGCGTGATCTCCGAGGTCGAGATCAGATACAGCTTCTCGTCGCCCTCGGCGCCACCCTTGATCGCCGCGAACATGTCCTGCTCGAACTTGGGCAGCTGCGTCGTCCCGACCAGCGTCTCGGCGTTGACGATGTAAGGCGTGTAGCACTCGGTGTAGCCGTGCTCGCGCGTGTGCGTGTCGAGCATGCACTGCGCGAGCGCGCGGTGCATGCCGGCGAGGTCGCCGCGCAGGAACGAGAAGCGCGACCCGGAGAGCTTCGCCGCCGTGGCGAAGTCCAGCATGCCGAGGCCCTCGCCCAGGTCGACGTGATCGCGGACCGCGAAGTCGAATGCCCGCGGCTCACCCCAGCGGCGCACTTCGATGTTGTCGTCGGCGCCCCGTCCGTCCGGCGTCGACGCATGCGTGAGGTTCGGCAGGTCGAGCAGGAAGTCCCTCAGGTCGGACTGGACCTCGTCGAGCGCGGCCTCGAGGCGCTTGACCTCGTCGGAGAGGCCGGCGACCTCGGCGAGGATCGGCGCGGCGTCCTCGCCCTTCGACTTGGCGCTGCCGACCTGCTTCGAGAGCGCATTGCGGCGCTGCTGCAGATCCTGCGTTCGCGTCTGGATGTCCTTGCGACGGGCTTCGAGCGCCTCGAAGCGCCCGGTATCGAGGGTCACGCCGCGCTTGGCCAGGCCGCTGGCGACGCTGCCGAGGTCGGCGCGCAGTTGGTTGATGTCGAGCATTCGGCAATAATATCAGAGACTTGCAAGGACTACGAGTCGTTTCCGCTGCGCGGCCCCTGGTCCCGTCTGCGCAGCGCGTCGAGACGCTCGCGAATGCGCTGCTCGAGTCCCCGCTCGGTCGGGTGGTAGAAGCGCTGCTCGGGCATGTCGTCGGGAAGGTAGCGCTCGCCGGCGGCGTACGCGCCGGCCTCGTCGTGCGCGTAGCGGTAGCCCTTGCCGTAGCCCAGGTCCTTCATCAGGCGCGTCGGCGCGTTGCGCAGGCGCAGCGGCACCGGGCGCGACCCGTCCTGCGCGATGAACGAGCGCGCCGCCCCATAGGCGATGTAGGTCGCGTTGCTCTTCGCCGCCACCGCGAGATAGAGGACGCACTCGGCGAGTGCCAACTCGCCCTCGGGGCTGCCAAGCCGCTCGTAGGCGGCGACCGCGTCGAGCGCAATCGCGAGCGCCCGGGGGTCGGCGAGCCCGATGTCCTCCGAGGCCATCCGGATCATCCGGCGCCCGACGTAGAGCGGGTCGGCGCCGCCGTCGAACATGCGGCACATCCAGTAGAGCGCGGCGTCCGGATCCGATCCCCGCACCGCCTTGTGCAACGCCGAGATCTGGTCGTAGAAGGCCTCGCCGCCCTTGTCGAAACGGCGCAGGCTCCGGGCGATCGTCTGCTCGACGAACGCGGTGTCGACGTCCTCGACGCCCGCGTCGAGCGCGGCGATCGCGAGCTGCTCGACCAGGTTGACGAGCCTGCGCCCGTCGCCGTCGGCGTAGCCGATCAGCGCATCCTTCGCCGCCGCCGCGATCCTCGCACCCGGCATCGCGGCGTGCGCGGCGCGGTCGAAGAGCGTCGCGAGCTCGCCGGCGGCGAGCGGCTCGAGAACATAGACCGATGCGCGCGACAGCAGCGCGCCGACCACCTCGAACGACGGGTTCTCCGTGGTAGCGCCGATGAACGTGACCACGCCCTGCTCGACGAACGGCAGGAAGGCGTCCTGCTGCGCCTTGTTGAAACGGTGCACCTCGTCGACGAACAGGATCGTCGATCGCCCCGACTGCGCGCGCACGATCTCGGCGCGCGCGACGGCCTCGCGGATCTCCTTCACGCCGGCGAGCACCGCCGAGATGGCGATGAAGTCCGCGTTGAACGCGTCCGCCATCAGGCGCGCGAGCGTGGTCTTGCCGACGCCCGGCGGCCCCCACAGGATCATCGAGTGGAGCTTGCCCGAGTGGAACGCCACCGCGAGCGGCTTGCCGGGTCCGAGCAGGTGGCGCTGCCCGATGACGTCGTCGATTGTGCTGGGCCGCAGTCGCTCGGCGAGCGGCACGGTCGGGGACGGCGTGGCGGAAAAGAGGTCCGGGGCGACCACGGTCGGGACGCGGGCGAGGGATCGAGCGGGGGTGCGCCCATTGTCACACAACGGTCTGGGTCCGCCGGCAGCGTCCCGTGCGCCCTGCGCAACGACGCGATAGGATGCACGCCATGAACGCAGTCGGAATTGTCGCGGTGCTCCTCGCCGTGGTGCTCGCCGCGCCGGCCACGGCCTTCGACCTGCAGGGCCATCGCGGCGCCCGGGGCCTCGCGCCGGAGAACACGCTCGCGGCCTTCGCGAAGGCGCTGTCGATCGGCGTCACCACGCTCGAAACCGACCTCGCGGTCACGCGCGACGGCGTCGTGGTCGTTGCGCACGACCCGGACCTCAACCCCGCACTGGTCCGCGACGGCGGTGCCTGGCTCGCGCAACGCGGCCCGCCCATACGCTCGCTGACGCTGGCCGAACTGCAGCGTTACGACGTCGGCCGCGTCGACCCGGCGTCGGGCTACGGTCGGCAGTGGACACAGCAGGTGGCGAGCGACGGCGAGCGCATGCCCACGCTCGCCGCACTGTTCGCGCTCGCCAGCCAGGCGGCGAAGCCAGTGCGCTTCAACCTCGAGACCAAGATCACGCCACGCTCGGGGGATGCGACGCTCGACGCCGATGCCTTTGCGCGTGTCGTCGTCGAGGAGGTGCGCAAGGCCGGAATGTCGACGCGCACGACCCTTCAGTCGTTCGACTGGCGCACGCTGCTCGCGGCGAAGCGCATCGAACCTTCGATCGCCACCGCCTGCCTCACCGCGGAAGGCGGATCGTTCGACACCGTCAAACCGGATGCGACCGGGCGCTCGCCGTGGCACGCCGGCATCGGGCCCGGCGACCATGGCGGATCGCTGCCGAAGATGGTGCGTGCTGCCGGCTGCGCGGTGTGGTCGCCGAACCACGCGAGCGTCACGCGCGAGCGCGTCGACGAGGCCCGGGCGCTCGGCCTCGGGGTGCTGCCCTGGACGGTGAACGAGCCCGCCGACATGGCGCGGCTGATCGACTGGGGCGTCGACGGGCTCATCACCGACTTTCCGGACCGCGCTCGCCGGGTGATGGCCGACAAGGGACTGCCCTTGCCCTGAAAGCCGCGGCGCGCGGCGACTCGCCTGTCGGTTGCCTGTCGGTGGCCTACCGATCGCCGATCACGTCGGCGCCCTTCGGCGGCACGAACCGGAACGTCTCCGGCGCGAACTTGGCATTCGGCACCATCACGCCGAACCGGATCGTGGTGCGCTGCCCGAACGCGTCGACGAGGTCCAGCGCAGCGAGTTCGTTGCCCACAAAGCCAAGCCGGATCTCGGTGAACGTCGCATCCTGCGCGCG
>Ga0105106_10003352_pt1 | contig 11455 bp, 12 predicted proteins | sample PPLLaktember2015_5_FD_79109 | JGI IMG/M metagenome (GOLD analysis project Ga0105106, IMG submission 79109) | Freshwater sediment microbial communities from Prairie Pothole Lake near Jamestown, North Dakota, USA - PPLs Lake P8 Core (1) Depth... | ecosystem: Environmental > Aquatic > Freshwater >... | reverse complement strand
GGCATCGTCGGGCGCCTGGCTTCCTGGCTCCGGGTCACCTCGATGTGGACCACGGCGGGGATGTTGTCCTTGGCCACCCGGATGATGGCGGTACTGAGGTCCGGCGAGCCGCCCTTCTGTGCGGCAGCATACCGCGGCATAACCCACGCGAGCGCGATGACCCCCAGAAGAACCGGGAACCATCGAATCTGTGCTTTTCTGAAAAACGGGATCTTCATGACTTTCTCCCTCATGGAGTTGTGCGCCAGATTCCGGAGACCGCAGAGGCCTTGCCGTCCTGGATGGTCAACGTTAACCGAAACGCCGGGGGATGGCAAGGAGGCTTTGTTCCCCCCGGCAGCCGCCGTTACACTGAAAATCAAGGGTTTTCTGCACCGAAGGGCTGAAAAAGCCCCACTTTTTATTTATATACCTAATATTATTGAGAAATAAAAGAAAATCGTCACTTTTTCCTTGCAATCATCTTCATTGATCAGTAACATTTGCAAAAACGATGTTGCAGCGGGTGCATGACGTAACAATCGTCTTCAACCAACCCGACCTTCCGGTCTCCTCATCCCGCTGAACCTTCCCAACGAAAACTACTGAGAAAAAGCCCCGCGACAGGACTAGCCGGAGGGGGGATCGGACAGGAGAAAGAAGGGTGAAAGACATGAAAGCCTTGAAATTCCTTGCTCTCCTCGGAATGATCATCGGCGTGGTTTCGCTGACGAGCCTGAATTTTTCCGACGAGACCACAACCAGCGGTCTCGGTTTTAAATTGAACTGGGAAGAAGAAAACGCCGTGGAGCGAATCACGGCTCACCTGGCGGAAAAGAACGCCCTCATCCCGGACGAAGAGATCCGGAAGGTGGCCAGAACCATGTATGACGCCTCCCGGCGTTATGACGTCGATTACCGCCTCGTTCTGGCCGTCATGGATGCCGAGAGCAACTTCCGCCACGACGTCGTCTCCGATGCCGGGGCCATCGGGATCATGCAGGTCAAACGTGTCGTGGCCCGCGAGTTCTCCGAAGAGGTGGGGATCCCCTACGAGCGGGATGTCCTTCATTGTCCCCACGCCAACGTACGCTTCGGCATCTACTACCTCTCGTGGCTCAGCCGGCATTACGACAACGATTATGCCATCCTCTATGCCTATAACGTGGGCTATACCCGAGCCCGTCAAAACATGCAGAGAAGCAGCGAGCCCAAGACGGGGTACACGAGGAAAGTCATGGAGGAGTACGAGCGGAACCGCTCCCGGCTCCCCGCGGTTTGATCGACAGGCAGAAAAAGCGGCAAGCCACAAATTCCGGGACGAAAAATCCCCCGCTTCCGATATGGGAAGAACGGGGGATTTTTTTGCGCATTTCCTTCTATTGTCGGAACCCCGACGCCGTTTCTTTGTTTCCTCGGTCCTCGTACCTCGAACCTCGTTCCTTTCCCTATCGGGAGAACGGCCAGAGGGACTTCAGCCAGACCGGGAAGCTGAAGCTTGCCCAGCGTTCCTTCACACCCTCCCAGAGCGGAGACAGGATATTGATATAGTCGTCAGTCCAGGGGGTCACTTCGCGCAGGCCGTCACCGGGGCCGAGGCGAATCCAACCGCGGCCGACAAGACCCCGCAGCCTCTCCGGGTCCCTTGCAAGGGCCACGCACCAGGTTGCACTCTGGTTGGCCTGCAGTTGGGTTTTGGGCGTGGGCACGTTGATGGCGCCGGCAAGCCCCAACTGCGCGGCGATCGCCTTGAGGGTGGGCCGCAGTTCATAATAGCGGTTCGACACGTGGAAGAGGATGACCCCGTTGCGGCTGAGGCGCTCCAGGTAGATCTCCACGGCCTCCCGAGTCAGCAGGTGGGTGGGAATCCCGTCGCCCGTGAAGGCGTCCATGTGGATGATGTCATAAGGCGGCTCATCGCGGCCGATCCGCTGCAAGGCCAGCCTCCCGTCCCCCACGACCACCCGGACATCCCCCTCGCATTCGTTGAGATAGCTGAACCAGTGCCGTGCGATTCCCTCGTTGTCCGGGTCGATCTCGTAGTAGGTCATGGACTCGCCCGGCTTGACGTAGGCCGCCGCGGCGCCGGCCCCGAGCCCGAGCACAGCCATCCTTCGAATGGGAGGTGTCGTCTCGTAGACATCGGCGATCCCCCCACCGATGAAGTAATACATGATGGGGATCCGACGCTCTTCGGGTTTGAGGATCTGGGCGCCGTGGATGGTCCGCCCGTGAAGGAGCTGCCGTACATCCGTCGGGTACTTGGCGACATCCCAGATCGTGTAGGTGCCGTAGAAATTCCGGTGGCGGAAGCGCACGGGCTCTTTCATGGTCTCCCAGCCTTCCTTCACGATGAGAAAGACGAGGAAGGCCACGATCACGGCACGGCCCACGATGGCTGCATAGGAGAAATGGGTGCGAAGATGCGTGAAGGGCTTCTCCCGGCACCACCAGAAGGCGGGGGCGAAAAGCACCACGATGCTTGGGTATTCGTAGAGGGCCGGAAAAACGAAGGGCGCTCCCAGGCTGATGAGGGCCCCCCCGATCCAGCCGCCCAGGGCCGACGTGAGATAGAAGTTCGTCAGGTGCGATGCCGGCGGGCGTAGCTCATAGAGCGTTCCGTGGGAAACGAGGCAGACGAGGAAAAAGACGACGAGGTGCCCCAGGATGGCGAGCCAGTGCACCGGCCCCAGGAGGAACATGAGCAGTCCCGCCAGCAGGATCTCGGGCCATAGATTTCGGAGAAATCGGGGCACGCCGCCGCCTGTCCGGAAGGTGACGATGAAGCTTCCCAGGTAGAGGGCAAGCGGCAGGATCCAGACGAGCGGGAAGGACCCCACTTCGAGGGCGATGTAGTTCGTCACGGCGAGCAGGAATGCCGAGGGCAGACAGGAAAGCAGAAGCCACTGGCCGTAACCCGTCCTGCCGACTGTAGCCGTCTCGGCCGTCGCCTCCCCCCGCCCGTCGTCTGCCATCGGGCCCAGGTTTGGGCGCAGCAGAACCCAGGAGGCGACGACAAGGACGGCGTAGAGAACGTACGTCAGGCTCCAGGCCACGCCCTGCAGCTTCACGCCCATGAGGGGCTCCGCAACAAAGGTGTAGCCAAGCAGCGCGATCAGCGAACCTGCGTTGGAGGCAGCATAGAGGGGGTAGGGTTCCTGGTATCGTCCCACCCGGGAATGGGTCAGCCACGTCTGCGCTACAACAGCCGTTGTCGACAGCACGGCGAAAGGCACGGCCACATACAGGGAAAGGACATAGAGCAGATGCCCAAGAGGGGCATTCGGGTCGGGCTGGGCATGGACCTGGAGAGGCAGATTCACGAGAGGAAGGGCAAGGATGGCCAGATGCCACACGCCGAGTTTTCTTGCGAAGAGGTGAGCGTAGAGGTACCCGATGAACAGAACGGCCTGGAAGAACATCAGGCAGGTGAGCCAGACATGGGCCGCACCGCCGAAGTAGGGTGTCAGCAGCCGGCCCGCCAGGGGCTCGAGCCCGAAGAGCAGGATGGCCCCCGCGAAGACCATGCCCGTCAGGATGATCATGGCCAGCCGGTCGTTTCCCACGCCTGCCGTTTTTTCCGGCTCCATCCCAGCACTCCTCCCAAAGCGGTCTTCCATACCGCTTTTCTCCGCGGTTCGTCCAGTGGTTTTTTCGGAGGGACGGCGCATGCCCAAACGAATTGGAAGGTTGGAATGAGGGGTTCTCTTCTACCCATTATTCCATTGCTCCAATATTCCAGTCACCCGGTCTTAAGAGTGCCGGTGGGTGAAGGGCAGCGTCAGAAGATGCAGGAGGTGGAGGCGTGACGGGTCACGAAAATTGGCCAGGCCGATCGTCATCCCTTCGTGCCCCTTTTCAGGCTGGCGGCGGTAGGTCCCGAGGAGGCGGTCCCAGATGGCAAGGTTGAAGCCGAAGTTGCTGTTGCGCTCCCCGATGATGACGGAATGATGGACGCGGTGCATGTCCGGCGTCACGATGAGGAGCCGCAGGACGGCGTCGAGTCCGAGGGGGAGTCTCAGGTTGCTGTGGCTGAACATGGCGGTGCTGTTCAGGATGATCTCGAAGAGGATCACTGAGACGGCCGGCGGACCGAAGAGGTAAACGAGCCCCAGCTTGATCCCCATGGAAAGGAGGATCTCGACGGGGTGGAAGCGGATTCCTGTTGTGAGATCGAAATCGAGATCCGCGTGGTGGATCATGTGCAGGCGCCACAGGGTGGGCACGTGATGAAAGAGAACGTGCTGGATATAAATGAAGAAGTCGAAGAGGACCACTCCGGCGAAGACGGCAACCCCGTAAGGCACCTGAAAATAGTTCAAAAGACCCCACCCCTCCTGCCGGCACAGAAGGGCAAAGCCCGCAGGCAGAACGGGGAAGAGGAAGCGGACAATCAGCGTGTCCACCGTCACGATCCCGAGGTTGGCAAACCAGCGCGCCGTTTTAGGGGTGCTCAACACGCGCCTCGGCGCCCACCCCTCCAGGAGGGCCAGGACGAAAAGGGTCCCCAGGAAAAACCCCAGGCGTATGACCGCCTCGTTCTCCAGCATCATCTTTTCCCCGCGACCCTCTACTCTGGACCCTCGCCCCCTTCTTCCGAAATCCCCGGGACTCGATCCTGCGCTCAGAGGGTGACCTTGAGCCCCTTGTCTCTCAGGTACTCCTTCACCTGGCGGATGCTGAAGGTCCGGAAGTGGAAGACCGAGGCGGCAAGGACGACGCTTGCGCCGCCCTTCACGACGGCCTCGTAGAAGTGATCCAGCTTGCCGGCCCCGCCGGAGGCCACGACGGGCACGGTGACCACGTCGGAGATGGCCTTCGTGAACTCGAGATCGTAGCCGGCCAGGGTCCCGTCGCCGTCCATGCTCGTCGGCAGAATGACTCCCGCCCCGAAGGCCTGGCACTGCTTAGCCCAGGCAATGGCGTCCTTTCCCACGGGAGTCGTCCCGCCGGAGACGACAAGCTCAAAACCCGATGGCATGGCCTTGTTGCGCCGGGCGTCGATGGCGACGGTGATTTTGTCGGAGCCGTACCTTTTTGCCGCCTCCCGGACGAGCTCCGGGCTCTTCACGGCGGCGCTGTTCATGGAAACCTTGCTCGCCCCGGCCCCGAGAACGAGCTCGATGTCATCGAGGCTGTTGATGCCGCCCCCCACGGTCAGCGGGATCGTGATGACGGCCGAGACCTGCCTGACCCACTCCAGCCGGGTCTTACGGTTTTCCACCGTGGCCGCGATGTCCAGCATGGCCAGCTCGTCGGCCCCTTCCTTCTGGTAAAAGGCGGCGTTTTCCACGGGATCGCCTGCGTCGCGGATATCCACGAAGTGGACCCCCTTGACGACGCGGCCGTTTTTCATGTCCAGGCAAGGCATGATCTTGATGACGTTCATCGTTCCCTCCTCGTGACGGATTTGTATCGTCCGATGGATAACCGATTTATGCCCTGCCGTTCAACCTGAATTTTCCCTTTTCACCGCATCACGGTTTTTTGAACAACTTCAGATACTCCCCGTAGCCCTCTTTTTCCAGATCCTCCTTCGGGATGAAGCGCAGGGCCGCCGAGTTCATGCAGAAGCGCTGCCCCGTCGGTGCGGGCCCGTCGGGGAAAACGTGTCCGAGGTGGGAATCCCCGTGACGGCTGCGGACCTCCGTACGGACCGTGAAAAGGCTCTTATCCACCCGCTCGACGACATGGCCCGGCTCGAGCGGTTTTGTGAAGCTCGGCCAGCCCGTCCCGGATTCATACTTGTCCAGCGAGCTGAACAGGGGCTCGCCCGAGACGATGTCCACATAGATCCCCTCACGCTTGTTGTCGTTGTACTCGTTCTTGAAAGGCGGCTCCGTGCCGTCTTTCTGCGTGACCTGGTACTGCAGCGGGGTGAGTTTCTGTTTCAGGGTGGCGTCATCGGGCTTCGACCAGGCCTTTCCCGCTGGCGCCGCGGACTTCGGCTTTTCATCGCCCCAGGTCTTTTTCAGGAAGGAGTCGCGGCCCGAATTGGACCGGTAGAATTGGTATCGCAAGGGGCTCTTCTTGTAATAGTCCTGGTGGTAATCCTCGGCCTCGTAAAATTTCGTGAGGGGGAGAATCTCCGTTGCGACGGGCCTGGCGAACTTCGCCGATTTGGCCAGGGCGTCGCGCGATTTTTCAGCGAGCCCTTTCTGTTCCTCGTCGTGATAGAAGACGGCACTTCGGTACTGGGCGCCCCGGTCGACGAACTGCCCGCCGCCGTCGGTGGGGTCGATATGCCGCCAGAAGATCTCCAGGAGTTGCTCGTAGGTAACCTTTGCAGGGTCGTAATAGACCTGGACCGCCTCCAGGTGTCCCGTGCGGCCGGAAGAAACCTCCTCGTAGGTGGGGTTTTCCTTTTTGCCGCCCGTGTATCCCGAGACGACCTTCAGGACGCCGGGCACCTTCTCGAAGTCCGATTCCGTGCACCAGAAGCAGCCGCCGGCAAAGGTGGCGACCTTCTGGTTCTGCGTTTCTTTTGTCATGGGATTCCTCCCCTCGATGGCTTTGGTTTCCGTGCTCTGGCACCCGAGCGCCAGGGCGGAAATGAGCAGGGTGAGAAAAAAGGTCTTCACTGCCGTTGCTCCTTTTATTTTGGCTATTAATATGAGGTTTGGGGTTCTGTTTGTAAAGGGGAAGGGTGGGCCTTCGGCAAATAAAAAAGGCGCTCTGCGGGGGGAGCGCCTTTCGAGTTCATTGCAGCTCAGCGGGGCAGTGCGCAGCGGCCGTAAGGGGTCTTACCGGCCGACTCCACAGTGAGTTCATCCCCCTTGAACCAGAAGGTTCTCGTTCCGTCGCTGTACTTCGATCCCGAGGCTGCGGGTACCCGGGGGAGGATGAATGTGCCGTCACCCACGTCGATTTTGACCTTTTCGTTTCTCGGCAGGAATTCTGCCTCGATGGTCTTTCCGTTTTCGCAGAGATAGATCGTCCCGCTGCACCCTGCCATCATGAAAAGGGCTGCAAGAGGCAGGATACAGGCGAAGGCCCTGAACCCCTGATGCTGTTTACGCCTGCACATCGGCATAACCGGTCACTCCCCGGAGTCTATTTCCGTTTGACCTTTTTTTCTTTTCGGAGATCCGCCGCCATCTTCCGGATTTCCGTGATGTCCGACACCATTTTGCTCCAGCCGTACCAGAGGGCGTAGTCGGGGTTGGCGTGGAAGGTGCCCTGGAAGGTCCGCATCCGGTGCTCCAGGAACATGAGGTAGAGCTTCTGCTCGATCGACGTCGGGGCGTCGTGGAACGCCAGAAGATCGGGATAGGGATAGGCGTAATAGTCCGACTTGGCGATGACCTTGTCCTTGTAGAGCCCGGCCACGATCTCGATGGCCTCGGCGAGCAGCCGGTCCGCCTCGCGGATCATCCTGTCGCCTTTTTCGAGCTCCCCTCTTGCGAAGTTCGGCGAGTGGCACTGCCGGCAGTTGGCAAACATCCGGTCCCGTTCCTTCTGCCAGTCCTCCTGGGTCGTCCGGAAGACGTCGAGGTCCTTGAGCACGCCCAGACGGGCCGTTGGCTTCCCGGAGGGGTCCAGGGCCCCGAGGCCCTTGAGGATGCTGGTGCGGTCGGCGGCCCACTTCTTGTCCTCGGGCAACGGGAGCCTGACGGCCACGAACCCCCAGGCCGTCCGAACGCCGTGGTTGCCCCCCGTCATGTGGCAGCTCTGGCAGGTGGGGGCCGCGGCGCTTTCGGGCAGCACGCCGTTTTGCTTCAGCAGGTAGCGCACCCCGTGCTTGGAGGAGGAGTACATCTCCCACTGGGGGTGGTCGATGCCCATGTGGCAGGTCTGGCAGGCCTGGGGCTGCAGGGCCTCCTTCTTGGAGAAGAGGTGCCGGGTGTGACAGGAATCACAGGAGGCGACCCCGAACTGACCCCCCTGCTTTCTCAGTTCCTTGATCTCGACATCCGTCTTGATCCCGATCTTGTGGCAGCCGCCGCAGCCCTTCATGCCGTCCATCAGGGCCATCGGCTGCATGTGGAAGGTGGGCATGGCCTTCAGGGAGGCCCATGCCTTCGCGTGTTTGCCGTCCTTGAACTGCTTGACCCGGGGGCCGTGGCAGAAGGCGCAGCGCTCGGGCGTCGGGATCTCGGCCCTGTCGACCGTATCGGGCGAGAAGTGCTTGTCCCCGTGGCAGACGGCGCAGTCCACCCCTTTCTGACTGTGTCGGCTGAGCTTCCAGTCATCCACGACTCCCGGTGTGGTGGCCGCGTGACAGATGACGCAGTTTTTCGCCGAAGCGACCTCCTTCTGCTCCGTGGGGTAATTTGCCTTGACCCATTCGTTCCACCCGCCCGTCAGGGCGTAGACCTTGGTGTAACCGCGCTTGTAAAGTTCAACCGCCCCCCGGGCGGCCGTGTACTCCTGCGGTCACGCTCAGTAGAGGACGTAGGTCTTGTCCTTCTGCGGGTGATTCTTGACGAACTCGTCGAAATTTTCCGGTTGGACGAAAACTGCCCCGGGGAGTTTCTTGTCGCTCTGCTCGTACTGCTTGATGTAGCGGATATCCACGATGACGACATCGGGCTTCCCGAGCATCTCCTTGACCTGCTCCTTTGTCAGGCGGGGGACCTGTTCGACGGTCGTGGGCATCGCCGGGTACCCGGCCAGGGCGATAAGCAGAAAGACCGCCGCCAGCGATGAAATGAGGATGGGCTTGCGTTTCATGTCTGCGACCTCTCCGGTGCGTTTCTGTACAGGATCGACGAAGTGGAAATCCTCGAGGTAATCTACACTTTTCCGCAGGTGGCTGCCAACGTTTTTTCGAGCCACGGACACTGATCAACAAACCACTGCCTTCCGCGTTCCCGCAAGGCCTTGAAAACCGGTCGGGGGAGCATTATAATAAACAGGTATAGTTCACTGGATTCCGGCTGTCGGACAGAAAGGAGGAAAACATGTCGAACAAAGTTCGAGCCATGCTGTTGTGTATAATCACCCTGGGTGTCTTGATGGCAGGGTGCGCCCCATCGAGAACCTACCGGGAGGGCGTCCTGGCGACGGAGTATCGCTCCCTGGCAACGGAGGATCTCCGCAGCTATGCCTCCCGGCTTGACGAGGAGATCGCCCGCGTTGAAAAAGGAGGCGCCGTGCCCGCCGGCGTGAGCCGTGAGGAGTATCTCCGGGATCTCAAGTCGCGGCGGTATGAAGTGAAAACGACGATTGCCGGCCGAGACCTCCTGCTGCAGGATGAGCGCCGGCAGCGTATGGAACTCCAGCGCCCCCTGCCCTGATCCTGTCCGGGGCGCTGCCGGATTCACGGAGAGTCCGTTCCGGCTCCGGCAGAAGAGGAGATCTGACTGCATGTCTGCGCGAAGGGCTATTGTGGTTCTGGCCGTTCTCATCCCGATCCTGCTTAACGCTTGCATGCCCTCACAGCGCACGTACGCGGAAGGCATTCTTGCGGCGGACCACAAGCTCATGTCGAAAGCCGAGTTGATGCGGTACCAGGATCGCCTGGAAGACGAGATGGTGCGCGTCCATGCGGGAGGCGCCGCCCCGGGGGGTGTAATGAGAGAGGTCTACATGGGGGACCTCAGGCAGCGGATGAGGGACGTGCAGCATGAGATCGGCCTGCGCAACATCTGGGAGAGAAAATCCTACTGGGAACGGATGGAGATGTGGGGGCCCACGAGGTAGCCGGCCGCACGGCGGTCCTGTCTCATATGTTTCCTGCCCGCGTTGCAGCTAACGCCCATTGTCTGTGAACTGACGAAGTTAGGCAGCTAAGAAGTCAGGAAAAACCCCGATTTTTTCCTCACTTCCTATCTTCCGCTCTTCCTAACTTCCAGGTCTTTTGTCACCTTCCACACCCGTCTGCCGCATGGATAGGCGCCGATTTGCTCCACGACCCCGCCCAGATCGCCGAGAAGAACGTCTGCCGCATGCCGGTAAGGATAGCCGTCTTTCGATACGGTGTCGATGATGAGGCTCCCGCCGCTGTTCAGGTTGCCCCGGAATATGCGCGAGATGCCGTATTTTAACGGATCCGGAGGAAAGGCATGGGGCCAGTTGACCAGGATCATCGCGTCGAAGCCGCCATCCAGCCGAACTTCGGGAAAAGAGCAGGCGGCAAAACGGGCCTTGCCCTTGAAATGGGTCCGGCGGATGATCTCGGCGCCTCTGAGAACGGCCGGATCGCTGTCGAGGCCGTATCGCTCTTCGAAGTCAAGGTTGAGCAGGATGTCCCCTAGGCCGCAGCCGATATCTGCCACGCGCCCCCGCTGATTTTGGGGAAGGGAATTCAAGTGTTCGATGATGCCGACGGCATAATCCTTTGCGGCAAGCGGCATGCCATGCCACGGGTCGAAGGGGAGAAAAAGGCGCAGCAGCAACCGGAAGGCAACCTCGACCCGATTCCCGGCAGCCCTGAATATCCGTTGCGGCGTAACCTGCATGCCCGATGGTCATGCAGGAAAAATGCCGCCTACCGACCGATTTTTTTCAGGAACCCGTCAATCCCTTTCCGGTATTCTTCCGCCGACAGGAACAGGGCGTCGTTGTGACCCCCGCGGAGCTTGACGAAGGCCTTCGGTTGCGACGCCGCCTCGTAGAGCGTAACACCCTGGCCAAAGGGTATAATCTCGTCGTCGGGGCTGTGGATGACCAGCACGGGGCACCGGACGGTTTTTACGTGCTCGAGCGTGTTGTACTCGAAGCGCGCCAGCCACCGCACGGGAAGGAAAGGGTAATGGTGGCCCGCGATGTCGACGAAGCTCGTGAAGGTGGAATCGAGGACGAGTGCCGCCGGCGTTTTCTCTGTCGCGAGCTTTGCGGAGATGGGCCCGCCAAGCGACTGGCCATAGAGAAGGATCTGCCCGGCGGGGACCTTCCGGCTCTCCGTCAGGTATCGCCAGGCCCCCGCGATGTCGCTGTAGGTCCCTTCCTCGGAGGGTTTCCCCTTGCTGCGGCCATAGCCACGGTAATCGTAGATGAACGTGGAGAGGCCCACGCGATGGAGGATCTCGACGAAGGGGAGATTGTGAGAGATGTTCCCGCCATTGCCGTGGCTGAAGAGGACAACCCCCCGGCCGGCCTCAGCAGGCACGTACCAGGCCGCAAGCTGCACCCCGTCTGCGGCTTCGAAGGCAACCTCCTCGTAGGCCATCCCTCTGTCCCGAGGCGTGGCGACGATCTGCCCGTCGGGGAAATAGACGAGCCGCGACTGCAGGAAGAACATCAAGGCGAGAACCCCCGTGATGGAAATGGCAATCGCTCGAAGGGCAGAGGAAACCATGATGAATACCGAAGGTAAGAGGGTAAGAGGGTGAGAAGGTTGGAAATCGGGTGACACGCCAAATGCCGGAAGCCAATCCGACCTTCTTACCCTCTCACGTTCTCACTTTCTAGAGGAAAGGGGAGCCTCATCGGCTCCCCTCTTTCATGTTCAAACCCTGTCTTTCAGGATCGCGCCTGTGCTCCCGGAGGTCACAAGGCTTGCGTACCGGGAGAGGTAGCCTGACTGGATCTT
>Ga0105106_10003351_pt1 | contig 11459 bp, 12 predicted proteins | sample PPLLaktember2015_5_FD_79109 | JGI IMG/M metagenome (GOLD analysis project Ga0105106, IMG submission 79109) | Freshwater sediment microbial communities from Prairie Pothole Lake near Jamestown, North Dakota, USA - PPLs Lake P8 Core (1) Depth... | ecosystem: Environmental > Aquatic > Freshwater >... | reverse complement strand
GAGCAACTTCATCCGAGAGCCCGATTTCCATTTCGGGATCAGTAACATTCTTCTGCTGGCATCCAATGATGGTAATATCAACCTGGTCTTTTATCCGCTGGAGAGGTTCTGTGAGGTCCCATGAATGGGCATCCCGATAACTGCCCGGGGGAAGATCTTCCACACGGAGCTTCGTTATGGATCCAGGCTCCGCACCAAAATCGGCAATGTCGATGATCACGAGTTTTTTTGTCACTTCCGGATCAAGCAAGGTAAAAACAAAATGGGGGCCGCCAAGACCCGCATCGATTACTTTTACATTGTCGGGAAGTGTGAGTTTCTGCAACTCTTCAACGACCGCTGGTCCGAACCCGTCATCGGCAAACAGGGGATTTCCACATCCTGTAATTACGATCTCTGGATACAGCATTGAGGTTACGCTCACTGGATGAGTTTCTGGGCTACTAGCCGGTTGTCCTCATCAATCACGATCATGTGGGTAGCGCATGACACACAGGGGTCATACCCACGGACAACAATTTCTGCAAGCTGCCACGGTGCACCTTGGAGCGCAGCGCTGCAGGTTGCAAAGTTCCAGGTGGTCGGGACCAGCATATTGTACCACAGTACTCTGCCATCCTTGACCTTGGCCAGGTGAACATCAGTGCCACGCGGGGCTTCGTTTGCTGCCCAGCCTAGGGAGCCGTCACCCTGCGGGATATAGTCCGCAACGACCTTTCCTGCGGGATTGTACTCATCAAGTGCGGAGATGATCGATGTCAGGCAGTCAGGGAATTCCAACTGGCGGGCAACCTGCTGGGCGATGGTGCCCTTTTCGTGAAACTTCTTGAACGTGACGAGACGTGAACGCGGGCCGACCTCGACAGGAGCGCCGTCATACAACGGGACACCAGTGCAGGCTTCCATCTGGGGGTTGACCTTGGTGCCCATCTTGGTGGTTCCGCCAATCGGGTACTTGGGGTCCTCGAGCGTTACATCCATCTCACCCATGTACCAGTCCCATGGGCGGTTCTCTTTGAACCGGCTATAGTCCCAGGTCGGGTGCTCATCATTACTGGTGGTACCATAGATCGGATGGACTGCAAGGTGTCCCAGGTCATGGTATCCGAGTTCCTTGGGGATTGCAATCTTTACACCGCCAACATCCGCCCAGTCGCGCTTCTGGAAGTTGCGCAGGACCGTGATCATGAAATCCATCTGTGCCTTGGCAAGGACAACTCCTTCCTTTGCAAGGTCGTACATCTTGATTTTTGCCTGGGGGGTACATGCCCTGTACATACCACCGACACGCGGGTTGCTCGGGTGGACCGCTTCTCCACCGGCAATCTCACCGATTGTCTGACCGATCTCACGGAGCCTCTGGATGCGCTTTGCAACGGTGCGCACCGGTTCTTCAGGAGAGAACGGGTTGATCTTGGTGTCAGTGCCCGGCAGATACATATCGGGCAGGGTCAGGATGTTGTGCAGTGCATGGCTGTGAAGTCTGTTTGCACACTGGAGAATAACACGCAGGAGCTTCGCATCCTTGGGGATCTCGCACTTGATGGATGCTTCCATTGACTCGATCCCTGCAAGTGTATGGGCAATCGGACAGATACCACAGACACGGGATGCAATCTTGGGCACCTGCTCCATCGTTTTACCGATGGCAAGCTTCTCAACTCCCCTCACCGGGGTAATGGAAAGCCAGTTACCCGTCTCAATGATGCCTGCGTCGTTGACCTTCAGGACGAGCTTGGAGTGTCCCTCGTGTCTTGTGGTCGGGGAAATCTCTACAACTTTCGACAATATTATCGCCTCATGTTATGTTGTGTTCATACAGCGGTACAAAATTTGCTTTATACTTCTCTCATCTCTAGAGATAATTGACCGTACAAAGTACGTTCTATTTATCTTGCGCCAACGGGTTTTATAACTCTATTTATGACGACATATTTCAATAAAAAAGTTAATATTCATTCGATTTCACCAGCTAATTGGACAATAAGGTTATTTATCTTTTTTATTTACCTATAATTTTATTCTTATAAAAAATAAAAACAAATATTGATAGCATTAATATATATTAATGGGAAATTAGTTTCACCCGCTATATTTTCACTCACTACTTTGCTTTTCACTGTTCAATTCATCGAACAATTCAGCGATGGTGGCTCGCCGCTCGGCATACGCATCATGCTGGTGAATGCTCTCTTCATTCGTCTGCTTGATTATAATTACCGAATCACCTTCAAGATACTCAAATTCTGCAAGTACTTTCTTTGCCATTTCCCGGACACAATCTTCAACGAAATGCGGGTTCTTATGCGCGGCAAGGACTACTGCACCTTCGTCACCTCGCTTAAGTAATTCGTAGATACCGGCGCTCATCGATTCTTTCAGGATTATGATAATCTTTTCAAGGTCAACATCCTGGTCGTCGTCAGTTTCAATACAGAGAAAGCCCCGGCCCCGCTGGTTGTGGGTCGCCATGGGGACCTCTTTGAAAAATGCCTCGATCTGGTTCTGGCCGACACCAAGATTCTGGAGAACATGATCTGCCCGCTCCTTCATGATATTCTGAGCACAGGGGCAGGCAGTCATGCCGGTTACTTCAGCCCCGATGCTCTTCCGCACAATAGGTTCCCGGAAAGTACGCTTCGCGATAGCACGTGCGTGAACCTTGACGACTTCATCGCAGTTTGTGCGACTCACCGGGGTTTCGCGCTTTACCATGTATTCACTGCGCATGAAGACTTCAGTGCGGTCCGCGTACTCATGACGATCCAACAGTTTTCGCGCAACAACGCTGCAGAGTTTTTCGATCTTGTTCACGTCACCGTCAATAGCCTGCTGGAGGACTTCATCAATAACCTCAAAGTTCCTTGAGAGGTTGGCACCTTTCAGGCTCCCGGGCAGGTCAACGTAGACATCAAAATTTGAGATAAATATGACGGGACGCTTTCCATGGCGGTGTACTTCGACCAGTTTTTTTACGTTTTTCACGCCGACGCGGGTGAGGTTTATCCGGACGTCGGGAATTGTTGCCTGTATATCAGGGAGATCACGGGCAAAAGTCTGGTCGGATCTCTCATCTGTGGACAGTTTTTTAATAGGTCATCGCATCCCAATAAGTGTATCAAGTGTGCTCTTTAGTTTTTTTATATAATATTTATGTGCTTTGTTGCAGATATCAAAGGGATCTACTATGTTAAAAAAATATTATGAAGCAGATGCGGATCTCCAGGTGCTGAAGGGGAAGCGCATTGCAGTGATCGGCTATGGCTCGCAGGGACGGGGGCAGTCTCTTAATCTGAAGGATAGCGGGCTTGACGTCATGATCGGGCTTCGCCCGGGAAAGAGCTGGGATGCAGCGAGCAAAGACGGGATGAAGGTAATGGCCGTTGCTGAGGCAGTGAAAAAGGCAGATATTATCCAGATCCTCCTTCCTGATGAACATCAGGCGGCAGTTTACAAGAGCGAGATCATGCCCCATCTTTCGGACAAGAAGTGCCTCATGTTCTCCCACGGGTTTAACATCCACTTCGGACAGATTGTTCCGCCACCCACTGTTGACGTGATCATGGTGGCGCCAAAAGGCCCGGGGTTCATGGTTCGCAGGCAGTATGAAGAAGGGAAAGGCGTTCCCGCGCTTATCGCCGTTCACCAGGACCACACAGGAAAAGCCCATCAGATTGCACTTGCCTATGCAAAGGGGATTGGGGCGACCCGGGCGGTGGTTCTCGAAACTTCGTTCCGCGAAGAAACTGAAACAGATCTTTTCGGGGAGCAGGCTGTTCTCTGCGGAGGTTGCACATCTCTTGTCAAAGCTGGTTTTGAAACACTCGTTGATGCAGGGTATGAGCCGGAGATGGCATATCTCGAAGTTCTCCACGAGCTCAAACTTATTGTCGATCTGATTTACGAAGGCGGGCTTACCAATATGCGCAAGTATATCAGCAACACGGCGCAGTATGGCGATCTGACCCGCGGCCCGCGGGTTATTGGTCCGGAAGCGTACGAGGCTATGCAGGAGATCCTTGAAGAGATCCAGAGCGGTAAATTTGCACGTGAATGGATGCTTGAAAACATGGTGAACCGCCCTGTTTTCAATGCGCTCACCAAAGCAGATGAAGAGCATCTCATTGAGGAAGTGGGCAAAGAAGTCCGCGGTATGATGCCCCAATTCCAGAGATAATTTTTTTCTTCTATCTTTTTTTATTTCGTATTCCAATACTCTCCTTATGAAAATTTATTTTTTTTCATAGCAAGATCGGTAATATCCGTCATGTAGCCCAACCTATTGCTTCGGCATTCGGTACACATCTGATCAAAGTCTGTGACACTCCATCACCACTGTCAGAAATGGCATCAAGCACCTGGCTTGAAATGGGGTAGCGGTGCAGCGCAGAGCAAGTCTGAACCAGACAACCAGTTGCTGATACCCGGCCGCATCTGGCATGACGTTTTGTGCAGTAAAAGCAGGTCCCTGCAAACCAGGTATTTTTTCTGGAGAAAGCCTTTTGGCGGGGTGACGCCTTTATTATATACAATTATGACGGACTCATATGAAAATCTCCTCAAACAGGCTTATACCAATATCACGGAAAAAACAGAATCTTCAGAACGTTTTGTAGTTCCTGAAGCCAAGGCATATGTTGAAGGCAAAACAACCGTTCTTGAAAATTTTTCTGAGATTGTGAGCAAGGTTCGCCGCGACCCTGATCACCTGATGAAATTTCTCCTCGGTGAACTTGGTACTTCGGGAAAAATTGATGGAAACCGTGCAATTTTTAATGGAAAATTTGAGATCTCGCTCATCAAAATGATAATAAAAAGTTATGTTGAGGATTACGTTATCTGTTCTGAATGCGGCAAACCGGATACACGGCTTGTCAAAGATGATCGTGTAATGCAACTTCGTTGTGACGCCTGTGGGAGTCACCGCCCGGTGAGAAAGAGAAAAGCCCGCACCGAACCTGTCTCTGAGAACCTTGAGGAGGGGACGGTCATGGACGTGGAAATCCAGTCGATCTCCAAACGGGGTGATGGTGTGGTGAAGATGGGTCGCTACATCATGTATGTCGCGAATGCAAAACCCGGGCAGAAGGTAAAGATCAAGATCTCAAGGATTTCGGGATCAATTGTATTTACCGAACGGGCAACTGAAGAATAAAAAATATCCATTTTACTTTAATATACCGGTTTTTGTAATATCCAGAAAGAATTATCGAGCATCCCGCTGTTGGCATGTCGGGATTATCCTTCCGTTTTATTTTTACCCGTGGACTGTGTAAGGGAGATAGTTAAAAAAAAATTTAAAAAAAGGAATTTTCATGGATCAGGTGTGGTCTTTTCAGAAATCGAAGGATTGTTTGGTCGGCCCCCCTGTTTTAGTAATAGTAATCTCGTAGTTGAAGTTCTGGACATTGTCAAAGACAGGGTCGTAACTCATCCACCGCCCGTCAACAACATAGGTCAGGGGGTGTACTTCTCCTTTTGTCTTGTTCATCGCAACATAATTGCCATTGTCATAACGATACTCGATATAATCCCCGTAAACGAACTCGCCAGATGAATCCGTCGCCTTCTCAAGGACAAAAGAGGGATCTATAAGACCCCACTGAACATTCTTCGAATAGGATTCATAATGAGGGATCAACTGCGATCCCTGTAATCCCGTTGCCTGTTCTGTATTGAGTGCATATCCAAGTACGGGTTTTTCTGCCTTAATACTGATCCTGAATTTATCCCCGGGATATATGAATTTAAACCCCATATCCTTGAAATCATATGTCTTAAAGGTTTCTGGCGTCAGAATACCAGTGTCGTGCAGAATTTCCTTTTCAATGAAACCTTCAGTGGGTGAGGGAGTCAGAACCGTAGTTGTAAGAGTCACTGTGGGGGCTTCAGCGGTGGTCGGAAGTACGGTCTGGATTACCGTAGTTGGTGCGGGAGTCTGGACCGGAGCAGGGGCGGACGGTGACGCACATCCCGCTATGACCATTGTTACAATCAGGCAGATAGCTGCCCATATCAAAGATTTGTTGCCAGTCATATGAACAAGCCTATTTTAACTTCAGCCTAATAACTTTTCTTAATCCGTCATGCATGAGGCAGACTGACTCTGGATTTACCTGGATTTTCTTGTAATTGGTTAAAAAAAAGTATAGTATGTGCAGATTTTTCAGGCATCACGATTTCTTCAATTCTTTAATGAGCTCATTGCAGTGTCCGGAAATCCGCCTGCAAGCCTTTTTGATAATGGGGAGGGGATTTTTCTTGCCTTTTGTGGTGACAAGTAGTTCCGGGTCTGAAAACTGGAACTCAATCATATACTTGGCAACATCTACATCCGGGTCATCAAGAAGTTCTTCTACGAGGGCGTTCATGAACGTATGTCCTTCCCCCTTGAGGATTAGCCGCACTTTGTCTTTTTCGAGATCGAGAACTTTTACAATCATGCACCTATGTTTGGGCACCTGAAAAGTATTAAAGTATGGGTGGGGAATGAACGCCAGAATACTTCCCCTGATAAGAAGCCCCGGGAAAATTCTCTAAAAATGGTTACCTGAACTCGAAAACATCCCCATCCTTTCCGAGATGGGGAAGTTCCCAGGGAATGAGGTGGCTCAGATGAACACAGCGATACTCCTCCGGATCAAGCCTCTGGGCAAGGGTACAGGCATCAAGATAATTCATGTGCTTGGGAATCCTGATATCTGAGGGCACAAGCGCATCCAGCAGAAGAAGATCCAGATTCGTGAGAAGGTCAAGGCTCTGCTGGGGAATATCGATGTTGGTATCTGAAGTAAATCCTACCCTGGAGCCATCGTTTTCAAAAACGATACCGCAGGTGTAGGCAGGGGGATGTTTCACTATAAACAGGGTGATGGTCATCCCGAAAATTTCAAACGGCTCATACGGCCGGATCCCGCCTTTATCGAAGGTAAGAAACCGGAATGCTTCAGCACAGTAATTGAGAACCGGGGGAGCAGCAAATACCGGTGGGATCTTCTGAACCCGGTAAAACTCGCCAAATCCAATAAAATGATCGTAATGCCCGTGCGTCCAGATCACCGCATCGATATACGGGGAACCATACCGGAGCAGCTGTTGCCGGAGATCCGGTGATGAATCGATAAGGATGTGCCTGCCTTCATTCTCTACAAGAAGCGAAGTCCGAAGACGCATTGCTCCGGTTTTCCAGGCATGGGTACATTGAGGACAATTGCATCCCACCTTTGGTGTACCAATCGCATCGCCCGTTCCAAGGAGGGTTATTTTCATGTTATATCCAGGTCAGATGCCGGATTGCATCACGGTTTTTCACCATGTGAATACCCTTTTCAATATCTTCAGGACTGATGCTCTTCCGATTGTCCATGAGGGAAGAAAGAATCGCTTCCTTGACCATCATGCGGAGATCAGAGCCTGAAAATCCATCTGTCCGGGAAGCAAGCTGCTGGTAATCAAGGGTACACTGGAAGGATGAAGTAACCTTCATTAAGATGTTCTTCCGCATCTCTTCATTGGGAAGTGAGAACTCCACAACTTCATCAAACCTTCGCCAGGCTGCCTCATCGAGCAGTTGTGGATGATTGGTTGCGCTGATCAGGAGCACATTGTTTCTTACGAGGTTGATCTTATCGATGTTTTTTAACAGGGAGTTAACTGCACGTTTCATTGCCCCGTGGTCATCAGCGACCCGGCTCTTGGCAACAAAATCGAATTCGTCGATAAAAAGTATGGATGGCTCAAGTCTTTTTGCCAATTCAAAGATCCGGTCAATATTTTTGGATGTCTCGCCGAGATACTGGGATGTGATCATCGAGAGCCGGACTTCGAGAACCGGCATGTGCATGGTCCGGGACATGGCAAGTGCAAGCGAGGTTTTTCCTGTTCCTGGCGGACCCACAAAGAGGAGTTTTCCCACCTCATGGATTCTGTGCCTGTGCAGGAATTCCCGGTGATTGACCGCAAGCCGTATTTTATCGATAATCGCGATCTGTTCCTGCGTACGGACAAGGTCGTCCATCTGCTGCTCCACTTCTTCCGGGGCAAGGATAATAACGAGGTCAAGTGCGCTCCGGAGTTTTTCATCTTCACCTATAAGTTTTGAAACCCGTGCATCAAGGTATGCCTTTGTATCTTCAAAAGGCGGATTTGTTTTACGAACGGCCTTGTAGGTTATTCCCGTTGAATCAATATTCTCAAAGAAGAAGGCGAGTGCGGGATTTTTATCAATGATAGGTCTGCCTCCCTGTTTGAGGAACCACAGTGCCGCGGATTCAAGTGCAGTGATACGGAGGCGCTGACCGAACTCCTCGTACGCTACAAAGGGGTTTGCGGATAGTTTCTGGTGGGCATCCGCAATGGCCAGTGAGCGTTTGATCAGACCATCACTGACATAGACCGGCCGTTTGATATCTGCAGAAGAGGTGATAGAAAAAATCTCACGGCAGGTAGGAGTCAGATCATTGATATCAAGCTGGGGGTTCTGGTTGAATATTTCAGCGGTCAGAACAACTTCCATTATGCGCAGGATTTCAGAATCTCCAGACATGGCTGTAACCTTAATTATTCATTTCCTGAATGAATAAGGCTATCTCATCGTGTTGTTACAATGCAGCCCTCACTGGTCACGATCAGCGTATGTTCGTGCTGGGATACCAGCGATCCCGGGATATCGGAAAGGACCGGATAAACATGCAGTACCTGCGATCTCACAAGTGATGAGAGCGTGATATCAAGTTTTTTTTCATCAAGCCAGCGTCGTGCAAATGGCAAACCGTGGCGATTCTTCACCCTATTCAGGATAGTCCGCGCGGCCGGGATACGGACCGGTTTTTGTGAAATCTGCGAATAAATCTCCTTACGGTTTTTTTCTCCCACGTGTCCGCTCCCCGTTGTTGCGAATGGTTCAATAGCAAACACCATTCCTTCTTCGAGAACAACTCCCCCGTTGACCCCAACATTAGGAATGGTTGGAGAGCGGTGAAGAATATACTGATCCAGTCCATGTCCGGTAAGATTCGATATTGGCCGATATCCACGGCATTCAATCTCTAACTGGATTGCTGCCCCGAGATCCCCGGCCGTCGCTCCTGGCCGAACCGCTTTTATTGCCGAATCAAGCGCCCGTTCAGATGCCTCAAGGAGAAGTGAGTTGTTCCCGAGATCGATAGTAGTCGCAGTATCAGCGATATATCCGTCTATCTGGACACCAAGATCCAGTTTTGCTACATCCCCTTTAGTAAATACCCGTGAATCTCCTGTCGATGCAGTATCGTGTGCAGCATCTTCATTTAACGAAAGGTTAAGAGGAAACGCGAGTTCTGCCCCCTCTTCTTTCACCCGGACCTCAATTGATTCGACAAGATCCAGGTATGATCCCCCTATGCGGATTTCCCGTGCACTCCGGTGCAGGATTTTTGCGGCTATCTCTCCGGCATCATGATATTTATCAAAAATCTCATCCTTCATATGACCAGGTCCTCGGGAAATGCCGTGAAGTTTTCAAAACCTTTCGTTGTGACAGATCCTATGTCCTCAAGACGCACGCCACCAATCTTGGGATAATAGAGTCCTGGCTCAATAGTGATTACGTTGCCGGATGCGAGAGCTTTTCCTGCCGGCCCGACCGTCGGCAGCTCGTGCACCTGAAGACCTACACCATGACCGAGATTGTGTACAAATCCGCATGTGTTGCTCTCATATCCCCGCTCTTTGAAAAAGTCAACTACTGCCAGATGGATATCTGCTCCTGAAGCTCCTGGTTTTACCAGCGAGATTCCAAGCTGTTTTGCTTCACGGAGTGTGTTGTACATCTCGAGGATTTCCGTTGAAGGCTCCCCCCAGACAACAGTACGGGTCATATCGGCATAATACCCTGTCATCTCTTTTACGGGAAAAAGATCAATTACAATCGGCTCATCTGATTTGAGTGGTCCCGATCCTGTTATATGAGGAATTGAGGTATCCTCTCCGCAAGATACAATCGTGTCCACCGCGTTGCACCCATACTGAAGGAGCAGGCTGTGCATGGAGAATTTCACAAATTCGGCGGTCAGGGGTTTTTTGTCACTATAAAGGATTCCTTTTTTTACCGATGCGCTCTTGATCAGTGAGATTGCACGCTCCATCGCCATTTCTGTCACTTTCTGCACATCCTTCATCAACAGGATTTCATCTTTGCTCTTCTTTGCCCTCATCGACTGAACCGTTCCATTATCGACAACGATGGTACAGTGTTTACTCAGGGCATTTGCCAGAGCGATCGGGAAATTCGGGGGCACGAGTATTTTTTTTCCTACCTGACCGGCAATCATCTTCGCAGTAGCCCGATACGGGTCCTTTTCTTTTCTGAGAATGTCTGGAAGCCCGGCCTGCGTTCTGGTCATTACTGCAGTAGTGGCTTCACGCGATGCACGTCCGAGCTCCATCTGGGACACGATAATAACCCCGGGATCTCCAGGTTTTTTAAAAAAAACGAAGGGATCGCTTGTTGTAAAATGGGTCAGGTATCTCATATCGGCATCACGCGACGATGCGTAAAGTACGTAGGCATCAGCGCCGCTTTTTTTGACTGCGTTTGATAGAGGGTCCATCTCTCAGGATATATGTAGTTAAACGTCAAGTACTTTTATTTCGGAGTTGATATACCAGTGATGGAAGAGGATGCAAAAAACCGGTTCAAGTATAAATTTTACCGGCTCACAATCCAGCTTAATATTATTATCTTTCTCGTGGCCATATCCGTGATGATTTTTTTTATAGTTCAGTCCCCCTATAGCTTCCCAATAATCATTGGCATGCTCATCCTGGCTCTCATCCTGTCTCTGGATTTTTTTAAGAAATACAAAGAAACAAAAAAGTGGCTCGATGAGCAAACGGAAAAAGATAAAAAAGACGATGGAACAAAACAGAAAAGCACGACATAATGCCGCGGGATGAAGGGTTGAAGGGGATATTATGCTCAAGAAGATGAAGGATGAGATCGAACTGCTCAGCCGTCATATTGAGGTAGCAAAAACGGTGGCAGACCACGAACCAATCGGTATCATGAAGCTTGCAGAGCTGCTCGATCTCCCCTCGCACCGCATCCGGTACTCCCTGCATGTTCTGGAACAACTCGGATATATCCGAGCTTCACCGGAAGGCGCTGTTGCCACCCCTCAAACCGCTGAATTATTTCAGTATCTCAATCGTGATCTGGATGAACTCATCCGACTGCTTGCTGAGATGAAGCGTTAATGACCCGGCACCCTATTTCAAGTCCTGTGTTGTCAGCTTTGATCGTCCTTTGAGTTACCTTTAAAAGCACTCACAAAGAATCTAATAAAGCGTATTGACAATGCCTCCCTAACTCAGTTGGTAGAGTGTCGGACTGTTAATCCGAATGTCACAGGTTCGAGCCCTGTGGGGGGCGTTTTTGGGCCCGTAGCTCAGTCCGGTTAGAGCGCCCGGCTCATAACCGG
>Ga0105106_10003349_pt1 | contig 11463 bp, 9 predicted proteins | sample PPLLaktember2015_5_FD_79109 | JGI IMG/M metagenome (GOLD analysis project Ga0105106, IMG submission 79109) | Freshwater sediment microbial communities from Prairie Pothole Lake near Jamestown, North Dakota, USA - PPLs Lake P8 Core (1) Depth... | ecosystem: Environmental > Aquatic > Freshwater >... | reverse complement strand
GATCTACGCCCCGAGCAACCTGATCGTGGCCGCCGCGGGAAACCTCGAGGAAGAGCAGATCCTCGACCTCGTCCGCGAGCGCTTCTCCTCGCTCGCGACCCCTCCCGACGGAATCGCGAACGTGCCCCCGAAGGTCTCGCCCACGATTCAGCTCGAAGAGAAAGACCTCGAGCTCGCCCATCTCGTCGTCGGCTCCGAAGCGCCTCCTCAGGCCTCGCCCCGCCGCCACGCCGCCTACGTTCTCAACGCCGTTCTCGGCGGCAACCTGAGCTCCCGCCTCTTCCAGGTGATCCGGGAAGAGCACGCTCTCGCTTACTCGGTGTTCTCGAGCCTCAGCGCGTACCACGACACCGGACAGTTCTCGATCTACGCCGGTACCGAGGCACAGAACGTTCCGCTGGTTCTCGACCTGGTTCTGACCGAGCTCCGGCGAATCAAATCGCAGCCGGTGGAACAGGAGGAGCTGAAGCGGGCGAAGAGCCACCTCCGGGGGAGCATCCTCATGGGGCTCGAGTCGACGAGCGCGCGCATGTCGCAGCTCGCCCGTCAGGAGATGTATTTCGGGCGATACGTGAGCGCCGATGAGGTGATCTCGGGCATCGACGCGGTCTCCTCCTCCGAGGTCCTCGAGCTCGCCGCCGAGATATTCGGGCGGGGACCGCTGGCGATGACCGTGCTCGGAAGGCTCGAGCACCTGCGGCCGATTCCGGAGAGCCTGGTTGCCTGAGTTTCATATCTCCATACTGGGAAGTGGAAGCACAGGAAACGTCACTTTCGTCTCCGACGGCTCGGTGAGGGTTCTCCTCGACGCCGGGCTCGCCTGCAAGGAAATCGAGAAAAGGCTCCGGCTCTTCGGCGTCTCGCCCAGGCACATCGACGCCGTCCTCGTCTCCCACGAGCACGGGGACCACGCCCGCGGGGCCTGGCGCTTCTGCTCGAAGCACCGCATCCCGCTCTACGCGACCGAAGGCACGTTCCGCTTCATGCCGCGGGTCCCGGAGAAAGAAGTCGAGTGGGTCCGCGTGCGCTCGGGCGGGAGCTTCAAGCTCGGCCGGCTGACCGTCGATCTGTTTCCGACGCCCCACGACGCCGCCGATCCCGTCGGGTTCCGCCTGCGGCGTGGACGGCTCGCGTTCGGACACGTCACCGACATCGGCCACGTGTCGGAGGAGGTGGCGACGGGCCTCCGAGGCTGCGACGCCATCCTCATCGAGTCGAACCACGACATCGAGATGCTGCGCTCGGGCGATTATCCCGAGTCACTCAAGAACCGGGTCGGGAGCCGCTGGGGTCATCTCTCGAACGAGGCCCTCGCGCGCTACCTCGAGGAGCGCCTTCCCGACGCCGTGCGCCACCTGTTCCTCGCCCACCTCTCGCGGCAGAACAACCACGAGACCCTGGTTCTCGACTGCTGCCTGGAGGCGCTCCGGCGGCGCGGGGGACGGGCGCCGAAAGTGCATCTCACCTATCCCGACCGGCCGACCGCGATGCTGCGGGTGAGCGAGGCGAAGCCGGTCCTGGTCGAAGAGCGGGCTCAGGGAGTTCTGGTTTTCGAAACATGCTGCCATGCTGACTGACCGATACGTCCACCCCGAGATGGGCCGCATCTGGAGCGCGGAGTCGAAGTTCGACGCCTGGCGCGAGGTTGAGCTGGTAGCCTGCGAGGTGATGGGGGAAGAGGGCATCGTCCCGAAAGAGGCCGCGCGGGAGATCCGGGCGAAGGCCTCCTACTCCATCGAGCGCATCGACGAGATCGAGCGCGAGGTCAAGCACGACGTCCTCGCCTTCACCCAGGCGCTCGCGGAGAGCGTCGGCGAGGCGGGTCGTTGGATCCACTTCGGGCTCACGAGCTACGACATCGTGGACACCGCGCTGGGAATGAGGATGCGGGACGCGATGGACTTGATACTCAAGGACGTCGCGGCGCTGTCCGCGGTCCTGAAGTCCCGCGCCTTCGATCACAAAAAGACGGTGATGGTGGGCCGAACCCATGGTGTCCACGCGGAGCCGATGACCTTCGGCATGAAGCTCGCCCTCTGGTACGCGGAGATGGAGAGAAACCGCGCGCGGCTCGAGCGGGCTCGCGACGTCGTCGCCGTGGGAAAGCTCTCCGGCGCCGTCGGAACGTTCGCCCATCTCCCGCCCCTCATCGAAGAGAAGATTTGCGCGAGGCTCGGCCTTACGCCCGCCCCGATCGCGACCCAGGTGCTGCAGCGCGACCGCCACGCGGAAGCGCTCTCGGCGCTCGCGATCGTCGCGTCGACTCTCGACAAGATCGCGGTCGAGATCCGGAGCCTCCAGCGGACGGAGATCCGCGAGGTCGAGGAGTTCTTCTCGGAGAAGCAGAAGGGCTCTTCCGCCATGCCCCACAAGAGAAACCCCGTCATCTCCGAGAACATCTCGGGGCTCGCGCGCGTCATCCGGGGAAACCTCCAGGCGGGGCTCGAGAACATCGCCCTCTGGAACGAGCGCGACATCTCCCACTCCTCGGCGGAGCGGATGATTCTCCCCCAGAGCTTCATGCTCACCGACCACATCCTGAGGCGCGCGGCCTCGGTTCTCGACAACCTCATCGTCTATCCCGAGAAGATGCGGGAGAACCTGGAGTCGATGAAGGGACTGGTTTTCAGCGGACAGGTGCTGCTCCAGCTCGCGAAGAAAGGACTCGCTCGCGAGGAGGCCTATCGCCTGGTGCAGAGAAACGCCATGGCCGTATGGCAGAAGAAGGGAACGCTCCGCGACCTTCTCGGGAACGACCCCGAGGTCCGGAAGTGGCTCGACGAGGCGGAGCTCGATCGGGCCTTCGATCTCGAGCGGCAGATGGAGCATATCGACACCATCTACCGCCGGGTGTTCGGAACCCATAATTGATGTCATGAAGGTAAACGTCATCGTCCGGCTCAAAGAAGCGGTCCACGATCCCCAGGGGGAGACCATCGGCAACGTCCTGAAACAGGTCGGCTACGGAAGTGTTTTCGCCGTGCGCCAGGGGAAATTCTTCGAGCTCACCCTCGAGGCCGGCACCAAGGAAGAAGCCCAACGTCTCGCCCGGGAGATCGCCTCGCGCGTGCTCTCGAACCCGGTGCTCGAGGTCTTCGAGGTGGAGGTTTCGGACTAACGTGCCGCGCTTCGCCGTCTGCGTCTTTCCCGGCTCCAACTGCGAAGAGGACGTGAAGTACGCTCTCGAGGACGTCCTGGGAGAGCCGACGGATCTCGTCTGGCACAAGGAGACTTCTCTCGAGGGATACGACGCCGTCATCCTTCCCGGAGGCTTCGCCCACGGCGACTACCTGAGGCCCGGCGCACTCGCCCGGTTCTCGCCCGTCATGGACCCGATCCGGGAGATGGCGGAGGCGGGAAGGCCGGTCATCGGGATCTGCAACGGCTTTCAGATGCTCCAGGAAGCCGGCCTTCTCGAAGGCGCCATGCTCCGCAATCGCACCCTCACCTACATCTGCCGGTACGTGGACCTCCGCGTCGAGCACACGGACTCTCCTCTCACCGCGACTCTCGAGGAGGGCGAAGTCCTCCGGATTCCGATAGGCCACGCCGACGGGAACTACTTCGCCGACGAGACGACGCTCGACACCCTCGAGACGAAGGGCCGCGTCCTCTTTCGTTACGTTACCAACCCGAACGGCGCCGAGAGGAGCATCGCGGGAATCCGGAGCGAGCGCGGCAACGTGGTGGGATTGATGCCGCACCCCGACCGCTGCTACGAGCCCGATCTCGGGACGGACGACGGACGGAGAGTGCTCGAGAGCCTGGTTGCCTGGACGAAACAGCATGCCTGAGCTCGAAGAATCCCTGAAGGCCCACAACCTCACGCGGGAGGAGTACGACCGTATCGTCGAAAAGCTCGGGCGCGAGCCGAACGAGAACGAGCTCGGGATGTTCTCGGTGATGGCATCGGAGCTCTACAGCTACAAGAGCACGCGAGTCCACCTGAGACGGCTTCCGACCCGCGGTCCTCGCGTGCTCCAGGGTCCGTGAGAGAACGCCGGGGTCGTCGACATCGGGCACGGCCTCGCCGCGGTCTTCAAGGTCGAGTCCCACAACCACCCGTCCTTCATCGAGCCTTTCCAGGGGGCGGCGACCGGAGTCGGGGGCATCATCCGCGACATCTTCACCATGGGCGCGCGCCCGATTGCGCTCATGAACTCCCTTCGTTTCGGGCCGCTCTCCATCCGGAAGAACCGCTCGATCCTCACCGGAGTCGCCGCCGGCATCGCGAGCTACGGAAACAGCATGGGGATCCCGACCGTGGGAGGCGAGGTCTCTTTCGAGGACGTCTACAGCCTGAACCCTCTGGTGAACGCGTTCTGCCTCGGCATCGCTCCCAAGGACCGCATATTCCTCGCGCGAGCCGAAGGCGAGGGAAACCCCGTGTTCTACGTGGGCGCGAAAACGGGGAAGGACGGAATCCACGGGGCGACGATGGCGTCCGCCGAGTTCGACGAAGCGGCCGAGGAGAAGCGCCCCACGGTTCAGGTCGGGGATCCTTTTCTGGAGAAGCTCCTCCTCGAAGCCTGCCTCGAGCTCATGGCGACCGACGCTCTGGTCGCCATCCAGGACATGGGCGCCGCGGGGCTCACCTGCGCCTGCTCGGAGATGGGGGCGCGCGGGCGAACGGGGATCGAGATCGATCTCGACAAGGTGCCGCAGCGCGAGCGCGGGATGACGCCCTACGAGATCCTGCTCTCGGAGTCCCAGGAGCGGATGCTCCTCGTCGCCCGCGCCGGCCGGGAGGCCGAGGTCGAGAAGATCTTCCAGAAGTGGGACCTCGACGCGAGCGCCATCGGCACGGTCACGACCGACGAGAAGCTCCGCGTCTTCTCGCGCGGACGGGTGGTCGCCGAAGTACCCGCCCCCGCCCTCGCCGACGAAGGACCGGTGTACGAGCGGCCCATGGCGCGGCCATCGTATCTCGATCGCCTCGAGGACGTGCAAATCGACGACCTCGAGGAGCCGCGGGATCTCGAGGCGACGCTCGGGGCGATGCTCGAAAGCCACGGAGTCGCGAGCAAGCACTGGATCTTCGAGCAGTACGATCACATGGTGCGGAGCAACACCATCGTGCTTCCCGGAGGAGACGCCGGAGTCGTCCGTATCAAGGGAACTCCCATGGCGCTCGCCATGTGCCTCGACGGCAACGGACGCTATTCGTACCTCGATCCGTATCTCGGCGGGGCCCTCGCGGTCGCCGAAGGATGCCGCAACCTCGCCGCCGTCGGCGCTTCCCCCATCGGCGCCACCAACTGCCTCAACTTCGGAAACCCGGAAAAGCCCGAGACGATGTGGCAGTTCTCGAACGTGATCGATGGGATCAAGTCCGCGTGCGAGCATTTCCAGGTTCCGATAACCGGCGGGAACGTGAGCTTCTACAACGAGACCGAGGGCGAGGGCATCTTTCCGACTCCGGTCGTGGGCCTCGTCGGAGTTCTCGAGGATCGGAAGCTCCGGGTCACTCATCACTTCAAGGAAAAGGGCGACCTCATCTTTCTCCTGGGCGAGACGACCGAGGAGATCGGAGGTAGCGAGTACCTGAAGGTCGCCCACGGCCGCGTCGACGGAAAACCTCCGAGGCTCGACCTCGAGGCGGAGGCGGCGGTCCACGATCTGGTCCGTCGCGCGGCGGCGTTCGGCCTTCTGCGGTCGGCACACGACCTCAGCGACGGCGGGCTCGGGGTCGCTCTCGCCGAGAGTCTCTTCGGCCCGCTGGGAGAGACGATGGGGGCTTCGATCGCGCTCGAGACTCGACGGCGCGCGGATGCGGTCTTGTTCTCCGAGACCCAGAGCCGGATACTGGTGAGTGTCGCGCCAAGGCAAGCGGGCGAGCTCGAGGAGCTCGTCGAGGACGCCGGGGTTCCCCTTTCCCGGCTCGGCGTCACCGGCGGCCACCTTCTCGAAGTCCGCGTGAACGGCGAGAGGACCATCTCGAGGCCCGTGGCTTCCCTCCGGGAAGCGTGGTGGACGGCGATCGAAAGAGGGCTGAACCCATGAGTGGCTTCAAGGACGAGTGCGGGGTCTTCGGCATCTTCGGCCACCCCGAGGCCGCGGCCGTCACCTACCTCGGGCTCTACGCCCTCCAGCACCGAGGTCAGGAGGCCGCGGGAATCGCGACCTCGGGGAGAGGCAGCGGGTTCCGGACCCGGAAGGCCCGGGGCTACGTCGCCGACGTGTTCGATGCCGACTCTCTCGAGAAGCTGGGGGGGCCCAACGCCATCGGCCACACCCGTTATTCGACCGCGGGGGCGAACACCGACGAGAACATCCAGCCGGTCCATATCGAGTGCAAGTTCGGCGAGATCGCCGTCTGCCACAACGGGAACCTGGTGAACGCGCACCTTCTCCGGCACCAGCTCGTTCAGGAGGGCTCCATTTTCCGTACCACGAGCGACACCGAGGTCATCCTCCACCTCTACGCGCGCTCGACGCAGAAGGAACGCCTCGACGCCATCTTCGACGCGATTCGCAAAATCGAAGGAGCCTTCTCGCTTCTGTTCCTGACCGAGGATGCTCTTTACGGGGTCCGCGACCCGAGGGGCTTTCGTCCCCTCGTCCTGGGAAAGCTCAAGGACAACTACGTTCTCTGCTCCGAGACCTGCGCTCTCGACCTCATCGACGCCGAGTACGTCCGCGAGGTCGCGCCGGGCGAGATGGTCATCATCGACAAGAACGGACTCCGGTCGCTCCGTCCCTTCGCGGAAGTCCCCTCCGCGCAGTGCATCTTCGAGCACGTCTATTTCGCGCGCCCGGACAGCCGGGTTTTCGGAAGGGACGTGCACCAGACGCGCCTCGCCCTCGGACGCCAGCTCGCCCGCGAGGCCCCGGCGGACGCGGACGTCGTGGTTCCCGTCCCCGACTCCGGAACGGTCGCGGCGGTCGGCTACTCCCAGGAGTCTGGGCTTCCCATCGAGTTCGGACTAATACGGAACCACTATGTGGGGAGGACCTTCATCGAGCCGAGACAGTCCATCCGGCACTTCGGCGTCAAGGTGAAGCTGAATCCGGTGCGATCGGTCATCGAAGGGCGCCGCATCGTCCTCATCGACGACTCCATCGTCCGCGGGACCACCAGCCGGAAGATCGTGGGCATGGTGCGCCATGCGGGAGCGAAGGAAGTCCACCTCCGCATCTCGTCGCCTCCCACGACCGGACCCTGCTACTACGGAATCGACACTCCGAAACGCGAGGAGCTCATCGCTGCGACCCACAGCATCGCGGAGATCACGAAGTTCGTCGGCGCGGATTCCGTGGGGTATCTCTCCCAGGAGGGACTCCTCTCTGCGGTGGCGGAGGATCGAAACCGCTATTGTTCGGCGTGCTTCTCCGGGAAATACCCGGTGCCCCTCCCGGAGGAGGGAAGGGATCAGCTCAAGCTCTTCGAAAAGGTACGGGAATAAACGGCCCTAGCGTCCCTGATCGTGTGCTTGGTTTCCGGGCGCGGCGAAGAAATGAGGTCAGCGCCTCCGGCGAAGCATCTCAACGAGGATCTCGTCACCGATCCCCTCCGCCATCGAGAGCGCGGTGCGGCCGACGTCGTCTTTCGCGCCCGCGTCGGCCCCGGCGCCGAGCAGCATCCCGACGATCTCCTGACGCTGGCTGGCCTCCGCGTTCAGGTTCCGTAGCGGGATACGCAGGCTGAACATCAACGGTGTCTCGCCTTCCCTGGAACGCGCGTCGACCCTGGCGCCTGCGTCGAGGAGCAGGCGCACGGCGCCGACGTGCAAGTTCTGAGCAGCAAAGTGAAGCGGCATGAGGTAGTTGTGTCGGTCTCTCACGTTCGAGTCCATACCGCTTTTCAACAGCGCGGCGACGATTTCTGGGACACCCTTTGACGCGGCGTGGTGAAGCGCCGGAGGCACGGGTCTGGCTCCCCTGGCGAGCAGGGCTTCGACGACCTCGATGCGCCCGGAGCTCGCCGCGGACGCGAGGACCGGAAGCTGACCTCGGACGAGCGACGCGCCGGCGTCCATCAACAGGGTCACCAACGCCAGATCCCCTCTCGAAGCGGCGATCCCCAGGGGGTGGCCGGCGTCCACGTCCGCTCCTCGTTTCAAGAGCGTCACCACGACTTCGACGTGGCGCCTCTCGACGGCGGCGCTCAGGGCGGTCTCGACCGGCTGACCCTTTGCCGCATTCACATCCGCTCCCGCGTCCAGGAGCAGGTTCACGGCATCGAGATGACCGTTCTCTGCCGCCCCGATCAGGGACGTTTCGTTTGCCCCCGCATTGGCGTCGGCGCCGCGTTCGAGGAGGAGCTTCATCATCGGCACGTCCCCTCGAAAAGAGGCCGTAATGAGTGCCGTCGAACCCCGCGCGTTCGTCTGGTTCACCCTGGCGCCGGCATCCAGTAGAAGCTTGACGGAATCATAGTTGCTCATGAAGGCTGCCATGATGAGAGGCGTGTCGCCGTCCGCTTCTGCCGCGTTCACGTCCGGGCTCCTAGCGAGAAGCGCGGCGAGGACCTGCGTATCGCGCGACGATGCGGCGCGGATGAGTACCTCGGGGCTGAGGTCGAGGACCAGGCCCGACGCCTTGCCCGCCCTCTCGAGAAGGGCGAGCATTTCGGCCTTTTCGACCGCGAGGCGCAGCGTCTCGGGGTGGATTCGCGCACCGGAAGCGAGGAGAAGGCGAGCCAACTCCAGGTCTCCGCGAATGACCGTCAGTTCGAGAACAGTTCGACCTAAGGACTGTCGGTTGGGATTGGCTCCTGCCGCGAGCAGGCGCTCGACGACCGTACGATGCCCTTGGAAGGCAGCCGCGGCGAGCGGGGAAGAGCCGATGCCTTCGGCGTCTGCCGCCACACCCGAGCGGAGAAGCTCGTTCACCACAGCGAGTTTCCCCTCGCTTGCCGCCACCCGAAGCGTGTTGCCATCGGCCGCGGCTCCGGCGGCGAGGAGCTCACGGAGTACCTCTACGTGGCCGCCGGCCGCCGCCGCGAGGAGCGCGGTGCGTCCTTTCTTCACCGCGTCAACGTCCGCGCCTGCGGACAGCAGGACTCGGACGGCCTCGAGGTGACCTCCGGACGAGGCAGCGATGAGGGCCGTGAACCCCTGGCGTCGATCCCGCCCGTTCACGTCGTGGCCGGCTCGGATCAGCGTCCGAATACCGTCCGAATCGCCCTTCGAGCAGGCCCTCAACAGTTCGTCGCTCAGAAAGGAAGCGGGTGCAGTCTCGTCCACCCAGCTGGGCTCTCCTAACTCGGCAAGATCCTCAAGCTCCGCTATCCAGAAGTGCGTCGTACGGGTGCAGCGACTGGTCCAAAACGGCGGCCGCGGGCCGGAGTCGGCGGCCACCAGCCCGAGAAAAGACCGGATTGCGGGTACTTCTTCACTGGACGCGTAGACCAGGTACTCTTCTCCCACGGCGAACGAATACAGGCAACCGGAACCGGAGCCTACCTCGACCGTTCCTCGAGCGACCCCTTTCCAGGCTCGCGAGACTCGCATGGTGTAACCCCACGCCATGGGGATGCCTTCCGTGGAGAGGCCGACGTCCCTCGTCGAAACGACCACGCCGAGGAAAACGGCGTCGCTCTCTTGGAGCGCCGCCTTCGGAGAAAGCTGCCGCGAACAACTGCAGGGGAGTCCGGGACGTGCGGTAACAAAGAAAGCGAGGAAGACTATCTGGGCAAGCCGGCGCGACGTCATGCTTCAGCTCGTGATATTTCTAACGGAATGATAGAGGCTTTGCACGAGATTCCGCAACCGGAGTAAAGCGGGTTCTCAGACACGCCTCGCCTCGAACGCAAGCTCGCCGGCGAAGCCCCGGCGGACGGAGACGCGGTGGTTCCCGTCCCCGATTCCGGAACGGTGGCGGTTGGTTAGGCCTTGGGAGTGGGGCTTCCCACAGCAGTTCAACTCCTCTTCGAGAAGGTCCGGGAGTAACGGCAGCCCTTTCAAGTCCGGCTGGGCAGTTCGCTTTCGCGATATGTTCATTATTAAGGAACACGGTATTATTCTGCACCTCCGGCTAAGGGTGCCTCCTGTGTCCTTGCTGGCCTGCAGGTGTCACCGCCTTTCGCCCCTTTGCCGCGTCTCAGGTGAGCGCGACGCGGAGCATCTGCATTGCGGCGTCCGACTTGACGGCTCGAGCCTGTCGCTGAGCAGAAAAGAGCGCGTTCGAATGGAATAGACTTAGCGTGTAAACTGTATATCAGCGGGATGGAGACGACGTGATCCGCTCGAGGATTCTTGTGACCGGAGTGCTCGCTTGGGCGCTCTCCGTGTCCTGCACCGACCTCAACGATCCGCCGCCGGCATCCCCGACGGTGCCGGCCGTGGGGCAAACACAATACGAGATCGCGGGCCGCTGGGACGGCATTACGGAGCAGGGGCGTCCCATTCGCTTCGACGTCCGGACCCAGGAAGCCCTGGGAAACCCTCTCTACCACGCCAACGTCATCCAGGGAAAGATTACGCTCCATCACGATTGCTCCGGCGGACGGCTCGTCCTGGAGCTCACGGGATACGACACCGAGGTCCGAGGAGACACGTTCTCCGGCACCGCCATCTGGCGACGCGACGAGCCCACGAAGTACTACACCGGCACGCTCACCGTCTCGGGGAGATTCATCAACGGAGAGGTCGCAAACGGGGGTTTCGTCAACAGCGTTACCGACAAGTACTCGGACAACCTCGGCGTCTGTGGTCCCTCGAGCGGTAGCTGGTCAGCCCGGCGAGTTCCTTGAGCTCCATCTCGCCGTAGGCGGCCGCTCCCTCCACGAGCCGCCGTCGAGAGGGCGGCCCGGGCTTCTGCGGTCCGAGGCGGATTACAATCCCTTCGTTCGATGAAACGAGCTCTTCTCTTCGCTCTGATCGCCCTCGTCGGGATCGAGGTCGCCTGGCAGCTCGCTGCGCTCGTCACACGGAACCTGTCCGCGCGCTCCTCTGCATCCGCGCCACGCGCGGGAGCCCTCACGATCCTGTGCGTGGGCGACTCGCACACCTACGGCGCTCCGCTCCCGGAGCCCGAGAGCTACCCCTTCCAGCTCGAGCGCAGCCTTCGCAGCACGTACGAGCGGGACATCCAGGTCGAGAACCTGGGCGTGCGCGGCATGAACACGCCCATGGTGGCGAATCGCCTCGAAAGCCAGATCGCCCGACTCCACCCCGATCTCGTCATCGTCTGGGCGGGAGTCAACAGCTTCTGGAACGGGACCGAAACGGAGAGCTGGGAGGGCCGGATGAACGCGCTGCGCGGCTGGCTCTTCCGGCTCCGCACGGTGCGCTTCGCCGCCATCGTCTGGTTCAACCTGACGGGCTTGGCGCATGCGCGTGCCGGAGAGCTCGGGCACGCGGTGCTTGCCTTCGAGCAGAGCCTGCACTACCGCCCGGGCGACAGCGACGCTACGAACGCGCTGACGCTAGCCCGCGCTACGATCGGCAAGCGCAGCGCAGAGCGGCAGGGTGAGGCGCTCGTTGAGACCCGCCCCCCCTTGGCCGAAGCCATCGTGGG
>Ga0105106_10003348_pt1 | contig 11466 bp, 2 predicted proteins | sample PPLLaktember2015_5_FD_79109 | JGI IMG/M metagenome (GOLD analysis project Ga0105106, IMG submission 79109) | Freshwater sediment microbial communities from Prairie Pothole Lake near Jamestown, North Dakota, USA - PPLs Lake P8 Core (1) Depth... | ecosystem: Environmental > Aquatic > Freshwater >... | reverse complement strand
GAGGTTATTATTTTCATCGCGAGGGTTTATGGTATTATTGACCTAGATTAACTACATATAAACTATCGGTGAATAATGAATGAGAGCCTGAAGGGAGGTGGATGTCTGAAGATGAAACATGGGGGAACGCCAGCAGGAATTAGTGTGGATACGGATAACTGGTTCGATGTACCATTCAATACACCACAATATAAAAATATCAATGAGGAGAGTCAATATGTTAAGATCGTTTTTGCATAAATTTTTCTCCGCTTTACTCCTGACAGGTATGATCTTAGGTCTGATCCTGCCAGCCAATGTTTTGGCTGATAAGACTGAGAGTCCTATCCTGCAGGCCGACCCCTTGACGAAAGTTGAGCAGCTGGTATTGAACGAGCTGGCGCTGGAAAGCCAGACGGATTATTTCATCTGGATGGCGGAGAAGGCTGACCTGAGCCCTGCTTACCAGCTGAAAACCCAGGCTGAGAAGGGTCAGTTCGTCTTTGACATCCTGGTGGCAACTGCGGAAAGGACCCAGGCAGACTTACGGGCATTCCTTGACAACCAGGGTGTGGACTATCAAGCTTTTTATATCGCCAATAAGATCCTGGTACGCGGCGGCGATATGAGCCTGTTGGTAGCAGTTGCCAGCCGGGCGGATGTGGCGCAGGTGACTGCCAATCATCCATTCCAGCTGGAAGAACCTTTCCGGACTCCTTATGGTCCGGATGCGCCAGCTGGTATTGAAACCAATGTGTTGTTCATCAATGCTGATGATGTATGGGCGTTGGGTTACACCGGTCAGGGGACGGTGATGGCTGGCAATGATACCGGGTTGGACGAAACCCACCCAGCCATCGCCCGCCACTACCGCGGCTGTGTTGATCCACCAGCCTGCACCACCTATAACCACAACTACAACTGGTGGGATGCCACCGATACTTACCCGACCGATCCATTTGATGGACATGGACATGGCACCCATACCGCCGGCACGATGGTGGGAGATGATGGCGGCGCCAACCAGATCGGTGTGGCGCCGGGTGCACAGACCGTGCACTGCAAGAATATGACCAACAGCGGTTCGGGCAGCGACGCCACTTTCACTGAATGCTTCCAGTGGGATCTGGCTCCCTGGGATCTGACTGGATTAAACCCGAATCCCGCTCTTGCCCCGGATGCGATCAACAACTCTTGGGGCTACTCAGGCGGGAATCAGAACCAGTTCCGGGATGAGATCCAGGCATTACATGCTGCCGGCGTCCTGGTCGAGGTCTCTTCCGGAAATGAAGGCGCATCTTGCGCAACTTTGCGCTCCCCCGGTGATTACAACGAAGTCCTGACCACAGGCTCCATCCAGCATACGGCACCATACCCCGGGACAGTCACCGGCTTCTCCAGCCGCGGACCATCCGACCTGGATCCTTCCCCGGCCAATTACTTCCCTGACATCATGGCTCCAGGAGAGAATATCCGCTCATCGGTTCCGGGCGGTTTGTACGAGGGTGGTTGGAGCGGCACCAGCATGGCTGGACCGCACGCCACAGCTCTGGTCGGGCTGATGTGGTCAGCCTGCCCTGTTCTGCAGGGGGACGTTACCATGACCCTGCAGCTGATCCATGACACCGCTACACCGATCACCGGATACGTTGGTTCCTGCGGTGGTGATTACGTAACTGGCCCGAACAACGACTGGGGTTTCGGCACCATCGACGCCCTGGCAGCTGTTCAGGCAGCGATCGTGCAGTGCTCGGGAATGGGTTTCTTAGCGGGCACAGTGACAGATACAGGCGCAAGCCCAATTGCCGATGCAACGGTCACCGCCACTGGACCTTATCCCGGAACGGATATCACCGACGTATCTGGATATTACAGCATGACGTTGGTGGCGGGTACATACAATGTCCTGGTCGAGCATCCTCAGTATGTCGATGGCATTGCCAATAATGTAGTCGTCGTAACAGACACACTTACCACACAAAACTTTCAGCTAGTCGAGCGCGGCCGCCTGTACGGTCAGGTGACCGATGCGGACAACAACTTCCCCCTGGTTGGGGCGACGGTTACAGCCAGCGATGGCACCTTTGACATCACGGATGCATCGGGCAATTACGAGATGTATCTGGATCCAGGTAACTACAACGTTACCGCCACGATGCTGGATTATGCGCCGGTAACAACACCGGTGGTGATCGTTTCTGGCGCTGATATTCTGCAGAACTTCGCCCTCCTGGCAGCTATCTCGGTCATCCCCGATCCCCTGGAAGTATCAGTCGTCCTGGGGAACGTGACAACTTTGGACGCGCTCCTTGTGAACAATCTGCCCACAGCCTATCCCTTCGAGTTCCTCGAAATACCCGGTGGAATGGCTTTGAGCGGTGGAACCGAGGACAGCGGCGGGCCTGACCCATATGGTTACGTTTGGGCAGACTCGAATGAACCTGGCGCTACAATTTATGAATGGGTTGACGCCACCGGTGGCACCGCATTAAACCTCACCGATGATAGCGAAGCCAATGTCACACTACCTTTTACCTTTAATTTCTACGGGGTGACCTCCTCGAATATCCGGGTGGGGAACAACGGCGGCATATTCTTCAATGCCACCACGGGTGACCTCTCAACCCTCAATGCGAACCTGGGTTCGACTACCACCAATAACCTGATCGTTCCATTCTGGGATGATATCGATGCTGATACTGGCAATGTGTATTACCAGACCTTTGGAGTAGCACCGCATCGTATGTTTGTCATCGAATGGTTCGATCGACCACACTACTCAAATATTGGCGATGCGACATTCGAGTTGATCCTGTATGAAGGGACGAACAATATCAAGTACCAGTACCAGGATGTGGTCTTCGGCAATGCCCTCTATGACTACGGTGTGAGCGCTACCGCAGGTATCCGTGGGTTCCTGCCGAACTACCTGCAGCGTTCGTATAACCAAGCAGTCATCGAGGATCTGTACGCCATCTGCTTCACCTACCCAGGTTCACCACCTTGCGATGGTGGCGATATCACCTGGTTCGCCACCAGTATCCTCTCTGGCACTGTTCCGGCGAACAGCAGCCTGGGCTGGACGAATACCTTCTCCGCCACAACCGCGGCGGGCGTCACGCAACCTGGTGATTACACCGGAGAACTGCTGGTCCTGGCAGGCAATCCTGGTGACCCGAACAAGTACATCCCGGTGATCATGCATGTTCTACCGACCGGGACACTCGGTCTGCTGGATGGCACTGTGACCAGTGACCGCCCCGGTGGTCCGCTTGAAGCGTTGATCGAAGTCGAAGATAGCTTCGGCGCTGTGGTGACGATGACCACCGATGCCCTGACCGGGTACTATTCCCATTACTTCGAGTCAGGAACGCTGACGGTAACCGCCTCAGCGCCTGGCTACCTCAGTCAGCAGGCTATGGTCAGTCTGCCACCTTCCGGCTACACTCAGAACTTTACCCTGGTCCGAGATGCCCCGGAGATCGTGGTAACGCCGCCCAGCCTGGAAGCCACTTTGACCTTTGGCGATTCTACCATGCAGCTCTTGAATATCGCCAACACTGGCGAGCAGCCCCTGACCTTTGACATCGGCGAGCGCAATGGGGATTACTTCCCATCGGTGAATGAAATTCTGCTGATGGCGGAGGATATCCTTCCGGCGGATTGGGACATCTATCGTACAGCCTTGACGGCAGCCGGGGTTTCCTGGGACGAGTGGGATCTTGAGACCCAACCATTCCCAACCGCGGCTGACCTGGCGCCCTACTCTGTTCTCTTATGGGTGGATGAGTCATCTATGACTCCCGGTGATGCACCTTGCCAGGTCATAGCAGATTGGCTGGTCAGTGGCGATAAGGCGTTGTTCGTCGCCAGTGTGGACTTCATCTGGGACTTGCAAAATGGGACACCCGGTTTGGGTGAGCATAACCTGTACTTGTTGCTGAACACCACTTATGTCGGTGACTATGCAGGATCAGGCATCACCACCCTGGAAGGTGTCAGTGGAGACGATATCGGAGGCGACTTTGCTCCACCCAATCAGGTCACCCTGGCAGGTTCTTCGGATTCCAACGGTGACTATGCCAGCGTCAGCAGCGTGGCTACCACCGGTTTGATCTGGGGACCTGGTGGGACCGGCAGTGGCAATGCAGCCCTGACTCACTATGAAGCCGCAAACTATAAGACAGTCTGGCTGGGGATGAATTTCCACAACGGGTTGACGGATCAGGCGCAGCGCGACCTGTTGATGACCAATATCATGGCCTTCCTGTATGGTGGGGATGTGGTCTGGCTTACCGAATCCCCCATCACGGGAACGGTACCAGTCTCTGGGGATACGGATATCAATGTCACCTTCGATTCAAGCCTGGTATCCTCACCGGGTATCTATACCGCAGAGTTGCGGGTGTCAAACAATGATCCCTACAATTCTCCCGTCACCGTCCCGGTAACCATGACCGTTGAACCGAGTGGTGACCTGGGCTTGCTGGAAGGAACCATCACCGGTCTGGGCTACTGCGATGGCGAATCCTATCCCCTGGAAGCTGAGGTGTTCATCGAAGATAGCACAGGGATGACCTGGACCTTGACCAGTGATGTGAACGGTGGGTATGCTCAGTGGCTGTATGCCGGTACCTATACGGTTACCGTCACGGCTCCAGAGCATGTTGGCGTGACCACTACCGCCATCATCATCGGTCAGCAGACCACAACTTTAGATGTGGCGTTGCGCTGGAGTGTTGCCTGTGTGGATACCCAGCCAGATGCCTACGAAGTAACCCTGGTCCTGGGGCAAGGCACAAGCGAGCTTTTGAACCTTTACAACAATGGCGCGGCGAGCACACCATACAATCTAACGGAATTGAATCAAGGGTACACACCTGGCCTGCTGGGCAGTGTGGTTCCCAATGATCCAATCCCCAATGCTGAAGTAGCACCGACCTCACGGCAATACAGCCAGCCATTGGCACTGGGCGATGACCTGTTCCAGATCGATGCCGGCGTAACCACCGGGAGCCTGGTTCTCCTGGGAGTTGAAGTGGCTAATGGGTCTTACTTCGTGACCGCCGCCGGAATATCCTCTAATACAGAACCGAACGTTCTGTTCGAGTTGGACATGTCTGGAAACGTCCTCAATCAATGGACTTTAACCTCTGCAGAACCATGGGGTTTACGTGACCTGGCTTTCGATGGTCAGTATCTCTACGCAAGTGATGAGTCCGGATTGATCATGCAGATAGATCCGAGTACCGGTCAGTTTACTGGGGTCACGATAGATTGTCCGTTGGCTGTTTGTCGGGCACTGGCATACGACCCGGCTACCGATCACTTCTGGTCCGCCAACTGGGATACAGTAATCTATGAGATCGACCGGACCGGTGCTGTGGTCAATAGCTTCCCCGCGGTGGGATTGTCCACTTATGGCATGGCCTGGGACGCATACTCACCGGGCGGTCCTTACCTGTGGCTTTGGTCTCAGGATGGAACTCCGCTGGATCAGGCTTCTCAGCTTGACCCAACCACCGGTGCTCTGACGGGCGTGAGTTTTGCGGGATATAACGACCCGAGCTGGGTTGATAATCTGGCTGGTGGTGCTACGATCAGCCCGGACGTCATCCCTGGACAGCTTGTGTTCATCGGTTTGCACCAGGCAGATTCAGATATGATCATCGGCTATGACATGGATGTCGTGATGGACCTGGATATTCCATGGTTAAGTGAGGATCCCATAACCGGAACCATAGATGCTGACGGTAGTGCGGTCGTTGACCTGATCTTTGATACGACCGTACTGACCCAGACGGGTGATTACAGCGGAACCCTGTTCGTTCAAACGGAAGATCCGGTCAACCCATCGATCGGCATCCCCATCCTGTTGCATGTGATCACTCTGGATTATGGTTTGGACCTGGAGCCTGAAACCTCAGCCATGACCGGTGCACCTGGAGAAATCGTTGAATATACCTTACAGCTCCAGAACACCGCCACTCTTACGGATACCATTGAGCTGACCTATACGAATGTGGAACCAGGTTGGGTGGTATCTCTACCCGTGAGCAGTTATGACCTGGCACCAGGAGAGATGGTGGATGTGATCGTCCTTGTGACCATCCCACTTGGTGCGATGGACGGTGATTTTGATGCCTTCACACTCACAGCTACTTCGGTCAATGATCCAACAGTCTTCGATGATGTTGAGATCACCACAACCGCAGTCTTCGATGGGTACTTTACTTACCTGCCGTTCCTGTGGAAATAAATTAAACCAGAGCCTGTGTAATATATAGAGCAGGCACCTAAAAAAACGCCTGCGGGTGCATTTGACCCGCAGGCGTCGGTATTTAATTATCTGACATAAATTATCGGATATATATTAATATTTCTCTACCTTGAAAAAATTATGGTATGATTAGGCACATGTGAGATTTACGTTAGCGCTATTTACCTGAGGAGACATTGTATTGATGGATCTGATCCAAATCACTGACCTCACATGACTTTAGCTAAAACTAACCCATCCAGCAAGAATAAACGAAATAACCTTACTTTCCATTCCCTGAACAAAGGGTTCGTGGTGTTATAAAGCGTTTGAAAGGAGGTGCAATACCTACCGACTGACCTGGGGATATTCAAGATTGCCTAAAGCATCGAAGATATTTCCTATATTTTGTTAAATATCCATCCAAATATTCTGATTAGGTTCTGGAGGAAACATGTCAAGGAAATTCTGGCAAAGTATATTCTCAATCATGCTCCTGGTGGGATTACTGCTGGGCGGATTACAGCCCAGTGGTGTACGCGCGGGAGTAGCGGAAAATCCGGTTTCTCAGACTGACATTCTGGCCAATGTAGAGGCTCAGGTGTTAGATGAGCTGGATGCCGAAAGCACGACCGACTTCTTCATCTGGATGACCGAGAAGGCTGACCTGAGCCCGGCATCCCAGCTGGCGACTCAGCTTGAGAAAGGCCAATTCGTCTTCGACACCCTGAGAGCCACTGCGGATCGCACGCAGGCTGACCTGAAGGCATTCCTGGATGCCCAGAGTGTGGGTTACCGGGCTTACTATATCGCCAACAAGATCCTGGTGAGGAACGGCGATATGAGCTTGCTGATGGCGGTTGCTGTGCGCCCGGATGTGGCGCAGATCACGGCCAATCATCAGTTCCAGCTGCAGGAGCCGTTCAAGAACCAGGTAGGTCCAACCACTCCTGAGGCTGTTGAGGCTAATCTCACCTTCATCAATGCCGATGATGTATGGGCATTGGGTTACAATGGCCAGGGGACGGTGATGGCGGGCAATGATACCGGCCTGGATGAGACCCATCCGACCATCGCCCGGCATTACCGCGGCTGCCTGAATCCGCCGACCTGTTCTTCGTGGGATCACAACTACAACTGGTGGGATGCCACCGGGACATATCCTAACGATCCTTATGATGGTCATGGACACGGCACGCACACCACCGGCACCATGGTGGGTGACGATGGTGGCACCAACCAGATCGGCGTGGCACCCGGTGCGCAGACCGTGCACTGCAAGAACATGACCGATGGTGGCAGCGGGGATGACGCGGGTTTCACGGAATGCTTCGAGTGGGACCTGGCGCCCTGGGACCTGACCGGTTTTAATGCCGATCCTGCCATGGCTCCGGATGCGATCAACAACTCCTGGGGATATTGGGGTGGTGGTGCGCCTCAGTTCGAAGATGAGATCGCTGCGCTGCAAGCAGCCGGCATCCTGGTGGAGGTTTCGGCCGGGAATGAAGGCTCAAGCTGTTCAACCCTGCGCTCTCCAGGTGATTACTTACAGGTATTGACCACCGGGTCCATCAATCATGCGTCTGCATTCCCCGGAACGGTCACCGGCTTCTCCAGCCGTGGACCATCTTCTTTGTATCCGGGCGAATACTTCCCCGACATCATGGCACCGGGCGAGAACATCCGCTCAAGCCTGCCGGGTGGAACGTATGGTAGCTGGGGTGGCACAAGCATGGCTGGACCGCATGCCACGGCTCTGGTCGGGCTGATGTGGTCGGCCTGCCCGACATTGCAAGGCATGGTCACTGAGACCCTGGACATCATTCATCAGACTGCCGCACCGATCCCTGGTTACGTCGGTTCCTGCGGTGGTAACTACACCACCGGACCGAACAACGACTGGGGTTTTGGCACCATCGACGCCCTGGCAGCTGTCCAAGAGGCCATCCTGCAGTGCGGTGGGATCGGTACGTTAGAAGGGACCGTGCTTGACTCGGTTACTTCTGATCCGATCTCTGGCGCAACAGTACTGGCAGAACGGGACGGCGGTGGCAGCAAGACCGTCTTTACCGACGGGTCTGGCGAATACACGATGCTGACCGCTGAAGGTATCTATACCGTCACGGCCTCGCACATGCAGTATATGGCGGACTTCGTTACCGGTGTGGTTGTGATCACCGATACAACCACCGTACAGGACTTTGCCCTCGATCCGCGCGGACTGTTGTGGGGATACGTAACCGACTTCGACGGCGGCTTCCCGCTAGAAGGAGCCACAGTCACAGCAGATGACGGCACCTTCGCTACCACAGATGCCACCGGATACTATGAAATGTACCTGGATGAAGGCACCTTCGATGTGACCGCGACACTGGCGGACTATGCCCCTGAAACGGAATCCGTAGTGATCGTCTCAGGCGCAGACACCCAGCAGGACTTTGTGTTGCAGGCTGCGGTCGGCTTTACTCCCTCGCCGGCTGAGATCACCCTGGCATATGGGACGACCGATTCCCTGGATGCAACCCTGATCAACCGTCAGCCGACGCCTTACGACTTTAGGTTTGCAGAACGGTACGAAGGCTTCATCCCTGGGATGCTGGGTTACACTACCGTGACCATCCCGGCAGGCCCAAGTGAAGCACCGGCCGGCTCAGCCGTAGCCAGCGGACCGTATACACCGGCGCCTGAGCGCTCCATCACCATCCCGAATGTTGTTCCCATGGCTGGTGAGAATGTGCTGCTGGTATGCTCTGATTACCTGCCGCTGTGCGAACCGATGCTGTCGCAGCTGGTGGCTTTTGGTGACCTGGGTTTAGTGGATGGGTTCGATGCCTCAACCGGCACACCGTCATTGGCGCTGTTGGAAGCTTATGATGTAGTGCTGACCTGGACAAACTATGTCTACGCTGACCCGACCGGTATGGGCAATGTGCTGGCCGATTACGTGGACGGCGGTGGTAAAGTCATCAACCTGATGTTCGCCATGGGCACCCATGGTTGGCAGATGGGTGGTCGCTTTATGACGGACGGCTACACCGCCATGAATGGCACCAGCCTTTCCTTCGCGACTGTATGTCTCGGTACCTATGATGCCGGTCATCCGATCATGGACGGCGTCACGAACGTGTGCGAATACTACCGCATGGTTGGCACCTACCTGACCGCCGACTCCACGGCGGTTGCTAACTGGGCTGATGGGCAGATCTTTGTGGCTGCCAAGGACGATCAAACGGTCGTCTCGATCAATGGCTATGTTGGCAGCGCTGCTCTATGGACCGGTCAGATGGATGTGGTGGTGCACAATGCCATTCTGTGGCTGACTGGTGGAGGTGGGGGCGTGCCATGGTTAGGCGAGATCCCGATCACGGGAACCGTTCCTGCAGAGGACACCCTGGCTGTGACGCTAGAGTTCACCGCTACCGCCGCTGTGGGTGTCAACCAACCGGGCGACTACCTGGCGACACTGCGGGTCATGGGTGATCCCGATCTGGAGGTGCCAGTGGTAATGACTGTTCTTCCGGCAGCTACCTGGGGTGAGCTCACTGGTAACATCAGCGATGCCTGCACTGGATTGCCGATCGAAGCAGTTGAGATCCTCATCACGGGTGGTGACCCAATCACTCAGACCTGGACGGATGCGAGTGGGAACTACACCGCCTGGCTTGAAGAAGGCACCTATACGGTGGACTTCATCATAGCAGGATACCCCACTTACAGCACCTCGGTAGATATCGAGGCAGGTGAGACTCTTACTTTGAATCTCGAGCTGGTCCCTGACCGGCCTTGCATCGTGGTCGAACCCGTGATCATCGAAGTGTATGTCGTGACCGGAACAGTTGAATTTGCCTCCGATGGGTTCGATATCTCAAATCCTGGCAGCTTGGACCTGAACTTCGAGATCCGCGAACGGGATGGTGGATACACACCCACTACCAGCCTGCCTGGATCAGGTACAGGGACCTGGTTGTACCGCAATACCGAAGGAGTCAGTGTCTCAGGCAGCAACAATGGGGCGACGGTTGCTTACCCAAGTGCTTACCGGTGGGAGCCTGCCGTCCCCTCCGTGTTCAATGTCCTGATCTATGCGGATGACTATATCCACGTCTATCCGAACACTTTCTTGGATATGGCACTGCAGAACCTGGGCATTGCCTATACTGCTCACTATGATACTGATTTTAGTGGCTTTGAGGCTGACCTGGGTCTGGGAGGTTGGGACCTGGTGCTGTTAGGTAATGACAACTACGCAGTTCCGACAACCACTTTAGATGCTTTGAATGCATACGCACAAGCAGGTGGTTTACTGATCGTAAATAGCTGGTATGCTAACAATGGTCATGCCCTGTGGACTACCCTGGGATTCACCTGGGTGGGTGACAATTTTGATCCACCCCTGCCGGTCTATTGGTGGGATCCAGCGCACCAGGCGTTCAACTTCCCTCAGGTCGTGCCGGAATTCACCTCCCTGGATGGCGGTATCTACGGCACCTATGGCCAATGGGGTGAACCTCTTGCTGGATTCACTGCCCTGGCAGGTTACACAACTCCTGGGCCAGATCCGAACCAAGCGGCACTGATCCTTGGGAATGATGACACCACCATCTTCAAGGGGTTCCTGGACGGACAGAACAGCGCTGATCTGGATGGCGACTTGTATTATGACGGAGCAGAGCTGTGGGAGAATATGATCAACGGTCTGCTCAATGGTTTCATCGGGGCGGATGTCCCCTGGGTATGGGAAACTCCCATAACCGGTACGGTGACCGCAGGTGATGTGATGCATATCGATGTATCCTTCACCGCCCGGTACACGGATACCACGCCCATGCCGCTGGGTACATACACGGCAGAGTTGCGCATCCTTAATAATGACCCTGTAGCAGGCGTTCAAACTGTCCAGGTGATCATGCACATTATCGATGCTTACTGGCAGACTTTGCCACTGATCTTCAAATAAACCTGGTCTTGAATACCCAGGAAGCAGCTCTATTTCTGGGAGTGAAAGACTTACAAACCAATCGTGGTTGGGCAAGGCTGCCCAACCACGATTGTCTTTTTTTTTCCGATGTTCACATATGCTATACTTATCAGCGCTGACGGATGACCCACCTCATTGAAGGAAGAGCATGCGAAAGAATTTGTTTTCCCGGTCAAGCAGGAAATCTGAATCTTCAACTACGGATAAACACGCGGAAACTAGCAACACTCTTGCCACAGATGGCAACCTG
>Ga0105106_10003347_pt1 | contig 11467 bp, 16 predicted proteins | sample PPLLaktember2015_5_FD_79109 | JGI IMG/M metagenome (GOLD analysis project Ga0105106, IMG submission 79109) | Freshwater sediment microbial communities from Prairie Pothole Lake near Jamestown, North Dakota, USA - PPLs Lake P8 Core (1) Depth... | ecosystem: Environmental > Aquatic > Freshwater >... | reverse complement strand
GTGCGGGAGCGCCCGATGTCACCGGCGCATACCCGGAAGCATCGATCAACGGGCGCACGGCACACCGGCTGCGGCAGCTCTCGAAGAAGAAACTGAAGCTCCTCGCGGCAGCGGCCCGGCGCGGCGCCACGCAGCGAACGCCTGCGCAATGAGCGAGCGCCACCAGTAGCCCAGGCGCTATCGGGGCTGCTCGCGCGGCCCGGTTGTCCCCTGGTCGTGGCGAGGTAGCAGTTCTTTCACGATACGCATCGTGCCGATGTCGTCCGGCACGTGCTGCACCTCGAAGCCGAGGCCGTGGGCGAATCGCAGCATGTCGGCGTTCCAGCTCAGGACCTGGCTTTCCATCGTCGCGAGCCCGCGCTCGCGTGCGGCGTGTATCAACGCGCCCATCAACAGGCCCGCGACCCCGCTCTTGTGCCAGTCGTCCGCGACGACGATACCGAAGTCGCAGCTCCTGCCGTCCGGATTGACCACGTAGCGCGCTTCGCCCACGATTTCCTCGGTCTCGCCGCGCCGGGCGACGCAGACGAGCGCGAGGTGACGGTCGTAGTCGACGTGCGTGAGAAAACGTATGAGCTGCTCCGACGGCGCCCTGATCCATTTCTGGAAACGCAGGTAGCGGTTCTCTCCGGAGAGACCGGTCATGAACCGGTCTTCCAGGCGCTCGTCGTCGTCGCGCACCGGGCGTATGAGGACGCGCCGCCCGTCGAAGAGGGTGTGCTCGCGCTCGAGATGCCGCGGATACTCAGCCATGTCCCGTGCCGTCGTGCGGCGCCAGCGCGCGGCGCAGCGTCTTGCCGATCGGGCTGCGCGGCAGACGGTCGAGGACGAGAAGCGCGGTCGCGCCCGAGTCGTCAAGCTGGAGCGCGAGCTCGTCCGCGGTGTACAGCGGATTCACGTTGACGACCACGAGGCCGGCGCGCAATGCACCGAACAGCGCGACGGGATACTGCAGCAGGTTGGGCAGCATGATCGCGATACGCTCGCCGCGGGCGAGGGCAAGGCGCTGCTGCAAAGCCGCGGCGAAGTGTCGCGCAAGCTGCCCGACTTCGGCATAAGTGAGACTGCCGCCCAGGCAGGTGAACGCCGTGAGATCCGCATAGCGCTCGCAGCTGCGTTCGAACAGTTCGTTCAGCGACGAATAGGCCCGCGCGTCGATTTCGGCGGGCACGCCGGGCGGATAGGCGTCGATCCAGAGGGGGCGCATGGGCTCGAATATCCTCCCCGGCAGATGGTCCATCATGATCCAGATCAATCCGGCGCGCTTGCCGCCCGAGCGTTAGGGAACCGCCGCTCCACTTGATCTGCATCAACTCGCACACGCCGCAACCGCCGCATAGTCGAGATGTCCCGTCCCTACACGAGAGCGAAGATCATGACGCGTAAAGCCATAGCACCCGGGCGCAGGGTCCGTTCCAAGCGCAACATCTTCCAGGAATACGTACACGACGCGTACAAATCCAGCGCGAAGCTGCCCACGCCGACGCTGTGCCCCGAGTGCGGCGCGGTGTTCTCCGACGGGCGCTGGACGTGGCTGCCGCATGCGCAGCCCGTGCATACCGAGCTGTGTCCGGCGTGTCATCGCGTGCACGATCATTTCCCCGCGGGTTACGTGAAAGTCAGCGGCGAGTTCCCGGCCGAGCACCGCGACGAGGTGACGCAGCTCGTACGCAACATCGAGAAAAAGGAAAAGGCGCAGCATCCGCTGCAGAGAGTCATGGATATCGTCGACGAAGCGGACGGCATGCTCGTCACCACGACCGACGTGCATCTCGCCCACGGCATCGGCGAGGCGCTGAAACACGCCTACAAAGGCACGCTCGATTCGCACTACAACCCGGAAGAGAAGCTGCTGCGGGTGAGCTGGACCCGGTAGCTGCCTCGCACCGCAGTCTTCACGAGGCAGTCGCGCCGCAATCTTTCGAGATCGCGGCGCGCGCCGCATCGCGCAATCCGACTGCTGTGGAGAACGCGTCCCCGACGGGCGTTGCCGGCGTGACGGGCGCACCCACGGTCACGACGATCGCGCCGCGGCGCGGTAGCCGCTCACCCGCGGGCAACATGCCGCGGGTGCCCTGGATGGCGACGGGGACGACCGGCACGCCGGCGCGCGCTGCGGCGAAGAACGCACCGAGGTGGAACGGCTGGAGGCCGGGCGCGCGCGTAAACGTGCCTTCGGGGAAGAACGCGAGCGAGGCGCCTTGTGCCGGGAGCGTCGCGAGGCGGTTCGCATCCTCCACGCTCTGTCTCGCGTCGAAACGCTCGACGAACTCGGCGCCGATGCGGGTGAGATAGGTGCCGGCGACGAGCTGATCGCGCAGCTCCCGCTTCGCGACGAAGCGGTAGTGACGGGGCAGGGCGGCGACGAGCGCTACGCCGTCGAGATAGCTCGAATGGTTCGCCACCAGCACGCTCGCGGCGCTGCGCGGCAGGTGCTCGAGCCCCCGTACCGTGAAGGGCGTTCCGATGAGCCTGAAGAAAAGGCGCGCCGCGACGCCGCTCATCGCCCACGCTCGCGCGGGCTTCGGCGTGAGAGCGATGGCGAGCCAGGTGACGGCCGCCACGATGACGAGCACGGCGCCGGCGTACACGCCATACAGGAGATCTCCCGCGGCCCGGGCGAGGCGTCGCGCCTGCGGCACGAGCGCGTGCAACGCGAGGCGCGCGAGCTGCCGGGCGACGCTTTGCCCGTGCCCACCGATAGCCCCGGCGGCGTAGAGCTCGCGGCTCGCGGAGCGGCGTATCTTTCCGCTCGAAGTCTTGAGCACGGAGTGGGGTGGCGCGAGCACGATGTCGTCCGGGGGCTCGCCGAGTATGTCGACGGTCGAATTCGAGATCGCCTGGCGCAGCGCGTCGCGCTCCGCCTCGCCCGTCGCGCGCGTTTCGGCCAGCACCACGAGTCGCTCGGTGCCCGATGCGGGGTCGGGGCAGCCGAAGACCGCGACGCAGCCCTTGCGTGCGCCGGGAAGCGCACCGACCGCTTCTTCGATCTCGTCGGGATGGATGTGGCGGCCGCGCCGGATGACGATGTCTTTCACGCGCCCGGTCACGTAGATCTCGCGCCCGGCCATGTAAGCGCGGTCGCCGGTGTCCAGCCATGCGCCGTGGAAAAGCCGCCTCGTCTGTCCCTCGTTGCGGTAGTACGCGGCGGTGGCCGAGGGGCCTTTGAACTCGAGGCGGCCTTCGACGCGCTCGCCGACCTCCTGCCCCGCTTCGTCGACGATGCGCACCGCATGGCCGGCCAGGGGCGTGCCGCAGGCGACGAAGCGCAGCGGGTTCGCCTCGTCGGCCGCCGCGGGTAGCGCTTCACCGCGCTCCACGAAGGGATCGCGCCGGACGCGATCGATCAGCGGGCCGCGCCCGAGCGGCGGGAACAGCAGTCCCACCGAGGATTCCGCGAGTCCGTACACGGGCGTCATGGCACCCGGCGTGAATCCGCTTGCGGCGAAGCGCTCGGTGAAGCGCGCGACGGTATCGGGGCTCACGGCTTCCGCGCCGTTGAACGCGAGGCGCCACGAGGACAGATCGAGCCCTTCAATCTGCGCATCGGTAACGCGCTTCAGCGTGAGCTCGTAAGCGAAATTCGGCGCTGCGGATATCGTGCCGCGAAAGCGGTGGATCGCCCACAGCCAGCGCTCCGGCCGCGCGAGGAACGCGAGCGGCGACATGACCACGAGCCGCGATCCGACGTAAAGGCTGCCGAGCCACGCGCCGATGAGTCCCATGTCGTGATAGAGCGGCAGCCAGCTCACGAAGACGTCGCGGCTGCTCGCGCCGACCGCCTGCGCCATCGCCCGGATGTTGGCGAGCAGGTTCGCGTGCGTCAGCACCACGCCTTTGGGATTGCCGGTGCTGCCCGAGGTGTACTGGATGAACGCGATGTCGTCCGGGGCAGCGGTCACGGGCGCCGCATCGGCGTGCGAGTGCGACAGACCCTCGGGCGTCAGCACGTGCTCGAGCGCAGGGACGTGAGCCTGGAGCAGGCGCGCCACCCGCATCGCTTCGGGGACCGTCACGAGGATCGCGGCCTGCGCATTCTCGAGTATCAGCGCATGGCGGCGCACGTGCTCCTCGATCTGGCTCGCCCGGACCGGCGGGTAGATCGGCACCGGGATGCCGCCCGCCAACAGTATTCCGAAGTACGCGTAGAAGTAATCGGGGCCGGTGGGCAGCATGATCGCGACCGCCTGTCGCGGCTCCAGCCCGTGCAACTGGAGTCCCGCAGCGACACGGGCCGCGCCCGCCTTCAACTGCGCGTAGCTCAGCTCTTCCTCGCCCGCATCGGAGAGGAAAACGATATGCGTACGGGCGCCGTGAACCGTCGCGTGCCAGTCGAGCACTTCAGGGAGCGTCGTCGCTTCGCTCGGCGATTCCTCATCCGCGGCAAGCGCTACGGAGGCGGGGTGACGCACCGCGGCGCCGGGCGGCCTGTTCCCGTCACCGGCGGGCACCCCAGGCGCGAGCGCACGGTCGAGCGCGGCGAGGAGATCGCGCGGGGTCAGGGCAATCTGCAGCGTGTTTTCAGGCAGCGCGACGCCGAACGCCTGCTCCACGCGCACCAGCAGCTCCACGCGCGCGAGGCTGTCGAGCCCGAGGTCGCGGTCGAGGAGGCTGTCCAGCGTGACCGGGGGCGCGCGCTCCCGATCGCGTTGCAGCTCGGCGAGGGTTTGCGCGACGACGGCGAGCAGGAGCGGCGTTCGCGAGTCGCTTTCGTGGCGTGAATTCATGACGGTCTCGAGTGTGAGATGACGCGTCGAAACGTTCGTTGACCTGGATCAAAGCCTCGTATCCGATGCGGCACATAATCGCTTACGTATCACCATCCGACCCCAACGCACTCGTTCAGGAGCACCTTCATGATCAACCAGGTCCCGGACGTACTGAAAGTCGAGCACGAGCATTTGCACGCGGAGCTCGCGCGCGCAGCGCTGGAAAGCGGCGCGCTCGGCGAGGCGGCGCGCGAGGAGGCGGTGCAATACCCGGCGGCCGTGCTCGTCGGCGAGTACCTGGAGCTTGCGTTACGGGAGCGTGTGCCGGGCTGAAGGTGATGAGCTCTCACATCAAGAGCGAATTCTGCTGGTTTAGCGCGGCATGTCTCGCCCTCACAGGGCTCGTGCTGGTCTTTACCGCGGTCGACGCCGATGCATCGCTCCAGTCCGCCCGCCTCGAGACGCTGCTGGTAGCCGGCGCCGCGGGCGCGTTCGTCCTGATGGCCCTCGTGATGGCGCTCGCGTGGCGGCTGGACCACGATGGCTGAAAATGCCGCGATGCGCCCTCGACGCGATTGCCGGGGGCGCACGGACCGCTGACGCCTAGAGCGACTCTGAAAAAGTGTCATCGCGAGGAGCGCGGCGACGTGGCGATCCCGGGGATCCCCGGGATTGCTTCGTCACACTGTTCCTCGCAATGACAGAATCCAGCTTGATCAGAGTTTCCCTAGCGGCGAGGGTCGCGGTCGCGGTGCTCGAGCGCGATGCCGATCGCTTCGAGCGCGATTCCCGCCGCCAGCAGGGCGAGGCCGGCACCGGAGACGGCGGTGAAGGTGGGCCCGGGGGCGAGCCACATGACGAGCGCCCCCACGACCACCAGCACGGCGCCGACAGAGCGTCTCAGAGTCCTGTTTCTCAGCATGCTACCTCCCGTCACGGACGATGCATCGTTGCACGGGCCGTAGACGCGCTCATTGACGTGGATCAATCCGGCGCCCGCGGGTGAGGCCTAACATCAAATCGACGCTCTCAAGCGTGCCGGAAAGGGACAGAGGTGCATCATGAACGCCGGTGACATCTGCAACCGCGAGGTGCTTTTCGCCTACAAGGACACGAGCCTCACCGAGGCCGCGCAGCTCATGCGCGAGCACCATGTGGGTAGTCTCGTGGTGATCGTGGACCGTCTCTCGGAGCGCGTGCCCGTCGGCATGCTGACCGACCGCGACATCACCGTGGCGGTCGTCGCCAAGGCGCTCGACCCGCGCACGCTCAAGGTGGGCGAGGTCATGAGCACCGACCTCATCACGCTGCGCGAACGCGATTCGGTCAGCGAGGCGCTGCGGCTCATGCGCGAGCGCGGCGTGCGCCGTGTGCCCGTGCTCACGAAAAGCGGGGCGCTCGCGGGCATACTCGCGATCGACGACGTGCTCGATATCGTCGCCGAGCAGTTGAGCGACGTGGTGCATGCGATCGAGCGCGAACGCACGCGAGAGACGCGCGTGCGCCCCGGTTAGCGCGCGAGACGACCGTGACGCCGCGCTGGGAGCACTACGAGCACGGCGCGGACATCGGCGTGCGTGGATTCGGTGTGACCGAGGCGCAGGCGTTCGAGCAGGCCGCGCTCGCGCTGACCGCGGTCGTCGCCGACCCGGCAGCGGTCGAGCCGCGCGCGAAGATCGCGATCGAATGCGAAGCGCCCGACGACGAGCTCCTGCTGGCGGAATGGCTGAACGCGATCGTCTACGAGATGGCGACGCGCAGGATGCTTTTCGGGGCCTTTCGCGTGAGCCTCGCCGGCGGCCGGCTCGTGGCGGAAGCCGAGGGCGAGACGGTCGATCCTTCCCGCCATCACCCTGCCGTCGAAGTGAAAGGCGCGACTTACACCACTCTCCGCGTCGCGCCCGCAAACGGCGGCTGGATCGCGCAAACCGTAGTGGACGTCTGACATGGACCTGAACCTCCTCCAACGCCGCTCCGATTTCGAGTGGGAGATCGCGCAAAAGGGCGCGATGCGCGTGCCGGCAGTCATCTACGCGAGCGAAGCGTTGATGCGCGACATGGACCACAAGGTCTACGAGCAGGCGGTGAACGTCGCGGCGCTCCCCGGTATCGTGCGCGCCTCGTACGCGATGCCCGACGCGCACTGGGGCTATGGCTTTCCGATCGGCGGCGTAGCGGCCTTCGATCCCGAGGAGGGCGGTGTGGTATCGGCGGGTGGGGTGGGCTTCGACATCTCCTGCGGCGTGCGCTGCCTGCACACCGCCCTGCGCCGTGACGACATCATGAAGGTGCAAAGCGAACTCGCGAGCATGCTCTATCAGCGCATCCCGGCAGGCGTGGGGAGCACAGGCGCGATCAGGCTCGGCCAGCACGAGATGGATGAAATGCTCGCGGGCGGAGCGAAATGGGCGGTCGAGCGCGGGTGGGGGCTGCCGGAGGACCTCGGGCGCGTCGAGGAGCACGGCCAGATGAAGCACGCGAAGCCGGGTAACGTCTCGGCGCAGGCAAAGAGACGCCAGCGCGACGAGATGGGCACGCTCGGCAGCGGCAATCATTATCTCGAAGTGCAGGAAGTGACGGCTGTGTTCGACGAGAAGATCGCGGGTGTATTCGGCCTGGAGCAGGGCGACGTCGTGGTGATGATCCACTGCGGCTCGCGGGGGCTCGGTCACCAGATCGGGACCGAGTTTCTGAAGCGCATGGCGGTCGCCGCGGGCGACTACGGCATCACGCTGCCCGACCGGGAGCTCGCCTGCGCGCCGATCGTGTCGGACCTCGGACAGGAGTACCTCGGGGCCATGCGAGCGGCGATCAATTGCGCGCTCGCGAACCGGCAGATCCTGACGCACCTCGTGCGGCAGGTCTTCGCGGACGTGCTGCCGCACGCGCGGCTACCGCTCCTTTACGATGTCTCGCACAACACCTGCAAGGTCGAGGAGCATCGCAGCGACGGCGGCATACGCAAGCTCTACGTGCACAGGAAGGGCGCGACGCGCGCGTTCGGCCCGGGACATCCCGACATACCGGAGGCGCTGCGCGAAGCCGGCCAGCCGGTGCTGATCGGAGGCTCGATGGGCACGAGCTCGTACGTGCTCGCGGGGACCCGGGACTCCGAAGCGCTCGCCTTCAGCTCGGCGTGCCACGGCGCAGGCCGCGCGATGAGCCGGCATCAGGCCATGAAAACATGGAGCGGGCGCAAGGTCGTCGACGATCTGGCCGCGCGCGGCATCCTCGTCAGGACCCCTTCGATGCGCGGCGTGGCCGAGGAAGCGCCCGACGCCTACAAGGACGTGTCGGCCGTGGTCGATGCGGCGGACGCCGCGGGCCTCGCCCGCAAAGTCGCGCGCGTGGAGCCCCTCGTCTGCATCAAAGGCTGACGCGTGGCGCGTGGACCTTCGCCGCATTCACCCGGCAGGACTCACTTCGGAGGAAAGCGATAACGCGTGCGGTTGAGGTATTCCACCACGTCGTTGATTTCCTCCGGCGTCCACGCGAGGCCCGCCTGGCGCCGGAAGACATCGACCAACGTCACCAGCTCGTCACGCGAGACCGGCAGCGTGTCGCGGCGGTAATGAATTCCCGGCGTGTGGCAGGCGCCGCAGTGCTGCTCGTAGAGGCGCTGCCCGCGCGCGGCGTCCGGCGCGCCCGTGTCGGCCGCGAGTGCGGTTGCGACCTGCATGCCGGCCAGCAGCAACGCAACGCCGATACAGTACGGCACTGCCTTCAAGTCGACCCCGAACACCCTCGCCATTGCGGATTTCATCATTGCTGCTCCTGTTCTCCGGGGCGGGCTCACTTCACCCAGTGCAGGATGCGCGGCGCTCTGCGCGGGACGTCGGGCACCGGGCCGCGGGCGTATCCGACGATCACCGGTGCAACCGCGGTCACATCGTCCGGAATGCCGATTTCGTTCTTTACATCCGGCACGTTCAGTATCGGGATCGCGAATCCGATGCAGCAGGTGCCGAGGCTCCGGGAGTAAGCGGCAAGCATGAGATTCTCGGCCGCGAGCCAGCAATCCGCCTCTGCGTAAGGGCCCTGGGCGTCACGGCAGATCACGATGAGCGTGCCGGCGTCGTAGAAGATGTTGAAAGAGGGATCCTGGAGCATGTCCAGCAGTCTGCCTCTCACCGCGGCGTCAGGAGGAGGAGAGTCGCCGTCACGCGCGAGCTCGGCGACCTGCATCGTCTTGGCGCGGTTCGAAAGACGGTCGAGGAGCGCCTTGTTCTGCACGACGACGAAAGCCCAGGGTTCGGCGTGCATCGCGGTCGGCGCGTGTACCGCGGCATCGAGAAGCTCCCGGATTGCGTTCTCGCCCAGCGTTTCGGGCGTGTAGGCCCGCACCGCACGGCGGTGATGGATCGCGTGCATCACGTCGTGCCGTTCCGCCGTTTCAGTGGACATGTACCCTCCATTCCCCGGACTCGCCGTCGGACGAGCCGGTTCTCAAGGTTCGATCTCGCCCTCGCGCACCCATACGCCGCGGCCGGCGCACTGGAGCACCTCCTCGCCGCTCCTCACGTACTGTCCAATCGGGTAGCGCGCGCCATTGAAATAGCAGGCGCCGGATTCGATCTCTGCGTCCAGGCTTTCTTCCTCCTCGTCGTCGAGTATGGGGGAAGTCCGAAGCTCGGGGTCCGCGGCGCCTACATTCGGCATTTTGGGTGGCATGCGTGCTCCTTTGCGTAACGTTTCGGGGCGTATGTTCATTTTGAATTACCGCCGTGACGTTGCGTTGACGCAGATCAAGAGAACCGCAGCCGCAGAAACGCAAATCGCATCACCGCGGTTAGATCGGGCTTGATGCGATCAGCACTGGCATGCACGCCTACGATGCCGTCGCGCTGGAAGCGAGCGAAGTGTGGGGTTCTGCGCGCCGTGACCAGAACGGCGTGAAACCCCTCGTGTGCGGTGTGCTGGCCACAACCGATGCGGCAATCAGATTGCGGCATCTCCGGTACGTTTGATTTCGATCAACTCGCCCGCGGCGCGTCCTCCTAAACTTGATATATATCGGCGCACCCGTGGAAAAACATGAACGCAGCCATTGCGGCGCAGAGCGGCCGAGCGCGCGCCGTCCAACCGGCATCCGCCTGGCGCGACGGCACACGATGCCCGTTGCGTCCGGAGTGCAACCAGCACATAGGGTCATAGACATATGAGCGCCAGCTTGCGGACAGACCCGAGAACTTTCCTCGCCTTCAGGCCCCACACCGAGGGTCTTATGTGCGCGCTCTTTTACTTCGAGCAGGGGCCGGACGTCTATGGGTGGTGGACAGGCCCCAGCCATTCGCGCGACTACTCCGCGTATTTCAAGCTGGAAGCCTTTTTCACCACGCGCTCGACGCTCTTCTACGCGACGGGCGGAATGGACCTCTACGGCGGTTGGCGTTTTCTGTATTCGGCGCGCACCGCCGCACTCGACAAACCGCTGCCTGTCGACGAGGACGCCGCCCACGAGCTCGATCGCCTGCAGAGCGTCTTCGTGGCGGAGTGGCTGTTCTTTGACGACGACCCGGACGCGGCGGCCGAGCGGCAATCCTATGACAGGCTGAAGCTGCCGGTGCGACACGTGAACATCCGCGCCGAGGGCCTCAAGCGCCTGACCGGGGACGGTTCGGAATGGCGATACCTTGCGCGCGATTTCGACATGGACGTTCTCGAGTATCTACAGCGGCATTGGCCTCTCGACTACCGCGATGACCGGAAGCCTCCCCTGCGCACGGTAACGCCGTGAGCGCGGAGTCAAGCACGAGCGCAGTCGCGCAACAAAACCCGGTATCGACCTGACGGGATACCGTGCGCTTCAAGCGCGCATCACGCAGTCACGCTTCTTGCAGTACGCGCACGTGTACATCATCAGCGGCGCGCGAGCAAGAACCCGATGGCGGCGCCGACCAGCGCTGCCGCGCCGATGATGGGCCACGGCGCATCGTGGACGTAATCGTCGGTGGCTCGTGCCGTGGCACGCGCTTTGTCCATCGCCGCATGGGGCGCGGCCGATATGCAAGCCTGCAGGCTGGCGAGCGTCCCAAGCACTTTCTCGCGGGCGCTCACGATGCTTTCCGCCGATCGCTCGGCGGTCGCTTGGACGAGCTCACGTACATCTCCTGCAACGGCCTTCACATCGGTAGCGAGTTTGTGACTGGCTGGGTTCATATGGATACTCCTTGCGCCCGACGGGCGATTTGAATTGGCTACTTCATTGTGAAGCCGCGACGCTTCCCCGCGTTGACCCAGATCAAACGCGGGACGTTTTTCGCGGATGCACGACCAGCACTGGAACCGGTGAAGCGCGAACGACCTTCTCCGCCTCGCTACCCAGGGCGAGGCGGCTGAATCCGCGCCGGCCGTGCGTGCCGATCACGATGAGATCGGCGCGCCATTTCTTCGCCTGCTCGACGATCACCTCCGCAGGCCGTCCGCCCAGCGTGTCGAGCATGACCGAATCCGCGGCGATCCGATGCCGGCGCGCCAGCGCTTCGGCGTTTTTCAGAATTCGCTCGCCGCTGCGATGCAGCGCTTTCGGTATGTCTTCCACGACGCCGCCCGCGAGCGCGGGGGTGCCGATGAAAAATCCCACGACGTGCACCAGCCTTACGGTCGACTTGTTCTGCTTCGCGAGCAGCAAAGCTTCGGTGAGGCCGCTCCGGGAAGCCGGGCTGCCGTCGAGGGGGACCAGGATTTTCTTATACATCGTCGTTCCCTTTGCGCGATATCGCGGCCTCTACCGCAGCGAGGTCAACCGAACAACCCGC
>Ga0105106_10003346_pt1 | contig 11469 bp, 9 predicted proteins | sample PPLLaktember2015_5_FD_79109 | JGI IMG/M metagenome (GOLD analysis project Ga0105106, IMG submission 79109) | Freshwater sediment microbial communities from Prairie Pothole Lake near Jamestown, North Dakota, USA - PPLs Lake P8 Core (1) Depth... | ecosystem: Environmental > Aquatic > Freshwater >... | reverse complement strand
CGGCTGCCGAAAGAAAGTAGCCGTTGATGCAAGTGCCAAGACCCATGGCTGCTGCCTGGAGGATGATGTGCGCCATGGATAGATGGCAATTCTGGGCCGAGAGAACATTTTCCGAGGGAGCGTGGATGAAAATAAGGGCCGGGGCGTCGCGAAAGATCCGGTCTTTGCCCTGCTGATAATATTCCCAGTTCAGTCGGAACCCGCGCATGTGCGTCTGCAGCCAGGGGGGAAGGTTGACGCCCGGCGCGCTGAGCATCCGGTACAGATTCCCGTAAAAGACCGCGGTTCGTTTAGCCAGCTCGCGAATCAGCTCCCGGTTATGAACCACCAGAAAGGCAAAGTTCTGGGAATTGTGCCCTGTGGGGGCATATCGGGCTATATCGATCAGCTTTTCCAGGAGGGCGCGCGGAACTTCCTCCGCCGTGTAGGCTCGGCAGCTTCGCCGGGAGCGCAGAAAGGAAAAAACCTTTTCCGAAGACAGATCTGAATCGGGGGGGAGCGGGGCAAACTCTTCTTTATCCAAGTCCGCGTGATCGATGGCTTCCGTGGGGCAGACCGCTAAGCAATGGCCGCAGAGGGTGCAGTGCTCCTCCTCCACGATCCGGATCGTTTCCCCCTCCGGCACGAAAATGGAAGGACAGACCTTGACGCAATCTCCACAGGCGATGCATTTGCCCGAATCAATCCGAATTTTTCCCACGGATGTTCTTCCTCATCCTTTCTTGATTTTCTGCTCAATCGCCTCAATAATTTCCAGAGATTTATCTTGATCGCCAAAGAACCCGACCCGCACCTTTACGACCGTGACATCCTTGTCTTTTGCCTCCAGGCTGATTTGAAAATCTTTTTCCTCTCGGGTTTTTCCCTTGATGACCCGGTTTCGGTCCATGTTGTCAATGGATTTTTCCGTTGCCTTCATCTTCTTATCCACCATTACAGCTTCCGAGGCTTTCCAAACCTTCTCTATGGGAACCGAAACCGCATACGACAGTTCCCCGTTTAAATAAACGGCAGTAGCCGCTGTCCCGCCCACGACCGCTACCCCGACGCACCCTGCGCCAAAGAGTATTATCCCGCCAAGAACGGTCCAAATTCCGATTCTTTTCATCCGTTGATTCATAGGCATCTCCTTGAGGTTAGAAAATACGTTTCCTGTTTCAACCGTAAGCTTCTTTGCGGCGGCCGTTACGACCTTCGCGGGCCTTCCCGCCCCTTCATGTATTTTGGAGGCCTCCTTATTTGAGGTCTCATAGAAATCACCAGAACGATGGGTTCGTAAAAAGCTCCAGATGCAAGGCGCGCAAGAACTGAGGAGCGAAGCGTACATGCAGGTACGCTGCAACGACGAAGTTGAAGCGCAACGCCGCAGATGGAATTTTTACGAACCCATCTTATTTGGGCGCCGACAGTACCGCCCCCCATCCCTGGGCGATGATTTGGGGAACCCAGGTATTATCGATGAGGCCCCGGAATCTTTCCGCCCCCGGACCCATTCCAAAAATCATAACCGGCGTATGCGTATGGGTCCCCACGGCCCAGGCGGTGTTCATTTCCTTTCCGAAGAGGAGCCCCATCAAAGGGGCAGGATTGCTTCTTCCATAAAACCCCCCGTAGTCCTTCGTAGCCTGGAATGCCCCTTTAGAATCCCTTGCTAAAAGAGCTGCGGCCTGTTCATCCGTAATGGTAAAAGCGCTGTTTTCTTCAACCTCTTTCTTGAAAGCGGCAGGATTCCCTTTGCTGTCAATCGCCATCTTCATGAATGATTTTTTCTGTTTGGCCATCTTTTCAAAAATTCCTCTTTCTCCGAAATGATACTTTGTCTGCCAGGTCTCCCCGTTGGAGAGTTTAACGGCCTGAGGGGGCTGATGACTGCTGTAGGCGATGGCCAATCCCCCGGTATCGTGGTCTGCCCTCACCACCCACAAAGTATCAGGGTTCGCTTCGGCAAAGGCCATGGCGACCCCGATTGCCGGATCCAACTCCAGCATCTCGCGAAGCACACTGGCTACATCATTTCCATGTTCGACATAATCGACTTGGCCTCCTTCGACCATCAGAAAGAATCCCTGGGGATTTTTTTCAAAATTTCCAGCCCTTTCGCGGTCAACTGAGGAAGAGTTGGGACCCCCGTCTGGTGTTGCGGTTGGCGGTCAATCGCGCTGGGAAAATCCGAAGTTGCAAAGAGCCCTAAAACTTTCTCTGTTTTCCCGGCATCGAGAGCAAGTAACTCCTTTTCATTGGCAACGAGGGAATATCCTTTGTTCCTGGCGGAAAGGACCAAGTCTTGGGAATCCTTTCTTGTGGAACTTCCCCATCCGGCTGTTTTGCGAATGCTCTTGAGGTCCGGATGGTCCTCCTCTCTTTGGCTTTGGCAGTGCCCTGATGTTTGACCCATATTACTCTATTCGCGGGGAGTTTCGCAATTGTTTCGGTTATCATGGGCGGATTTCTCTGAAAAGCCCCGAGTTCAAGCTCATAGGGGCGATTCATGAATCGCCCTTACAAAACCGGACACATATTTCCGGCGGTGGGGAGGCAATCCCCTTTTTACTTTTCCCCCAGGGCCCCCTTGACCCATTCCAGGGTTACGCTGGCCACGAGGTAGTCGCGGTAGGCTCTTGCCAAGCTGCTCTTGGCGCGGGTCACATTCAGCTGGGCATCATCGACCTCGAGCTGTGTCTTGACCCCGTATTCGAACCCCTTTTCCGCCATGGATAGAAGGCGCTCGGCCTGCCGCACGGTTCCGGAGAGAGCCTGGACGATCTCTTCCGCTTCCCGGCAGAAACTGATCGCATCCCTGACTTGAAGCGCAATGGAATCCAGGAGTTTGGCCTCGTCGATCTTCAGATTGGAAACATCGGTCTTGGCCTGAAGGACCTTCCCCTGGGTGCGCATGCCGTCGAAGAAGGGAAAGCTGAAAAACACCCCGGCCGTCCACGCCTGGCCCTCGCCATCGGCGCTTCCAAAATTAAAGGACCCGTAGTCAATCTGTCTCCAGCCCCAGCCCGCTTTGAAATCGATCCGCGGCAGGGTTCCCGCCCTGTAAATCTTCACCAGCTCTTCGTAGACCTGGATTCTCTTTCTCAAATCGGAAAGCTCCGGGCGTTTTTTCAAGGCGGTCTCCAGCGTCTCCTCATAATTCGCTCTCGGTTCCAAGGAAGTGACCAGCGTCCCGGCCGCGTCGACCTCCTGCCTTTCGATCCCCAGAATAAATCTCAGCTTCTCCCGGGAGATCCGGATGAGATTTTCTGTCCGGATGACCTCCGGCCGGGCGTTTTCGACGGCCACATCCGCTGCCAGGACATCGTAATCCGTGGCCACCCCTGCGGCGAGCTTTCGCCGGGCTTCCCTTTGGGTCCGGGACTTCTGTTCCAGGTTCTGTACGGCCAGAACATAGAGCTCCCTGGACAAAAGGACATCCTGGAAGGCCGCAGCCACATCCCGCAGAGCGGCCTGCTGATAGATCCGCAATTGATCCTCCGCTGTCTCCATCCCGATTTTGGCCGCACGGATGGCTGCGCCGATTCTGCCAAACGTGTAGAGGGGCTGGGAAACCGTGATCTCGGCTCCGTGCAATTCCTGCTCAAACGGGAAGAGGCCTCGATAAAGGGCCTTTTGACTCTCGTCCCGACTGTGGCTGATATAGGCATTGACGGCAAACTGCGGGAGCGCGGCTGAACGCTCCTCGATATACCGGCCCATTACGGCGTTGCGGTATTCTTTGGCCTTGTGGATATCCTTGTTCTTCTCCAGAGCGATGCGCCAACACTCCTGAAGAGACAGAAGCTGGACTTTGGGTTGCTGCCCCCAGACCCATCCCGGCCAAGCCCCCCCGAGGAGACTCAGGGCAAATAAAAAGGAAAAGAATAAACCTGTTTTGCGAACGGCGCGCGCTTCGAGCCTATTCATGCTTAGGCCTCCTTCTGCATTCCCCACCACCGGCGGATCCAGCCGCCGATATCATCGAGGACCGTGTAGACGACCGGAACAACCAGCAAAGTCAGCAAGGTGGAGGTAATCAATCCGCCGATAACCGCTCTGGCCATGGGGGCCCGCATCTCGGCCCCCTGCCCGAGGGCCAGGGCTAAGGGCAGCATTCCGAACATCATGGCCAGGGTGGTCATCAAGATCGGCCGGAGTCTCGTCCGCCCGGCGGCGATCAGGGCCTCCCGGCGGTCCATCCCCCGGGAGCGCAGGGTTTTCGTAAAATCCACCAGCAGGATGGCGTTCTTCGTGACCAATCCCATGAGCATGATGAGTCCGATGAGGGACATCATGTTGACAGTATCGCGGGTCAGCAGGAGCATCCCGGCCATGCCCACGATCGAAAGCGGCAGGGAAAACATGATGGCCAGGGGATCGATGAAGGACTCAAACTGGGCCGCCAGGATGAGGTACACCAGGATGATCGCCAGGACGAGCGCTTCGGCCATATAGCCGAAGGATTCCGCCATATCTTCCGCCTCCCCGGTGAATACGATCCGATACCCCGGAGCTATTTGGATCTTTTCGGCCGCCTTCTGCACTTTACTGACGGCCGTTCCGAGGGGGAGACCGTCGAGGTTGGCAGAGATCACCACCTGACGGGTCAGATCCTGCCGGTCGATTTCCGAGGGGGTCGTGGTCATATTATAATGGACGATATTTCCTAAGGGAACCAGGACCGGCGGGCCGGACGGGCGCTGCCGGGCCAGACGAAGCTTTTCCACCTGGGAGGGGTCCTGGCGAAGCTTTTCGGGAAGCCGGACCCGGACATCGACCGCATCTCCGTCCTCATCTTCATAGGTGGTAACCGCCTGGCCGCCCACCAAGGCGCCTACGGCCCGGACGATGTCCCCGGTCATCAGACCGGTGTCCACCGCCCTCTCCCGGTCTACGGTCAGGCGGAACTCGGGGATGTCCTGCTCTAAGGTGACTTCTAAGTCCACAATTCCCGGGATCTTATAAATCTCTTCCTTTAATTGGGCGGCGTATTTTTTCAGAAGAGCGATGTCCTCGCCGCGGACATTGACCATCAAGGGCTTTTCGTTACCGACCCTCCCCACCTCCACGATGGCGGGAAGAATCCCGGGAATTTTTTCCACCCGGTCCCGGAGGTCCCGCTGAATTTCTTCCTGCTTGCGGATCCGTTCCTTACGCTCTTTGAGTTTGACGAAAATCCGGGCATCCCGAACGGTCCCGCTGTCTCCGGCCCCGATGGTGGCATAGGTATGATGAACTTCGGGGATCTCTTTCAGCGCCTCCTGGACCGCGTTCAGGCGGTTCCGGGTCTCTTCGATGGAAGCGTCGGGCGCACTCTTGAAGTTCAGCTGAAATTCCCCCTGGTCGTAATTGGGGAAAAACTCGGTTTGAAGCATGGAGAAGGCCCCCAGCCCCGCGAAGAAGGCCGCCGTGGCTAAAAAGAGCATGGTCTTGCGGTGATCGAGGGCCCAGCCGATGACCGTGCGGTAGCCATCCGCCGTCCGGTCGAACCAGCGATTAAAGCCATCTAGGATCCGCGCCAAAAAGTGGCGTTTCCCGCGGCGTTCGATGTCCGGGTCTACCCAGCGCGAGGAGAGCATGGGGTCTAAGGTGAAAGAGACGAAGAGGGAGACTAAGACGGCAAAGGCGACGGTGATCCCGAACTGGAAGAAGAACCGCCCGACGATTCCCTTCATGAAGGCCACCGGAATAAACACCGCGACCACCGACAGGGTTGTGGCCAGGACAGCCAGTCCGATCTCGCTCGTTCCCTCCCGGGCCGCGGTAAAGTGATCCTCTCCGCGCTCGAGATGGCGGACGATGTTTTCCCGCACCACGATGGCGTCATCGATCAGGAGCCCGATGGCTAAAGAAAGGGCCATCAGAGTCAGCACGTTCAGGGTCATGCCCATAAAATTCATGACCGTAAAGGCGGAAATAACGGAAATAGGCAGGGTCAGACCGGTGATGACCGTGGAGCGCCAGGAGTTGAGGAAGCAGAAGACGATGAGGATCGTCAGAATCCCCCCGAGGATCAATGTCTCCTGCACATCCCGGACCGAATCCCGGATCATCAGGGAGGCGTCGCGGACCATCTCAAGGGTGGTCCCGGGAGGAAGCTCCTTTTGCAGGATTCCGATCTCCTTCTTCACGCGGTCAACCACCCCCACGGTATTCGCCCCGGATTGTTTGAGAATATCCAATCCAATCGCCGGAATGCCGTTTAAGAGCGCTAACGACCGCTGCTCTTCGATCCCGTCCTGAATCCGCGCCACTTCGGCCAGAGGGATGGGCCGGTCCCCGCGCCGGGCGATGATCATGGTTTTGAACTGGTCCACCGCGTCGGGTTTTCCGGAAATCCGCATGGGGCTTTCCGAATCGCCCCGAGTCAGGCGGCCAAGGGGGGTGTTGACATTCTCCGACTGCAAACCGGCGATGACTTCATCCACGCCCATTCCCAGGGCTTCCAGTCGGGCCGGATCGATATTGACGTTTACCTCCCGTTTCGACTGGCCCACTAAGTCGATCTTGCCCACGCCCGAGATGTTCTCAAAACGCCGCTTGATTTTCTTGTCCACGAGAGTGGTCAGATCCCGGGGCGAGAGGACCTCCGATCGTACGGCCAGGGAGACGATCGGCAGGGCCGCAAAATCCAACTTTTGAACGATGGGTTCTTCGATCCCTTGCGGCAGGTTCCCGCGGATGGCGCTGACTTTGGCCCGGACCTCCTGAACCGCATCATTGAGCTTGACTTCCAGGTGAAACATGATGACCACGCTGGAAACGCTCTCCCGCGACGTGGACATCACATGCTTGACCCCGGAAATGGGGTTGACCGCCTCCTCGATAGGTTTGCTGACCTCCCGTTCGACGGTTTCGGGGGACGAACCGGGAAATTTCGTTACGATGGAGACCACGGGAATCTCCACGTCCGGAAACATGTCGATGGCCAGCCGGCGATAGGAAAAGATCCCCAGGGTTACCAGCGCCAGCATCATCACCGCGGCAAAGATCGGCCGTTTGATGGATAAATTCGAAAGAAACATCCTATTTTTCTCCGTTGATCCGGGTCACGTTCACGTTATCCCCGTCTTTCACATTGAATCCGCCACGGGTGATGACGAGATTCCCCGGTTCTACTCCTTCTGTCGCCTCCACCAGATCCCCGGTGAGGACTCCCGTACGAACCATCCGGCGCTTGGCCACGTCTCCCTGGACGACGAATACTTCCCCCTTTTTCCCCGGTACATCCCAGGTCAGCAGGGCCGCCCGCGGAATCTTGATGACCCCCTTCCGCTCCCCGGTTTTTATTCTTCCCGTGACAAACAGGCCGCTCTTCAATTGTTCGTTCCCGTTGTCAACCTCCGCCACGACTTTTATGGACCGATCCGCCTCGTTTACGATCGGATTGAGGAACATGATTTTTCCCGAAAAGATCTTTCCCGGCAAGGCATCCGTGGAAAAGGTAATAAGCTGGCCCGGGCGCAGAGCGGCCATCTCCCCGGAAGGGACGGCCACGGTAAGGTCCAGAATGCGGTTGTCGACGATCCGGAACATGGATTTGGCCCCCATTTCTCCTACAAAATCTCCGACATTCACGTTTCGCAGGGAAACCATCCCGTCCATGGGCGAACGAAGAAGGGTCTTGGCCAAGCGGGTCTGCACCTGCTTTACCTCCTCTTCGGCCAGCCGGATCTGCGCTTTGGCAGCCCCGATGCGCGCCGCCGCGGCCAGTCTTTCCGTCCGCGCATCGTCCAGGGCCTGCTGGGTGATCAGCCCTTCCTCCTTCAACTTCACGGCTCGTTCATATTCCCGGTTGGCCCGGTTTTCCCCGACTTCCAGCTGCAGGAGGTTGGCCTTGGCAACCTCCACCCCAGCCAGGACTCTTTGGATGGCCACCTCGATCTCCCGGGTGTCTAACTTGGCCAGAGGGTCGCCCTTCTTAACTTTCACCCATTCCGTGACATAAACATCCGTCACGATTCCCGTGTACTCCGAGCGCACATCCGCCCCGAACTTGGCGGCAAGGGTCCCGATGACTCCGATCCCTTCGGTCACATCGGCGGCGCCGACTTTAGTGGCCTCGACGGCCACGGGGGGTTTCCCCTTTTCTTTTTCGGGGGACTTCTTTTCTTCTCCTCCCGCCGAACAGCCGAAAATTCCCATCATCACGACCCAACCCAAAATCAAGATGCCTGTATTTCTCATCTCCGCCCCCTGCCGGTTTCTCTCCGGTTCATACAAATGGTTTCGTAAAAAGTCCATCTGCTGCGTTGCGCTTCAACTTCGTCGTTGCGAAAGGTTGGGGCGGCTCGCCGAGCCGCCCGACATCGGGCAACCCGGCGGGTTGCCCCTACCATCGGATTTGCGCGCCTTGCATCTGGAGCTTTTTACAAAACCCTCTTTCTACGCACTTTTTACGAGATCATCAATACAAATTCCCTGAAAAATGAGATTCAAGAGCCGGGCAAGCCCTTCTCTTCCGACGCTCACCTCCGGATGGCCCAATTCCACTTCGGTGACGACACTGAACGCGCCGATGATCACCCAGGTCATGTCTTCCGGGTTTTCATCCCGGAATTCTTTTCGGCGAATCCCCTCTTTGACCACTCCGCGGATCGCCTCCTGGAATTTTTGGTGGTAGATTTCGAATTCAAAGAAGGGCGCGCCCTGATGAGGCCCATAGTAGATGGAATACATCAATCTCACGGTCTTGATTTCTTCCAGGAACAGACAAAAGGATTGATCGATGAAACGCCCCAATTTCTCCCGAGCGTTCCCTTTTTCCGCCTGGACGGAATCGATCAAGGCGTTGAACTTCAAATACGTCGCCTGCATGAGTTCCAGAAAGATGCCTTCCTTGTTCTGGAAATAATAATAGAGGACCGGCTTGGTCACCCCGGCCGCTTTGACGATCTCTCGGACCGTGGTCGCGGCATATCCTTTGCTGTTAAACAGTTCTGCGGCCGAGTTCAGAAGCCTCTGGCGCGCCCCAGGGGGGGATTCATCCTTCTTAAGAATGATTTGGTTCATGGCAGCACCCGATCTATTGTAGGTTATATACCTACCGGTAAGTATATTAATTCATCGGGTTCGTGTCAACTAAAATTTAGGGATTTCCTTTGGAAGGGTCTCGCCGGCTTTTTTAGGAAGGGCCTTTTACTTCGCTTCGTCTCCCTCAAAAAAGGTGTGTTTGATGGTATATCCGATGAAGTTATCCATCCTGGGGGGACTTACGATTTCAAGGGCTTCGACGTCCCCTAAATATTCCACCCCGTGCATGGTGTGGGAAGGGACGATCCAAATATCCCCGGCCTTTAGCAAACGGGGGGGCTCTTTTCCCGTGGAAACCCGCGCTTCCCCTTTTTGGACCATAATGATTTGCTCGGCCTCGTGGTAGTGGCGGGGAATGGTTCCCCCTCCTTGGACTTTGATTTCCGTGAGCATGATCCGTTCGGTGGAGAGAATCCGTATTTTAATTCCTTCAGAATTCGGTCGTCCGGCAAGATAGCTGACTGTCCTTTGGGGAAAATCTTCGAAGCGATGGTATGTGCCCATAGGGTACTCCTTTTTTAAAAAGCTGGGTTCTGGTTGCGGTTTTCCGGCTGCCTCTGCGTGCCCTCGCGATTTGCCCCAATATTTCTTAGCTTCTCTTCACCTTCCAGTTGATCAGTACACACTTAGGTAGGTTTCGACAACTTCCGGATCCTCGAGGAGCTTCTGGGGGGTGTCGTGGAAGCGGATTCGGCCGACTTGCAGAATATAGATCCGGTCGGCCACCTCGGAAGCAAGCTTGGCGTTCTGCTCGGCCAGAAGCACCGTAAGGCCGGTCTTCCGCAGGCCCTGAAGGGTCTGAGTGATCTCGCCAATGACGATGGGCGCAAGACCCATGGACGGTTCATCGAACATGCACAGTTCAGGATTGCTCATCAGCCCCGCGCCGATGGCGAGCATCTGCTGCTGCCCGCCGGAGAGGGTGCCACCCCATTGCCGGCGCCGATCGCGGAGGATCGGGAAAAGGCTGAACACACGCTCCATGTTCTCGCGCACCCGCGCCGGGTCCTCCACCGTATAGGCTCCCATCAGGAGATTCTCTTCCACGGACATGTTCGGGAACAGGCCTCGGCCCTCGGGCGCCAGCGACAGGCCCGCCCGCACCCGTTCGAAGGATTCGACCCCAAGAAGGGAGCGGTCCTTCAGCTCGATAGAACCTTCTGATGGCTGCACGAGACCCGCGATCGCGCGGAGGAGGCTGCTTTTACCCGCACCGTTGGGACCGATGATGCCCACGATCTCTCCCCGCTCCACCCTGAGGGAAATGGCATCGAGGGCCAGAAACGGCCCATAGCGAACGGTAAGGTTAGCGACTTGTAACACGGATAGACCCCAAATAATGCCGGATGACGTTGGCGTCTTGCAGGATGGCAGCGGGCGCCCCATTGGCGATCATTTCGCCGCTCACCAGCACGACGACGCGGTCCGCCAGCTCCATAATCACCTTCATCGTGTGCTCAATCACGAAAAGGCCGCACTCGGACCGCAGCCCCTTTAGAAGTTGGATCATCTCGCGGATCTCCCCGGGGTTGAGCCCCCCCACGGGCTCGTCCAGCATGATGAGCTTCGGCCGGGAAATCAGCCGCATGGCGAGCTCCAGCCGCCGCTGTTCAAAGAGCGTGAGCGAGCCGGCCGTGGTTTCCTTTTTTTGCTTCAGGCTGAGTTTGGCGAGGAGATCGTCGGCCCCATCGAGGGGGTCGGAAAGTCCAAGCCGCCGAAAGTGGGGGAGGCCGGCCACGCGCAGGTTTTCGACCACAGGAAGCTGCGCGTAAACCCGCACAGCCTGGTAGGTCCGGATGAGCCCAGCCTGAGCAATGGCGTGGGGTTTTCTCCCCGTGATCTTTTTTCCAACCAGGGAGACCTCTCCGCCGTCCAGGGCAAGGTGGCCCGTAACGGCGTTGATGAAGGTCGTTTTGCCGCTGCCGTTGGGGCCGATCATCCCGAGCGTTTCACCCGGAGCCTGGTCGACGTTCAGATCCTTCAGGGCCCAAACGCCGCCAAAACTCTTGGTCAATCCCCGGGCATCCAAGATCTTGGTCATGACCGGGCCGCCTCCGATTTTCCCTGAACCGAGGAATTGGCCGCGGCTCGGGCGCGCCGATGAAACAGGATGGACCCGTAGACCCCGCGAGGCAAAAAGATGGTGGTGAAAACGATGAGGGAGCCATAGACGATGTCCTTGTAAAGGTAAAGCTCCTGCATGATATAGGGAATAGGCGCCAGGATGATCGTGCCGACGATCGGGCCCAGAATCGTTCCTTGGCCGCCGAAGCCCACGATCAGCCAGATGTTCATGCTGGTAAGCACATCGAAGCTGCGGGGCGAAACGAAGCCCATGTAGTGGGCATAAAATGCGCCCCCCACGCCCGCGAACAAGGAGCTGATGAAGAACGCCAGCACCCGATACCGGGTGACGCTGATCCCCAGGGCCTCCGTGAGGAGATCGTCCTCGCG
>Ga0105106_10003345_pt1 | contig 11469 bp, 5 predicted proteins | sample PPLLaktember2015_5_FD_79109 | JGI IMG/M metagenome (GOLD analysis project Ga0105106, IMG submission 79109) | Freshwater sediment microbial communities from Prairie Pothole Lake near Jamestown, North Dakota, USA - PPLs Lake P8 Core (1) Depth... | ecosystem: Environmental > Aquatic > Freshwater >... | reverse complement strand
TGCGCATCATCCTAGATTCGGTCGTCAATCCGGGAAATGAACTCTTCAATTCAGGCATATTCGACACCTTGTCTGTTTTGATGGATCAAATGTTGTTCATTATCCTGACCTTTGGTCTATACCTGATGGTCAACCGCCGCCTGGTTGTTGATTTGGAACACGACATTATCAAGCGCAAACAGACCGATGCGGCGCTGAGGCTGAGCGAAGAAAAGTTCTTCAAGGCGTTCCATTCCAGCCCGGACGCTATTCTTATCTCCCGTGTAGAAGATGGGCGGCTTATTGAGGTCAACGAGGGCTTTAGTCGCATCACGGGATATTCGCGCGAGGAGGCGCTGTCGAACTCCTCGATCAATCTGAAACTTTGGCTCGACCTGCAAGACCGGGAGAAGGTAATCGCTGCTTTACAGGAGCACCAGCGCATTCGTGATCAGGTATATGAATTTCATATCAAATCAGGGGGGACAATCATTGGTCTCTATTCAGGTGAAATCATCTTTTTGGGTGATAAGGCCCATATTCTATCGGTGGTACGCGATATCAGTGAACAAAAACAGGCAGAAGAAATCACCCGGCTGCGGCTGGAATTATGGGAATATGCCACAATGTACTCGTTGGAAGAATTAATGCAAAAAGCGCTCGATGAAATTAGCGCATTAACCGGCAGCCCAATCGGCTTTTATCACTTTGTCGAGGAAGATCAGAAAACGCTTTCGCTCCAGGCCTGGTCAACCCGTACCCTGGCGGAGTTCTGCCGGGCAGAAGGGAAGGGCTTGCACTATGACATAGACGAAGCAGGCGTGTGGGTGGATGCTTTCCACCAGCGCAAACCGGTCATCCATAACGATTATGCTGCCTTGCCCCATCGCAAAGGGTTGCCCGAAGGCCATGCGGAGGTGGTCCGCCAGTTGGTGGTGCCTGTTCTGCGTGAGGGACAGGTGGTTTCCATTCTTGGCGTTGGCAACAAATCATCCGAGTACGACGAAAGCGATGTGAAACTTGTCTCCTACATTGCGGATATCGTTTGGACGATTGTCGAACGGAAACGGGCCGAGGAACAAATCCGCCAGTTGAATGTCCAGCTCGAGCGCCTGGCGATGACGGATGAGTTGACAGGAATCCTCAATCGCCGCTCGTTTTTCAGCCGGGGTGCAGAAGAAGTCAATCGTTTCTTGCGCTATCAGGCTCCTCTTACGCTCCTGATTTTGGATATAGATGGTTTTAAGAAAATCAACGATACATATGGTCATATGGCTGGTGATCAAGTGTTGAAAGACTTTGTCGGCGCACTTCAGCGTAATCTTCGCAGGACAGATATATTGGCGCGCCTGGGTGGAGAAGAGTTTGGTATCATCTTGCAGAATACAGGGAAGGGAAATGCGAGTGTCGCTGCGGAAAAGTTGCGTATGGCTGTTGAAAAACAATCTTGCGTTGTCAATGAAGGGCAAACAGTAAATGTGACTGTGAGCATTGGCGTGGCCGCTGCCAACGACGAGGTGCAATCCTTTGAAACGCTCCTCAGGAATGCGGATGCTGCCTTGTATCGAGCTAAGGACCAGGGCCGGAACAGGGTTTTCCTCATGGTGGATAAGTAAGCAGTATGTCAGCCCTTGCGAAGATTTGATCCTTCGGGCTACGCCCTCAGGACAGGCTTTCACAAGGGGGAGAACCATACCTGGAAACAGCAGCTTTCAGCGCCACGATCAAATTTGGGTTGCTGTTGTTGGGATTGTTTTATGCCTTGGTGGGGTGTTCCTGGCCGAATCGTGGATAATCGCATTAGCTGAATGAACCCCTGTTTTATGTATTTTGATAAACTCGGTTCTCAAGGGAGCCGGGTTTATCGTTTGTAACTTTTTATAAATCGCTACGTCATGGAATTGACATCATATAATGCCGCTTATAGGTAAGGATTCTCTTTTTACCCAACAATCAGAGGAAAGTTACATTTTTGGAAATGTCGATTGGGTGAAGCCCAAGTAATAGATTTTAGAGTTATTCATCTGCTTTAGCTAACAATTGACCATAAGCCGGATGACATAACTGCGAGCATAGTACCGGCAGCCGAAAATAATTCTTCGGCTGTTTTGCTTTACCTGTCGACTTGGAGGGGTTAGGGGTGAGGAGGTGACATGCCTTGATGATAGATTGTTGCAAAATTGCTTAGATGCGAAATCCCATGTAAACAAAAGGAGGTAAACCATGAAACAAATATTTTTTGCCATCTTGCTAACTACAGTTCTGTTGCTGGCAAGTTGTGGCCCATCGGCAGAAGAAGTCGCTACTATGACCGCCGCAGCCTGGACACCCACCCCGCAACCAACCGCCACTTCTACATTGACGCCTACCGCGACGCCTATTCCTTTCGATGTGACAGCGAAAATCACGGATCAGGACGGAAATCCTATTCCGGGCGCCAGCGTGGTATTTCCCGAGTCGGGTGATGATACCCCTGTGGCTGCTGACGATGGAGGTCAGGCTGCCTGGAATAGCCTGCCTGGCGAAGCGGGGACATTGAGTGTATCGGCACAGGGATATTTTCCTGCCGAGCAAGCCCTGAGCCTGGAGCGCGGCCCGAATGAAGTTGCTGTAGCTTTGGAGCGCGATCCATACGGCTTATTGCCCTCGGAGGCTTGCGCAGCGGGAGAGAATCTGCTGTACGCCGAAGATTTTCAGGATGGCAAGGCTCTCGGCTGGCCAGAGATCGAGGTGGCCGCTCCCGGCTGGAAGATCCAGCCTGATGCAGAAGTTGCCGGTAATACATTGTTGGCTGCTACAAAAGGCGCACCCTGGACATTCTATAATCGCGAAAACGTGAACTATGGCAATGTGACCTGGAGGCTTCGCTATCGGTATACAGGCGAGTCGATCACGCACTTGAATTTCCGTTTCGTTGAAAGTGGTGAATTAAGCGCCCGTTATATGTATGTTGCCGGGGTATTTTCCCATCTGCAGCGCATGCAAAACAGCCCGGGGGTTGGGTTGGGCAATTTCCAGCCGTTGAAAGTAAATGAATGGCATTTGGTTGAAATTGGATACTTCAATGGCACCTTAAGTATCTGGCTGGATGGGAAAGAGATGATTACGTACGAGGATCCTCAGCCGTGGGAGGGCGGATCCATCAATCTCGAGCCGTATCCGGCACAGGATTCGGACGTGATCTACTTCGATAACCTCTCAGTTTGTGAATTGAGCGATCCCTTCCAATCCATTGTGCCAGCGCCGTAAAGCCCGGTGTCGGATGAAAAGTCTAGAGCCAGAGGCGCACCCTCTGGCTCTGTTGTTTCCTTTCCGGAATTGACTTTCATTTCTAAAGCGTCATCTTGATTTCCCGGCCCATCTCGATCCCTGCCGGCTCGTCCTTCTCCGTTTTTGAGAGAGGCAGCAGCACATGGAAGTGACTGCCGGGGAAGTGAGTTTCATCGTACCCCTGGCTATCTACCCAGATACGTCCACCGTGCGCTTCGACGATGCCCTTGGCCAGCGCCAATCCCAGTCCTGCGCCGCCGCCTTTGAAGCGCGACTTGCTGGTGGAGTGCTTGCCCAGTTCACTGGGCTGGTAGAACTTGGTAAAGATCAGATCGCGATACTCAGGGGCGACGCCCACGCCTGTGTCGCTGATTGTGACCTGTACGCCGCCTTCGGGCGCATCTTTGTTGCCGGGCGATAAAACCTTGCCGGTGACCGTGATTTGCCGTCATCCGGGGTGAATTTAATCGCATTGGTCACCAGGTGATAGAAGACTTTATGCAAGATGTTTGGGTCAGCTTTCAAGAGAGGCAGAGCGGGCAGGTCAATTGCCAGGGATTGGCTGCGCTCGGCGAATTGCTTTGTCAGGCCGAAACACACTTCACGCACCAAATCTGCCAGATCAATGGGCTGTAGATGCAGTTGTAGCGTGCGCGCGTCGATCTGGGCGATGTCGAACATCGAATCCATGATCTCGTGCAGACGCATGGTGCCGTCGTGCAGGCCTTTCATGATGACCTGGATGTCAGGGCTGATATTGGTGTCTTCGAGTAACATTTCAGTGTAGCCCTTCATGACGGTCAGTGGCGTGCGCAATTCGTGTGAAGCGATGCTGATGAAATCGGACTTGGTACGGTCGAGGCGTTCCAGGTCGCGGTTGGCCTTGTCAAGTGAATGGTAAGCCTGGCGCAGTTCCTGGTTCAGACGCACCAGGTTTTCGACCAGGCGGGCATTTTCCAGCGCCACAGCGGTCTGGTTGGCGAGCGCGCTCAAGGTGACCAGGTCCTGCTCGGTATAGCGATTGCCGGAGAGTTTGGGACCAAAGGCCAGCAAGCCGATCCAGCGGCGTTTGGCGAAGATGGGTACGTACACTTCGGACTGGGTGGCGTTGAACCACTCGCGCTCGGGGCGTGTGACCGATCGAAATGCCGGGAGCAGATCCAGGTCATATTGCAGAAGCGGGCGTCCCTCGCGCGTCAGGTATTGGACAATGGGACTGGTATCCGGTAATATCCCGGCTTTGATCTGTCGTTCGCCGGGGCTGCGCACGGCGCGCAGGAAGTAGGTCTTGCGGTTGTCCTGGCCCAGGTCTTGATCCACCAAAAAGAGATAGCCGCGCGTAATGCCCAGCGACTCGATGATCAGGCCGATGGCCACACTTGCCAGGCGTTGCATCTCGAGAATGTTGCTGATGGTCTCGCCGTATTCACGCAAAGCGCGGCTGGGGTCAAATTGCTCCAGGTGCAGCCAGCTATCCACCCAGCGGCGTACAAGGCTGAGCAGGGGCGTGAACAGGGTTGCCAGCAACAACGCGATCAGCGCGCCGACCACCAGGGGATTGAATCTGGGGACAGCGCGGAAGAGCGATTGCGATAACGTGAACCCGGCGATGTAGAACGCAACGATCAACAGCGTGGTAATGACGTAGATCAGCGCGCGCCGGATGATCTGGCGCATATCGGGCATGTTATGGGTCAGTACCACGTAACCCATCAGCCATGCGGACGCCAGCCGTAGAGGGTTACCCAGCAGCGGATTTTTGAGGAAGATAAAAATATCGTTGACGATGATCAGCAAGAAAAAGGGCAGCCAGTAGGTCAGGCGGTTGCGATACAGCGGTTGTTTTGAATGACGGTATGCCAAGCGGACAGCCGCCATTGCGCTGACGTTGAAGATCAACCAGCCCAGAATGATCAAATAGGAAGGCAGGTCATCGCGCGGCAAGGACCATTCTCCGCTGGTCCAGATGGTATCGGGTAAGCCGAATACATTCTGGGCTGCCAGGAACAGCAGGACCACCAACACGCCAGCCACCACCAACCAGGGCCAACCCTGGCGGCGCAGGAATACGCTCGCGACCAGCAACATCACCACCGAGAGCAGCAGCGCTGCGTAGGTTTGATAGGCCAGAAACGTCTCGTGGCTGATGGCTGTCAATTGACCCCGCCAGAGCGCCTCGCCTACACCCAGGGACACCCCGATCAGGGCATACAAAGCCAACAGGTAATGGACGGCCTGGTGGCCTTCCTGTCCGCGCAATGCCTTAACGATCACCGGCAGGTACAGCGCGGCGACCAGCAGATACAGGCTCAAGTCGATGATTTGCAGGGTGGTGAGCATTCGTGAAAGTATACTCGAATTCCAATCCGTCTGATATGCGGTAAGATTAACAAAAGCGAAAACTGCAAACCACTACAGGGTCAAATTATGTCTGAAATCCACGTTTCCCGTCCAGCACGCGATACATACCAGTTCGATGAAGAATTATTCTCTACTACCGGGCGCGCTTTCGTAGCGGACTACTCCGCTGCACGCCGTTTTGCTGAGACGATGTCCGCGCATCGTCCCCGGCCCGTGCCTGCTTCCGATATCAATGCCATGGGACTGCTCAACGAGGTGTTCCAAATCCTCATCCGGCACTATGAGCTGCAGAACCCGGGCCTCTTCCAGCGTGGACTGGACTGGCTGGCCTCCCATGTCGGTGAGTCCCCATTGGAAATTACTTTCTTGCGCTTTATTGACGAATTCCCACCGCTGGCAGTCTTTCGTGGGGAAATGCGCGCTGAACAGTATCTCACCCTCGCTCCCAGCCCCTCTCCCTCAGGGAGAGGGGGGCGCGAACTGTCACTCGAAGAGATATTGTTGTTGCATATCACCAATCTTAACCCGGCCACCGGGCCATACCGGGATTTATTTGACGAAGTGCCATTAAAAGAAACCAGCGCTTATGAACAAGTGGTGGACAAACTGAGTGATTTCTTGGACAGCCAGCCGGGATTTGGCGGTGAAGGCTCTGGCGAGACGCTCATTCGGGTTTTGCGCGCGCCTGCGTTAACTTCCCCAGATTCGTTAGCGGGACAGTTGGAATTTGTGATCAAAAAATGGGGCACTTTGCTGGGCGATGAATTCGTCCAGCGCCTGCTGCGCGGCATAGATTTTGTAAAAGAAGAAGCTACCCGTCGTGGTGGAACCGGCGGCTTCGGCGGGGATGTGCCTGTCCCGGAATTTCGCGGCTACCCCGAATATGAACGTTTCAGCGAAGACAAAGAGTGGATGCCGCGCGCCATCCTGATGGCCAAGAATACCTACGTCTGGCTGGAACAGCTTTCACGCAAGTACGGGCGCTGGATCCGCTTCCTGAGCGACATCCCCGATGAAGAACTTGATATTTTGGCCCAGCGCGGCTTCACTGGCCTGTGGCTGATCGGCCTGTGGGAGCGCTCGCGCGCCAGTCAGCGCATCCAGCAGCGCATGGGCGACCATGACGCCGTCGCTTCGGCCTACTCGCTCTACTCCTACGACATCGCCGAAGACCTGGGCGGCTGGCCTGCGCTCGAAAACCTGCGCTGGCGCGCCTGGGGGCGCGGCATCCGGCTCTCGGCGGACATGGTGCCCAACCACATGGGCATCGATTCCAAATGGGTGATCGAGCACCCCGACTGGTTCCTGTCGCTGCCCTATTCACCCTATCCCAATTACCAGTTCCAGAGCGAAGACCTGTGCGACGACGAACGCGTGGCGGTCATCCTCGAAGACCACTATTACAACCACTCCGACGCGGCGGTGGTCTTCAAGCGCATCGACCATTGGACCGGAGACACGCGCTACGTTTACCACGGTAACGATGGTACGTCCATGCCCTGGAATGACACCGCCCAACTGGATTTTTCCAAGGCGGAAGTGCGCGAAGCCGTCATCCAGACCATCCTGCACGTGGCGCGCAACTTCCCGGTCATCCGTTTCGATGCGGCCATGACGCTGGCGAAGAAGCACATCCAGCGCTTATGGTTCCCGGAGCCGGGCGCTGGGGGCGCCATCCCCTCCCGTTCGGAGCATGGCATGCCTGTGTCCGAGTTCGAAGCGAAGGTCCCCGAGGAGTTCTGGCGCGAAGTGGTCGACCGCGTCGCCGCCGAAGTCCCCGATACGCTGCTGCTGGCCGAGGCCTTCTGGCTGATGGAAGGTTACTTTGTGCGCACGCTGGGGATGCACCGCGTCTACAACTCGGCCTTCATGCACATGCTGCGCGACGAGGACAACGCCAAGTACCGCCAGGTGATCAAGAACACGATCGAGTTCGATCCGCAAATCCTGAAGCGTTATGTCAATTTCATGAATAACCCCGACGAAAAGACCGCCATCGAACAGTTCGGGGTCGGCGACAAATATTTCGGCGTCTGCACGCTGCTGGCGACGCTGCCCGGTCTGCCCATGTTCGGCCACGGACAGGTCGAGGGCTTCCGCGAAAAATACGGGATGGAATTCCGTACTCCGAAATGGGATGAGCAGGCGGACGAAGGCTTGGTGCGCGGCCACGAGTGGAAAATCTTCCCGCTCCTGCACCGCCGTTCCCTGTTCGCCGAGTCCGAGCATTTCCTGCTCTACGACTTTTACACCCCGGAGGGGCACGTCAACGAAGACGTGTTCGCTTACTCTAATAGATTAGGGGATGAAAGAGGCCTGGTCCTATACCACAACAAATTCGCCGAGACGAGCGGCTGGATCAAGACCTCCGCCGCCTACGTGGACAAAGGCTCCGGCGACCTGCGCCAGAAATCCCTGGCTGAAGGCCTGGACTTGCCGTTCGAGGGCTACGTGGTTTTCAAGGATTACGTCACGCAGACCGAATACATCCGCTCGTGCGAGGAATTGTGGACTAAGGGGCTGTTCGTCCAACTCGGCGCGTACCAGCACCATGCCTTCTTGGATTTTTGGACCGTGGACGGTGGACAATGGACCGAAGTTTATAACGCGCTGAATGGCGTGGGGGTGGAGTCCGTGGGGGCGAAGTGGGAGCAGATGTTTGGGGTTAAAGAAGAAGTGGTTGAGGAGAAGGGGAAGAAGCCTGCGAAGAAGCGGGCAACAAGAAAAAAGTCGGCAGGGGAGAAGAAGAGAACGAGCAAGACAACAAAGGCAATAAAAAAGGCTAAATAAAATAGAAAATCTCCGAGATTTCAAAAATCTCGGAGATTTTTGTCATTATGGTGCTATACCCCACAAACGGATTGCGCCAAATATGCTGTCCGAAGATGCAAGAGTTGTGCCATCTGGTGAGAATGCCACGCTCCAGACAGGACTGGTATGCCCTTCAAGGGTTTTTAGCAACTCTCCATCACTAACACGCCATAAGCAAATTGTGCCATCGGCTAACCCGGACGCCAGGATGCTCCCATCCGGTGAGAATGTCACGCTCTTGACGCCGTAAGGGTTTACTTCCAGAGTTTGCAATAACGCACCGTCACTCACACGCCACAGGCGGATGTTGTTGTCACTTGACCCGGAAGCCAGGGTTTCCCCATCCGGTGAAAATGCCACGCTATTAAAGTTATTTGTATTCCCCTCCAGGATTAGGATGGGTGCTCCGTCACTCACGCGCCATAGGCGGATGGTTCTATCATTTGACCCAGATGCCAAGATTTCCCCATCTGGCGAAAATACCACACTATTGACGCCACGTGTATGTCCTTCCAGGTTTTTCAGCAGCTCTCCATCACTAACACGCCATAAGCGAATGGTCTTGTCATCTGACCCGGAGGCTAAGGTTTCCCCATTCGGTGAGAAGGTCACGCTCGTCGTAGCTGTATGCCCTACTAGAGTTAGTAGCAGAGTTCCATCTTTAATAAGAAATAAATTAGCGCCGTCATCAGTTCCCAAAGCCAAAATTGACCCATCTGGTGAGAATGCTATGTTGAATAGCCCAGATGTGTCAATATGGGAAATCTGATTCAGATTAGAAGATTCGTACAAAAAAATCCCATTTGAGCCCGCTATTAAGGCTAACATTTTACTATCAGGTGAATATACAACTTGGCCTAAAAATAATGCTATTGAAGTTCTGTAAGTGAATTGCACAACCCGATCAGCATTTTGTGAAGTGATTTCCTGCGGTGTAAAAGGTAAGGGTGTACCTGCAAGAACGAGCGGGGTGGGTACTGAAGAAGTTGAGGTTGACCCAGGTGTGTGATTTTCAGTGTTATCCACCGTTTCGGAAGGTGAATTTTTCTGTTTTTGTATTGAGGATGAAATTCCCCAAACCCTACCAATAGTGATTATGAGACACAATAAGATAAATCCAATGAGGGCGTACTTCCAAAGGGCTTTTCGTTTGAGTACAGTTTTTTTAGGGCGGGCTATTAAATCAGCAGCTTCGCGCTCTGCTTTTTCACGAACTGCCATTACATAAGCTTCACGTTTGGCTTTTTCGAGAGATGTTTTTTGGGCAGCTTTACGCTCTGCTTCCTCGAGAACAGTTTTTTCAGTGGCTTTGCGTTCAGCCTCTTCACGAGCAACTTTTTCAGCAGTATCTCGTTTTGCTTTCTCGCGTGCGGCATTTTCAGCGGCTTCACGCTCAACTTTCTCGCGAGCCAGCCTTTCGGCTGCTTCTCTCGATCTTCGTTCTTGGGCTTCAAGTTCTTTCAAGTATCGTGAAAGTTCTGCACTTAAAGAGCCCAAGCCACTTTCTTCATTTTGACGAATATCTACATATTGGCGAGTGATCAGGCGCAAAGTAATGGATGATTCTTCATCCCCACGCACCAGCACCGGAAAAATACGCGTACGATATTGATCCGCAAGAGAGATTTCCCGCCGCACCCATTCGGAGTTTTTCGAATCCGGGGAGAGGATGACGATAACAGAAGATGCGCTTTTGATGGCTTTCTCGATTTCTTCTTCCCAGATGGGTGTGCCGGGCACCAACTTCTCATTGTCCACCCATACGTTGATGCCTTGCTTCCGCAGGAACTTCACAATACGCCGCATGACAGCTTCATCCCTGCGACTGTAGCTCATGAAAACGTGTTTTGGGGAGGTTGTGGCGGTCAAGGCATATGTCCCTCTAAAAGGATACATGTATTATAGGCTATTTTCCCCGTTGTGAATTGAAATTTCAGAACAAAGTAAATCCAGTGCGTCGCACCTGGTTTGATGGGAATGGTTTGGCTGATGCTGAGTTACGCTTAGTGGAATTATCCTGTTCGGCAGGTGCGACGCACTCAACTCACTAGGTCACAACAAACACGTGCAACTCCCCTGGCCCGTGCACACCGATCGTCAGGGTCATTTCGATGTCAGCCGTGCGCGAGGGTCCGCTGACCAGAACCACCGAGGGATGTATCTCAACCTTGCGAAGTTTCACAAGCTTCTCCAGGCTTTCTTCGATGTCGGACGCGCGCAGCACCGCGATGTGGATTTCCGGCAGCAGGGAGGCGGTCAATGGCTGGCCCTCGCCGCCCGGGATGACCAGTGTGCCTGTTTCGGCGATGCCCGCCAGCGCGCCGGTGATGCCTGCTTTGATGTTCTCATCCGCTTCGTGCTGGACCGTGATGCCTGCTTCCGTTAGCGCAGCCTCCTCCAGCCCTGGGATTTGATCCCAGGTTTGGACCCGGTCGATATTTTTCTCACGCAACAAGGCGATGACTTTACCGGGCAGATCGATCTCTTTGCAGATGACAACGTGTCCGCTTAACGCCAGCAGTTCTTCGGTGAAACGTCCCACCAAGTTGATTTTTGATGGTTCTGATGCTTTTGTCTCTTTTTGTTCTCTTTCTAAATTATGAATCTCTGTGATCTTATCATCCCCGAAGGGGACCGTGTCTCTGTGGTGAATCTCCTGCCATCTATCCCGGAATGGTTTTACTGCCGGACGTGGAAAGTCCTTGCTGTAACCCCAACCGGTGAAGGCGGGGAATTTCATCCAGGTAGAGGCGGGGGAGACGAGACGTGCTCCTAGCCCGGCCAGTCGTTGCGAAAGGGCGAACAGGCCCGGGCGAGTCGCGATGCGGGTGTACATCTGCAAACCAAATCGCACAGGCGTTGGCAATCCTGCGGCTGCCTGGCCATTGGCCACTGACAACTGGTCACTGGCTGCACCAGCTCTCACCCGCGTCAATAACTTCGGCAGGTCGATATCAACGGGACAGGCATCCTTGCACGCCCCGCACAGGGACGAGGCCTGCGCCAGGTGGACGTAGTTCTCGCCCAGCAGCCCCGGCGAAACGACCG
>Ga0105106_10003343_pt1 | contig 11481 bp, 10 predicted proteins | sample PPLLaktember2015_5_FD_79109 | JGI IMG/M metagenome (GOLD analysis project Ga0105106, IMG submission 79109) | Freshwater sediment microbial communities from Prairie Pothole Lake near Jamestown, North Dakota, USA - PPLs Lake P8 Core (1) Depth... | ecosystem: Environmental > Aquatic > Freshwater >... | reverse complement strand
TTAAATGTTAATCTTTTAATTTTCACCCATAGTTTTTTCGTCCATAGATTGTTCCATCTCCATCCAGGGATTCATGTCGGTATTCCAGGTTTCAGCCTTAATCTTGAGAGAGCCGTCATCTTCTTTCTGATAAACAGTCAGGTATTTCCCATGATCATTTACAGGCTCCTTCATGTTTGGCATTTCCATAGTAATTTTATAAGTGCCTATTTCATATAATAAATCACCGCTGCCGAAAACATCCGTTGTCTCCAGTTCGAATGACTTAATTTTCATACCGGATTTCTGATCTTCAATCGAACGCTTTTCCAGATCTTTCTTTCCCTTTAGCATCTGCTGATAGCTTGGAAGTGAAATTGCGTCTTCGGCATAATATTTTAATGCACCTGTATAATCACCGCTGACCATGTACTTTTCAATTTCGGCATTTATATCGTTGATCATTTGTTTCTCCTGCGACATATCCGACTGAGCCGAAATCTTTGAGAACGTAATCAAAATAATAACCGGAACAATCCACATAAAAACAGACTTTTTCATATAACCTCCGTTAGTTAATGCAATTTAAAAAGAATGAAGCAGCAGATATATGATTTGGATTTAACATTCCCAATATCTGCTTGCATTATAAAGTTTGAATTAAAAGGAAGAACAAGGAATGTCATAACAGTACAAATCTGTATCAAAGATATTTAATACAGATGTTATCAGTCAAGAGAAAATTATATTATTTATATTTCATGATATTTTTATCACATAGAAATTGATTCCTTCCGTTCCGTCATGACGAATAAAGTTAAACACTTATAGAAACTTCTATCTGCATTGATGCTTTATTAACTCAATACTTCTTTTTAATTTTAAGCCGTTATAAATCATCTTCATGTTTTAATGAATACTGTCGAATTAATTAGAAAAAAAAGGGACGGGGAGACATTATCTGAAGAAGAAATTAATTTTTTAGTCTCTTCATTTACAAAGGATAAAATCCCGCCTTACCAGTTCTCAGCATTTTTAATGGCAGTTTATTTTAAGGGAATGAATGTTGAAGAAACATCTTATCTTACCCGGGCGATGCTGAACAGCGGAAAAATTGTGCGGCTTTCTTCTATAAAAGGAAGTAAGATCGATAAGCATTCAACCGGAGGAGTAGGAGACAAAACATCTTTAATTGTGGCACCAATTGCCGCCGCTGCCGGAATTAAAGTCCCGATGATCTCCGGAAGAGGGCTCGGGCATACAGGCGGAACTTTGGACAAGCTTGAATCGATCCCGGGGTTTAAAACTAATCAGAATCTGAAAAAGTATAAATTAATATTAAAAAAATGCGGTGCAGTGTTGATTGGTCAAACTAAGGAGATAGCTCCAGCCGATAAATTAATATATGCTCTCCGAGATGTCACAGCTACCGTTGAATCTATTCCGCTGATTACGGCGAGCATTATGAGCAAAAAACTTGCAGAAGGAATTGACGGATTGGTTCTCGATATAAAAACGGGAAATGGAGCATTTATGAAAGATGAAAAAGATGCAGAGGAACTTGCTTTTTCCTTAATTAAAACCTCGAAAGATTTTAATAAAACAGTAATAGCTTTTATAACGGATATGAACCAGCCGTTAGGAAATTATATCGGCAACTGGCTGGAAGTTTATGAATCAATTAAAGCCCTCCGGGGAGAATTTGCAGAAGATTTATTGGAACTGAGTACAACATTATCGGGTGCGATGATATTCCTGGGGGGAAAAGCGGGATCCATCGATGAAGGGAAAGAAATTTCAATGAGTCTTGTAAAAAACGGGAAAGCATTTGATAAGCTCCTGGAGATTGTAAAACTTCATGGGGGAGATTTAAAGTTCATTAAGGAACCGGGTAAATATCCCAAATCAAAAGTAGCTGAAAAGATAATCTCTAAAGAAGATGGATACGTAAGTGAAATAAATACTTATGAACTCGGAACAGCGGCCGCGGAGCTTGGTGCCGGACGAAAGAAGCTGGGTGATAAAATTGATCCTAAGGCAGGTATAATCTTTAAAATTAAAATAGGCGACAAAATTAAACAAGGTGATGTAATTGCAGAACTTTTTTCCGGTTCTGACTCAAAGATTGAAAATGTTAAAAAGAAATTTCACCGCCTAATAAAGTATTCTGCGGAAACCGTTAAAGCTCCGGAGCTTATAAAAAAAGTATTCAGCTGAAAAACTAAAAATGTAATTTAAAGAAATAAACCTTTTGGTAAATTTCTCTTTAAAATGGCTATTTGCTTTTTAAGATATCCCTGATCTCCGTAAGAAGAATTTCTTCTTTAGAAGGAGCCGGCGGTGCAGGCTTCTCTTCTTCTTTTCTTTTCATCATATTAATTGCTTTTATCAGCATAAAAACTACAAAAGCAATTATCAGAAAATCAATTATGGTGGTAATAAACACACCGTAATTCAAAGTCACTGCCGGTGTATCTCCCACTGCCGGTTTTAATATAACAGCCAGATCTGTGAAATCAACATTGCCTAGAAGCAGCCCGATCGGCGGCATAATAACATCTTGTACAAATGAACTTACAATTTTTCCAAAGGCAGTTCCTATAATAATACCTATGGCCAAATCGATCATGTTTCCCTTGACTGCGAACTGTCTGAATTCTGACATTATTGACATACTTTTACTCCCTCTTAATTAGAAATATTAAAATAAAGTATATGTTAATCCTAGTTGAAGTGCCTCTTTTAATTGAGTTTTTCTTGTTTGACTTATTTCATGAATCAAAAGGACATTAAAATTCACATTAATATATTCATTCACTTTTGCCGTTAAAATATTATCCCAGCGTACATCCCATACATCAAAAGAATCGAAACGGGAAAACAATCTGAGCTTGCTGTTCAAAAGCATATTTTCCATTACAACCTGTTCAACTTCTGTAACCGATTCAATACCGGTATCGAATTTAAATGATTCGATTTCGTCTGGAGTCTCAGGGTCATCCGAATAGTATTTGAACTTATCCGTGATAGTTTCCTGGAATGCAATACCAAGCCTCGTACTGAATCCTTTCAATTTGTTATATGTGAAGCCCAAACTTTGGGTAATATATGCGGGATCAAAAAAAGCTGAAGTTTGGAATGTTGAATCTTCATATTTGTAACCATTCCCAATTACAGTCCGTATGGCATTACTAATGTAAGGATCTACAGCCCATCCAATTGACCTGGAGAGAAAATTTTCCAAATACAGCTCATTATCGTTTGTTCTAAAATCATCACTCCCCAATTTTGTCCGCCCGTAAGCAAGTTTCAGGCTGTTCTTAAATTGCCACGGATCGGAAAAATAGTCCAGGGCTAAATTTCCTAGCAAAGTAAACGAAATTGCATTCTCGCCACCCTGCGTCCAGTTGCTTAGTGCTACTTGATTAAGGTTTAATCCGGCCACACCGGAAGGAAGCCATTGTTTCTGCGGTAAGGAATCTGTTTGAGCATACAATCCCGCAGTTAAAATAAAAAAAAGTAGAAACTTCTTCATTTAACACTCGATTTTATTCAAAGAACTTTAATAATGATACAAATATAGTACAAATCTTCGATTAGAAAATAATGTTTAAACATTAAGAAGCAAACCATTTTTTAATTATTAAGAAAAGTATTGGGATGCAATCGTCTGATTGGCAAACGGTTGAAATTAAATTTTAAAGAAGCAGTTATCTCTTTATGATCGATCTTCCTCAGCAGATATTTTCTCGGAAGAATCTGAATGCGGCTCTGAATTTAGAAGTGCCTGGATCAAGTCTTCCATCTTAAACGGTTTGACAATGTAGTCTTCCATTCCGGAAGAAAGGTATTTTGCATGATCATCCTTCATTGCATTTGCAGTCATTGCAATTATCCGGGGCTGCTGATCCTGAGGAAATTGTTTTCTAATCTCTATTGTTGCCTGAACTCCATCCATTTCAGGCATTTGAATATCCATTAATATTACATCGTATTTCTGACGTTTCATTGCATCAATTACTTCTAGTCCGTTAAATGCAATATCTGCACGGTAACCGATTCTCTCTAGAAATCTTAATGCTACCTTCTGGTTTATTATATTATCTTCGGCAAGCAGAATACGAAGAGGATGTTTTTGACCAATATCCGCATCGAACACTAAAGGAGTAGTATCGACCTGTTTTATGCTTTCCTGATTTTTTGTAAGGACGGTTATTAAGGCATTATGCAGGTGAGATAATTTAATCGGCTTAGTAAGAGTTGCAGCGAAAACTGATAAATCTGTTTTCCTTTCACGGTATCCATAAGATGAAAGAAGAATAAGCGGCAGATTTCTATATGCTTCCAGTTTTCGTATTTCGTCTGCCAGCATATGCCCATCCATTTCAGGCATATGGAAATCCAGGATAGCAAGATCAAGTGCAATTCCTTTTTTCAGTATTTTAATTGCTTCCTGACCGGAATCGGCGCTCATCGGTATCATCTCAAGTAGTTGAGTTTGTTTAATAAGAATTTCCCTGTTTGTTTTATTGTCGTCGACAATAAGTACTCTTTTACCAATTAATGCCGAGATATCTCTCGCAACTTGCTTTTCAACGGAAAGTTCAGATAAGATTGTGAAATGAAAGGTGGTTCCTTCACCCGGAACCCCTGTACTTTCAAACCACATAGTTCCCCCCATTAACTCACTCAGCTGTTTGCTTATTGCGAGTCCCAGTCCCGTACCGCCAAACCTTCTTGTTGTAGAAGAATCAATTTGAGTGAAAGATTGAAATAATCTATCCTGTTTATCTAAAGGTACACCAATACCTGTATCTTTAACGGAAAAATGAAGCTGATAAACATAGTTATCTTTTAGCTGACCTGTTACCGAAACAACCACTTCACCTTCTTCGGTGAATTTTATTGCATTTGCAAGAAGATTTACCAGAATCTGCCGAAGCCGTGTTACATCCCCAATTACTTTGGATGATAATCTTTCATCCATAATGTAAGCCAGCTCCAGGTTTTTGTCCAATGCTTTGGATGCTACCAGATCTAGAGCTTCTTCTACACATATTCTAACATCAAAAGGCTGTTTTTCAAGTTCGATTTTTTGAGCTTCAATTTTTGAAAAGTCTAGGATATCATTTATTAGGGAGAGCAGGATATTTCCGCTTCCATGGATTGTCTCAACAAAGTCCTGCTGCTCTTTAGTTAATGGAGTTCCCATCAGAAGGCCGGTCATTCCGATTACTGCATTGAGAGGTGTGCGGATTTCGTGGCTCATATTTGCCAAAAATTGACCTTTTATCTTGTTGGCTTTTTCAAGCTCTGTATTCTTTTTTTCAAGCTCATCGTATGCTTCTTTCAGGGCTTCTTCGGCACGTTTTTTCTCTGTAACATCACGATCAATTCCAATTGTATACGATTTTCCCTGCAGTTTCATAGGAGTTGCAGCATACTCAATTACATTATCCATACCGTCGGGCCGCATCCATGTAAAAAATCCTTTAAATCTGAGCCCTTCATTTATAAATTTATCATTTTTTTCTGTGAGATTTCTTGTCAATCCGGCTTCTTCCAAATTTGCAATTTTTAGAAGCTCCTCGCGGCTTCTTCCCGACATTTCCGCATAACGTTCATTACATTCCACCAGTCTTCGTTTACCCGGTTCATAATTTTCTTCAAAAATGCTGATTCCATCAAAAGCATTTTCAAAAATAGAACGGAACTTTTCTAGAGATTCATTTAAAGCCGCTTCTGCTGCTTTACGGTTTGTAATATCATGGCTAACACCAATAATTCCTTTAATCTTTCCATCCTGCCATAAAGGTATTTTGGTAGTAAGATGCCAGCGCCTTTCTCCGGTTAAATGGTTTACTGCTACTTCCTCCTTTTCTATAATGGGTTCACCTGTCTCGATGATTTTTAACTCATTTGCAATGTATGTTTCCGCGAGTTCTATTGGGTGGAAATCAAATGATGTTTTTCCAAGAACCGCTTCCTGATTTTCAGCCCCAATTGACTCTAGATGTGCCTTATTATTTAGAACATATTTCCCATCATTATCCTTGAAAAAGACTAGATCGGGTATGCTGTCAATTAATGTTCTTAATTGGCCCTTTTCATATTCGATAGCTTTTTCCATTCGCCTTTGTTCTGTAACATCTCTGTCAATACCTATGCTGTAAATGTTTCCGTTCATTTTAATCGGAACGGCTGCATATTCAATAATATTTTCTTTTCCGTCTGGTCTGATCCATGAGAATGTTCCTCTGAAGGCAATGTTCTGCTTAATTGATTCAGTATTGTCTTCGCTTAAAGAAGAAGTCCATTCACTTGTATAGCCTTTATTGAGTAATTCTTCTTTAGATCTGCCGGCCATTTCGGCAAAGCGCGCATTGCATTCAATCAACCTTCTCTTGCTGTGATCTGAATTTTCTTCAAATATGCTTATTCCATCAAATGCAGTATCAAATATTAATTGAAGCTTTTTGGCTGTTTCGCGTAAAGCTTCTTCTGTTTCCTTTTGCTGAGTAATATTCCTGCCGATTCCTGACAGTCCGATTATTTCCCCTTTATCATTTAATAAAGGAACTTTTGTAGTAAGAAGCCATTCTTTATTTCCCTCAGGATCAATAAAATATTCTTCCTTATTTATTACCGGTTTTCCAGTTTTCAGCACAGCCATATCATCGGCATAAAATTTTTCAGCAATTTCTTTTGGAAATAGATCAAAATCGGTTTTGCCGATTACTTCAGATTCCGATTTTAATCCCAAAATGCGCATATCTGCAAAATTGGTTATAGTTTTCCTGCATTCCATATCTTTTACATAAATTACATCGGGAATGTTATCTATCAACGTCCGCAGGAGAATTCTTTCCTTTTTAAGATTTTCTTCGGCAATTTTCTTATCTGTTATATCCCTAGCTATTCCTATTAATCCAACTATATTTCCTTTGGAATCCCTAAAAGGCAGCTTGGAAGTAAGAAGCCAATGTACTTTGTTATTTGAATCAGTAAAATATTCTTCTCTATTCAGCAGCGGGTTACCTGTTTGTATTACAGAAAAATCATTGGTATAAAATCCCTGGGCAATTTCTTTAGGGAAGAAATCAAAATCTGTTTTACCGATTGCCTCTTGTTCGGAGGTTAATCCCATATTCTGCAAATCAGCCAGGTTTGCAATAATCTTGCGTCCCTCAGCATCCTTGGCAAAAATTGCATCTGGTAAATTATCGATTATAGTCCGGAGAAGTACCCGTTCACGGTGTAAATTTTCCTCAGTCTGTTTTCGATCGGTTATATCCTGGTTGATTCCGAAAATTTTAATCGTATGTCCCTGTTCATCTTTCACTATATAAATATGAACACTCATATAACCCGTTTCGCCATCCCCGTAAATTACCCTGTGCTCCAGCTGCTGGCAGTAATTCGCGTCTGATGTCTCAATTGCTTTTTCTGTTTCAGATTCAATAACTAGTTTATCATCGGGGTGCATAAACCTCTTAGCATATTCAACGGCAGACATCATATATCCGCCCTGCTTCTCCGCATTTGTCTTAAGTAAGGAATAAAAATAATCATTCAGCGTGAACATGTTACTTTCGACGTCATATTCCCAATGTCCCATCTTTGCTATTTTCAGTGCATAATAGAGCTGAGTTTTACTATTCTTTAAAGAAGTTTCGGCGATTTTATATTCACTGATATCTTCATAAATAGCGTAAGATCCTCTTTTTTTACCGTCAATTATTGTTGGAACCCCATGAAGTCTTACATTTATTAGAGTGCCGTCTTTCCTCTTCCTGATAGTCTCTTTAATTAGTACTTCACCACTAGAGAGGGTATTTGAAAAATTTTTCCCTTCTTCTTTGAATTGAGCCGGTACAATTATATCATTTATTGGACTCCCTTTAATCTCCTCCAATGTATACTGGAAAATTTTTTCGAATTTTTTATTTATATGTATGACATGATCATGAGCATCCAGCAGTACAACTCCAAGCGCCATGTTTTCAAATAAATGCTGGAATTGTGTTTTCTGAAGAAGAGCCTGATGCTCTTTTTTAATCAGTTCCTCATTGGATTTTTCAAATTCTTTCAGGTGTGAACGCAATTCCGTTAGTTCTTGGAGAAGTTCTTCCTTAGTTTTTTTGCTGTCATCCATAAAAATTTTGTCCTTATTTTCTGGAATAAAATTCTTTTTTATAAAGAATTAATTTTTCAGCCGGTTTTCCAGATTAGATTTATTGCTAATTGTGTTAAAACTCTCCATTTTTCGATTTGGAGTCTTCACTAAAAAACAATTTTAATGCCATTTACCTCTCTAATTATATTATTTTTCTTATAAAATAAGAGTTAAATACCGTAATGAATGTTCATTCCAGGCTTTTAGCTTGAAAATGCTGATTACAGCGTAATTATTGAATAAATACACTTATATATCCGGATAAAATGAATCCGATATTTTTATTTATTTTGAATCAGCAAAAGCAGTAATTCAGCGATATTCTTTGTAAAAAATAAAAAAGAAATATTCACCTGTTAATTTTACTTTATTACCCGGATGATTTAATCTTTATGATATTCCTTAAATTTTTAAGCCGATTAGCAGAAGATGTGAAGCATTTCCGAAATAGTGTGCTCTTAGATTAATGTGTTTTTTTGAAAATTTTAGGGGAGTATTTAAAACAAAAAAGCCCCGTTTAAGGGGCTTTTCGGAAACTTAAAAATATCTTTTAACTGCGCGGTTTAGCTTCATTAACTATGATATTTCTGCCATTCAATTCCGAATTATTAAGTGCGGAAATTGCACTTTTTGCTTCTGCAGGATCCTCCATTTCAACGAATCCGAAGCCTCTTGATCTTCCGGTTTCACGGTCTTTTATAACTTTTGCAGACAGCACCTTTCCGTGTGCTTCAAAAGTTGATTGTAAAACCTTGTCATCAATTGACCAAGGAAGAGAACCTACAAATAATTTAGTACTCACTAAAGAACCTCTAAAAATTAATAAATAAAAAAAATCCGGTTTAACCGGATATACAAACATAATAATATTATTAATTATAACCTAATGAATTTTTATAAAGGTATTGTCATAACGTCATTCAAAAAAAAAGTTCATCCTTAAGGAAGAGCTTTCAAAACCGTGCTATTATATTTTAACTGCCGACATGAAGCTTATTAAGATGTTTTGTTATTGCAGATTTTTTTCTTGCTGCTGCATTTTTGTGGATTCTTCCTTTAGTAACATTTCTATCCAGCGCGGCTATAGCCTCTTTATAAATCTTTTCGGCTCCCTCTATTTCTTTTAAGCTAAGCGCTTTTTTCACAATACTCTTAATCTCCGAAGATTTATTTTTATTTATTAATTTTCTTTTTTCACTCTGGCGTATTCTTTTCTTTGCAGATATATGTGTTGCCATTTATTAAAAAATCCCGAATAATTTTGAAAAATTGAGCTCAAATATATGGATTCACTTATTTGATGTCAAATGGTTGTTTAGTAATTTGAAAACGCAGTTGCAGCCCGTTATTTATGCTGAAAATGTTCGAAAGTAAAAAAAATACTAAATTAGATAAATAAGAAACCTGGTATGCTTAAAGTAAATGAGATATACAATTCTATCCAAGGAGAGAGTTCCAAAGCAGGTTTACCCTGTGTTTTTGTCAGGCTTACATACTGCAACTTGCGCTGTGTGTACTGCGATACTTCTTATGCATTTTATGATGGAAAGGACTATAGTATAGATGAGATTATTAAGGAAGTAAAGAAATTCGGCTGCAACCTTGTCGAAATTACCGGGGGAGAACCGCTGGTACAAGATGAAACGTCTGAATTGATGGGGAGACTTTGCGATGAAGGATACCAAGTTATGCTTGAAACAGGCGGAAGTTTACCCATTGAAAAAATCGATGACCGCGTAATTATTATTATGGATTTAAAATGTCCTTCCAGCGGAATGTCAAAGAAGAATTATTATGAAAATATTAATTACTTAAAATCGATTGATGAAGTTAAGTTCGTTATAGGAAACAGAGAAGACTATGAATGGTCGAAGGAAATTTTAAGCAAATATAAACTTACAGGAAAATGCATCGTGCTCTTTTCAGTTGTATTCGGGCAGCTTGAACCGCATACTTTGGTAAGCTGGATACTTGAGGATAAACTCAATGTAAGATTCCAGCTTCAAATGCATAAATTTATCTGGGATCCTGCCGCAAAAGGAGTTTAATGAAAATTGCAAAGGAATTCCGCTGGGAAATGGGGCATCGGCTTCCCGAACATTTCGGGAACTGTAAAAATATTCACGGCCATTCATATAAAATGATTGTCGAGCTTGAAGGAGAAGTAAATGAGAAAGGATTGGTATTGGATTTTTATGATTTGGAGAATATTGTGGAACCCATTATAGATAAGCTTGACCATTCTTTTCTTGTTTACGGCGGTGACAAAGAAATAATTACATTTCTGGAAAAGATGAATTCAAAAAAGGTTATTGTAGATTTTCAATCAACAGTTGAGAATATTACGAAATATTTTTTATCAGAAATATCTAAAAATAAATTTCCTTCGAATGTTTCTTCATTGAAAGTAAAGATTTATGAATCCCAGAATGATTATGCGGAAGCAGAAATTAAGTTATAAAGGAATATTTTGAAGTTGGATGTGATTTGGATTTATAAATTATAGTATATCAGATTCTCCTCTAAAAGATCCGTTTTCAAAATAATAATCTATAATCCCGCCATCATTCAGCAATGCACCGTCGGCATTTGTCTGCTGAGGATAACCTAAAGTAAAGATAAAAGATGCCGTTGAATCTGCAGCTCCTTCCGGTTCCCGAGGCCATAAAAAATAATTTAGACCTGTTTGTTCTTTGCCGTCATAAAAGCTTTCAATTTCCGATGGAATGCAGAATGGATTTTCTTCGATGATCAATACTTTAAAATTTTCTTTATCACTAATAATACAGATCAGAAGAGAATTTTTTTTATCATGGCCGTCTATAATAACGTCAGGTATGTTATCTTTATTAGCGTCAACAATCAATGCAAAAGGGGCACGATTAGGGTTTCCGTCTTCTTTAACATCTTCAATGACAGCGGTTGTATAGTCTTCTGTTTTCCATTCATTAAAATCGGGATTAAATTTGCTGAGCACCGATTTCATCTTATCCGGCAGGTTCAGGTTGTATTTTCCTTCATTGCATGAAATGATCTGCTTTTTATCCTGGATAAATCTTGAGCATGCCTCAGGACTGCAGATGATTTGAATAAAAAGAATAAAGAAAAAATAGATCATTCTCTTATTCCGGTAAAATTAAACCGGTGTATTTAACTCATAAAGTTTTTCGGATACGATCTTAAATTATGTCCGAAATTAAGCTGCTCCTCCATCCTGCAGGACCAAACAAGCTGACCGTTCCAAACGGTAATATCCGGACAACCGTCGCACATGCTTTGCCGTCCGTCTTCAAGGAAATCCACAGGCTGAATTATCATTACCGACT
>Ga0105106_10003342_pt1 | contig 11483 bp, 7 predicted proteins | sample PPLLaktember2015_5_FD_79109 | JGI IMG/M metagenome (GOLD analysis project Ga0105106, IMG submission 79109) | Freshwater sediment microbial communities from Prairie Pothole Lake near Jamestown, North Dakota, USA - PPLs Lake P8 Core (1) Depth... | ecosystem: Environmental > Aquatic > Freshwater >... | reverse complement strand
GAAATCGATATCGGGCTGTTCGAGAGGGCCATGGAAGATGAAGTGCGGGAAAAGTTCCCGGCGGAGTGGCAGGCCTTTCGCGAGAGAAAGATCGATTTCCGCTTCCCCGAAGGCGAAAGTGGGGAAGAAGCCCAAAAGCGGATCGTCGAATTTCTAGAAGAGAAACGGCAACTGCACGGCGATGAGAATGTGATTGCGGTTTGCCACGATGGCTTGATCCGTACCCTGATGTGCCATGTGATGAACATCCCCGTTACCAGCCGCTGGAACTTCCACGTAGACTTTTGCGGCATCACAGAAATCAGCTACCAGCCGGAATACGGGAAGTGGAAGTTGATCCGCTTCAATCAAACCTGCGCGTAAAAATGGTTGCGTTTCTTTTTGGTTTCCGTCATAATAACGATGTAACCTGATAGGTTCGAAGGTGATGCAATTGAAAACAAAAGGCGAAATTGTAGCCAACTGGCTACCACGCTATACCGATACCCCGCTGGAAGGATTCGGCAAATACATCCTGCTGGTCAACTTCGAAGACTACCTGCAAATGTTTTCGGAGTGGTACGACGTCCCTATCCGCGGGCGCGAGAAACCTATGCCCAACGCCACCGCCGAGGGCATCACGCTGATCAACTTTGGCATGGGCAGTGCCAATGCTGCCACAGTCATGGACCTGTTGGGCGCTATCCAACCCAAAGCCGCGCTCTTTTTAGGCAAATGCGGCGGGCTCAAAAAGAAGAACAAGATTGGCGACCTGATCCTGCCGATTGCCGCCATCCGCGGCGAAGGAACATCCAACGACTATTTTCCACCCGAAGTCCCGGCTTTACCGGCCTTCAACCTGCAAAAAGCCATCTCGACTACCATCCGTAACCACGACCAGGATTACTGGACGGGCACGGTCTATACCACCAACCGGCGCGTATGGGAGCACGATGAGAAGTTCAAGGAATACCTGCGCCAGATCCGCGTCATGGCGGTGGACATGGAAACAGCCACCCTTTTCAGCACCGGGTTTTATAACGAAATCCCCACCGGCGCGCTGCTCCTGGTCTCAGACCAGCCGATGATCCCGGAAGGCATCAAGACCGCCGCAAGCGACAAGAAGGTCACACAGGAATATCTCGATATGCACCTGAAAATCGGCATCGATGCACTCAAAGAACTGATCAATAATGGCCTTACAGTCAAACATTTATACTTTTAATTCTTCCTGAGCGGAGCGATAGCGCAGTCGAAGGATAGTAATTGCACAAATCCGCTTCGACTACGGTCTTCGCCAAGCTCAGACCTCCGCTCAGCGAGGAGAGAACTATGAATATCGCCATCACCCGTCAGGTCAGCCCGGCCATCAATCAGTGTGAACTTACCCACATCGTACGCGAACCAATCGACTACGAACGCGCCCGCGCACAGCACAAACGATATCAGCAGGCCTTGCGTACGCTAGGATTGGATGTCATTTCTTTGGATGCAGAACCGGATTTGCCGGATTCGGTCTTTGTGGAAGACGTGGCATTAGTACTGGACGAATGCGCTATCATGCTGAATCCCGGCGCAGCCTCCCGACGCCCTGAAGTTGCTTCCGTTGAAAAAGCTCTGGCTCCCTACCGGGAAATCTTCCGCATCCAACCGCCCGGCACCGTGGACGGCGGCGACATCTTGACTGTGGATCGGACAGTGCACATCGGCATCTCGAGCCGTAGTACGAAAAACGCCATCGAGCAGATAAAGGTCATTCTTGAGCCTCGCGGCTACCAGGTCCGCGCAGTGAACGTGACAGGTTGTCTGCACCTCAAATCCGCGGTCACCCAGGTCAGCGAAGATACGTTGCTGTTCAATCCTGAGTGGGTTTCCAGGGATGATTTTCCCGGCATGCAGTTCATCGAGGTCGATCCGTCCGAATCATACGCGGCCAATGCAATACTGGTGGACGATACGATCATCTATCCATCATCATTCCCTAAGACGAAAGCAAAATTGGAAAAAGCGGGGATTAATTTGGTGATAGTGGATGCTGACGAGCTTGCAAAAGCTGAAGGCGCAGTAACGTGCTGCTCGTTGATTTTCAGCGTGTAGAAAGCTTATTTTCCCAATACAACGCGATTGCGCCCCATTTGTTTGGCAACGTACAAGGCCTGGTCGGCGCGGGCAACCAGGGTTTCAAGGTTAGGGTTGTTTTCGTTATACTCGGCCACCCCCAGGCTGATGGTTATCCAGATTTCGCTTTCTTCAACACAGAACGGTGTTTTCTCGATCGTTGCCCGTAATCTTTCCGCAAATTCCATTGCGGCCTTGCCATCTGAGCCTGACAGAAGGATAGCAAACTCTTCCCCACCATAGCGCCCCACGATTTCGGTGCCGCGTACGGTGCTTTGCAATTCGGAAGCCATGAATTGCAGTACCTGATCACCAATGGGATGCCCATACTGGTCATTGATAGGCTTGAAGTGGTCGATATCTATCATGATAATAGAGAAAGGCCTTTCCAGACGGTGTGTTCGTGAAAATTCGATGTGACCGATCTCGAACAGCCCGCGCCGGTTATAAAGACCAGTGAGCGCATCCGTTAGAGCCAGGTTCTGCACCTCTTCGAACAAACGCGCATTTTCGAGTGCGATGGCAACTTGATCTGCGAAGGTGGTCGCAGTCTTGAGATGCTCGCTTGTAAAGTAATTGAGTTCTGTGCTGTCGATAGCCAGCAATCCTATGATTTGTCCACGAACGATCAAGGGTACGCCCATCCAAGAACGGATATGGCTATGGGGGCCATCTTCCCTGAAACTGGAGTGGGCATTTACAGCATCATTAAGGATGTAAGGTTTACCCGTTTGTAGTACGACAGTGTTGGGATTGTCGTCAGGAACGGGAAAGCACAAGCTCAGAACCTCTTTTGGGTTATCCCAGCCTCGCCCACCAACAATTTCTAATTCGTTCTTGCGCAGCAATTGTACCGAGGCGCTGTCATACGGTATCACCAGGGAAAGCTGCTCGAGGATGCGATCAATGGCTTCCTCCGAGTGCAAGGTGGCCGCCACGGTTGCGCCGGCTTTGCGCAAAATTTCAGATTCTTCGGCCCGTTTGCTAGCATCTTCGACAGCAAAAATTTTTTCGAGTGTCAGCGCAATCAATTCGGCAGCCTGTTCACCGATGGAGATTTCTTCAGGTTGAAAACGATGCGAATCTACGTATGCAAGCAGGATAGCGCCGAACTCTTTTTGCCCCGCCGTGAGCGGTAAGACCATGGCTGAACGGAAGGGGAGCATGGCAGCAATGCGGCGACTCAAATAGGAAGTATTTGAAATATCATCAACGATCAGGGTGTGGCCTGCTGCCAGTGCTGATGCGGTCAATGTCGGTTCGCCTGGCTTTGTGGTCAGGGACAGATATACTTTGCTATATGGACCGTACGCCGCCAAAGGAGTAAATTTTTCGTTGGCCTCCTCCCATAGAGAAAGAAAACAACCGTCGGCATTGACCATGTTTCCCAAATTGTTCACGATGGTTTGAGCCATAGATTGACGGTCAGTGGTTTGAAGGGCAGAGGCGACGATTTCGTGAAGCAGGTTCAGGCTCCGCTGGCGACGGTGCAGGACATTTTCGTTGCGTGCACGGATTTCCGAAGCGCTGAAGATATCGGCGGCAGTTTGCAACGCATCCAATTCTGCCTTGCTCCATTTGCGTTCGTTGACATAATCTTCAAGTCCGAGAAAACCCCACCAGCGCCTTTCCACAAAGATCGGCACGACGACGGTTGAACGTACGCCTCTTTCAACAAAAGAAGCTTTATCATCTTCAGGGAGTTCCCAGATTCGAGTTGTGATCATCCTTTCCTGGCTGAGTTCTTGGTGCCAACCGGCAGGGCCGATGTTTTGAACGGGAATATGCTGATAGGCCGGATTATCGATTTGTGGTTCTACGCCGGGGGCAGTCCACTCATAGCACTGACTGGCAAAAAACCGGCTCTCTGGCCCTTCATAATTTTGGAATACGTATGCCCTGCCGACTTCAGCTGCCTGACCGATGCGCTCCAGGAAGACCGGGATGTTTGCTTCCCAGGCAGAGGCGCGCAAAAATTGTTGCGAAGCCAGGGTAAGCGCTTCCATAATAGCTTCACGACGTTGCAAGTTCAATTCGACCTGTTTTCTCCGGTGAATATCCCTGAAGATAATCAGGTGACTGGCATTTGTGGCGTTCGTACCCCATCCTTTTGCCGATAAAGGCGAGACGCGAATATCAAAGAACCTTTTTTGACCATTTAGTCTGAACTCTTCTTCCACAAATGGTTCTTTTTGTTCGATCAAGCGTTGCAATGTTTCCAGGCAAGGAGCTTGCACGGATTCTATCGGTTGTCCTACGGCTTCTTCCGATGTGGTTTGAAGAAGCTGCTCGGCAAGGTTATTAAGGTAAAGTATACGTTTGCGACTATCTATGACAACGACGCCATCTTGCAACTCATGCAATATCATGGCTGGCGCCATCGGCAAAACGCCAAGCAAACGATAACGCAGGATTCCCCATGTCATCAGGAACACAGTGGGAACAAATGCAAAAGGAGTAATATCGATACCGGGGAGGAGTGTGCCGCTCAGGTAAAGAAAACTTCCCACCCATGGGAATAAGGCGCCCAATAAGACGATCCCTGCTTGAAGGTTATATGGCCTGGGGGAGCGGACCACCTCCAAAATCAGGAAGACAGAAGCAAGTATAGTAAGCGTGTACGAATAGGCTATTTGTAACCAGAACCAATTTCCAAAATCAGCTGCCAGGAATGAAAGCGCTCCGGCATTTCCAACGGCTGTTGTTCTCCAGATCAAAGAGTGATATTGGTTTGTCCAAACCAACAAGATGGTAACAGAAGGAATAATCCAGAGAAGCGTCTGGTTTCGCCTGGTCAACAGATGGCTATAACCTGTATAGGCTGCACTGAAAGAAAACAAAAGGACAGTAACACTGGCAATGCCAAAGAACTCTACTTTTGCCCAGAACAACTTCCCGCTCAAGCCCGGCGCCAGTAATTCAAGTCCATATCCCAAAGACCAAACGGCAATACTGAACATCATCCAGGCAAAAGGCGTGATAGCCAAGCCAGGACGTCGTCCCAAAATGAGCAAACCTGCCCCTGCGTAGAAAGCCGAAAGAAAGATGAGGCTGATTGGAATAAGGTTTATAGTCATATTTGCCAGTACTTATAACTATTCTAAGGTATTCTCAACAAAACGACATTGCATTTATCCGTCAAATTCCTCGCATTTTTTATATCTTGCTTGCAGCCTCTCTTGAGTTGTTATATACTCGAACATCGATAAGGAGAACTTAATATGGAATGGATCACACAACCTGATACCTGGATCGCGCTTGTCACTTTAGTGGCGCTTGAACTCGTTCTGGGAGTAGATAATGTCATCTTTATTTCAATCCTGGCAGGGAAATTACCAGTAGACCAGCAACAGCGGGCGCGCACGACCGGCATTGCCCTGGCAGTCATCACGCGCATCTTGCTGCTACTGTCCATTTCGTGGGTGATCGGTCTGACAGAGCCGCTCTTCTCGATACTCTCATTTACGCTTTCTGGTCGCGACCTGATCTTGTTGACAGGCGGTTTGTTTCTACTGGGTAAAGCTACCCTTGAAATTCACCATAAACTGGAAGGCGTGGAAGGCCGGAGTTCAGTCAGGGTGGCAGCCAGTTTTACCAGCGTGATCGTCCAGATCATGCTGCTGGATATTGTCTTTTCGCTGGATTCCGTGATCACAGCAGTGGGCATGGTGGATGAAGTGCTCATCATGGTCATTGCAGTCATTCTGGCAGCAGGTGTGATGATCTGGTCGTCCAGAGCAATTGGCGAATTTGTGGAAAGACATCCCACGATCAAAATTCTGGCGCTCAGCTTCTTGCTCTTGATCGGCTTTACCCTGATCGTGGAAGGACTGCACCAGCACATCCCCAAGGGATATATTTATTTTGCGATGGGTTTTTCTGTCTTTGTGGAGATGCTGAACCTACGTATGCGCGCCAAAGAAGTGGAACCACCGGTCAAGTTGCGCACGGCATATGTCAAGGAAAACAGGAAGAAAAGTCACAAACCAAAAGCTGTTGTTGCGAAATAAAGTATCCGAAAGAAGAACAAAAATCGCCGAATCTCATCGGCGATTTTTGTTGTAGGGGTAATTCATTTCCCGACATTTTGCGGATCGATAATATATTGCCACCAGTTGTTGTGGATACCATTCCGCCGCCCGGCCACGTGGGGGATATGCTTGAGCCACCACTGGTGATGGGCGCGTATGTCGCCGCGGCCCCATTCGCTGGCGGTCACATTGCGGATGTCGCCTTTGAACCCCGGGAAATTCAGCAGCCAGTCGTAGCACTCACTTTTGACAGTGGACGGGTTGTTCCAGTCGTAGTCGCGTTCGCTATTGGGAGCAAAATGAATGTTGCCGACGGCTGCTTTACCGGGAGCAATTTTCTCGTAGCGGATGAAGCACTGCCACAGGTTATCATCCCCGGCCAGGCGCTCGAATGTCTGTGCCAGGATCGATTCGGCTCGGTGCCCGAACGATTCAAGCATCTCGCCCACACCACGCTCGTAGGAGAAACCCATGATGACAAAGCGACGCCGGGATGCTCCGGTATTTTTCAGCGCCGGGGCGTTACACCAGAAAGCATCTGGCCCGGCCATAATGGACTCGTAAAATCCGGCATGCGGGAAGCCGAAGGTCCAGACTTCATCGATTTCGCCCCTGGCAATACGCTCGAGCAGGTTGAACTGATCGAGGATGGCGTAGTAATCCACCTCTTGCGGCATGTAAGGCGAGGAGAGGCCGCGCAGCACATCCAGGTAGGTTTGTGGGGTATAACGAAAGCCACCCACCTTGGCCGGGAACTCGTTCACGTCGATGCGCTCGACCACCTGGTAACGCGCCAGATCATGGCTGTTTTGCAGGATGTCGGTCATGAAACCGGTTGCCAGGTCTTCGACGCGTTCCCAGCCCTGGTGCGCAGATAAGGTTTGTCCGCCGGATGCGTCCATCAGCGGATCATAGACGATCACCAGCACCTTACTGAGGGTGACATCGGCAGGCTCGTCCGGGCTGTCAGGCGGGAGGCTGGCTTGGGTGGCTGTTGACGTTTCTTCCCCTCCAAACAGGGATGCAATGAAATCCAGCAATGATTGCCAGAAACTTCTGCGTGAGTGCGACATACGACCTCCTGCGCTACGGCATATCCGCTGCAAAATAGACCTGGTCATCCACCGCCAGGAACAACACGCGGTTGGGATTGACCGTCATCGCACCCGCCGGGCTAGGCTTGAGGGAGGCGCCCGGCATGGGGTAGATTTGGTTTTGCAGTTCCAGGGTGCGTGAGCTGACCCGCAAAACACTGCGGTTATCGGCGTCCAGCAACAGGAGATTCGAATCAGGGGGCAGGGTGAGATGCATCTGCGTGATGTGAGCCTGGGCAAACAGATCGATGTCTTGATAGGCTGGTAGCGAATGAACCAACGGAGCCGGGTCCTGGCAGCGCGTGGGCACAGCCTCCAGGCGGCTGTAGGAACAGGTGGACAGATGCCCGTCAGCGTGCAACATGAACAGTTCGTCGCCGTTGACGGCCAGGTCGATCGAATCCTCGATCTCCGGGATCTGCCCGCCGAAGAAGAAGTAGGGCCGATCGATGAAGGAGGCGTCCTTTCCGGGATAGACCCAGATGGCGCGGGAGGGTGCGTCCAGAACGTACAGGCTGCCGCTGTCGTAGGTGAAACCGGTCACACGGCCCCAATTGCTATCCGGCACAGGCAGGGGGATGGCCTGCCCAACCTCTCCCGGTGAACAATACAACAGGTTGCCGCCCGCATCGATTCCCAGGACGGCGGCGTTGAGCGAATTCAGGCGCGGCAGGATGAGAATATCCACAATCGGGCCGACCTGGTAGTCACCATACTGCCCCGATCCGCAGCGGAAGGCCTCATCCATTTCGAAATTGCGCCCGACCTGGCTGGCATGCAAGACACGACCGCGCTCAGCATCCAACATATATAGATCGGTTTCGTTGGCGGCCAGGCGGCTGATCTGCGCGTTGACGCCGCCAGTGAAGGCCGGGTAAAAGTTCAGGCGCTGGATACCCTGCAAGGTATCCAGGTTGGACTGCGCTTCATTTCGTAAAGCATCCGATTCGGGCGTCTGGCGATAGTAGTCCGCCTGGTCCAGATAGAACAGCACCGCCTGCCAGCGGTCACGTTGACGTGCGGGATCGGCCGCGTTCTGGGCCTGGTCGCGGGCGGCCTCGGCTTGCAGATAGAGATTGTCAAACTGGTAGCTGCGCCCAAACTTCAAGTACGCCGTCACCCCGGCTACGACCACCAGCAGCGGGATGACGACGGCGATGAAAACCATCATGACGGTCGAGGAGGCCATGTTGCTATTGCTATCCGGCAGCAAATTGGGCAGGAACTTTTGCAACTTCCGGGAGAGCACAGCGCCCAGGCGACGGGAGGCGCGCATACCACCTACCAGCCCGCGCGCCACCTGACGAGTCGTTTCGGACGGTTGGCGCGGTTCCCCCGGTTCTTCTGGCGATTTTTCGGGTTCGTCCATGATAGGCTCGTCCATCTCGCGCAGGGGGGGCGATTCCGGTTCGGGCGGCGTCATGCGCGGGATTGAAGCCGGGAATTGCGGGGCGACTGTCTCGATTTCGGGCAACTCCTCGTCTTCCGGCTGCGGCGGGATGGCGTAAGCAGAAGGCGGAAATTCGGGCCCCGCCTCTTCAGGAAATTCTTCTTCGAAATCGCTGGCAAAACCCGGCTCGGGGATAGCATCTGGCTGATGCAGCGGTGGCAGGTCTTCGGTCCCGGATGGAGACGCGGGCGGAGCAGTTGCGGGAGCGACCCCTTTGGGCACCTTGCCTCCCGCTGGCGCGGGGCGCAACAGGGTCAGTCCACCGCCCCCTTCCTGCGCCTGGATGAGGACGGCGTTCACGTCGCCCTTGGTCATGGAGAGCAGGCGCCGCCGGGTCGCTTCGATCGGCGAGGGACGTTTTTCTTCGCTGAACAACCGTTCCCATTCGGCGGGCGGTTTGCCGGAGAAAATCAGCCGGTCACCGGGATCCAGTTCGAACTGGGTGAAATGAAAGGTGGCTGCCTGGCTCAGTCCGAGACCCTTGCCCGAAAGCGCCGGGTCGTGGATGTGTTGCATGGCCTCGCTCCCCAGGCTATAGACATGCGTCGGGCCGGATTGCAGCAACGTGCATTGCGCGCCGCGCAGGACCGCCAACACCAGGGTGCCGAGGGCGTATTGACCCCGCCCGGTGGAACCCATGTTGCGGTCGAGCAGGGCGCGGTTGAGCGTTTCGACGGAGGCGCGCATAGCCGTAGTCAGCGCGCCGGGCGTCTCGAAAAAGCGATTGGCCGTCCGACTGGTCAGTTGCAGGTATTCGGCAGTGGACAGGGTGGCATTACCCGTCAGCACCAGGTAGACGATCAGGCGGTCATGCTCGCGGCCACGCGCGGCTTTACGCGGAGGCGTCATCGCCAGCAGGCCGGGCAAAGCAGACAGTTCCTGGTTTTTCAGGCGATAGAGCGGGAGGAGGGTCAGGTCGAGTGTGGTCACGGCGTAAGATTATCGGTCAGGTTGCCATCATTATACTGGTAAAATCTGAACGAAAAATTCAAAACTGAGCCTGAAAATTGGACACGGACAACACGGAGGCTACGGAAGCCATCCGTGAGAATACGAAAAAAATCCGTTCATCCCGTGGCATCCGTGTCTCCCAGGAAACCCTGGTTAGAATATCTCGAGACAATCTGGAACCAAATGAAATTCACCCTTCACAACAACTTCTCCGAACTCGACCCAACAGAATGGAACGCTCTGCTCTCCGAGAGTATCAGCGATGTGCCTTTTCTGCGGCACGAATATCTCAGCGCCTGGTGGGCGACCTGCGGCGGCGGCGAATGGGAACAGGCCGAACTGGTCCTGGTCTCTGCCCGCGAAAATGACAGGCTGGTCGGCATCGCCCCGCTCTTCCTGACCGAACATGACGGCCAGCAGGCCTTGATGTTGCTCGGCAGCATCGAAATTTCGGATTATCTGGATTTGATCGTCCGCGCTGATGACCTGCCCCGCTTTCTCTCCGGGACCCTGGACTTTCTCGCTTCGGACTCGGCCTTAGCCTGGCCCACATTCGATTGGTATAACCTGCCCGATGACTCCCCTACCCTGGTTGCGCTGGAAGCCGAATCCGCAAAACGCGGCTGGGACTTCACGTCAGAGCCCTACCGCCCGTCGCTGTCCGTTCCACTGCCCGGTGACTTCGAAGAATATTTAGCAGGCATCGACAAAAAACAGCGCCACGAGATCCGCCGCAAGATGCGCCGGGCCGCCGAAAGCGAGCAGGACGTGCGCTGGTACATCGTCACCGACGAGTCCACATTGGATGCCGAAGCAGAGGCCTGCTGCCATCTGATGGCGCAGGACCCCGCCAAACAGACCTTCCTGACCCAGACCATGCGCACACAGATGAAGACCCTGATCCACGCGGCTTTCAAAGCTGGTATTCTGCAACTGGCTTTCCTCGAAGTGGATGGCCAGAAAGCAGCCGGGTATCTCAACTTTGACTACGGGAACCGCATCTGGGTCTACAACTCGGGGCTGGATTTCGGTTATAAGGATTTATCTCCCGGCTGGGTGTTACTTGGTTATCTGCTGCAATGGGCCAACGAAAACGGCCGGGCGGAATTCGATTTCATGCGCGGGAATGAGGATTACAAGTATAAATTTGGGGGGATCAAACGGGATGTGATGCGGGTGAGGGTGGAGAGGTATCGAGTAGGGAGCGGCGGCTAACCGCCCCTCTCACACCACCGGACATGCGGGTCCGCATCCGGCGGTTCAATAAGAATAACGCAGTTGGATGTATCGTTCTGCTATGCTTTCCAGCCCTGTGTTGCGCCAGTAGGCGTTGCTCAGGGCTTCGTTTATCACAGGTGTTCGGGACATGCGCCAGGAACAGGTTCCAACTGCTCCGAGGGCCGATCGTTCTGTTGGCGCGCGAAGTGCTCGACTCGCGTGGCGGTAAGGAAGAGGGGCGCGGGCGCTGGGCGTGCATCCCTTTGTAGCCGAGAAGATGACGGGACAGGCGCGCAGTTTCACATTGCCGGTCTTAGAGAAGATTTATCACAAATTACTGGAGATCGACGAGGGGGCAAAAACAGGCCAGGTCACGTTGGACCTGGCTCTGGATACGCTGGTGGTAGAGATGTCCAAAGGAATATAAAAAACAAGACGGCTGAAAATTTTCAGCCGTCTTATATCAGTAGGGTTTGTTGTCTGTGTAAAATAACGAAGATGGACGATTATTAAATCTATTTCCTACTATCCTTTTTGTCCTCTTTCTTTTCCTTTCGTTCAGCCTTTTTATCGGCCTTGTTGAGGATGTCTGCCATATTTTCACCGGCTTTTGCATCCGGTGCTGTGAACGAGATCTTTCCG